>Ga0163161_10003636_pt1 | contig 10817 bp, 10 predicted proteins | sample S45metaG_FD_129847 | JGI IMG/M metagenome (GOLD analysis project Ga0163161, IMG submission 129847) | Switchgrass rhizosphere microbial communities from Kellogg Biological Station, Michigan, USA - S4-5 metaG | ecosystem: Host-associated > Plants > Roots > Rhizosphere > Soil | place: USA... | reverse complement strand
GCGGCTTCATGGACAAGCTGATGAGCGCCGGCAAGCGCGTGCTCACCGGTGAGAGTCTGTTCGCCACGCTGTACACCCACACCGGCCACGGCAAGGCCAAGGTCGCCTTCGCCGCGCCCTACCCTGGCACCGTGCTGCCGATGAAGCTGGACGAGCACGGTGGCCGCCTGATCTGCCAGAAGGACAGCTTCCTGGCTGGCGCGCGCGGGGTGCAGATCGGGGTGCAGTTCCAGCGCAAGGTGATGACCGGCCTGTTCGGCGGCGAGGGTTTCATCATGCAGAAGCTGGAGGGCGACGGCTGGGTGTTCGTGCATGCCGGCGGCTGCGTGGTCGAGCGCGACCTGGCCGCCGGCGAGCGCCTGGACGTGGACACCGGCTGCGTGGTGGCTTACCACGCCACCGTGGACATGGACGTGCGCCGCGTGGCCGGCGTCAAAAGCATGGTGTTTGGCGGTGAAGGCGTGTTCCTGGCCACCCTCACCGGCCCGGGCAAGGTCTGGCTGCAGTCGCTGCCGTTCTCGCGCCTGGCCGGCCGGATGTGGATGGCCGCCCCGCAGACCGGTGGCCAGAGCCGCGGCGAGGGCTCGGTGCTGGGCGGGATCGGCCGCATCCTGGACGGCGACAACCGGTTCTGATCCTGTCACTGCCCGCGCGTCAACCGGATATGACTGGCCGTCCCGATCGGGCCGGCCAGCGGCCGGCAGTCCGGGTATGCTGGCGCCCTTGATGCCCATTCACTTTCTGCGACCCCGATGAAATCACTGCCCCGCATTCGTCTCACGCTGTCCGTTGCCCTGCTCGGCCTGCTGGCCGGCTGCGGCGGTGACCCGGTCCACCCCACTCCGCCACCGGTGGCCACCCCGGTGGCGCAGGCCAAGCCGGTCAAGATCGGCATCGCGCTCGGCGGCGGTGCAGCCAAGGGCTTTGCGCACATCGGCGTGATCAAGATGCTGGAAGCCAATGGCTTCGAGCCGGTGGTGGTGTCCGGCACCAGCGCCGGCAGCGTGGTGGGCGCGCTGTACGCCAGCGGCATGGACGCGTTCCAGATGCAGTCCAAGGCCGTGGCCCTGGATGAAGCCAGCATCCGCGACATGCGCTTGTTCTCCGGCGGCCTGGTCCAGGGCCAGAAGCTGCAGGACTACGTGAACACCCAAGTGGACAACCGCCCCGCCGAGAAGCTGCAGAAGCCGTTCGCCGCGGTGGCCACGAACCTCGACACCGGCGAGCGCGCCGTGTTCGTGCGCGGCAACGTCGGCCAGGCGGTGCGCGCCTCCAGCAGCATCCCCGGCGTGTTCGAGCCGGTGAAGATCGGCAAGAACAGCTTCGTCGACGGCGGCGTGGTCAGCCCCGTACCGGTGGATGCCGCGCGCCAGCTGGGCGCCGACTTCGTCATCGCCGTGGATATCTCCAGCAAGGCCAGCGGCAAGTCGCCGACCGGCATGCTCGGCATCGTCAACCAGTCCATCGCGATCATGGGCCAGCGCCTGGGCGAGCAGGAACTGGCGCGTGCGGACATCATCATCCGCCCCAAGGTGCTGGACATCGGTGCGGCCGATTTCAGCCAGCGCGGCTACGCGATCCTGGAAGGCGAGAAGGCGGCGATGGCAGCGATGCCGCAGATCCGCGCGAAGGTGCAGCAGCTGCAGCGCGCCCGCGCCGCGGCGCTGGCCCCGCCGCCGCCCAAGCCCAAGTGCGAGGAACCCTCGCGCGTGGGCAGGCTGATGGGCCGCAAGGAGAAGTGCGAGGGCTGAGCCCGCAGCTCCCGCCGGGCAGGCCCTGCCCGCCCGGCCCAGGGACGGCCGCGCGTGATGCCGTCCCGGAGCAGCGCGTCACGCCCCGCATTCCACCTGGCCGCATTCTCGGCCGATCTATCGGGGCACGCCTTGTGCGGGGCGCCCTGTTGTCACCTGGCTCTGCAGAAAGATCGCCGTTGCGCGCGCTTCAAGGCGCTGCCATTGGGGAAGAAGATCCCGCAGGTACGAAACGGAGACGAGGACGTCCCGGTCTGGAATCACGAACATGTGCTCGCATCGTGCCACGCCGATCGTTGAATTCTTGACCGGCACATCGCCTCGCCAGTCATACCCCGGGTCCTTCATTTCCCGCGATGCGCAGCTGACCAACCGTTCGACCCGTCCAGCAACGTCAAACGAAACGTACCAGTCGTCATTCGACTCCGACTGGATCAGCGGCGTGTCTTTGCTTGCGCCTTTTCCGAGGTAGTGCGCGCGTACGCGTGCCATGTCTACGTAGTAAGGCATCAGCCCGTGCACCTCCTCGCCCTTGATCCTGTCCTTGAATGAGCGACTGGGGCTGTCTGGCTCATATTCCGGGAGCGTGGACATCCGCTCCAGTATCTCCAGTGGCGTGTAGCGATCGGAGTAGCCGTACCGGATGCGGACGGTGCGCAGCGATTTGGCAACCGGCAGATCTATGCGCTCCCCTGGCTTGAACGGCTCCAGCGACGGGTACTCCAGCGCCAACGCAAAGCTGCCGTCATGCTCGGTGCCGATCTGGTTATCGAAGTAGTTCTGCGGCAGCGCCAACAGATACGGACCCACGCAGGCCTGCTTCAGTGGCGCCGGATCGGCGTAGGGGTCCTGCGGGCCCACGCTGCGCTGCCGCGTGCAGCCCTGCTCGTTGGTCTGGGTGAGCTCCACCGGCTTCTGCGCCGGCTGTCGCGCACATGCTGCCAGCGGCAGCAGTGCGGCGAAGAGCATGCTTCGCAATCCGTAGAAGCCCATGCCGCTGCATCCGTGGTTGAAGGTGTTCATCAGTTTGTTTATCTCGCTCTCGATGGAACGTTCCTCGAACGTCCTCCAACGTGGGCGCCCGCCGCACGCAGGCTTCCATTTGCGGGCTGTGATCGTAGCGATGGATCTCAATGTCCCTTGCGTTCACCATCAGCTGAATCTGCCGTTCCATGCGTCCCGAACCCCGCTGGCACTTCATGTTCGACAAACAGCCTGCCTGCGCGGGATTCCAACTGATGCCATTCGGGCAGAAGATCCCGCAGGTACCCAAGCTTCACGACAACCCGGTGATCGGCCAGTACAAAGCGATGTTCGCAACGTGCCATTCCATCCGTGCTGGTCTTTGTTGGAATGCCATTCTTCCACGCGTAACCCGGGTCGATCTGCTCCCGCGATGTGCAACTGATCAATCGGTCGATGCGCCCTGCCGGGTCTGTTGAGATGAACCAGTCCATGTTCGCCGCAGCCTTCATCACCCTCATATCATCGCCAATTCCCTTCTGCCGGTAGTGTGCTCGAACGCGCGCAAGATCCACGTAATAGGGCTTGAGCCCGTGCTTAGGTTCTTCTTCGATCCGTGCACCGAGCGAACGAGTGGGACTTTCAGGATCGTATTCCTGGGGCGTGGACAGTCGCTCCAATATCTGCAGAGGCGTAAAACGGTCGGAATAGCTGAAATCGATGTCAATGGTGCGCAATGCCTGGTCAACCGACAGGCCGATGCGATCACCGGGCTTGAAGGCTTCCAACGACGGGTACTCAAGCGCCAGCCCAAAGCTGCCGTCGTGCTCGGTGCCGATCTGGTTATCGAAGTAGTTCTGCGGCAGTTCCAACAGATACGGGCCTACGCAGGCCTGCTTCAGTGGCGCCGGATCGGCGTAGGGGTCCTGCGGACCCACGCTGCGCTGCCGCGTGCAGCCCTGCTCGTTGGTCTGGGTGGGCTCCACCGGCTGCTGCGCCGGCGGTCGCGCGCATGCTGCCAGCGGCAGCAGTGCGACAAGAAGCAGCAGGCGATTGACGACGGATGTCATGTGGATCGCACCCTCCCCTGATGCCGGTGCGACGATGTCCGCCGCATCAGATCTGCATTGCCGCAAACGTTCGCGCCGGATCAGCCTGCGCGTGCTCGATCTGCATTGCAGGTGCGCGGGCACGCTCCTGGTCGAGCGCAGCTTCCCTGCGTTGCTCAATGGCGCCTGTCAACAACCCTTTGGCGTGCGTTTCGAACTCCTGCCAACGTGCCAGTCCCTCGCGCGGATACTCAATGCGAACCAACGTGTTCAGCGCGGCGACCATGAATGTATGCTTGCAAACCGCGTATCCATATTCTTTGCTTTTGACCAGCTTGCCGTCACGGTAGGCCACGCCGGAGACGGTTATCTCTCGCGGCGTGCATTTGATAACCGTGGCAACTTCGCCTGCTGCGTCTTTGGCCAGGAACCAGTCAGTGTGCCGGTCGGCCTTCATGACGGAAGCGGTGTCCTTGAATCCCTTCGCTCGATAGTGCTCACGCACAACGGCCATATCGATGTAATAGGGACTCAGTCCGTGCTGTAAATCACCCCGGGTGCGATGCTCCAGCGACGCCTCTGGATCGTCCGCCTCGTACTTCATTGGCGTGTAGCTTCGTCGCATTGCTTCATGGATATCGACTTGATCGATGTAGTCGTACTCCACGCTCATTGTGCGTACCGACACATCGGCGGTCAGGCCCATCCGCTCGCCGGGTTTGAACGGCTGGAGCGAGGGATACTCCAGCGCCAGCGAGTAGCTGCCATCATGCTCCGTGCCGACCTGGTTGTAGAAGTAGTTCTGCGGAAACGCGAGGACGTGCGGTCCGAGACAAGCTTCCTTCAAGGGTGCAGGATCGGCATAGGGGTCCTGCGGACCCACGCTGCGCTGTCGCGTGCAGCCCTGCTCGTTGGTCTGGGTGCGCTCCACTGGCTTCTGCGCAGGATGGCGTGCACATGCTGCCAGCGGCAGCAGTGCGGCACAGAGCAGCATGCGTGTGACGAGGCATGTCATATTGATCGCATTCTCCCTGATGCCGGTGCGACGGTGCCCACCACATCAGATCTGCATTGCCGCAGACGCTCGCGCCGGATCCGCCTGCGCGTGCTCTACCTGCATTGCAGGTGCGCGGGCACGCTCCTGGTCGAGCGCGGCCAATTGCTGGAAAGACTGCTCCGGTGGCGTGGTGATGGCCTGTGCGGTTGGCATGTGGGCGCGGCGATGGGTCGGGTCGTCCAGCGCGCCCTGCACCACGAAGACGTGATCACCTCCGGCCTTACCCTGGCTGGGGGCTGTCAGCACCACCTGATCGACCCGGTCCAGCCGGTTGGTCGCGGCCAGCGTGGTCAAGCTGGCCGTCATGCATTCACTGTGCCGGTCCCAGCCTTTGCCGACCTCGGCATCCAGCCCCCGTACGCCTGCGGCACACTGCTGGTAAAGACCATTGCGGGCGTGATCGGGCGACCTGGGATCGGTGGCCTGTGCGAGCTGCGCCGGTGAGGCTTCCGCGCCACGCTCCTGAGTTGGCGTCGCGTCGGTAAACAGCCACGGACTTGCCTTGATCGGTCGATTGCGGTTGGGATCATCCGGATGGAACTGCGTGCGAAGCTCTTCGCGCTCCAGCCGTACCTCCCGAGCATCGTTCAGACGTTCCAGGAGACTCGGGTCCGAGACCGGGATTTTGACGGGAATCCGCGACTCAATGGGTGCCGGTCCGCGCCAAGCGCCAGTTTCCGACTGGAAGCTGTACTCCTTACCATCCAGCAGAATCGTGTCGGGATTGGTATTGGCGGTTGGAAACAGCCCGGCGCGCGTTCGCGCCGCGGCCATCGATGCCACGTAGTCGGCAGCGTCGAGCTTTTCATCGTTGTAGCGATAAGCCAGCCGCTCAGTCGTGCTGTATCCGCGCGTGACGCCGCGCCAGTCGTTGTCGAGCATCATCGACCAGGCCTTTTCGGCTTCGGCCTCACCCCCATGCCGACGTGCAGCCTCCAGCAGCTGACGCGGCGTCCATGCATCGGGGTTGATTTGTCGCCCCTCGAAGACCAGGTCGTGTGCTTCTTGGATATCGGCGACCGGCAGATTGAGCGCCAGGTCGGGACGTTTGGCCGCGAATTGCGCCTGACGCATCGCGAGGTCGTTGTTCATCAGCTCCACACCAAACGACTGCCAGTCTCGTTCGTCGTAGTTCGCCCCGTTCTTTCGGGCCTGATCCTGTGCGAAGCAGTTGGCCGTTGCCCCTGGTCCATTGTCGTTCCGGACCACGCCGAGAGCTAGCAAACCATACCCATCGTTACCCTCTTTCTGCGCGAGGTAATTGAAGTAGAGCTCGCGATTTCCTGCCGACGCGTATGCGGTGAGGATGTTTAGATCTACTTGACTGAGACCGGCCATGGCTGCGCCTCCTTGCGCTCAACAGTGATGGATCGTGCCAGCAGTTCGGTGGCACGCTGCTCGATCTTCCGCCATCGCGTCAGACCTTCTCTTGGATATCGTACGGTGATGAGGGTGTCCAGCTCCAGATTCATGAACGTCTGGCTGCATCGCGGTACGCCGACGCCCTCGCTTTTCACCGCTTTTGCCTGGCGGTACGCCACTCCGGCCGCTGCCACCTCGCGAGGGGTACATTTAATGACCGTGCTCACTTCACCATCTTCATTTCTGGCGATGAACCAATCCGTGTGAAAGGAAGCGTTCATCACTGGGGCAGTCTCGCGCAGCCCTTGCATTCGATAGTGTGCGCGTACTTTCTCCATATCAACGTAGTAAGGAGTCAGGCCATCGCTTGGAGTGCCTTTGGTTCGGCCGTCCAATGTCTCCTGCGGCATCCCGCGCTGGTACTCCATCGGCACATATGTGGCCGTCAGCGCGTCGCGCGCATCTCCCCCATCGATGTAGGTGTACTTGACCATGACGGTCCGCGCAGACACGTCTGCGGTCAGGCCCATTCGCTCGCCGGGCTTGAATGGCTGCAGCGAGGGATACTCCAGCGCCAGCGAGTAGCTGCCATCATGCTCGGTGCCGATCTGGTTGTAGAAGTAATTCTGCGGAAACGCGAGCAGGTACGGTCCCAGGCAGGCCTGCTTCAGCGGCGCCGGATCGGCATAGGGGTCCTGCGGACCCACGCTGCGCTGTCGCGTGCAGCCCTGCTCGTTGGTCTGGGTGCGCTCCACCGGCGTCTGTGCCGGCGGCCGTGCACATGCTGCAAGTGGCAGCAGCGCGGCGAGGAGCAACGTGCGTACTACGCGGGACGTCATATTGATTACATCCTCCCTGGATGCGGGTGGAGCGCTGGCCGCTCCGTCAGCGCTGTGGCCGGGATGGGGCGGCATCAGGTCGTCCAGGGCGTGGTCCAGGTACGCGGGCAGGCTCCTGGTCGAGCGCAACCCGTTGCTGCAACGCGTACTCCGGCGGGAGGGTGTTGGCCTGCCCGGCCGACATATGGGCGGGGCGGGCTGCTCAAACGCCAGGTCATGAGATTGTTGAACCCGCTTGATCGGCAGATTCAATGCCAGGTCAGCGCTACCCTCCCCCAACTGGGCTCTGCGACGTTCGCGCAGCGTGAACTCAACACCAAAGGCCCGCCATTCGTCCTCGTTCGCGATCACACCATCGACGCGCGCCTGCCTGTCTGTGAAAGAGCTCGCCGTTGCGGCTGGCGCGTCAACGTTACGCACAACGCCCAGTGCGAGCTGGCTATATCCGTCGTTGCCTTCCTTCTTTACAGGAAAGTTGGAGTACAGCCCGCGATTCCCAACGTACGCGTAACGCATCAGCGCATTCATATCCTGTTCGTTCACGCCTGCCATGGCCCGACGTCCTACTGGTCATTCTACTTTTTACTGATACTTCCGACGAGCAGTTCACCCGCTCGCTGTTCGATCCGGTGCCAGTCCTTCAGCGCTGCGCGGACATAGGTAACCCTGGCGCGAATGCGGTATTCCGGGAGAATGAAAAAGTGATCGCACTCAGGCAACTCGCTCTCCTCACTCCTGATCATCCGCCCTTCGCTGAAGCGGACGCCGGATTCAGTCACCCCGCGGGATGTGCATTTGACGATGGTCTGGATGTCGCCGGTCCGATCACGGGCCACGTACCAATCCCGATGTGAGCGGTCCTGCATGCCCGGTGCGTCGTCTGCCAGGCCGCGCGCACGCAGGTACGCACGTATTCGTTCCATGTCAGCGTAATAGGGAACCAGGCCATGGACTTCCTCCCCCTGCAGCCTGAGATCCAGCGATGCTGCGGGGTCATCCTGTTCAAAAGCCATCGGCGTGTATGCATTCCGTAGCGATTGGCGGACGTCAATCCGATCAACATAGTTGTAGTTGATGCTGAGTGTCCGCGCGAAAACGTCCTTGTTGAACGATTTTCGCTCCCCCGGCTTGAACGGCTGCAACGACGGATACTCCAACGCCAGCGCAAAACTGCCGTCGTGCTCGGTGCCGATCTGGTTATCGAAGTAGTTTTGCGGCAGCGCCAGCAGATACGGTCCTACGCAGGCCTGCTTCAAGGGCGCCGGATCGGCATAGGCATCCTGCGGCCCTACGCTGCGCTGTCGCGTGCAGCCCTGCTCGTTGGTCTGGGTGCGCTCCACTGGCGTCTGCTCCGGCTGTCGCGCACAGGCTGCCAGCGGCAGCAGCGCGGCCAGGACCAGCGTGCGTACTCCATGACACGTCATCCCACTGCATCCTCCATTGATGCGCATATGCCGACGAATGTACCCGACAACGACGGTCGGCGTCCGGGATCACTCCAGCTGCGACAACGGCAATGCCCGGAAATCCTTCACCGTGCGCAGCACGAAACTGGAATTGACGTCGGCCACGCCGGCGGCGTTGAGCAGCTTGTCCAGCAGGAAACTGGAGAAATGCTCCAGGTCGCGTACGTAGATGTGCAGCAGGTAGTCCATGTCGCCCGTGAGCGCGTGGCACGCCACTACTTCGTCCCACTCCAGCACGCTGTCGGCGAACACGCCGATGGCGTGCTGGTCGTGCTTCTCCAGCTGCACGCGCACGAAGGCCTGCAGGCCCAGGCCGATCTGGCGTGGCTCCAGCCGCGCGCCGTAGCCGGCGATCACGCCTTCGCTCTCCAGCCGCTGCACGCGACGCAGGCAGGCCGACGGGGACAGGTTCACCCGGGCAGCGAGTTCGGCATTGGTGGCGCGGCCGTGCTGCTGGATTTCAGCCAGCAGGCGCAGATCCGTGCGGTCGAACTGAGGTTCCCCGGCCATTGCTGCTCCGCAACATAAGATGTACGCAAGGATATTGCGCCAAACGGGTAGATCCGTGCAACTTTGCAACCCCCTTGCGTGCCCCCTGCCCTAGCATCGTCAGATGACTTCCCAGGAGACCACCACGATGGAAACCGCCACCACCCCGCGCCGCGTCGAACACCAGCAGACCGACAAGGGCTACGTGCCGGTCTATACCACCGCCGTGGTTGAACAGCCCTGGGACAGCTACACCGCCGACGACCACGCGACCTGGAGCACCCTGTACAAGCGCCAGCGCGAGCTGCTCGAGGGCCGTGCCAGCAAGGAGTTCCTGCACGCGCAGGACGAGATGGGCATGAGCGCGCACATGATTCCGCGCTTCGACCAGCTCAACGAGGTGCTGGGCGCGGCGACGGGCTGGACCCTCGTAGGCGTGGAAGGGCTGTTGCCGGAGCTGGACTTCTTCGACCACCTGGCCAACCGGCGTTTCCCGGTGACCTGGTGGATCCGCCGCCCGGACCAGATCGACTACATCGCCGAGCCGGACATGTTCCACGACCTGTTCGGCCACGTACCGCTGCTGATGAACCCGGTGTTTGCCGACTACATGGCCGCCTATGGCCGCGGCGGCGTGAAGGCGCATGCGATCGGTCCCGAGGCGCTGCAGCACCTCACCCGGCTGTACTGGTACACGGTGGAGTTCGGCCTGATCAACACCGACGAGGGCCTGCGCATCTACGGCGCCGGCATCGTCTCGTCCAAGGGCGAGTCGCTGTACTCGCTGGAATCGGCGGCACCGAACCGCATCGGCTTCGACCTGGAGCGGATCATGCGCACCCGCTACCGCATCGACACCTTCCAGAAGACCTACTTCGTCATCGACAGTTTCGAGCAGTTGATGGAAGCGACGGCGCCGGACTTCACGCCGATCTACGCGGCGCTGGAAGCCAGGGATCATCTGCCCGCCGGTGAGGTGCAGGACGGCGACCGCGTGTTCCAGAAGGGCACCGGCGAAGGCTGGGAAGACGGCGGCGACGTGTGAGCCAGGATGCGGGTCCGCTATCCTGACCCGCATGACCGACATTTTCGCTTCCCTGCGCGTTAGCGCTGTCGATTTCGACGATGACTTTGTTCTGCTGTCGCTCGCCGATGGCCGCCGGACCCGGCAGCCGTTGCGGTGGGTACCTGCGCTGCACGAGGCCGACGCCCTGCAGCGCGCGGGCTGGGTACTCACCGCCGACGGCCTGGGTGTGAACTGGCCGACCCTGCTTCCGGTGCAGGACCACGGCGTGGTCGATGTGCCCAACCAGGTGTGGGATGACCGTTACGAGGCGGCGCTGGCACGGCTGCAGTCGGCCGCATGGTCGCTGGATGCACTGTCCGACCAGGACCAGCAACTGGTCGCGCTGTGGCGCATGGAAGCGGACATCAACAACGGCGGCTTCATGCAGTTCCTGTGCAACTGGGGCGATCCCACCTGCCAGCTCGCATTGCGTGCACTGCAGGCGATGGGCGCGGTGAAGACGCACGCGATCCTGGCCGGCATGCGCGGGCTGCTGGACCGCCTGGAGGACGATCCGGCGATCCAGGAACTGCAGGACCTGTATGGCGCGATGAACGAGGACGAACAGCAGGCGCTGGACGACTTCGACGCGGCCTACTTCGAGCGGCCGGAGGACCTGGCGCGGCTGGGCCTGCTGCACTTCGGGCCCGAGCCGCTGGCGTAGCGCCGGGCACGGGCGCGGCATGACCGGTCAGCGCGGATAGGCCAGCAGCAGCACCAGGTCATCGTCGCCCACCTGCTGCAGCGCGTGCAGGCTGCCGGTGCGGGTCAGCAG
>Ga0163161_10003631_pt1 | contig 10824 bp, 6 predicted proteins | sample S45metaG_FD_129847 | JGI IMG/M metagenome (GOLD analysis project Ga0163161, IMG submission 129847) | Switchgrass rhizosphere microbial communities from Kellogg Biological Station, Michigan, USA - S4-5 metaG | ecosystem: Host-associated > Plants > Roots > Rhizosphere > Soil | place: USA: Michigan... | reverse complement strand
CGGGCAGCTGTAGCATGCTTACGACTAAGAGTAATTGGTCTGACCATCAGTTGATTGGTGTGCTCATTTGTCTGTCAGCTGAACAAAACGGAACGAGAAAGCGCGGTGAAAAGTGTTGAAGATTGGTCATCATGGCCAACGGGCGACCTGGGGAGACTCGACTCATCCGGATTAGTTGCTATTGTCTCTTGATGTCGTAGGCCCACAATGTTTCTGCGTCGCGAATGTAAAGCTTCCCGTTAGCAATGACCGGGTACGCATACGCCAGGTCATCATACTGTCCCTGTTTCTTCTTGGGCTGGTTTGGCAGTGTGAAACGGCCCTTTTCGCGATAGCCCTCAGGGGTCGCCTCCGCCAATACGAAATCTCCATTCCACTTGTGAACATATAAATTCCCATCTGCATACGTTATCGAGGCCCTGAAATTCTCGGCCTTCCATTTTGTCTTCCCAGTAGTGAACTCAACCGCGACGAGCGTTTGTCCGGATGGTTCCGCGCCGTAAAGATAGTCACCCACCAACACTGCTCCACCGAAGCCGTTCGGAAGTCCGCGCTCGAAGTAAACCTGCTCTGCAGCGACTCCGGCTCCGTCCGGTCTTAGACGAACCATTCCACCTCCGACGGCCAGGGCACCTGCGTACACATATCCGTCACGCTCGATCGGTGTGAAAACCTGAGCCGGCCCCTTGACTACCTCCTTGTAGCGCCAAAGGAACTCACCCGTTTTCGCGTCAACGCTGACTAGCCCCTTGCTCAGGAATTGCACGTATTGTTTGCGCCCGCCTGCTTGCACAACAATCGCTGACGCATAGCCCGCCGGGTCGCCACCCGGAACGGCTGATTTCCAGATGAGCGCTCCCGTCTTCTTGTTTAGCGCTACGATCGTCGCCTTCGCGCCTCCGGGCGTGACGACGAGAACATCGCCATCAACCAACGGAGACTCCGCATAAGCCCAATCGTGGGGTTGGCCTTCGAACTCCTTGCGTAGGCTCTTCTGCCATCGAACCTTGCCGCCGAGGGTCTCAAGGCATACAAGGTCGCCATCTGAACCCAGTGCATAGAGAAGGTTTCCGTCAACGGTCGGGGTCGAGCGAGCCTTTGGGTATGACGGATTCTGATTCGGGTTACCAACGTTCCCCACGCGCGTTGTCCAAATAACTTTTCCATCTTGAGTCGAAAGAGCCTGAACAAATTCATTCTCCATGCCCCGGTTGCTCATCAGGTAGATACGCGACCCGACTACTGACGGCGTTGAAAAGCCGTCGCCGATGTCGTTTACCTGCCAGAGCAATTTCGGTCCTTCCTTCGGCCACTGCTTGAGCAGACCTTTCTCCTGCGAGATCCCGGTTCGTTCCGGCCCACGCCATTGAGGCCAATCTGATTTGATGGTTTGCGCAGGACTGCTAACAGATAAGCACAACAAAAATGCTGAGATGGTAGCGAGTGAACGTGAAGACATTGTCTTTGTCCTCCGAATTGCTCTACCGCGCTCGTCGGGCAGTGCAGCTTTGGAAAGGAGTTCGGTTTTGTTGGTGTCTAACTTTGAAAGTTTGTTTCCCTCTATCGGAAACGCAAGGGAAGCTGGGAGAGTTCCGCCATACTGCAGTCTTCGCTCTCTTTTCTACAGGTGTGATGTTTTCTTCGGTTAGCCCACTCTTCCTCGGAAGCCACACGCGTCATCGATTAGAGGCCCTCGGCGACTGTCCAATGCAATGCAAGTGTGTGCTGCTTTCTGAAATGGATTTTGAGCGGAGGATAGAGAATGAGAATGGCCAAAACCTTTCTGTTGTTAATCGTGCTCGTCGTTGTCTTAGCGCAGTTGGTCCCGCCTGTCGGAGCAAGCCCTGGGAATGCGAAGCCCAAAACCAACGGCAAAATGCTCTACCACGGCGGTCCCGTCTTGTGGACCCCACCGAATATCTACTTTGTCTTCTACGGCTGCTGGACTTGCAACCTTCCGGGCAGCAACACAGATACTATGATGATCCTAGAGGACTTCGCGTCTCATCTTGGCAACTCGCCATATTTCAGGATCAATACGACGTACTCGGATGCTAGTGGGCTAACGCCGAACGGGTCCATCTTTTATGGCGGCAGCACTGCCGACTTTCAGTACTCCAGCGGAAGCGAGCTAACCGTTGATAACATCCAGGAGATCATTAGTCGTCAGATCTCAATCGGTGCGTTGCCACTCGATACGGCTGGTATCTATGTGGTCCTTGCATCTTCCGACGTAGGTTCAACTGAAACGGGTTTTTGTGAAGCTCCCTCGTCACCATATCACGGGGATTCTCAGCATAACGGAACGCCTTACAAGTATGCGTTTGTGGGTAATCCAGAAAGATGCAAACCGGAAGCAGCATCACAATTCATCGCGACCAACGGAAGTGTTCTTCCATCACCAAATGGAAACTTGGCAGCAGACGCGATGGTCTCGGCCATTGCCCACGCCCTAAACGAAGTAGTTACCAATCCGTTCGGCAACGCGTGGTTTGATAGATATGGCCTTGAGAGCGCTGACAAATGTACTGGCGATTTCGGACAGATTTACCCCGCGCCGAACGGAGCTGTCGCAAATATGAAGCTGGGTAACCGCGATTATCTAATCCAGCAGAACTGGGTCAATAACGATCGTAAGGGATATTGCGCGTTAGCCTATCCATAGACTGAGAGTTTGTCGCTCAATTGAGGGGGCTTACTCCGTCTGTGCTGTTTGAGAGGATAAACTGCTTCCTCAAACTTTGTGAGTTTAGGACGCGTGTGCAACCACGTTCGTGTTTACTATTACGCGATCTACAATAAATACCAACCCTACCTGATTTTTATTCCCGTCAAATCTGATTTCTTCCTGATTTGCGATCACTATCTCCGCGAAGGTTGTGTCAAGCCTGACACTAGCAAACTGTTAACAACTCAATAGGAGTTCGCGGTCTAACTTCTGTTGGGATGTAAGTATGTGCTCGCTGTGGGAATAACGAGTCGCTTTTGAGGGTATTAACACCGTAACCGGGTCACGGCGTGAAGGTCGTGCCTTACGGGTAGAGACGGATGGTCGCCTAACCCTGATTCGAAAGTTTTGGTCGTTGACTTCTTTATCTGGTCAACAGAAATCAGGAAAGACTTCTTTCATCTCTCCTGCGACTCGATTTTGAACCGCAAGTGCGCGGCCGCACTTCGTCGCCTTGGGAGAATTTATGTGGCTCGTTTTTGATCCTTCAGTTCGTACGTCCCTGAACAATTATTATTTGCTTCGTTTCATCTCGAGTGGCCTGCCGTTGGCAATCGTACGAATGGTGATTGTAGTTCTCCTGGCGCTCGCTCCGTCAGGGGGCCACGTCGCGAGTGCTGCTACTTCGAACTTCGGTAACAAACAGGACTTTGTTACTGGCGCCACCCCACGGGCTGTATCGGAGGTCGATCTGAACGGTGACGGCAAGCTCGACCTGGTTACGGCGAACGTTAGTGACAACACGGTATCGGTGCTGCTCAACAACACGGCCCCGGGTGCGGTTATGTCAACCTTTGCTTCCAAAGCGGACTTCGCGACAGGCGCCGGTCCGATATCTGTTGCGGTGGGAGATCTGAATGGTGATGGGAAACCTGATTTAGCGACGGCAAACTTTAACGCCAATACCATATCAGTGCTTATCAACATCACCGGTCCGGGCGCCGCGACGCCAAGCTTTGCAGCTAAACAGGACTTCGCCACTGCTGGAGAACCCATATTGGGAACCGTGGTCGATCTGAACGGCGACGGCAAGCTCGATGTGGCCACAGTTAATCTTTTTTCTAATAGCGTGTCGGTATTGCTCAACACCACGGTCCCGGGTGCCAACATTCCCAGTTTTGCTGCCAGCCAGGAGTTCGCCACTGGTCCAAGCCCGGTATTCCTCACAGCGGGCGACCTTAACGGCGATGGCAAACTTGATCTCGCTGTCACAGCCATCGATTCAAACACGGTGTCAGTGCTGCTCAACACGACCGCCCCGGGTGATGGAACGCCCAGCTTTGCCACCAATCAGGACTTCGCTACAGGCTTACACCCACAATCAGTCACAAACGTCGATTTGAATGAGGACGGTAAGCTTGATCTCGTGGTGGCAAATGCTTTTTCCGATACCTTGTCCGTTCTTATTAACACCACCACCCCCGGCGCGACCACACAGAGCTTTGCCGCCAAGCAAGATTTTGCCACGGGTAACAGCCCCATAACCGTCACGGTCGGTGACCTGAATAGTGATGGCAAGTTCGATCTGGTCGTCACAAACTTTGGCTCCGACAATGTGTCGGTGCTGCCAAACACCACAACCCCAGGTTCTAGCACGGCCAGCCTTGGCCCAAAACAGGATTTTGCCGCCGGCGATGGCCCGGTCTTCGTTTCAAGTGCCGATCTGAACGACGATGGCAAGCTTGATCTGGCAGTCGAAAACTTTAACTCCAACACAGTCTCGGTTCTGCTGAACACCACTGACCCAGGGCTCGCAACACCCGGCTTCGCTGTCAAACAGGATGTTCAAACGGGCTCAAATCCGCGGTCCGTTGCATCGGGAGATTTCAATCGGGACGGCAAACTCGATCTCGTTGTGGCGAACTCAGTTTCGAACACCGTATCGGTGTTGCTCAACACCACCGCTCCAGGATCCGCTACGACCACTTTTGCCCCCAAACAGGACTTCGCTACAGGGACTGGTCCAGTATTCGTAACTGTTGCTGATCTGAATCGGGACGGAAAGCTCGATCTTGGAGTCGCGAATATTAATTCCAATACCGTATCAGTGCTGCTGAACACTACAGCGCCTGGTGCTGCGACTCCCAGCTTCGCCACCAAACAGGACTTCCCCACGGGCGATAACCCATTATTTGTCGCGATTGGCGACCTCAACGGCGATGGGAAACTTGATATGGTCGTAGCGAATTTGATTGCGACCGTGTCAGTGCTACTTAACACCACCACCCCGGGTGCCACCACTTCCAGCTTTGCAGTCAAACAGGATTTTGTGACTGGCGACGGCCCGCGTTCCGTTGCAGTTGGAGATCTCAACGGAGATGGCAAGCTGGATTTAGCCATCGTGAGTTTTAACTCCAACACCGTGGCCGTGTTGCTCAACACGACGGACCCGGGCGCCGTTACCCCGAACTTTTCCGCCATCCACGATTTCCCAACGGGCATCAGACCGGTAGGCGTCACGGTGGGTGATCTGAACGGGGATGGCAAGCTCGATCTGGCGGTCCTGAACGTGAATTCCAACAACGTATCTGTTCTGCTCAATACCACAGCGCCTGGTGCAGCTGCGCCAAGCTTTGCAGCCAAAGAGGACTTCGACACGGGCGGCGTCCCGCGATCGATCACAATCGGTGATCTAAACGGAGATGGGAAGCCCGAATTAGCCGTTGTGAAATCTATCTCCAACACGGTCGCAGTCTTGCTCAATACCACCGCCCCTGGGGCCGCCGCGAGCTTTGCGTCGAAACAGGATTTCGACACGGGCGCCAACCCGTTATCAATCATGATTGGCGATTTGAACGGGGACGGTAAACTCGATCTGGCGAGTGCGAACTTTGATTCCGACACTGTCTCGGTCTTACTCAACACGCCGACGATTGTGACGGCAACTGATTTGACTGTGCAGCAAGGGTCGGCAATCAGAACTGCACAACTTGCCAATGTGACCGGCTTCGGTGGAAATGGCAGCGTGCGTGTCACAGTCACTTCCACTAATCCAACAAATGGCGTGACTATCTCAAACCTCAGCAACACAGACGGCAATGTTACTGCTGACGTCGTGGCAAGCTGTGGGGCCTCGAATGCCACCTTTACTTTACAAGCGAACGACGGGAGTTTGACGGTTTCGGCTATTGTGAATATTGCGGTGACAGCCAACACCGCGCCGACACTGACCTACCAAAACCAGTCAGTCGCTCTAAATGGATCTCTCACTATCAATCCGGCAACCGGGCCTGCAGACAATGGAGGGTTCTCCATCGTCAAGCAATCGAGCGGGACATACACAGGCGACATACAGGTAGATCAAAGAACTGGAGTCATCTCCATCAACAATGCTACTCCTGCAGGCACGCATACGATCACAATCCGCGCAACAGATAACTGCGGAGCCACTACCGACACTAGCTTCACGCTGACTGTGGGCAAAGCCAACCAGACGATCACGTTTGGTGCCTTAGCGAATAAGAACGTCGGCGATCCGGATTTCTCAGTCAACGCAACGGCGACTTCAGGCTTACGTGTCAGCTTTGCCGCCAGCGGTCAATGCACGGTGAACACCAACACAGTGCACATCACCGGCGCCGGAGCTTGTACGATTACCGCTTCGCAAGCGGGTGATAGCAACTTCAACCCGGCTCCCGACGTGCAGCAAAGCTTCACGATTGTAAGCGCTGCAAATAGCTCCCTTATCACGTTAAGCCAGGCCAACTACAACGTAAACGAAAGCACGGGATTCGTGACTGTTGTAGTCAATCGTACGGGCGACCTTTCAAATCCCGTCAGCGTTGACTACGCCACCGACGACACTGGCTCGTCTAACATCTGCAGCGCCCTAAATAGTGGGCTGGCATCGTCGCGTTGCGATTTTGGTTTGACGTTGGGCACGTTGCTCTTCGCACCCAATGACACTCAAAAGACTTTCATCATTCCGATTACTCAAGACTCTTATACAGAAGGCGCTGAGACGTTTAGGGTGAATCTGTCCAACCTCAATGGCAATGGCACAAATTTCGGGACGCCTTCGAGTGCCACGGTGACCATTGCCGATGGAACGACTCAGTTGCCGCCCAACGCCAACGACGACACCGATGCCTTCGTGCGTCAGCAGTATCATGATTTTCTGAATCGCGAAGCTGACCCCGCCGGCCTCGCGTTCTGGACTGGTGAAATCAATAACTGCACACCCAAACCACAGTGTACGCAGCTAAAACGAATCAACGTTTCAGCGGCCTTCTTTCTTTCCATCGAGTTTCAGACGACAGGGAATCTCGTGCGCAACTTCTACGTGGCAGCTTTGGATCGACCGGCGACCAACAATATGCCCGCGTTTGTAGAGTTCGAGCGCGACACCCAGGCAATACAACGTGGAGTGATAGTCGACCCGAGCAGCGATGCGTTCCAGATCGTGTTGAACAACAATCGTGATGCGTTCATGAGGGACTTTGTCACGCGGGCAGAGTTTGTTGGGTTGTATCCGACGACTGACACGCCGACTCAGTATGTGGACAAGCTCTATCAACACGCAGGCATCGCACCGTCGGCAGCCGAGCGTGCCGCTGCGATTGCGGAGTTTGGTGGCGCCGCAACTGCAGTCGTTGAGGGCGCGCGTGGACGGGCACTGCTCGATGTGACGCAGAACCAAACTTTTCAGCAGCGAGAAGTGAATCGCAGCTTTGTTCAGATGCAATATTTCGGCTACTTGAGAAGAAACCCGAACGATGCTCCTGACGGCAACTTTGAAGGCTTCAACTTCTGGTTGACGAAGCTAAATCAGTTCAACGGCAACTTCGTTGACGCCGAGATGGTCCTGGCTTTCATCTCTTCTGACGAGTACCGCCACCGCTTTGGACCGTGATCGGGATCCTTAATAACGGGGGTCTCAATATCGATAGGGCCAAACGCCAAAACTTTTTCGACGTTCAAAGGAATGGTGAGCTTAGGATGGCGGCGAATCGTGCAAGAGATCTGTTTCTCTTCTTTTCGTTACTGAGAATTCGGACGACAGGAGTCGCGGGCTGACTGGAAGATCAACTTCGAGCGTCAGGCGATTATGGCCTGGATGAAAATCCGAACCTGCCTTCTCGGTTACGTAATCTGTGGAGCGTTGAACTACTTCAGTGAAGGTTCATCACGTAGATTTCAGAGTTGCCGTCGCGATTACTAACAAAGGCGAGTTTTGAACCACTGGGCGAGCATGCAGGTCTTCCATCAACCGTCGGTCCGGCGGTCAACCGTCTGACATGCGTTCCATCCGAAGCGATCTGAAAGACGTTGGCCTTCATACCCATGGTCTCCACCATGAAGGAAAGAGAGGTGCCGTCTGGTGACCAGCAAGGGTCAAATTTTGAGTGCGGAGTTTTGGTTATCATCCTCAGGTTGTTGCCGTCCGCATCCATGACGAATAGCTGGTTCCAGATCACACCATCCATTTTCTCCGGACTGCGGCTGACGAACGCGATTCTCTTTCCATCCCGCGACCAAACGGCCACACTCGCTCCTGTCGTCGTCACTCTCACCACGTTCGAGCCGTCCGCGTTCATTACATAAACCTCTCGGTGGCCATCGCGGTTGCTCGTGAATGTAATCCTGCCGTCCGGCAACCATTTCGGAGATACTTCCATTGCGGTATCAGAGGTAAGTCTGGTCTGGTTGCTGCCATCGGCATTCATTAAATAGATGTCCTGGTTTCCCTCCGATGAGCGAACAAAGGCGAGCCGCTTGCCGTCCGGTGACCAGGCCGGCTCCGTGTCTTCAGCCGGCGAGTTGGTTATTTCACTCAACGAACTTCCGTCAGCATTTGTTATGTAAATATGCTGTTTGCCTGCTCTATTACTTGAGAACGCGATCTTGTTGCCATCAGGGGACCAATCGGGAGCCAAGTCGTCAGCAGGATCATCTGTGAGTCTCGACAATTCGCCTTCCACAGTCATTACGTAAATCTCCGAGTTACCATCGCGGTCTGTCGAGAAGATCAGCTTCGAGCCGTCGGGTGACCATGTAGCTAGCGAATTATTCGCGGCGTTATTGGTCGCGCGAATAATACTTCCGCCGGCCGAATCCATTACAAATACTTGCTCCTTTCCATCAACGATTCTCACGAACGCGATGTTGTTGCCGTTGGGCGAGTAGATCGGCCAAATGTCTGGCCGGTTGCTGTCGGCGGTCAGGTTCCTCTGATCTGTACCGTCGACGTTCATTTCATACAAATCGAAGTTGCCATTCCTACCAGTCACGAAAACAATCTTCTTTCCATCAGGCGACCAACTCGGGTCAGCATCGTATTCCGGATCGTCGACGACTCTCTTCGTGTTTGAGCCATTCGCGTCCATCACATAAATGTCGAAGTTGTAAGGATTACTGTTGTCGCGATTGCTGGCGAATGCGATATGACTTCCGGTTGGAGACCATGATGGTCCGCGGTCGTCCGCGCTATTCGTTGTTAGCCGTGTTTGGTTCGAGCCATCGGCTTCCATCACATAAATCTCCCAATTGCCGTCCCGATCGCTATGGAAAAGTATCCGGCGGCTGTCGGGTGACCATCTCGGAGAATCGTCATCAGTCAGATTGTTGGTGAGACGCCTCACGTTAGATCCATCCGTATCCATCACGTAGATCTCAGCCTTACCATCGCGATTGCTGGCGAACGCGATTTTCTTTCCGTCCGGAGACCATGAAGGTGACGTGTCCCGCGCGTCGTTGTTAGTTAGTCTGACCAACGTGCTCTTCGCACGGGTCAATGGCTGTGGAGAGACGCGCGCGCGCTTCAACAAGAGAAACAGTCCAATCCCGACTGCAATTACGACGGCAGCCACAACGAGAATAGTTCGATTTAATCTTCGCTTTCCTCGTTCCGGGGCGAACTGCGTCAATGTTGTGACACTGGCAGGTAACGAAGCAGTTGTATGCACCGGCACGTCGGGCGCTTCCTCGATTTCGCTGGTAACGCGCGCGAAGGTGTGTTTTTCAATAACCGTCGTGTTTGTCTCTATCGCAGGAGACATGGTCGGCGAGGCTTTAACCAACGCGACCTTGACTGGAGCGACGAACCGGTAGCCCCTTTTAGGAATGGTCTCGATAAAACGCGGCTCAGCCGGATCGTCGCCAAGCGCCCTTCTCAACTCATAGATGTTGCGCGACAGATTGCCTTCTTCAACAAAGGTGTCCGGCCACACCTCCTTCATCAGTTGATCCTTATCAACCACTTCAGTCGCGTGCTGAACGAGGACTAGCAACGTCTGGAAAGCCCTCGGTGTCAGCCGCACTGTGACCCCGCCGTTGAGCAGAATCCCATTACGCACATCCAGCACAAACGGATCGAACTCGTACAAGTAATTGTCCGACGGGGACATAACTGATTAAAGAAGTCTGTAATTTTTCGCCAAGAGTTTTCTCACGACACTTTCAAGAAAATTCCAAGGACGGCTGAGAGTACTGGGGTCTATCGTCTGCCGCTCGTTGACACCGAATGGACCTCCGCTTTCGAAGATCAAGTTTTGGCGGAGGGAAATATACCAATGGTGATCGCTGAGGGAAAGATTAGGGAGGAACGTCGTGACGAAATCGCGCAAAACAGAAAAGACCGTTGAGATCCACGAATACTACGTGTTCAGGACTGATAGCGGTTCGTTTCCCGCGCTGTGCGAGAAGTGCTCGAGTGGCAAGGCCATCATGGTGACACCCGAACAGGCTGCCGCAGTGGCGCACGTTCCCCTTCGGACCATCTACAGCTGGGTTGAGCTTGAGTTGGTTCATTACAAGGAAGGCAGCAACGGCTCGTTAATCGTTTGCCTCAATTCACTGCCCAATGCGGGCGCTGAAGGTGAACAACTTTGAGATGTTCGTTATGCCAATACTCCCTGACCTGAGAAGCCTCGCTGTGCAAACCAGGAAATCAAATTTGAAGGTGAAACAAAAACATGAGAACTAAGAACATTCAAAACATTCACTCACTCAGGCAAATGATCAGCCTGTTTCTATCAATCGCCCTGGCGTTCGTTGTCATCAATCAGATTCCGGCGCGCGTCATTGCGACAAGCACTACACAATCGGTACCGATGCTGAACGGCACTCTGACAGCCGTAAACAATAGTTTCGGTAGT
>Ga0163161_10003629_pt1 | contig 10825 bp, 14 predicted proteins | sample S45metaG_FD_129847 | JGI IMG/M metagenome (GOLD analysis project Ga0163161, IMG submission 129847) | Switchgrass rhizosphere microbial communities from Kellogg Biological Station, Michigan, USA - S4-5 metaG | ecosystem: Host-associated > Plants > Roots > Rhizosphere > Soil | place: USA... | reverse complement strand
TTTACGTTTCTTCGTTATTCGATCCGCAGAGAACGGCTGTTTTCGGCCGCGATCAATTTTGTCCAAAACGCTTCGACATGTTCGGCGGGAATTTCGACGTTTTCTCCGCCTGAAAAAAATACGGTAAGGTTATCTCCAGATTTGTGAATATACGTGATCTGGTTGACCTGAATGCTGACATCGGCGACTGCAATGAACATAGAAAATCTCCTGATCTTAGACCTGCGGATATAAGGTAAATTGTGCTACAAAATATTAACACAAAAGCACGCGGATTTTTGTGAACTCCGCTGGCTTTAACTCGCAGATAACAGGATAATTACATTCGATATGACTCAATTAACTCAACACTATCGGTGGGATGATATGCCCAAGGAACCCGTATCTGATTCTCTCACGCGCAGGCTGATAACCGGTGATCGGATGATGCTGGCGCACGTCTATCTGGAGAAAGGCTGCGTCGTTCCAAAACATTCCCACGAGAACGAGCAGCTTACCTACATTCTCGAAGGAGCTTTGCATTTCTGGATCGGGGAAAACGGTGAAGAAGAAGTGACCGTTCGCGCAGGTGAAGTGCTAGTGATTCCTTCAAATGTTTACCACAAAGCAGAAGCCCTTGAGGACACACTCGATGTTGATATCTTCAGCCCACCCCGGCAGGACTGGCTCGATAAAACGGACGATTATCTTCGCCAGAAATAGGATATGGATCTCGGTCTAAAGGAAAAGGTCGCGCTCATCGGCGGCGCGAGTCAGGGACTCGGCCGTGCCGTGGCGGAAGAATTGGCAGCCGAGGGTTGCTCGCTTGTTCTTTGCGCTCGAAACCCTCAAACCTTGAACGAAACCTGTGATGCGATCAGGGAAAAGACGGGTGTTCACGTGATCCCTGCTAGTGGCGATCTGTCGATCAGGCGTGATGTCGAGCGAATGTTTAACGAAGGTGTCCAGCGGTTCGGGCAGATCGATATTCTTGTCACGAACACGGGCGGCCCCCCTGCGGGCCGATTCGAAGACTTAACTCCTGAGAACTGGGAAGACGCCCATCAAGGCTTGCTGACGAGTGTGCTCGATCTAACGCGCCTCGCCCTGCCGGGAATGAAGGAGCGACGCTGGGGCCGCGTACTAAATATTACTTCGATCGCGTCAAAGCAGCCGGTGGACGGATTGATATTGTCGAACAGCATTCGCGCCGCGGTGACAGGCTTTGCAAAAACACTGGCAAACGAGGTCGCAGAGTTCGGGATAACTGTGAACAATATTCTGCCGGGATATACTGCCACGGAACGAGTAGATGAGCTTGCTCAGACTCTTGCCGCGAAGGAACGCACCGATCCGGCAGGCATCCGTGCGAGATGGGAAGCCCAAATACCGATGAAACGCTTGGGCCGAACCGAGGAATTTGCCGCGTTCGCAGCATTCCTTGTTTCCGAACGAGCATCCTATATTACGGGGAGCTCGGTAGCCGTCGACGGCGGCTGGATCCGCTCGCTGTTTTAAAATATTTTACCCGCCAATGTACGCGAATTGACACGCATGAAAGATAGAAATGGCTATCTTATTGTGTCTATTCGCGGGATTCGCGGGCAAATGTTGTTAGGGCTGCGTTAATATAGAAAAAACAAAGGGCAGGTTATGAATAAGCTTCTTCCGTTGATATTGATCCTCATTTGCTCTCAAGTCTTTTCACAGACAACCGAGTTCGCGACCGCCACACGAGCCAAGAACGGCAAACTCGTCAGTCTGTCAAACATCCTCGGCTTGAGTGAGTGCGAAACCCGGAATTTTGTGGGCGAGGTGCGGAACATCCAAAAGCAGCCGAATGTGGTTAATTTCGAGCTTTGGGAGCCCCTGAAAACCGACAACACATTTAAAATAATCAAAGAAAAGATCCGCGGAAGAAAGCCTATCAAGGACAAGATCAAGGTCGAGGTCAATTTGACGAGGATCGCTCCGGCTGACCGCCAGCGGCTATACACCGACATGATCCGAAAGAGCTTTACCTTACGCGTAGCGGGATATATGTGTGGTACAAGCGACATTGTGTCAGCTTTTAGCATGGACCTGGTCTATTGAGCTTCGACGATAACTCTAATCGCATCTTATATTTCCGGAATCGACAAGAATTCTGACGCCGTATTTTTCGGAAATTGAATCCCTTTCCGTATTTTCTCCAAGAGCTATAACCTGAATGCCTGAGAACGTCCTCTTTTCACGGGCTTTCGTGCAAATTCAACGAAGGAGATTGCCCTTTATGAAGTTCACGATCGAGAAATGCTTTGATCAATTGCCGTTAAAGGCATATGAGAAGTGGAAAGAGGGTTTGACGGATATCGAGACATTCGTAAAGGAAGGTCTGAATCTCGTTTTCTTTGCCCCTCGAGGAAATGATAATCGCATGAAGCACGAAGGGGACGAGTTTTATTTTGTCGCCCGTGGAAACGGTCAGATCGTTATCGAGAACCAACGTTTTCGATGTGAGAACGGAGATGCCTTCTATATTCCCGCAAAGACCGAGTATTACTTCGAGAATTTTACTGATGATTTTGCAACCTGGGCAGTTTTCGCATAATTAATTCAACATCTTCTAAGTTTTCCAAGCGATTCTAACCGGTAATCATGAAGGTTGCCGGTTATTTTCATTTCAAGGCTGTTTACACGTCTGATGAAACGCCTGAAACACTTGAAACAGATGAAACATCTGGTACATAGTGAGCGCGTGAAAGAAAGTGAAGCGGCGGAACACGCCAAATGAGCATGGGATTTATTGCCGAGCGAACGGACAGAGTCCTGATCATAAAGTTTGATCGCCCTGAGATACGGAATCCCCTGTCCGTGCAAGTACTGGAAGGACTTGCTATTGCTCTCGATGACCACCGTTCATTGGTTGACCTAAGGGCGATCATTTTTACCGGAACAGCTGACTCATTTGCATCGGGGGCGGATTTACGCGAGATCGCCGCCGTCACGCCGGAAACCGCCCGAGAATTCTCGCTCCGCGGACAGCGGTTGATGAACCGGATAGCAAAACTCGATCAACACACTATTGCGGCCGTGAATGGGTACTGCTTTGGCGGGGGTTTGGACCTGGCTCTCGCTTGCGACCGACGAATTGCTTCGCCGAATGCCTTTTTTTCACATCCCGGATCCGGTCTTGGCATCATAACGGGCTGGGGAGGCACGCAGCGCCTGGCGCGTCTGATCGGTCAGGCAAACGCATTGGAGATGTTCCTTACGGCCGGAAGGTTCACGGCGGAAACGGCTCTGCGAATAGGTCTGGTCGAAGGGGTATTTGAAGATGCGTGTCAGGCTGCTTTGGAAATCGCTTCTTCAGCCTAACTCCATATTCGTTTCACCGCTTGATTTACGGCTTAAACATCCCTTTAATATAATCCGAAATAGATCGTGTTTCACTCGATGACCGGTCCGCCCATGTCGAAAACCCGAATCCTTCTGATCGTTTGCGGCTCGATCCTTTTGATCCACATGCTTTGGATCTATTCCCAGCTGCCGGAAACAGTTGCGTCACACTTTGACGGTCAGGGAAAACCGAACGCATGGATGGGAAAGGGGGTCTTTCTTGTTTTCGAGATCGCACTGCTCCTGTTTGTCGTTGGAGAGATGCTGCTGGTGCCGCGGATGATCAGCCGATTGCCGAATTCCCTGATGAATCTGCCCAACAAGGAATATTGGCTATTACCGGAGCGGCGCGAAGAGACCTTCGCGACTTTTCGAAAATATTTCGAGGTCTTCGGCTCGGCAATTCTGGTTCTCGTAACCTCGGTAAATCATCTCGTTTACATGGCAAATGTGAATCGACAGAATCTATCGAATAACATCTGGTACATTCTGATCGCTTTTCTTGCTTTTGTCGGAATCTGGCTCGCGAAATTCATAATGGAGTTTACTCGAAAAAAATGAAGATACAGCTGGTAAGACTCGCCCACGCCCGATCCGGCGACAAAGGCGACACCGCAAACGTCGGGATCATAGCTTTAAAAGAAGAGTATTATCCTCTGCTCGTTCGTGAGGTGACCGCCGAGAGTGTTAAGCAACACTTCGGCGAGATGGTCAAGGGTGACGTCGAGCGATTTGAATTGCCCAATCTGTCCGCGCTGAATTTTCTCCTACACGGATCGCTCGGCGGCGGCGGAACGCTTAGTTTAATGACCGACGCGCAGGGGAAAACATTTTCGACTGCCCTGTTGCGAATGTATATCGAAGTTTCCGATGAGGAAGCAAAGCAATTTCCAATTAATTGATCTATTGATCGTCGAGGGATGCTCTGTTAATAATTATGAATCGGATTCTACTCCTGCTTCTGATCCTGATCCCGTCGTTTGTCTTCGGCCAGCTTGACCGGGAAAGGGAACTGCACAAACAAATCCTGATAAATCTAAAGAAGGACTTAAAGGAAAATTATTACGACCCGAACCTTCGCGGTATTGATCTCGAAGCAAGTATCAAAGAGGCTCGCGACCTCGTTGCAACGGCAAAGTCGGTCGAGGAAATGACAGACATTGTCGCGCGTGTGCTTATCCAATTTGATGACTCGCATCTCGGGTTTATTCCACCAGCTCGAACCGTTTCAGTTGACTATGGATTCGACATGCAGCTTTACGGAGATAAGGTTTTCATAACGAGCGTTAGCGACGACAGCGACGCCAAGAAGAAGGGATTAAGGCCTGGCGACCAAGTGTACATGTTTGAAGGCTTCATACCGACCCGCAAGGAGTTTTGGCTCTTGAAATATCACTACGTGGCCTTGGCGCCGCAGCCGAAGCTTGTTCTTATCATTATCAAACCGAGCGGAAACAAATATAAGGTTGAGATCGAGGCTAAACTCATTCGCGAAAGTGTATTCAAACCATCAACCCGAGACCTAATGCTTCAATGGGAGAACGAGTTTCGCGAAAGGACGCACCAACAGCTATATGATCAGATTCCCGGCCTCGCGATCTGGAAAATACCTGCTTTCGAATTCAGTGATGTTAAGGTCGACAAGATGATTGACCGCGTCAAGAAGGGAAATGCCCTGATCCTCGACCTGCGTGGCAATTCGGGCGGACTCGTCTACTCTGAGAAAGAACTGGTCAGCGCCTTCTTTGATAGGGATGTAGTGATCTGCGATGTGCTCTCCCGTAAAAAAAAGGAAACCGAGGCCGTGAAGGGAGACGGGAGAAAGGCTTTTACTGGAAAGATGGCCGTTCTGGTGGATAGCGAATCGGCTTCTGCGGCTGAAGTTTTCGCGCGGGTTATTCAGCTTGAAGGAAGAGGAATCGTGATTGGTGATCAGACGTCGGGCAAAGTCATGCAGTCTATTACTTATGATCACTATTTCGGAATCGACGATGTGATCGGATACGCATTCAGCATCACGGATGCCGATCTTATTATGAAAGACGGACAGCGCCTAGAAAAGGTCGGAGTCACCCCCGACGAGAGGGTGCTTCCCTCACCGTTGGATTTAGCAAACGCGCGAGATCCGGTTCTCGCTCGAGCCGCCGAAATATTGGGCTTCCAACTGTCACCAGAGGATGCCGGAAAAATATTTACGAAGAAGAAGTAGCTTTTGCTCTTACGTTTAACAATTGGGAGACGCCATGTCGAAATCTGTAGTGCAGTCGTTTATTGTTTGTCTGTTTGTTTGCTCGGTGATTGCCGCGCCGTTATCCCCAATCCCGGATAGTTTGCTGGGTTTTTATGGATCGGACGCGAATGCCGAAAAAGCTCTTGAATCCAAGTTTGATGCTGGGCTGAGTGCTGAGAACCTTCGAACTTGGATGAAGCGTCTTTCCGCGAGGCCGCATCACGTTGGATCGGCGTATGACAAAGACAATGCGGAGTTCATGCTGTCGCTGTACAAGTCATGGGGTTACGATGCACAGATCGAGCAGTTTGACGTGTTGTTCCCGACGCCGAAGACGCGCCTTGTCGAGATGACCGCACCGGAAAAATTCACGCTCAAACTGAATGAACCAGAAGTAAAAGAGGATGCGACGTCAGGCCAGCAAAGCGAACAGCTTCCTACCTATAACGCGTACTCGATCGACGGTGATGTAACCGCACCGCTGGTTTATGTGAACTACGGCGTGCCGGCCGATTACGAAGAGCTTGCGAAACGAGGGATCGATGTAAAAGGAAAGATCGTGATCGCCCGCTATGGAGGTTCGTGGCGCGGGATCAAGCCTAAGGTCGCGGCTGAACACGGAGCGATCGGCTGCATTATATATTCGGATCCAAGAAACGATGGTTACTACCAGGGCGACGTGTATCCAAAGGGGGCATGGCGGAGCGAGGATGGTGTTCAACGCGGCTCGGTTATGGACATGCCGCTGTATCCCGGCGATCCGTTGACTCCCGGGGTTGGAGCAACGAAGGAGGCTAAGCGTCTTGCGATGAAGGACGCTAAAACATTGACTAAAATCCCGGTGTTGCCGATATCTTATGCCGACGCTCTGCCGTTGTTGAAGAATATGGACGGGCTCGTAGTTCCAGACGCGTGGCGCGGAGCACTGCCGGTCACTTATCACTTTGGGGGCAATACGCCGACCGTTCACGTGAAGCTCGAATTCAATTGGGACACGAAAACTCTTTACGATGTCATTGCAAAAATGCCCGGAAGCGAGCGTCCGGATGAATGGGTAATTCGTGGCAATCACCATGACGCATGGGTCAATGGAGCTAACGATCCTTTAAGTGGCCAGGTTGCGATGCTCGAGGAAGCACGCGGCTTAGGTGAGCTTGCAAAGAGCGGTTGGAGACCAAAGAGAACCATAGTTTATTGCTCGTGGGACGGCGAAGAAGAAGGGCTGCTCGGTTCGACCGAGTGGGTTGAAGCCCATGCGACAGAGCTAAGCCAGAAAGCGGTGGCTTACATCAATAGTGATACCAACGGTCGAGGATTTCTCGGCGTCGGTGGTTCACACACGTTAGAGAGATTTGTAAATGAGGTCGCAAAGGATGTGCCCGATCCCCAGACGAAAATGTCCGTATGGGATCGCGCCCGAGCGCAGGGTATTGTTGACGGTTCACCACAACAACGCCGCGACACAATGGAGCGGCCCGATACCCGCATCTCGGCGCTCGGCTCGGGGTCGGATTTCACCCCTTTTCTGCAGCACCTAGGTATCGCCTCTTTGAATATCGGATTTGGCGGCGAAGACAACGGCGGCGACTATCATTCGATATATGATTCGTTCGATCATTACACGCGATTCGGTGATCCCAATTTTGCCTACGGCGTCGCTCTTGCGAAAGTCGGCGGCCGCATGACCTTGCGACTAGCTAATGCAGACACGGTCCCCTTTGAGTTCGGTAACTTTGCCGAGACCGTAAACGGATACGTGAGCGAGATAACGCGTTTGACCGATTCGATGCGTGAGGAAACGAAGGCTACTAATCAAGTGATCGCCAACGGTATGATGAAAGCCGTGCAGGACCCAACGGAAACATTCATCATGCCGGCTCCAAAAGAAGAGGTGCCGTTTCTTAACTTCGCTCCGTTACAAAATGCGATGGCAAAACTAAACGCGAGTGTAAAAAATTACCAGAAGGTGTCGGCCGGAAAACAGTTGCCGGCTGATTCTCAACGCAATCTCGACCAGATCCTTTTCAAATCCGAGCGTTCGCTGACCCACGACCAGGGACTGCCTCGCCGCGATTGGTTCAAACATCAGATATACGCGCCCGGGTTTTACACCGGATACGGCGTAAAGACTCTTCCTTCGATCCGAGAAGCGATCGAACAGCGGGATTGGAAAGAAGCGAGTGAGCAAATAGTCGTCGTCTCAGCGGTGATCGACAATTTTGCAAAGGAGATAGACAAGGCAGCGGCTCTTTATCGGTAATGGGCGACGAAATTCTCACAATAACCGACGGTTCGATCCGCTACCTGACGCTCAACCGTCCAGACAAGCGAAATGCGCTGAATGATGCTTTGATCACGGCCTTAAAAGAAGGATTGAGCGAGGCGGATGCCGATGAGAGTCTGCGGGCGATCGTGATTCGTGGAGCCGGTAAGGATTTCTGTTCGGGCGCGGACTTGTCTGCCTTACAAAAGATCAGTCAGAGTTCCTTCGAGGAAAATCTCGAGGATGCGCGGAATCTTGCTGAACTATTCGCGATCATTCGTAATATAAAAATACCGGTGATCGCGGCAGTTCATGGGCGCGCATTGGCGGGCGGATGCGGCCTTGCAACGGGCTGCGACATTGTCCTGGCGACAAAATCGGCGCGTTTTGGTTACCCGGAAGTTAAGATCGGTTTTGTCCCCGCGATCGTGACCGCGATATTACGAAGGAATGTATCGGAAAAGAGGGCGTTCGAGCTTATCACTCAAGGTCATGAGTTCGGGGCGGAGGAGGCGAGATCACTTGGATTGGTAAACAGGGTGTTTGAAGACGACAGCTTTGAGGACGCCGTCAAGGTATATGTGTCCGCTTATGCAAATGTAAGCCGTTCCGCTATTGTTCTCTCGAAAAGGCTTCTCTATCAAATGGACGGGATGAGCTTTGATGAAGCTCTCACCGCGGGAGCGATCGTTAATGCTGAGGCTAGAATGACCGACGACTGCAAGGAGGGAATCGCTCGGTTCCTCGGAAGATCTAAGCCTCAATGATCTCGACCTTGGTTTCGATCAGAGTTTTCGGAATCAATGCAGGGAAATACGCCATGATCTCCTCGACCTTTGGTCGACCGCCCGCGAACCCGGTCACTGCCGGCGGCCCTGTTAGAATCAGAGGCGCCAGTTCCTTTGTAAATCGCTCTACATCAGCCTTGCTCTGCCCTCGAACACCAAATCGCAGCTGAGTTTCGGGAATGTCTTTTGGCGGCTCGCCTGCGAGGTGGCTGTGAGTCGCATTGATTCCCACAAACTCAGTTAGGATCAGTTCGAATTTTAGTCCTAGCCTCTCGAGACGTTCTCGAAGAATTTTGTCCGCTGCCTTTGCCTTTTCGTATGCGTCAGGCCACGCATAAACGAGAGTCCCGACGGCCTTCCAGCCCGCTGAATAAGCGATCGAGACTTTGTAGAATTCCGTGTTTGGATTTCCTGTTATGCCAAAAACCTTCACACGGTTTTCGCCATCCGGCGCAAGACGGATCGACGAAAAATCGGCGACCACATCCGGCGTGATATAGGCTTTTGGATCGCCCATCTCGTAGAGCAGCTGCTCTTTGACCGATTGAACATTTACTCGTCCGCCGGTACCTTCGTGTTTTGTAATGACGAATTCGCCATCTGGTGAGGCCTCAACGATTGGGAAGCCAACATTCGCCATATCCGGGATTTTGTCCCACTCATACTGGCAATTGCCGCCAGACGACTGTGCCCCACACTCGATGATGTGGCCGGCTATCGTTCCCGCGGAGAGTCGGTTCCAATCATCGAACGTCCATCCGAATTCGTGCATCAAGGGAGCTAGCGTCAAACCTGTGTCCGTCAATCGCCCTCCGACAACGATCTGAGCTCCTTTCGAGAGTGCTTCAACCAGGCCGATGGCTCCAAGGTAGACGTTCGCCGATTGAACCTTGTCCCGGATCGCCGACAGAGGCTCGCCGGTTTCCATATTCTTGATGTCCACACCGGTTTCCGCAAATTCCTCGAGGCGTCCGAGAATGTCATCCCCGGTTACTACGCCGATCTTCACCTTGCCGGCGAGGCCTTGCTCGCGGGCAGTCTCCCGTATCGCTTCCGCACACCCTGATACATTTACGCCTCCAGCATTTGAAAGAACTTTAATGTCCTTCTCAACACAGTCTGGAAGTATCTCCTTCATCAGGGACACAAAATCACGGGCGTAGCCCGCATTCGGGTCGCGCGACCGCTGTTTTTGTAAGATCGACATCGTGACCTCGGCAAGATAGTCGAGCATTAAATAATCGATCGGACCTTTGCGGACCTGGTCAACCGGCGCGGTAAGCAGGTCACCCCAAAACCCCTGACCGCCCGCAACTCTAACCCGTTCTTTCATAAACAAATAATTAGAAACTAAAAAAAATAGACGGTCAACAGCCGGTTTTGAAAACCGTTGTTGCCGTCCGAAAGATGGATCGTGTTTATTTACCTATTGCTTCTTATTCGGCTGCCAAACCTGCTTTGACACCCATTTGGTGCCATCCCAAGTTGTAACGGTAAGATACTTACCGCCTTCATACGCCTGCCCCGCAATGTTCTCAGTTACGGTGACTGTATTCTTGCCAAAGCTCTGGCTTTTAGATTTTCCAACGCCGGCCGTATCTTTAGCCACATCCGTTGTCTTATCGGCTGAATCGGTCACGACGTCTTTTGTTTTGCTCGCTGCGGCAGTGGTTGCATCCTTTGTGACCGAGGCGGCTTTTTTGGTGCTATCAACAACCGCCTTGGTCGTTTTGCTTGTGACTTCCTTTGTCTTCTCCACCACTTGCGCGCTTGCCGAGCCGTATGAAAACAATACGGTGGCGAAAAATGCCACCAATGCGAAAAGTGCCTGCGATTTCATACACTTAACCTCTCTGAGTATGGAATTATCGAAATAGTCTGGTCGACTGGAATTGTTTGCAGCATTTTTTATGCCAACGAAAAAAGCCAACCTGATCAGGTTGGCGTGCCACATTATCTATTTAGATCTCTTAGACTAGTAAAGCTTCTTTTTCGTTTTATGGAAGATATGTTTAGTCTTTCGTTTTGACGTATGCCAACCTTTCTTTGAGCCGTGTTTGCTCTTACGCCAGCCCGTTTTTGCCCCGTGCTTGCTCTTGGAATAGCCTTTTTTGCTATATTTTACTGTTGTATCCTTAACAGTCTGGACGAGCGAATCCCCCACTGAATGTGAAGTCAACATCGCGA
>Ga0163161_10003628_pt1 | contig 10828 bp, 8 predicted proteins | sample S45metaG_FD_129847 | JGI IMG/M metagenome (GOLD analysis project Ga0163161, IMG submission 129847) | Switchgrass rhizosphere microbial communities from Kellogg Biological Station, Michigan, USA - S4-5 metaG | ecosystem: Host-associated > Plants > Roots > Rhizosphere > Soil | place: USA: Michigan... | reverse complement strand
GTCCGGGTCCTGCTGGGCGATGCGCTTCATCACCTCCGGATCGAGGTTGGCCAGGTTCGGGATCTTGCTCTTGTCCAGCGGCAGGAACACGCCGGCCTTGATCTGGCGGCCGAAGAAGTTCAGCGTCGGCACCACCACGTCGTAGCCACTGTTGCCGGCCAGCAGCTTGGTTTCCACCATTTCGTCGCTGTCGAACACGTCGTAGGTCACCTTGATGCCGGTGGCCTTCTCGAAGGTGGGAATGGTGTCTTCGGCGATGTAGTCGCTGTAGTTGTAGACGTTCAGCACCTTGCTGTCGTCGTCGGACTTGCCGCCGCCACAGGCGCTGAGTACGGATACGGCAATGCCGAGGGTGAGGATTCGCAGCTTCATCGGACTCTCCACAGGTCAGGTGCGAGGTGGGGGAACCGGCCAGACCGGCACAACGGGTGCCAGCCTAACGGGCATGCCCCCATTTTCCCAGCACATGGCCCTCACGGCCATGCCGGATCCGGCGACGCGGCGCCGTTTACACGTTGAGCAGCAGGAATTCCCGCTCCCACGAGCTGATCACGCGGAAGAAGGTCTCGTATTCCTTGCGCTTGACCGACACATAGGCCCGGCAGAAGCGCTCCCCCAGCATCTCGCGCAGTTCCGGGCAGCCTTCCAGCCCGTCCAGCGCCTCGCCCAGCGAGCGCGGCAGGTCGTAGCCCAGCTCCTTGGCACTGCCAGCGATCGGCGCGGTGGGGGAGCCCTGCTCGCGGATGCCGAGCAGGCCGGCGGCCAGGGTGGCGGCGATGGCCAGGTAGGGGTTGGCATCGGAGCCGGCGAACCGGCTTTCCACCCGCATGTTCTCCGGCGTATCCAGCGGCACGCGCAGCCCGCAGGTGCGGTTGTCGAAGCCCCAGTGCACATTGCTCGGGGAGACCTCGCCGAACATCAGCCGGCGGTAGGAGTTCACGTTCGGCGCGAAGAATGCCATCGCCGCCGGCACGTACTTCTGCAGGCCGGCCAGGTAGTGCCCGAACAGCGGGCTGAAATCCTCACCGCCATGCTCGCCGGTGAACACGTTGCTGCCGTCGCTGATCCGCAGCAGGCTCTGGTGGATGTGCATCGCACTGCCCGGCTCGTTCTCCATCGGCTTGGCCAGGAAGGTGGCGTAGATACCGTGGCGCATCGCCGACTCACGCATGGTGCGCTTGAACAGGAACACCTGGTCGGCCAGATCCATCGCATTGGCGTGGGTGAAGTTGACCTCCAGCTGGGCCGCGCCGGATTCGTGGATCAGCGTGTCCACGTCCAGCTTCATCGCATCGCAGTAGTCGTACATCAGATCGAGGATCGGATCGAACTCGTTGACCGCATCGATGGAGTAGGACTGGCGCGCGGTTTCAGGGCGTCCGGAGCGGCCGGCCGGCGGCAGCAGCGGGAAGTCCGGGTCGGTGTTCTTCTGGACCAGGAAGAACTCCAGCTCCGGCGCCACCACCGGGCGCAGGCCCAGTTCGGCATAGGCATTGAGGACGCGCCGCAGCACGTTGCGCGGGGCCAGTTCATGCGGCTCACCGGTCTTGGTGAAACAGTCATGGATGACCTGGGCGGTGGGATCGGTCGCCCACGGCACCATGCGCACGGTGTCGGCATCCGGGCGCAGGATCATGTCCGAGTCCGAGGGTGAGGTCAGCTCGTAGTAATCGTCCGGGAACTCGCCGGTGACGGTGGTGGCGAAGATGCCTTCCGGCAGGCGCGTGCCGTAATCGTGCGAGAACTTGTCGGCCGGAATGATCTTGCCGCGCGCGTTGCCGGTGATGTCCGGCACCAGGCACTCCACCTCGGTGATGCGCCGGTCCTTGAGCCAGCGCAGCAGCGTGCTTTCTTCGGGCACCGGCGGCGGAGCGGCCTTGCGCGAAGAAGAGGCCGCTTTGCGCGGGGCTGTGGCTTTGCGCGAACGCGTTCGGGTGGTCATGACCGGTCTGCTTTGCAGGAGTAACGGCGACAAGCATCGCCGAAGGCTTGGAAAATGCGGTGATGGAAGGGATGGTCGGTAACACGCCATTCCGGGTGCCACTGTACCCCGAGCACGAAGCTGTGGGCGTGGCTGCGCGCAGCTTCCACCAGGCCATCGTCGGCACGCGCCTCCACCCGCAGGCCGGCAGCGAGGCGATCGATGCCCTGCCCGTGCACCGAATTGACCTTCACACGGTCCGCGCCGGCCCAGCCCGCCAGCCAGCCGCCGGCGGTCAACTGCACGGCGTGCGACGGCGCGTACTGCTGCTCCACCGGCGCGGCCGGGTCCTCGCGGTGATCGGCCAGCCCGGGCACCCCGTGCACGCGCGCGTGCAAGGTGCCGCCGAGGGCCACGTTCAATTCCTGGAAGCCGCGGCAGATCGCGAGCACCGGCAGGTCGCGTTCCAGCGCGGCCTGCAGCAACGACAGCGCATTGGCGTCGCGCGCCGGGTCGTGCGGGTTGCCCGGCCAGGTAGGTGCACCGCCGTAGTGATGCGGCTCGATGTTGCTTACTGCACCGGTCAGCAACAGACCGTCGAGCCGGTCCAGCCAGTGATTGGCCGGCAATGGTGGCTGCAGGCTGGGCAACAGGACCGGCGTGGCACCGGCCGCCACGGCCAGCGCGCGGATGTACTTCTCACCGACCACCGCAAAGCGATGGTGGCCCAGTGGCGTGCTGTCGGTGGGCAGGCCAACCCAGGGGGGCGCGACCATGCGGCATGCTCAGATGACCTGCTGCCACGGTAGCGCCGTGCCCGGGCGCGGTGCAACACGCCTGGCCGGAGGCGTGCGCCCTCACATACCGGCGGCAGTACCTGCGACAGACTGCGCGCTGTCACCGCGGATCGTTGCTGGCATGCTGTCACCATGATTGACGTCCCCACCCTCCCCTGCCGGTGCACACCGTGAGCCGCGCCGGCCAGGACCATGTGTCCAGCTGGTATGCCGACAGCCTGCCCGCGCAACCGCTGCGCCCGGCGCTGGCCGGCGACCACGCCACCGATGTGTGCGTGCTGGGCGCGGGTTATACCGGCCTGTCGGCGGCGCTGTCGCTGGCCGAGCGCGGTTACCGGGTCAGCGTGCTGGAAGCGCACCGGGTGGGCTGGGGTGCGTCCGGGCGCAATGGCGGCCAGGCCATCGTTGGCTACGGGTGTGAAGTGGACACGCTGGAACAGCTGGTGGGCGCCGAAGACGCACGGGTGCTGTTCGACTATTCGCGCGACGGCATGGCCTTGCTGCGCCACCGCCTGCAGCACTACCAGATCGACTGCGACTGGCACGATGGTCACGCCAGCGTGCCGATCACGGCCCGCCAGGAGCGCGCGCTGCGTGGCGGGCTGCTCGACCTCGCAGAGCGCTACGACTATCCGCTGCAGTGGTGGGACCGCACCCAACTGCAGGCGCAGCTGGACAGCCCACGCTACACCGGGGCCATGTTCGATGCGGCCAGCGGCCACCTGCAGCCGCTGGCCTATGCCCAGGGCCTGGCGCGCGCGGCAGAACGCCTGGGGGTGGTCATCCACGAGCAATCGCCGGTCGTGCAGCTGGTGCGGGGGCCGCGTCCGCAACTGCGCACCGCCCACGGCAGCATCCGCGCCGACCACGTGGTGATCGCCGGCAACGCCTGGCTGCAGGGCATCGCCCCGGAGCTGGAAACGCGGATCATGCCGGTCGGCACCTACATCGGCGCCTCGCAGGTACTGGGGGCCGAACGCGCCCGGTCGCTGATCCGCAACGGTATGGCCGTGGCCGACGTCAGCTGGGCGCTGGACTACTTCCGGCTCAGCGCCGATCACCGGCTGTTGTTCGGCGGGCGGGCCAGTTACTCCGCGCTGCCGCCTCCCGGGCTGCGCGGGGTGATGACCCGGCGCATGCACCAGGTGTTCCCCCAGTTGGCCGACGTGGGCATGGAACAGGTCTGGGGCGGCTACGTGGACATTACCCGCAACCGGGCGCCGCATTGGGGCCGGCTCACGCCCAACGTGTACTTCGCGCAAGGCTTTTCCGGCCATGGCGTGGCCGCGACCGGGCTGGCCGGGGCGGTGCTGGCCGAGGCCATCGCCGGGCAGAACGAACGCCTGGATGTCTTCGAGCGCATTCCCCACCGCCCCTTCCCAGGGGGTCGGCTGTTGCGCACGCCGCTGCTGGTGGCGGCGATGTCCTGGTACAAACTACGGGATGCGTTGTGGTGAACACCGATGACGAAATCAATTCCATAGCAATAGCGACATGCATCACATTCAGGTGTAGATAATACGCAGCACTTCACGCCCGCCGCGTCTCATTGGATTCCGATAATCGCCCACGACGATTGCATGCGCAGGGATCAGTCGATACTGTCGCGCTGATGAGTTTCCATGTCGACCCGCGCGGGTATGGGCACGAACAGCAGGAGGAACCAACGATTGGATTGGTGGAGAAATGGACTTCAACTCAACCTGCGTATCCGGCCGGCCGGGTTCGCCGTTGCATTGGTGTACGCCTTCGCCTGTTGGGGTGCACGACAGGTATCGCTTGATCAGTTCTATCTGCCCGCTGGCGTCCGGGTTGCCGCCCTGCTGCTCTGCCCTGCCCGCTTCTGGCCATACCTGATCCTGGGCGAATACGCGTACTTCGCCCAGATGCGGTATCCCATGATCGACAAGTACGGGCTGACCTGGGTGGTGATCGCGTCGGCATGCATGATGCCGGCGGTGGCGCTGGTGGTGCGCCTGCATCGCAAGATGATGACGGCGCAGGCGGAGGTGTGGCTTCTCTCGGTTGCCGCGACCGCCGCACTGGTAGCCACCGTTCTGAAGCTGGGCCTGTCGCATCTGCTTTGGCCGGTACCGCCCAGCCTGCCCATACTCACCAGCGCGGCGCGGTTCGCACTGGGTGATTACATCGGCATATTGACGCTCGCCCCGTTGGCCGTGCTCTGGACAAAGCGCGGCGTGCCTTACGACTGGCTGGCATGGCGCGCACCGCCAACGGTCATCGCGCTGTCTTCCCTGCTGGTGCTTGGCGTTCTGGCGAGGCTGGCAGCCGGCGATGGCGACGTCACAAGGACCAGTCTGCAACTGATGATGGCCCTGCCCGTGGTCGCCTTGACCTGCATGCATGGCTGGCGTGGCGCCGCAGTCGGCGTGCCCGTGCTGAACCTGCTCATCAGCGCGACCACCCCAAGCACCGGCCTGCCCGGCTCGTTCGATGCGCCCACCTTCGCCACCCAGCAGGTGGTCGCGCTTGCTGGTACGGCGCTGCTCGCACTGGGCGCGCAGATCAGCCACTACTTCCACCAGTACGCACGCCGCGATCTGGATGGGCAGCGGGCCGTCACGCTGTCCAGAACGGCGCACATCGCCAGCGAAATGGACCTCCGCGAACGGGCGCTGGGCCTGAGACGGATTGCCGATGGCCTGGACGTGTCCATCCAGGAAACGGTCGCACTGTTGAAACGGCATGGCCACCACGAGCCTGCGGAGCGGCTGCTGCGTGCCTCGGCGGCCCATTCGCGCCAGTTCCGTGAGCAGACCAGCATGGTGTACCCAACGGCGCTTGAGCAGGTGGGTCTTTACCTTGCCCTGCAGGTCAGCGGTGCGCGGGAAGTCTGGGACGCTACCGACAGGGTGTCACGCCCCCGGTTGGGGGGAGACCCTTGCAGGTTGAGCGTGGGGCTGCAGTTGGCCACCTACCGGACGCTGACCGACGCGGTGTCCATTCTCCTCAAGAACGAGTACGGGCAGATTCAAGTGCGCGCGCGTTGCGGTCAGTTCCGGCAGCACCGCGGCATTCTGGTCACGGTGGGGCTGCTGGACGTAAACCGCAGCCTGTCCCCGGCAACGCTGGCCCTGGTCACCGAGCGGTTGGCGGCGCGCGCGTTGGCGTATGGCGGAACAGTGACCTGCCACCGCAATCGCATCCGGATGCTTCTGGTGGACGCACCGGCATCTGCGGCCAGGCCGTCGGTGCCGACCTCACTCGTGCTACGCGAAAACGCACTCTAGGGTCGACCCACGCGCCCTGCAGATCGCTACCGGGATCTGCAGGTGGCCTGGGCCACCTGCAGACGTTTCCGGTGCCCTGCTGGGTCCCCCAGGGGACATCAACCGCCGTTGGCGGGAACCTCGACGGACCAGATGGCGTCATTGCCCTCGCCGTAGACCACCAGCGCGAACTCGGCACGCCTGTAAACCTCGCGGCGCACGGCGTTGCCCGGCACGACCAGGCGCTGGGACGGCAACGAGGTGCGTGCGGGACTCTTACCGGCTGGTAAGGTGAAGAATTGATCGTCGATCTTGCCCACGATCACGCGCACCTGGCCCGCAAGATCATTTACCTGGTAATACGAGATTCCATCGCGCTCAAAACCGTATACGCGCCAGTTGGGATCCTGACTCAGGTTCACAGCCAGCGGAAGCGATTCCCCCATGCCGCTTTTCGCCAACGCAATGCCGTTGCCATCGCTCGGACAGCAGGCGGCTGCCGCAACGAACGGCATCGAGAGCAGGCTCACGACTAAAACCACATCACGAACGCGGAAAATTCGCACAAGCACCTCCGGAGTATAAGTAATGGAAACAGCCAGTTGATTCTATCGTTGCCGCGGGGACATATTCTTTGACAGTATTCCTAAAGCGAAATGACCCTTTTTGGCTCGCCCCGCCAGCGACGGCATGAGCTCCAGCAGAGTCCTCAGTCTTTTGCACCGCGCGGCAGGCGTGTTCCGGGTCCCCATCTGGCGCCAAAAGTCCCGGCAGAGGACTGGCCTACCCCGCCCGTCCCGACCGGCACCGCCGCACTGCCAGCCACACATCCACCCTAAAGTTGCATGTGAAATCGCCGCTATATCTGCCGACCCACTCGAAATCGAGCGTACGCCACATGCCGGCTCTGTTGCAGGGCGCTTTCGACAGCGACCCCGGTGATGCCTTACCCCAGCGGATCCTGCTGGTGGAAAACTCGCGCACCTTCACCAGCATGCTGCGCGAGGCGATCGAGCAGCGGCTGGAGCTGCCGGTGTTCGTCGCCACAAGCCTGGCCGAGGCCGGACGGCTGCTGGACGAGGAACAAGGCTGGTTCCTGGTGCTGACCGGGCTGGTGCTGGCCGACGGCGACCGCGACCACGTGGTGGAGTTCTTCCTGTCGCGCGGGCTGCCCACGGTGGTGGTCAGCGGCGTCTACGACGAAGACCTGCGCAAGCGCGTGCTGCAGCAGCAGATCATCGACTACGTCCTGAAGAACACCCCCGGCAGCATCGACTACCTGGTGTGGCTGGTGCAGCGGCTGGAGCGCAACCGGCGCATCGCGGCCCTGGTGGTGGATGATTCGATGTCGGCGCGGATGTACGCCGCCTCGCTGCTGCGCATGTACGGCCATACCGTCTACGAGGCGGCCGACGGCGCCGAGGGCCTGAAGGCGATCGAGGCGCACCCGGCGATCCGGCTGGCGGTGGTGGACCAGGAAATGCCGGGGATGGAAGGCGTGGAATTCACCCGCCGGCTGCGCACGATGCGCTCGCGCGACAAGCTGGCGGTGATCGGCATTTCCGGCAACACCGACCCCTCGCTGATCCCGCGCTTCCTCAAGAACGGGGCCAACGATTTCCTGCGCAAGCCGTTTTCCCGCGAGGAATTCTTCTGCCGGGTCTCGCAGAACGTGGACCAGCTGGAGCTGATCGGCACCCTTCAGGACCTGGCCACTCGCGACTTCCTGACCGGGCTGCCGAACCGGCGCAGCTTTCTGGAGCAGAGCCAGCGCCAGCTGCCGCAGCTGCACCACAACGACGACCTGGTGGCCGTAGCGATGATCGACATCGACCACTTCAAGCACATCAATGACACCCATGGCCACGAGGCCGGCGACGACGCACTGCGCGCGGTGGCCGCCGCGGTGGCTGGCCATGCCCGCGACCAGGACCTGATCGCCCGCTTCGGCGGCGAAGAATTCTGCCTGCTGGTGCCGGGCCTGGAAGAAGACGAGGCGCGCGGCTATTTCGAAATACTGCGCGAGCGCATTGCGGCGCTGGAGGTGAAGCTGGGCGACACCACCCTGCGCATGACCGTGAGCATCGGGCTGTGCTGCCTGCGTCCGCAGCGCGATTCCCTGCACCGCCTGATCTCCGAGGCCGACCGCCAGCTGTACCTGGCCAAGGCCGGCGGGCGCAACCGCGTGAGCTGCACCAGCGTGGCCAGTGCCGCCCGGGAAACCGCCCTGACGCCTTGATCGAGATCAACGCGAGCGTGTCGCGATCAACCTAGAGTCGTTCCCAGTTGAACACCACAGGGAACGCACCATGGCACTTCTGGTCTGGCAGGACGACCTGAACATCGGCATCGACGTCATCGACCACCAGCACATGCGGATCGTGGAGATGCTCAACCACCTGCACGTGGCGCAGACCAGCCTGCAGCGGCTGGCGGTGGCCGAGGTGATCGACGAACTGGTGGACTACACCATGTCGCACTTCGCCTTCGAGGAAGAGCTGATGGAGGAAGCCGGCTACCCGTTCTGCGCGGCGCACAAGCGCGTGCACGAGATTTTCATCAAGCGCGTGGCCGAGTACCGCCTGCGCTTCCAGGCCGGCGAAGACATCAGTGATGAACTGCGCACCATGCTGTCGCGCTGGCTGTTCAACCACATCCGTGGCGACGACAAGGCCTATGCACCGCAGGTCAAGCAGCACCTGAACCAGTTCGCCCGCGAGCACCAGCAGGGCAACTGGCTGGGGCGCACGCTCAAGCGCTTCTTCCGCTGAGCGCCGCGCGCCGGCCCATGGCCAGCAGCGCCAGGATGGTCACCAGCGCGGTGCCGCACAGGTAGAAGCCCACCGCGAGCAGGCCGAAGCGCTCGGCCAACCAGGTGGCTACGTACGGCGCCGGGGCCGCGCCCAGGATGCCGGCCAGGTTGAACGACAGCGACGCGCCGGTATAGCGCACCTGCACCGGGTAGATTTCAGCCAGGAAGGTGCCGCACGGGCCGTAGGTGAGGCCCATCAGGAACAGGCCCAGCGACAGGAAGCCCAGCACCAGCCACGGGCTGCCGGCCTGGAACAGCGGGGCGAACACGATGCCGAACGCGAGGATCAGGCCGCTGGCCACGATCATGGTGCGGCGCGTGCCCCAGCGGTCGCCGTACAGCGCCGACAACGGAATGCCGGCGGCGAAGAACAGGATGCCCACCATCTGCAGCAGCAGGAACTGCTCGCGGCTGTAGTGCAGCACGGTGGTGCCGTAGCCGAGGGTAAACACCGTCATCAGGTAGAAAAGCACGAAGGTGGCGAACGCGCCCAGCGTGCCCAGCACCAGGGTCAGGAAGTGCTCGCGCATGACCGTCCACATGGGCAGCCTGACCCGCTCGTTGCGGTCCAGCGCGGCCTGGAACTGCGGGGTCTCATGGATGTTCAGGCGGACCCACAGGCCGACGGCGACCAGCAGCGAACTGGCCAGGAACGGGACGCGCCAGCCCCACTGCAGGAAGTCGCCGTCGCTCATCGCCCGGCCCAGCAGCAGGAAGATGCCGGCCGACAACAGGAAGCCCAGCGGCGCCCCCAACTGCGGGAACATGCCGTACCAGGCGCGCTTGCCCGGCGGCGCGTTCTCGGTGGCCAGCAGCACCGCCCCGCCCCATTCACCGCCCAGCCCAAGGCCCTGGCCGAACCGACACAACGCCAGCAGGGCCGGGGCGAGGATGCCGATGCTGGCATGCGTGGGCAGCAGGCCGATCGCCACGGTGGACACGCCCATGGTCAACAGGGCGGCCACCAGCGTGGCCTTGCGCCCGATCCGGTCGCCGTAGTGACCAAACACCGCCGAGCCCACCGGCCGCGCGATGAAGGCCACCGCGAAGGTGGCCAGCGACTGCAGCAGGGCCGCGCCATCGCTACTGTCGGGGAAGAACAGATGCGGGAACACCAGCACCGCCGCCGTGGCGTAGATGTAGAAGTCGAAGAACTCGATGGTGGTGCCGATCAGGCTGGCCAGCAGGATGCGGCGGGGCGAATTGGCGGCAGGTGCGGCAGGAGTCGACATCGGGCACACGCAAAAGGGCAGCTGCCCGATTCTGCCATGGCCGCGCGACGCTGCGGCCGATGGTTGCAGACGTGACCGTCGCCGCCGGCATGCCGGCCCAGCGCGCTCACTCGCCCAGGTGGATCCAGGTGGCCTTGAGCTCGGTGTACTTGTCGAACGCGTGCAACGATTTGTCGCGACCGATGCCAGACTGTTTGTAGCCGCCAAACGGGGCGGTCATGTCGCCGCCGTCCCACTGGTTCACCCACACGCTGCCTGCGCGCAGCTGGCGCGCTACCCGGTGTGCACGGCCCAGGTCGCGGGTCCACAGACCGGCGGCCAGGCCGTAGCGTGAATCGTTGGCCAGCCGCAGCGCATCGGCTTCGTGGTCGAAGCCCAGCACGCTCAGCACCGGCCCGAAGATTTCCTCGCGGGCAATGCTGTGGCCGGCATCCACCTCGTCGAACACGGTGGGCTGCACATAGCTGCCCCCGGCCACCACCTCCACCCGCTTGCCGCCCAGCAGCAGGCGCGCGCCTTCGGCCTGGCCACGGTTGATGTGGTCCAGCACCTGGTCGGCATGCCGATCGTCCACCAGCGCGCCCATCGGCGCGTCCGGGTCGAAGGGGTGGGCCGGCTGCATGCGCCGCGCGTGCGCCAGTACCCGGGTCACGAATTCGTCCTGGATCGAGCGTTGCACCAGCAGCCGCGATGCTGCCGTGCACACCTCGCCTTGGTTGTAGAAAATGCCGGTGGCGGCCGCTTCGGCGGCCTTGTCCAGGTCCGGTGCATCGGCGAACACCAGGTTCGGGCTCTTGCCGCCGCACTCCAGCCAGGTGCGCTTGAGGTTGGACCGC
>Ga0163161_10003626_pt1 | contig 10835 bp, 12 predicted proteins | sample S45metaG_FD_129847 | JGI IMG/M metagenome (GOLD analysis project Ga0163161, IMG submission 129847) | Switchgrass rhizosphere microbial communities from Kellogg Biological Station, Michigan, USA - S4-5 metaG | ecosystem: Host-associated > Plants > Roots > Rhizosphere > Soil | place: USA... | reverse complement strand
GGCGTCACGACATCTGCGTCTGATAACGAAACGGCAACGCCTCATCCTTCCGATGCCGTCTCATCACTCGCCGTTTACCAATTGGGCGGCAATAAGGCTGAATTGCAATCCGTATACCGCTCGCCGTCGGCATTTTGGCGTGACGGAAGGATAGTTTTGCAGGGAAATGTCGAGAGGGATGACTTGGTTGATGGCACAGTCGCCGTCACAAGAACTGCTAACGGGGAACTTCCCGCAAGCGAGGATCCGTTCACCGCCGTTCGCAAAAGGCCGAACCAACTCACCATCTCCGGATTAAGAGAACACATCGCCCAGAGCGACTCGGCGGCCGAACGTCGTGATCTTACGGTTTCGCTCGAGAAAAAATATACGACACTTGCATTGCCGTTCGTCATTGCTTTATTCACGGCGCCGTTCGCTCTTTCGCTAAGCCGGAAAGGGAAGGCTATGACCGTCGGCTACGCGGTCGGGCTTTGGCTGCTGTTTATGGGCGTGAGCAGCGTTTTTGAGCAATTCGGCCTCAACGGGTATCTCGTGCCGTCGCTCGCCGTCTGGTCACCTATGGTCCTGTTTGCGCTGGTCGGGACTTATCTGTTATCAAAAGTTAGAACATAACAATTCTGGAGGGAACATGGAGATAAACGATCAATTCGTGCCGCACCTCATCGTCAGCGACGGGACGGCCGCGCTGAAGTTCTACAAAGAGGTTTTCCAGGCCGAAGAAGGCCACAACATGATGTCGCCCGAGGGAGACAAGCTCATGCACGGCGAGATAGTTCTCAATGGGCACAAGCTGTTCCTGTCCGATTGGTTTGCCCCGAGCGATGGCGGCTCGTTAGCCTCGCCTGATATGCTCGGCGGAACGTGCATGCGGATAACATTAATGACAGATGATCCGGACGGCGTCGTGGCACGCGCTGTCGAGCGCGGGTCCGAAGTGCTGATGCCCGTGCAGGATATGTTCTGGGGCGCGCGGTACGGCAAGATCCGCGATCCGTTCGGTCACGAGTGGGGAATAAACCAGCAGCTAAAGGAAATGACGCCCGAAGAAGAGAATGCCGCGGCCGACGAATTCTTTGCAAGCCGAGCGGATTCGTGATGGTTAAACAGGCGATTTCGTGGTAAATATCTTTTGAAACATTACTCATCATTTCCGAGGTTTCCGATGCGCCCGATACAGGTAAACATCTTCGCCCCTTTGCTCATTTGTCTTGTTCTTGCCGCATCAGTATCGGCATTTCCAACGGCCCGGGCGCGGCTCGTGCTGCCAAATCCCGTTCTTGTCTTTACCGGCAGCGAGCCGTTTGCCACCGCCGGTAAAAGCTTCATCCGTTATCATTACGATGTCTTTAACCGGGAATCCTATCCGGCCGACATGTTCGCCCCGTCGCCGCAGCTTCCGCCGTGTGGAAAGAACACAAGATCGTCGCGCACCTGGGTCGACATTTACGACCAGAACGGAAAGCGTCTTTATGGATTCTGCGCTCTCGGAAATTCGAACGACCTAAACGCGGTCTTCTTTGCGCTTGAAGATGGCGTGATCCCGCCAAGCTGGGTCTACATCGAGATGAACGATCGGCAGGCCAATGTAAAATACAAATCGAATCTCGCCGAGACGACGCTCTAGATCATTTTAATTCGCGGCTGACGGCGCGAGTGATGTCCTTTGGCAGGCCGTGTGGTTTTGCAACAAGCTGCTTTGTCTGTTCGAGCGCTTCGGCAAAAGCTTTGCCGTCGTTCTGTGGGCTGCACGTCACAGCGCGGTCGTCGATGAACGCAGCCGCACGCGGCTTGCCCTGGCCGATGTAGACATCTGTATAGGGAAACTTGTGCTTTTCAAGCCACTCGATGACATGGACGCGAAGTTGGCCGGGCGTTATCCGCGAGCCTTCCAAAACATCCTGCGCGCAGCGTGATGTGAAAACTGAGATCTCCGCGAACTTTGCCAGCTTCTTAGCAAATTCCAACGCACCCGGAACGGGATCGCCGATGTGATCGATACCGCGCCACTTATCGTAGGTCGCGAGAACGCCGTCGAGGTCTACGCACACGCGCGGTTTGCGCGTGGCCGTCAGACGCTTTGGAGCCGGTGCCGGCTGCAAGGCTTCGCGCTTCTTTTTTGTTCTGATCTTGGGCAGCTTCGAAAGGCGCGTGGCGATCATCGTCTCGATAGCGTCGCCGCCTTCGAGCCATTCGTTCTCTGCGTCGGTCGCGTCAAAATTCCATATCCGAGTGTAATGATGCCGCGTGTGATGGCGGCCCGGCGTTCGAAGCGTATAGGGGAGGTCGTCGGGCTCTACGGCTCGCTTTGGCGGAAAGATCTCGGGCTTTCGCGGCAGGTCGAGCTGATCCCAATTCGCACGAACGCTGTCGGCAAAATCGAAAACGTCGGCAAGCGGATACTCTTTATCAAGCAGCACCCAAACGTGATAACCGCCGACGCCATTACTGTCCATGACCATTGGGTCCATGCCCATTTCGCGAAGCCGCTCGGCCCACTCCATCGCGGCTGCAAGGTTTGCCTCGGCCATTTCATCCGCGCCCGGCACGCTCTCGTCGTGCAGGTCAATATCGATCGCGAACCATTTGCAGGTGCTGTGATCCGAGATGGAATGCAGCCCGATCAAATGCGCCGGCGACCGTCCGCAAAAATGCCGGTGCAGCTTGTTGAGCGTGACCATGTCGGTGCCAAGCTTGCGACGCTCCGGAATTGGCAACATCACAACCCGGATCTTGCCGTCCTTTAGTGTGTACTGGCTCCAAACGTCCCGGCGGTTGACGAGGCGCTCCATCGCCCAATCGGCCAGGTCGTCGGCATAGCGCACCCACTCCTCGGCGATCCAGAGCAGTCGGCGGTTACCTTCGAATTCGAAGAATGGTTGCGCCATTTACTTATCGGCTCGCTCCCATCCGCTTAGAAAATTCTTCTCCGCCAATTCGTCAAAGAATCTCCTCGCCGTTTTTTCGTTGTTCGATATTTTGATATCACGCTCCAGAGCGTTCTGGCGGTTGGGGCTGAAGTCGGTAAGATAGACGACGTAGCCGGGAAAGTCGGCCCGTTCGGTCTTGTTCGTTTTCCAGAGCAGTAATTTCCTTACCATCAAGTTGCCTCTCATCGTCTTCGTATAAACCTTCCGCTCGAGGATCTCGCTCGCGGGCGAATCGTCGGCATGGACCGGTTTGTTGACATCGGGCACGTCGACCAGATCGGCGACCTGTTGGATGCTGACGTCCTCGGGCACGGCCTCTTTGTCGTCGCGCATGCGGATGTATTGCGGCGAGATGACGCTCACGCTCGGCATGCGAATGAGTGCCGAATACCGCTTGCCGTCCCAATCCAGCACCATGCGTTTGACCGGCCCGCCACGCGAGCGTTCGGGGATCATGTCTAGGCACGAGATCTCGATCACCGGCCCCGGCTTGATCATCTCGTACGCGACATAATCGTTATTCACCGCGACATAATCCGACGGCACGATGCGCCGTTTGAGCTCGGCGGCGATAGACTTGCGCTCTTCATCGGTAAAGCCACCGCCGACCCGCGTGAATTCATGGAACGTCCCATCCTTGCGCACAACGGCGACGAGCAGGTCGTGCAGCAAACCTTTTCGCCCGTCCACACCTTCCGAATAACCGATGATCGCTACATCAAGATTGTGCCGTAGCTTGATCTTGAACCAGCCGGCCGTATCATGTCGCGCAACGATGCCCTCTGAGCCCTCGCCGATCACCCAATCGGCAAATTTCTCGAGCACGGTTTCCATCTTGTCGGTTTTGACGTGCTCGACAGGATGAATGCGGTCGCCCTTGGCGAACCATTTATCAAGCAGCTTAAAGGTCTCGACCGAAGAATCGACCGCCTTGCCGTCTATTTCGATGACGTCAAAAACAGCAACGCCAAGCTTCTCTAATTCAGCCTTCGATTTCGGATTACGCAAAATGCCGACGACCTGCGACACGGGATGCCCTTTCGACGCGTCTTCCTTTACATAGATCTCGGCGCCGAGGATGCACGATTTGACCTTGGCCTTTTTCAGCAATGTGACGGCCTCGTCAAACGCCGGCAGGCCAGAGCGCGCCGTGCCGCCGGGATTGACCGAGATCATTCGCTCGCCGTCGAATAGCAGCAGAGCCATCTCGCCGTCGTATTTGCGCGTCACGAACCAGCCTTTCGCCTTCGGCAGACGCGAGATGTCCTCCGACGGCAACGCACGCATTTGCCCGCCGAGCCGCCGCTTGTAATCCTGTGCCTTAACGTGCAGCGAAGGGTCGGCGAGGTCCTGCACCTTGCCGAGGCAGTAGCCGTGCTTGCAGGTGAACTTTTTCTTGTCGAACGCCAGGTCAAGCTGCTTTGCCATCTTCGTCCTCGAGTATCTTTGGCTTCTTCAATTCCATATTCGAAAGGTGCAGCACCAGGCAATACGCATCGCCCTTAACACGTCCTTCCAAAAACGCGTTGTATGGTTTACCGCCGCGGTTCATCACGAGCGGCTCGCTGCCTTTTTCACCGCCGCGCAGCAGGAGGAGCGCGTTCTTTTTCTGCAGTTCCTTTGCCATGTCGTAGAGAAAATCGAACGTCAACCCGTTGATATGCACGAGCTGTTTTTTGTTTGTAAAGACAAACCTGTGCGCTGCCTCTTCCTTCTTGATGAACTTGCCGGTCCACCGCATGGGGAACTCGCCGTTCATATTCTGCGCTTCTTTTTTACGCGGTCGCCGCTCGCGGACCGTGCCGTCAGGGTTGTAGATGACCTCGATCTCTTCGACGAGATGAATGATGCCTTTCTTGGTCACATACACCCGCGACATATCGGTCAGGAACATCCCGAACGACTCGATATCGATCTCGGGGTCGTCCTTGATAAGGTCCTTAGCAACCTTGTCGAGCTTCTTGCGTTTCTTGAGCAGCTCCGGCAGGTCGTGCGTGACGTCGGTCTTCAGCAGCTTCTGCGTCCCAACCGGCCGCCCTTTCTTGTCGATATACTTGACCTCACGCCGCGGATTCATCGCCTCGGCAGCGACAACCGCGTCACGTCCTTTTGGATTGCTAATATTGATTGGCATAGGTCTCTAAAATTGAGAATTGAAAATTGAAAATTGAGAATTTACGCGGAAGCCGATTTCGTTGTCTTGATTGCGGCGGTCAGTACGGCTTTTTCCTTAAGGACGTTCTCCTTTTCCAATTCCTCAATTCTCCATTCTCAATTTTCAATTCTCAATTACAGGAGATCAAAATCGATATCCTCCGCCGAGATCTCTTCTTCTTCGGTCTGATCTAGCGTCACCGCCTGGTTCAGCTTGACGAACTGCCACTCGGTCGGCCGCCCGACGATCATAAAGACATCGGCGCCGGTGCGGATGAGATACGCGTTGTCGTACTCGATGCCGCCGCGCCAGCTGAATGGGAACGTATACAAACGCTCGTCGTCCGAAAGCGCATCCTTGAGCGGACCGAGGTCGGCGTCGTCGAATGGGCGCACGAGATAAACGCTCTTCACAATGTTTGTAAAATAATCTTCAACCTTCGCGGTTTTGAGAACATTGGTCACGGTAAACGACGAAGGCACCTGCTCGAACTTCTTGCCGTCCTCATCGACCGGCACCAGATCTACGCGATCGACCGAATCGCCTTTGTCCGTCACCGTCGCCAGGGCCGTGCCGCCCTTGTCGATCAGCGTCTTGCCGTCCGCCGCCAAGACGCGCAGCTCCGCCTCACGGCCCTTCTCATCAAAGGCCTCGATCTCAACCTTGCCATAGAGTTTCTCGCGGTCGATCTTAACGATCGAGACCGGATACTCCTCACCATCCAAAGACAAAACCAACGGCCGTGCCATATTTTTATATAGCCCCGTCCTTCAGGGCGGGGAACAGGTCGTCAAAAAAAGGCCCCGGAGCCGCTCCGGCGGCGACAGAGTCTAAGGTGAACAAAAGGCTAATCCTAATCTTACAACATCACCCCGCCCGAACGCAGGCAAGAGCCGGCAAACCAAACGTGCTATCTTATCCACCATGACTACCATCACCGATATCAAGAACCTCTACACGTCCTTCAACGAGCGCGATTACGAAACAGTGATGTCCTACCTATCGGACGACATCGTTTGGATCGTCGCCGATAATTCACCGCTCGCCCCGGGCAGCCCTTACAATGGCATAGCCGCGGTCCGTTCGGGCGTTTTCGAACAGCTAACAGCGGGCTTTGACGAGCTCATCATCGACATGGATGAGATCTATAAGGGCGAAGGCGGCAAGGTTGTAGCTCTGGGCTATTACTACTTCAAGTTCACCGGCCAAACCGAACAAACCAAGGCCCAGGTGGCCCACATCTGGACCATCCGCGATGGCCGCGCCGTCAAGTTCCAGCAATATCTCGACACCCTCCAAGTCGCCCGCGCGGCGGGGATGGTCTCAGGCTAGGACCGACGGGCGAATGTATCGGCGCGGACATAGCTTGTTGCTGCCGGGTGTACGATAGAAATAGATTATCGGGAGGCCATTATGAGAAAGGCAATACTAAGAATGAGTTGGTTATTCGCCATCGGACTTTGCCTGGCGATCGGCGTTGACGGACAGAGCACCAAGAAACCGTCCACGGGCGGAGCCACCGGGTCGGGTGTCGGAGGCTCGACGGGCTCGGGAACCGGAGGAGCACCCGCCGGCGGAACGGGCACAGTAAACGGTTCGGGCACGGGGACGAATTCGGTCCGCATCGAGGCGCCTGGCGGCGGCGCGATCGGAGCGCCCGGCGGTACGGGCGCGGGTTCTCCAGCAGGAAGTATGGCCGCGCCATCCGGCGTGGGAGCCGGCAGCTCGACAGGGCAGGGAACCGGAGGAGCGGGAAACGGCGTAGGCACCGCAAATCGAACAGGCACCGGCACGGAAGGGCCGAGCGTCCAAGGCCGTCCCTTGATAACCGACACGCGAGGCAGGTGCTACTACTTCACGGCCCGCGGCACCAAACGCTACGTCGCCCGCAGCCTGTGCGCGCAGTAATTAACAATTGAGATTTCCTTCCGCTCGAGCGGTCTCAAGCGTGCCAATTGAACAAGGCCTCGACACTTGTCGAGGCCTTTTATTCGTAACGGACCTCCGAAGATTATTGGTCGGCGATAAAGTCCGCATCGGCCATGTTGTCAACGAGCGTGATCACGCGGCTAGGCGGGGTGAACGTGTACCGCTGCGAGTTGACCGTCACTACATATGTCTCGCCAACGGTTAACCCTTCGAACGAGAAATATCCGAAGCTGCCGGTTGTGACAACCCGCGGCCTGGGCAGGGAATTGCCGGTGATAACGACTCTGGCATTGCGGATACCCGCGCCGCCCGCGGTCGTCACATGTCCGGAGAGCGAGGCCTGAGCGGCCGTCGGTGTGAGAAACTCGATGCCCCACCCACCCGCAAAGTGTCCACTAATGATCTGCGGTGCATCCCGTGCTATCGGCGGGGGCGGCAGATCGCGAACATACAGGCTCCACACCCCGTTGGCGTTCATGCCGCCGAAGTTGCCGACGAACGTCTGCGTCCCGGTGCCGCCGATGTCGTGGCCGGGAAGGTTATACGGCGGCGGCGGCGCCGGAGGGTTGTAGCCAGCTACAGGAATCCATGACGTCGGTTCGTAATCTGCCGTCAACAGTGCATTGTTTTCAGGCATCACCTGACCGGCCGTGTCCGTCAGGTTCAGCGTCACGATCCCAACGGGCTGAAGTCCGCCGGTACCCGCCATCAGGATGAATTTCACACCGCCCGGGCTCACGAGCAGCACTCCCGTATTGAACGCATTGTTCGCCGAGTAATCATAGAGCGTGACGCGCATCGATCCGATGGTCGCAGGGCCGCCGGAAACCGTTATGGTCGACGGATACGGATCTGCCGGCAAATTTGCGCTGATGACGATGTCGGTTGGATTCTTGAATTGAGTGGCGGTGTCGTTGATCGTCAGGACCGCAATATTCGGCGTCCCCAGGGTCGCCGCGACCGGGTTCGAGAGCGCCAGATTGATCGTCTCGTCGAGCTCGGTGATGTTGTCCGGACAGAGCACGACGCTGAACGTCTGCGACGCCACGGTCGGAACGAATGTCAATGTTCCCGACGCATTGATGTAATCAACACCCGCGGCACATGACGCACCGCCGATCGCCGTTCCATTCGACGTCGCATATTGGACACTGCTTGTTAAGAAATCCGGAAACGTCCTCGTCACCGTGATGGTCGCCGTGTTTGACTCGTCATCTATATACGTCGACGAGCTGAACTGCACGGTCGTCAACCCCGGCGTCGGCGTCCTCGCGGGTGTAGGCGTTGGCGTCAGCACGCCCGCGAGCGTTTCACCGGCCGCAGGCTCCGTCATCGCCGTCGTCGAAGGCTCACCCCAGGCCCGGCCGATCGCGCCAAGCTTTGCGAGAGCAAAGACGGCGCAGCAAAGAAACACAAGAACGACGATCGGACGCTTGCGGCTGGACGACAACATAGCTTTTCTCCTGTTAACTAATAAGAAGAAAAAACTGCCCTTTCGGGCAACTTTGAATTGATGCGCACAGTTTAGTCCCAAACGGTGGTCCGGTCAATGGAAATCCGCGGTCACGCCGGCCTTTTGTTATTTGCATCACGCGTTTGGGTGTATCATCAGCAAAAGTCTGGAGGGAAATCTCATGAGGATGATCTTATGGTTAGGCGCCGTTTTGGTGCTTGCGGGTGGGGTGTTTGGCCAGGACGACCTGTTTACGCCAATGAAGGGGACGGCGACGCCTTCGTTTCAGATGAAGGACGAGAACGGGCGCTGCCTGGTCTTTGGCACGCACATCGTCAAGATGACCCAAAGCGAGGATGGCGGCGAGAACGTAGACATCTGGGACCGCGAGGGTAAGGCGAGGGGAATCGAGGCGTGCAATGTAAAGAAAAATCCTTACTCGACGATAAAGGATTTTGACAACAATGCGTTCTACGGCATATCGACCGACTACTTTTTTATCGACACGGGCACGTCGGTCGATTCGCGGACCTTGTTCGTTTACAACACCGATACGGGCTACGAGGTCACAAAGGTCGGTTACCAGAACGAGCCCAGCCTGGTCGGCGGCCGGTTCCTGATGTATGACGAGCCTTCAAGCAAAAAAGGCCCGGCAGCCAGCTGCCCCGAAGCCGCGAAATGGAAACGCCAGGGCGGGGGCGTCGGCTGGGTCCAGGGCAAGAAAATGGACCTCAACACACAAAAAACGATCAACGTCGGCGTCCTCCGCTGCGTTTATATGGAGTAGGTGAGAATAGAGAAGTGGGAATGAACGACCGCAGCCACCTGTATCGATGGATGAGGAGTTTGGGGATAAAGTAGCTGTTGCATTGTCCCTTATGATTGCAATACTTTTGATAGACGTTACGACGCTAGTCGGTTTCCTCGGAGTAACTTCCCTTGGCGGCTTGCTTACGCTCTATCTTACCTTTTTGGGTTTACTTCCTAAGCTATCTATTGAAGGAGTGGTGGATCGGAGCAAAAAATTCAACTCGGAATCTCGGATAAAGATCAAGAATATTGGCAAGCTTTCCGCGTGGAATATTAGACATGAGGCCAACAGCTTGAAGGTCAAAGTTGGCGGCATCACTGTCAATGACGGCACCATGAGCATATATGCAGACTTACCTGGACACTTAACTGGTGGCGAGTCGGTTGAAACAGCAATCGTTGGTCAGTTCCTAGGTGGAGGATCAGTTTCAATCGCGGAACTTAATTACATCCTAGTCCTAAGATACGAAGCTCGATTTTTGTTTTTCCGCAAGCAATTGTCGAGACGATGGAGAGTAGAACTTCGAACATTTGAAGATGGCTTTTCTTGGAACATCTCTCTCGCTTGATTAGGAATCTCAGCCTTTTCGGTCGAAGACCTCAGGGTTTCCTCGGAAATGCCCAGCCTTGCTTAGGAAGGATTCTCGATCTGTATTACTAACCATTTTCGTCACTGCTTGCGATTCGTCGTTGAAGATGTTTATTCTACGGGAGCCCGGTTTTTGCAGCATTTGCAGACACAGGCGGCTAATGTCGACACGTACAAATCGGAGAGCGACGCGACCAGCGAGCAGATCGCGGCTATCAAGGACGATGCCAACTACGGTGTCCCATCCGACCCGTTCATCGTGACGGTCATACCGTAAACAGAAAATTACGAATTAAGACCAAACAGGAGAGAAAAACCAATGAAACGCGGAATAACATTATCGATCGCGCTCGTCGTGAGCGTAATTCTATTATCTCTGATGAGTTCCGATTCGACGGTCAACGCCGAACCACCGGAAAGACATGCTTGGGACACGGGCATCGTTACGCCCGGAGATGGTCAGATCCTTCGTGTTACGGTTGTGGGTGCTTTGGATTTGAATGACCTTTATTTATTCCGTGTCAATCAGCGAAGTTACACACAAAATGTTTGCAACGGCGGCGTGTGCAAACTCACCGTCGCATCGCAAACCGTTTCCAATCCGATCACGCTGATGCCGGGCGAAGCTGCTTCGATGGATATTACGCCGATGCCCGGTTCGGCTGGCGTGCGCGCGGTGGTCGTGAGCAACCGCGGAAACGTGCGGGTGACAGCGGCGATCATTGACGCCGTTACCGGCGAACTGACTATTCTCGAAACCATGGAGGATAGCGAACATGGTCTGTGACGCTGAGCACCTTTTACTGTAACAAGCCGCAACGGCAGCACAGAAAGGCCAGGGCGGCAGCACAGCAAGGAAAAACAGGCAGCACAACCGGAACTAGTTATGATCCATGAGTTGTGTCGCGGCCTTTTCTTGACACGGCGTGTCGTTTTGGCCGATACTTCGCGCACCGTAGTTTGGCATCT
>Ga0163161_10003625_pt1 | contig 10839 bp, 9 predicted proteins | sample S45metaG_FD_129847 | JGI IMG/M metagenome (GOLD analysis project Ga0163161, IMG submission 129847) | Switchgrass rhizosphere microbial communities from Kellogg Biological Station, Michigan, USA - S4-5 metaG | ecosystem: Host-associated > Plants > Roots > Rhizosphere > Soil | place: USA: Michigan... | reverse complement strand
TGCGCGCCGCACTCTTGCCGAAAAAGCGACCTTCACGCCAATCACTCTTGCGCCGTGGTCAATAATGGGCGTCCATCCCGGTGCCACTCGCCATGAAAACCACCCTCGACGAGATGCAGGCCTTCATCGCGGTGATCGACAGCGGCTCGATCACCGCCGCCGCCGAAACCCTGGGACAGACCACCTCGGGGGTGAGCCGGGCGCTGGGGCGGCTGGAGGAAAAGCTCGGCACCACCCTGCTGACCCGCACCACGCGGCGGCTGCAACTGACCGAAGAAGGCGATGCGTTCCTGGGCCAGGCCCGGGCGATCGTGGCCTCGGTGGAGGCCGCCGAGGAACAGATCGCCGCCCGCCGCGACCGCCCGGCCGGGCGGCTGCGCGTGGATGCGGCGATGCCGTTCGTGCTGCACGTGATCGCCCCGCTGGTGGCGGGCTATCGCGCGCGCTACCCGGACGTGGCGCTGGAACTCAACAGCAGCGAGCGCTACATCGACCTGCTGGAGCGGCGCACCGACGTGGCGATCCGGATCGGGCCACTGGCCGATTCCACCCTGCATGCCCGGCCGCTGGCACACAGCCGCCTGCGGGTGATGGCCAGCCCGGCGTACCTGCAGCAGCACGGCACCCCGGCCAGCGTCGCCGACCTGCGCGGGCACACCCTGCTGGGCTTCAACGAACCGGACTCGCTCAACCACTGGCCGCTGCCGGGCGATACCGATGCGCTGCTGCACGTGCGCCCGGCGCTGGCCGTGTCCAGCGGCGAAACCCTGCGTGCGCTGGCCCTGGCCGGCGTGGGCATCGTCTGCCTGTCCGATTTCATGACCCACCGCGACCGCGAGGCCGGTCACCTGGTGCAGCTGCTGCCCGCGCTCACCGTGGACGTGCGCCAGCCCATCCACGCCGTGTACTACCGCAACACCGCCGTCTCGGCGCGGATCAGCTCGTTCCTGGACCACCTGGCGGCCGCGATGGTGGGCCCGCCCTACATCCGCTGAGACGGGGCAGGGCCGACCCACGGACGGCCGCCTCCTCGGGCCACCGCCGCGCTGCCCGACTGGACACCGGGTTCATTTGTAACTACCGTTGTTACATGAAATCCAGCAACCAGTTTTCCGACGCCCTGCACATCGCCGCCCATCTGGTCGGGCAGGACGGCCCTCGCACCTCCGAGCGGCTGGCCGCCTGCCTGCCGACCCACCCGGTGGTGATCCGGCGCCTGCTGGCCGCGCTGCACAAGGGCGGGGTGGTGCGAAACGCGCGCGGCCATGGTGGCGGCAGCCAGCTCGCGCGCGACCCGGCCACGATCACCCTGCACGACGTCTACGTGGCGATCGGCGCGCCCCCGCTGCTGCACACCGGCGCGCGCGACACCGGGCGCGGCTGCCCGGTGCAGCAGGTGGTCAACGATGCATTGGACGACAGCTACCGCCAGGCCCAGGCCCTGCTCGAACAGCGCCTGCGTGGCACCACCCTGGCCAGCCTCGGCGAGGCGTTCGCCCGCCACCTGGCCCACCATGCAGCAGGAGTTCCCCATGACGTTTGATGCCGTGATCGTCGGCGGCAGTTTTGCCGGCCTGTCCGCCGCGTTGATGCTGGCGCGCGCGCGCCGCGAGGTCCTGGTGATCGACAGTGGCCTGCCACGCAACCGCTTCTCCGCGCATTCGCACGGGGTGCTGGGCATGGATGGCATCGCCGGCGGCGACCTGCTCCGCCAGGCCAAGGCACAACTGCTGGCCTACCCGACCGTGCGTTGGGTCAGCGATACCGCCATCGACGCGCAGCCCACCGTCGACGGTTTCGCGCTCACCACCGCCGCCGGCGACACCTGGGCCGCGCGCAAGCTGCTGCTGGCCACCGGCATCCGCGATGAACTGCCCGACCTGCCCGGCGTGGCCGAGCGCTGGGGCCACAGCGTGCTGCACTGTCCGTACTGCCATGGCTACGAAGTGGGCGGCGGCGCGATCGGCCTGCTGGGCGGGCATGCGATGTCGGTGAAGATGGCGGGGCTGCTGGCCGACTGGGGCCAGGTCACCCTGTTCGCCCACGGCATGCAGATCGAGGACGACGAGCGCGCCATGCTGGACCGGCGCGGCGTTCGGATCGAAACCGGGCAGGTGGTCGGCCTGGAGGGCGAGGCGCCGCAGTTGAGCGGTGCGCTGCTTGCCGATGGTCGCCGCATCGACCTGCGCGCGCTGTTCGTTGCCGCCCGCCAGCACATGGGCTCGGCGCTGGTGGAACAACTGGGCTGCGCGCTGGAGGAGAGCCCGATCGGCGTACTGGTGCGGGTGGACGCGCAGAAGCAGACCTCGGTGCCGGGCGTGTATGCCGCTGGCGATGCCAGCGTGGTCGGCAACATCACCCTGGCCAATGCCGAGGGCGTGCGTGCCGGGATCAGCCTGCACCACGCACTGGTGGCCGAGGACAGCGCGGCGGCCTGAACGAAAACGGCCACCCGAAGGTGGCCGCAGGATCGTGTGTTTGTGGCCTGCTCAGCCCTTGATGCACACCACCTGGCGCAGGGTGTGCACCACCTCCACCAGGTCGCTCTGCGCGGCCATCACCGCATCGATCGACTTGTAGGCCGCCGGTGATTCATCGATCACCGCCGCATCCTTGCGGCATTCCACGTGCGCGGTCGCCTCGCGGTGCTGCGCCAAGGTGATCTGCTGGCGCGCGGCGCTGCGGCTCATCACCCGCCCGGCGCCATGGCTGCAGCTGTGGAAGCTCTCGGCATTGCCCTTGCCACGCACGATGTAGCTGCGCGTACCCATGCTGCCGGGGATGATGCCCAGCTCGCCGGCGCGTGCGCTGACCGCACCCTTGCGGGTCACCAGCAGCGCCTCGCCCCCGTGCGTTTCGGCCTGCACGTAGTTGTGGTGGCAGTTCACCGCCAGCTTCTCCAGCTGGAACTTCGGCAGCCGCACGCGCATCTCGGCCAGCACCCGCGCCATCATCGCCTCGCGGTTTTCGCGGGCATAGTCCTGCGCCCACGACACGGCCTGTACGTAGTCGTCGAACAACGGCTCGCCCTGCATGAAGAAGGCCAGGTCCTTGTCCGGCAGGTGGAAACCAAGCACGCGCCGGGCCAGCTGCTCGCGCGCCTGCTCGATGAAGTAGGTGCCGATCAGGTTGCCGGTACCGCGCGAGCCGCTGTGCAGCATCACCCACACCGCCCCGGTTTCATCCAGGCAGATCTCGATGAAGTGGTTGCCGCCGCCGAGCGTGCCGATCTGGCACGCCAGCTTGTCGGTGCGCACGCGCCGGTGGCGCTGCTTGATGGCGTCCAGCCGCTCGACCAGTCCGGAGCGTACGATCCGGCTGTGGATGCTGTCCGGCAGCTGCCGGTGCTCGCCGCCGCGGCCATTGCCCACCGGCACGCTGCGCTCGATGTCGCTGCGCAGCCGGGCCAGGTTGTCGGGCAGGTCCTCGGCGCGCAGCGTGGTGCGGACCGCCGCCATGCCGCAGCCGATATCCACGCCGACCGCGGCCGGGATGATCGCGCCGCGCGTGGGGATCACCGACCCTACGGTGGCGCCCTTGCCCACGTGCACGTCCGGCATCACCGCTACCCAGGGGCCGACGAACGGCACCGCGGCGATGTTGACCAGCTGCTCGCGGGCCAGGCTGTCGACCGGCACGCCGCGCACCCAGGCCTTGATCGGGGTAGCGCCTTCGGCGTGAAGAAATTCAAAGTGTGTTTGCGTATTCATCGGGTCATTCCCTTGAGCGCCGGCAGATGGATTCCCTTCCCCCTGCCGGGCATGTCATGGCTTCATCGTCACCAGCTGCTTCAGCACGCCATCCAGGCCGCCGAACACGGTGAGCTTGTCGATCTTCTCGGTGACCTTTTCCAGTGCCTCCAGCTCCTTGAGCCGCATCAGCACCGGGTTGTCCTCGATCAGCTTGGCGGTGTTGAGCAGCGAGCGCGTGGCATTGGCCTCCTCGCGACGCCGCACCACGTTCGCCTGCGCCTGCTTCTCGGCCTGTACGACGGCATTGAAGATCTCGCGCATTTCACCGGGCAGGATCACGTCCTTGACGCCAACGCCGAGCACCTCGGTGTCCAGGCCGGCCACGCGCGCGCGGACACTGCCCAGGATCTCGGCATCCAGCGCGGCCTTGTCGCCGAGCAGCTCATCCAGCGAGCGCGCCGACACCGCCTGGCGCAGCGCGAACTGCAGCTCGCGGTAGACCTGCTCGCCCACCTTGGCCACGCCGGTACGCGCCGCCACCGGATCGACCACGCGGGTGCTGGCCGACAGGTTCACCCGCAGCGATACCTTGTCGCGGGTCAACAGCTCCTGGCCGCCCACCTCCACGCTGTGCAGGCGCAGGTCCACCACGTCCACCACCACGTTGTTCTGCAGGTTCCAGAACGACGCCGGGCCGGGGCCGAGCGTGCATGCCAACTGGCCATCGATGAACACCAGTGCCGCGTGCTGCTCCGGCACATGGGTGGTCACCGTGTAGCGCGACAGCAGACCGATCTGGCGCAGGCGCAGCACCACCTCGGCCGGCACCCGCGGCACCGCCTCCAGGGGCAGCGTCTCTACCCGCACCGGCACCAGCCCACGCCAGTACAACTGGCGCGCGGCCGGGGCCAGCACATCGCACAGGCGGTCCTGGTAGTACACCAGGCCGATCTGGCGTGGCCCGATATCGGCCAGCAGGAAGGCCTGCTGCAACGACGCATCGTGACGCGCCATCAGCAACTCGGCATCGGCGCCGTCGTAGCGCGGCGTGCGGATGTCGTGCAGCACGATCGTGCGCTCGCCGCGTGGATCGAACCAGCGGTGGGTGCCGGGGCCGAGCACGGCCTCGAATTGACGATTTCGATACACCAGGCCGCGCTCGCCGTCGCCGATCACGACCTTCCTGGTCCAGAACATGTGCATTCTCCTGTGGGCTCTGGTGGTGGCATCCGGTAGATCGATCGCGCGCCAGCCGGATACCGACCTGGCGCGCGGGGTGCCCCGTTGGGGGCGGAAGAAGGTGGGAGCCCCGCGACGCCATCGCAGCGACGCCGTGGCGCTGTCGGCGTCGTACCCGCGAACGCTGCCACCTCGGCAGGCGTGGCAGGGTTGGAGCCGGTGCGCGTCCAGGGCCAGGGCCCGGCGGCGGTAGCGTTGCCCGGCACGCGCTCGCGATGGATTGCGATGCGGCGGCAGGACGGGGGATCCCGGGTGGGCTTTCGCCCGGGTACAGCGGCGTGGAGCGGGAATCGAACCCGCGACGACAGGACGTGCCTGCCGCGCTACCAGAGCTGCGCAGTGACATGCCGGAATCGAACCGACCTCCACGGCTCGCGCCGTTGCCTGCACCAGCAGGCGGATGTCGCGCCGGATCCGAGCATCCCGGCATACGCCACGACAACGTCGCGCGCACCAGGCAGGCGGAAAAGCCTGCGCCGTTGAGATAATCGAATTGACGACGCATCAATATCGGGTGACCGATATCAATATGTCATGCACATAATCCCCCGTCGCCCGTGCCCCACACCAGGGCACAGCGCTTGCGCGCCTCGAAACGACACGTCCTTGTGGTCAGGCAGTCCTTGCCCGGGTGTGGACGATGGGGAGATACGGCATGGTGATCCTGGGGTGAGGCGACGCCAACGCAAACGAAAACGCCCCCGGATGCAGCATCCGAGGGCGTTGGCGTGCCTCGGAGATCGGTGACCGATCTCCGTGCAGGAAAGATCAGTCGGTGGTCAGTGCATCTGCTTTCCCCGCGCTGTCGCACGGACGCAGCGCGCTGTGCGCAGCGTGCAGTCGGTTGGCGATGGCGGAGAAACAACGGTGCATGACGGGCTCGGTTGGGTGGATGGGTGCCGCACACTGCGGCGATGGGCGCGAACATTACCGGGGTTTGTTTCAGTCCGCAAGCAGAAAATGAAACTTTTTTATTATCTCGTCGTTTCGCCCGCATCGAAAACGACGCAGCCGCCCTGCGGCGGCTGCGTGTCATCGGCGATGGACGGCGACTCAGTCCTGCTCGGCGCTCGCTGCATCCAGTTGCGCCACGTCCTCGGCCGACAGCCGCACCTGCGCGGCGGCCAGCACGTCCTTCAGCTGCTCGACGCTGGTGGCACTCACGATCGGCGCGGTGATGCCGGGGCGTGCGATCAACCAGGCCAACGCGACCTGGGATGCGCTCGCGCCGTGCTTGCCGGCGATGTCATCCAGTGCAGTGAGGATGCGCAGGCCACGCGGGTTGAGGTACTTGTCCACCACGCTGCGCCCGCGTGCGCTGCTCTTGGCCGCATCCTCGGCATGCCGGTACTTGCCGCTGAGGAAGCCGCTGGCCAGCGAGTAATAGCTGATCACGCCCAGGCCCTGCTCGCGGACCAGCGGCTCCAGGCCGGCCTCGTAGCCGCTGCGGTCGTACAGGTTGTACTCCGGCTGCAGCGTCTCGTAGCGGGGCAGCTTGTAGTCGGCCGATACCTTCAGCGCATCGTGCAGGCGGCTGGCGCTGTAGTTGGAGGCCCCGATGGCGCGTACCTTGCCCTGTTCGATCAGGCGCCCGAACGCGGCCAGAGTGGTCTCCAGCGGGGTGGACTCGTCGTCCTCGTGCGCCTGGTACAGGTCGATCACGTCGGTCTGCAGGCGGCGCAGCGAATCCTCCACGGCCGCGGCGATGTTGTCGGCCGACAGGCCCGGGCGCTCGGCCCATTTGGCCACTTTGGTCGCCAGCACCACCTTGTCGCGCTTGCCGCTGTGCTTGAACCACCGGCCCAGGATGGTTTCCGATTCGCCACCGGCATTGCCCGGCACCCATGCCGAGTACGCATCGGCGGTATCCACCAGGTTGAAGCCGGCATCGACGAATGCATCCAGCAGGGCGAACGAGGTCTTTTCGTCTGCGCTCCAGCCGAACACGTTGCCACCGAAGGCGATGGGGGCGACCTGGAGGCCGGAACGACCGAGTTCACGCGTAGCAGTCATGGGTGATGTTCTCCCTGGGAATCGTTTCCACAGGATACGGCCGACGTGGTGACAGCGTTGCGGCAACAGGCACAAAACAGTGTTCCGGATTGCTGCGTCGCACTAACGTTTTGTGAACACCTGTACACGGTTGGCTGCTAGTCTCGCGCCATCCCGCTACCGGAAGCCCCGCCGATGAAAGCCCGTTCGTTGACCTGTGCCTGCCTGTTCACCGTCTCCACCCTGATGCTTGCCGCGCCGGCGATGGCGATCAAACCGGCCGGGCCGAACGCGCAGGTCGCGATCACGCCGGCCGTGCAGAAGGCGGTGCAGGACAGTCGCCGCGATCCGGCCAACGTCAAGCGCGATGCGTACCGCCATCCCGCGCAGACGCTGTCGTTCTTCGGCGTCGCGCCGGGCCAGACCGTCATCGAGGTCACCCCGGGCAACGGCTGGTATTCGGAAATCCTGGCCCCGCTGCTGCACGACTCGGGCCGCTACGTGGCTGCCGTGGTCGACCCGATGGCCGTGGCCGAAGGGCGCGGCCGCGACTACCAGCAGCGCAGCCGCGACGGCCTGGAGAAGAAGTTCGCCGGCACCGCCACGCTGTATGACAAGAGCACGATCGTGGCCTACGACCCGAAGGCGCCGACGTTCGGCCCGGCCAATTCCGCCGACGTGGTGCTGACCTTCCGCAACGTGCACAACTGGCGCAGCGCCAACCAGGCCGAGGGCATGTTCAAGGGCTTCTACAGCGTGCTCAAGCCGGGCGGCGTGCTCGGCGTGGTCGAACACCGCGCCAAGGCCGACGTGCCGGCCGATGACAAGACCGGTTATGTCGGTCAGCAGCAGGTGATCGCCATGGCCAAGGCGGCCGGTTTCGAACTGGCTGGCAGCAGCGAGATCAATGCCAATCCGCGCGATACCAAGGACCATCCCAATGGCGTGTGGACGCTGCCGCCGACCAACCAGCACGACAAGGCCGACGAGGCCAAGTACCAGGCCATCGGCGAAAGCGACCGCATGACCCTGCGTTTCGTGAAGCCGGCGCGCTGAGTTCGCCGGGGGATGGGACAATGGCCCATCCCCCCCGTTGTCCCGCCCGATGCTGATCGCCTTCAACAAACCCTTCAACGTGCTGTGCCAGTTCACCGACCGCAGCCAGCCGCCGCGGGCCACGCTGGCCGGTTTCGGCCTGCCGCCGGCGGTGTACGCGGCCGGGCGGCTGGACTACGACAGCGAAGGCCTGCTGCTGCTCACCGATGATGGTGGCCTGGCCCACCAGCTGACCGACCCACGGCACAAGGCCGACAAGACCTACTGGGTGCAGGTGGAAGGCAGCGTCGGGGATGACCAGCTGCAGGCGCTGCGGCGCGGCGTGGAGCTCAATGACGGGCCGACCCTGCCGGCGAAGATCGAGCGCCTCGATCCCGCGCCTGCGCTCTGGGCCCGCGATCCACCGGTGCGTTTCCGCAAGACCGTGCCCGACGCATGGCTGGCGATCACCCTGCGCGAAGGCCGCAACCGCCAGGTGCGGCGGATGACGGCGGCCGTCGGTCTACCCACGCTGCGGCTGGTGCGGGTGTCGATGGGCGCGCACGCGCTCGATGACCTGCAGCCCGGCCAATGGCGCGAGATCCGGTAGCGCAGCCAAAAAAAAACCGCCGGGCGTTGCCGGCGGTTTCGATGCGTCAACGCTGACCCGCAAGGATCAGGCGTCGCTGCCGATGTCGCTGTGTTCGTCCACCACGGTGCTGGCGCGACGGTTGCGGGCGCTGATGCGCTGCGCCTGGCCGTCCACCACCTCGCCGTTGGCGAGCTTCTTCTTCTGCTGCTTGCGGTACAGCGCGTAGCCGAGCAGGCCCACGCCCACCGCGGCGGCGGCGATGGTCACGGCCGGATTGCGGCGGACCACTTTCGCGGCGACCTTGCTGCCGGTCTTCACCGCGCCAAGGGCGGCGCCGGTCTTGATCCAGTCGGTGGCCTGCGGGCCGAAGTGGCGCAGGCTGCCGCCGGCATGCTTGAGGCCGTCGCCGGCGCTGCTTGCCAGATCCAGGGCGCGCTCGAGGGCGCGGTCGGTAATCACAGTCAGTCTGCTCATGGGGGGTCCTTTGCTTGGTTCCGATCCAGTGTGGGGCGTGGGCCGTGTAGGGCGTGTTAGCCGCCTGCCACGACCGGATCACGACTGTAGCCGCTTGCCCGGGCACCTGCCGTGGGACCGGATGACGCGGTCAGCCGGCAGCCATGAATGCGACGTTCGCGTTAGGTACCGCGGGGCTTGGCGCGGTGGGTGGCCGTGGCCGTCCACGGATCGTCCGGCCACGGGTGCTTGGGATAGCGGCCCTTCATTTCCTTTTTCACTTCGGCGTAGGTGTTGGCCCAGAAGTTGCGCAGGTCCTGGGTGACCTGCAACGGGCGGCCCCCCGGCGAGAGCAGGTGCAGGGTGAGGGCCACGCGGCCGTCGGCGATGCGCGGGGTGTCGGCCAGGCCGAACAGCTCCTGCAGCTTCACCGCCAGCACCGGGGCCTGCGGGCTGTGGCCATCGGCGTCGAGCGCGTAGTGGATCGGGCGCTCCATGCCGGAGGGCACGCTGATGCGCACCGGCGCATGCCGGTCCACCGATTGGCGCTGCGCCCACGGCAGGGACGACTTCAGCGCCTCGCCCAGGCTCGCCTCGTCCAGTGCATCCAGGCGCGTCTTGCCGTTGAAGGCCGGCGTCAGCCAGGTGCGCAGGCTGTCCATCAGTGCCGTATCTGAGACGTCCGGCAGGTCGAGCTCGGGCATCCAGGCGCGCAGCGCCAGTGTGCGCGCCTGCCACTGGCGCAGGCCGTCGGTCCACGGCAGCGCATCGATGCCCAGTTCGGCCACGGCCTCGGTCAGCGCCTGCGCGGCGTGCGCCGGATCCACGCGTCCGGCCGAGCGGCTGTCCAGCACGATGCGGTCGAAGCGGGATTCGCGGCGCGCCACCAGGGCACGCTTGTCGGCATCCCAGCGCACCACGTCTTCCTGTTTGAAGCGGGCGGGGAAGTCGCGGCGCAGCCGGTTCTCATCGACCGGTGCGGCCCGCAGCAGCAAGGCATCGCGCGCTTCGTCGCGCAGCTCCACCGCCACCAGCCACGGCTCACCGCGCAGGTCGCTGGGATCGAACAGGCGCGCGCTGCGGCCGTTGGCCAGCAGGTACCGCAGGGGGTCGGTGGGATGGCGTGCGGCGATGCGGTCGGGGAAGGCGTGGGCGAGCAGGTCGCCGAGCCGATGTGCTTCCACCGAGGTCGGTGGCGCCGTCTCGCAGCGCAGGCGGCGGCGCCACTGTTTGCTGGCCGCGTCGATGGTGGCCAGCCCGCCCCGATTGGCCGTGTGCGGTGCACGGCCCTGGCGGAAGGCGGCCAGGGCGCGCCAGCGGGCGGCCAGCGCATCGCCGCCCTGGCGCAGCGGGTCGCGCGCTTCCACCAGTGCGGCCAGGTCGCAGGCCAGCGCCTGCTCCTCGCCGGCGCTGGCGGCCAGCAGCATCGCCGCCAGCCGCGGATGCGTGCCCAGGGTCAGCATGCGGCGCCCCACTGCGGTGAGCCCGCCGCCGTCGCTCAAGGCGCCGAGTCGTTGCAGCAGTTCGCGCGCGGCGGCCAGCGCACCGCTCGGTGGCGGATCGACGAAGCGCAGGTCGTCGCTGCCCCAGGCAGCCAGTTCCAGCGCCAACGAGGCCAGCTCGACCTGGGCGATCTCCGGCCGGCGCTGCGCCTCCAGGCGCTGCGACTGCGGCCACAGCCGCCACGCCCAGCCCTCGGCGACGCGGCCGGCACGACCGGCGCGCTGGTCGGCCGAGGCCTGTGCGATGTTCACCACGTCCAGCCGCGCAAAGCCGCTGTTGGGGTCGTAGCGCGGCTCGCGCGCCAGCCCGGCATCGATCACCACGCGCACGCCG
>Ga0163161_10003624_pt1 | contig 10840 bp, 9 predicted proteins | sample S45metaG_FD_129847 | JGI IMG/M metagenome (GOLD analysis project Ga0163161, IMG submission 129847) | Switchgrass rhizosphere microbial communities from Kellogg Biological Station, Michigan, USA - S4-5 metaG | ecosystem: Host-associated > Plants > Roots > Rhizosphere > Soil | place: USA: Michigan... | reverse complement strand
CCACCTTGCGCACCAGAGAATAGCCGTTGGAATGCACGCCGCTGGACGCCACCCCGATCAGCACATCGCCTGCTTTCATCGCGCCGGTCTTGGGCAACACCGCGCCGCGCTCCACCGCGCCCACGGCAAAACCCGCCAGGTCGAAATCGCCCTTGGCATACAAGCCCGGCATCTCCGCGGTCTCGCCGCCGATCAAGGCGCAGCCGGATTCCTTGCAGGCGCGCGCGATGCCTTCCACCACGATGGCCGCGGAGTCCACTTCCAGCTTGCCGGTGGCGTAATAGTCCAGAAAGAAAAGCGGTTCCGCACCCTGCACCACAATGTCGTTGACGCACATCGCCACCAGATCCTGGCCGATGCCGTCAAAGCGCCGCGTGTCGATCGCCAGTTTCAGCTTGGTGCCAACCCCGTCGGTCCCCGCCACCAAAATCGGATCCTTGAAGCCGGCGGCCTTGAGATCGAACAGCCCGCCAAAGCCGCCCAGGTCGGCATCGGCGCCGCGGCGGCGGGTGGCGCGGGCGGCGGGCGCGATTCGCTCCACCAGCGCTTCGCCGGCGTCGATGTCCACGCCCGCGTCTTTATAGGTGAGGCCGTTTTCTAAGGTAGGCATAGGGTTCGTTTACGGCCCGGAGAGGAGAGGCGCAAGCTGGCTCAATACATCGCGCACAGGACCGCAATTTCGCCTGTTTTTATGGGCAGTTAGGCGGCTTCCTCCGGCCGATCAGGGCCGGTATAGTCGCGGCTGCTCAATCAAGGCCATTTATGACCTTCCGCCCCCTGTTCTTTTTCGTCGCCGCTTTGCTGCTGGCCACGCCCGCTTTGGCGCAGGAAAACAGCCTCTATACGGTCAGCAATGTGCATGTGGATGCCACCGGCGCCTCCTCGACCGAGGCTTTGAATGCGGCCATCACCCAGGGGCGGGCCCGCGCCTTTCAGATGGTTTATCGCCGTCTCACCCGCCAAGCCGATTGGGCCAAGCAGCCGGTGCTGGATGCGCCAGGACTGCTGCGCATCAGCCGCGGTTACAACATCGCCAATGAGCGGCGTTCCACCACCCGCTATGTCGCCGACGTCACCTATATGTTCAATCCGGAGGGCGTGGCGCGGCTGTTGCGCAGCGCCCAGATTGCTTTCTCCCAGACACAGGCCCGCCGCGTCCTGGTCATTCCCATGTCGCCCGGCGTCAGTCACGGTCCCTGGTCCCAGGCCCTGATGTCGCCCGCCTTGCGTGACAGCCAGGTGCCGTTCACGGTCTTGGGCCCGGAAGACGATGCGGCGCTGGCGGGATTGAATATGGACGCCGGCTGGAACGACGTCTCGGCGGTAGCGGCGAAGAACCATGTCACGGAAGTTGCGCTGGTTCAGGCGCTTTACGCCAACGGCAAGATGACGGTGAATATCCGCCGCTTGGGCGTGGGCGAGCAGCCGGTCAAGACCAGTCTCGATATTCCCCTGCTGCAGACGGTGGGCACCACCTATCCGGCGGCGGCGCAAGCCGCGATGCGCAGCATCGAGGACATGTGGAAGACGCGCAATGTCATCGATTCCAGCCAGCGCGGAAAACTGACCGCCGATGTGCGGATCGCGAATCTGGCGCAATGGGGCGAGATCCAGGGTGCGCTGGGACAGGTGAGCAACGTCACCGGCGTGACGGTCACCGCCATGACCGTGGGTTATGCGCGGATCAATCTCGCCTATATGGGCGGCACCGACCAATTGCGCGAGGCGATGAGTGGGGCGGGACTTTCCCTCACCAATCGTAGCGGACAATGGGTGCTTGTCCGCGCCGGTCCCTAAAAGGACGTCGATGGTCCGCCATCTGCCCAATCTCTTGTCGGCGTTGCGCTTGCTGGCGGCGCCATTTGCCGCCTGGCTGATCGTTCAGGGCCACGATAGCGCCGCGCTGCTGGTGTTTGCCGGCGCCGGCTTGAGCGACGGGTTGGATGGTTTTATCGCCCGGCGCTGGGGTGTGACATCGGCCTTCGGCGCCTGGCTGGATCCGGCGGCCGACAAGCTCTTGATGCTTTTGTGTTTCGGCGCGCTGTTTTTTATCGGCATGACGCCTTTGTGGCTGGTGGCGCTGGTGGTGGCCCGCGACCTGGCGATTGCCTGCGGCTGGCTGGTGATCAAGCTGTCCAGCCTTTCCATCGCTACCCAGCCGCTGGTCGTCGGCAAGGTCTCGACCCTGGTCCAAGTGCTGTATATTTTCGCGTGCCTGTTGTTGCTGGCGTTTGATTTGAGCGCGCCGCGCCTGATGCAGCTGGCCGCCTGGGTTTGCGCAGCTTTGACGGTGCTGTCGGGGTGCGCCTATGGCGGGCTTTTCCTGCGCGGGGTTTTGAAGGGAAGTCGCGTCGCGTGACCCAATTGGTGTTGCCGCTCGAGATCCGCAGCGCGCAGGGGCGCGCGGATTTCATCGTCGCCCCGGCCAACCAGCAGGCGGTGGCGTTTCTGGATTCCTATCCCCATTGGCCGGCGCCGGCGGTGGCGCTGTTTGGGCCGGCCGCCAGCGGCAAATCCCATCTCGCGGCGGTTTGGGCGGACAAGGCTGGCGCCACGGTTCTGGACGCCGCCCAATTGGAGTCCGGCATCCCAGCCGGGCCCCTGGTGGTCGAGAATGTGACGGTGGGGGTGGCGGAAGCGCCGCTATTCGCTCTCTTGGAGCGGGGCACGCCCCTGCTGCTGACGGCGCAGTTGCCGCCAGCGGACTGGCCCGAGAAATTTGCCCTGTCCTTGCCGGATCTGGTCTCCCGGGTCCGGGCTTTGCTGGCCTTTGCCTTATGGGCGCCGGATGACGCGTTGCTGATGGGGCTGGCGGTCAAGCTTTTCGCCGATCGCCAGCTGCAAGTTCCGGAGAATGTGGTGGCCCATATGATCCGCAGCCTGGAACGGTCGCCGGCCGCCATCCGGGATTTTGTCGCCCATGCCGATGCCGTGGCATTGGCCGAAAAGCGTCCAATAAATATAAGTCTTATCAAAGACTTACTAGTTGGCCCGGCGGCTCCAAGCCTGTTCTGACCGGGCTGATTTAACCCTCTAGGTCATTACAACTTCACGGTTTCTGGCTAGGGTAAGGCATGTCTACCCCCAGTCCGAACGCCCCCCTCGCGGTCGCCAACGAGGATTCGCCTCACACGTCGGACGTGTCGACCGAAGATGTGCTTTCGCTGGCCCATCAAGGCGCCAACCTTTCCTTCGACCCGGCTTCGCCCCACCGCTTCGTCAATCGCGAGCTCTCCTGGCTGGCCTTCAATCGCCGGGTGATCGAGGAAGCGCTGAACCGCCGTCATCCCTTGTTCGAGCGGGTGCGGTTTTTGTCGATTTCCGCCTCCAACCTGGACGAATTCTACATGGTGCGGGTGGCCGGCCTGATGGGCATGGTGCGCGCCGGCGTCACCACCCATAGCGCCGATGGCCTGATGCCGGCGGACCAGCTGGCCAAGGTGGATCATACCGCCCGCGCCCTGATCGCCGACCAGCAGCGTATCTGGGGCGAATTGCACACCGAGTTGCGCAAGGTAGGCATCAGTGTCGTCATCGGCGAAGAATTGGAGCCGCGCGACAAGCAATTTTTGGATGTCCAGTTCGCTGAACAGATTTTCCCGGTGTTGACGCCTTTGGCGATCGACCCGGCGCATCCCTTTCCCTTCATTCCCAATCTGGGCTTCACCATCGCGGTGCAACTCACCAACAAGAGCGGCAAGCAATTCTCCGCCCTGATTCCGGTGCCGCCGCAGCTCAAACGGTTCATCCGCTTGCCCGACCTGGACAAGCCGACACCCAAGGATGTGCGCTTCATCCCGCTGGAACATGTGATCGCGCAGTATTTCGACCGGCTGTTCCCCGGCCATGGCGTCAATGGCTGGGGCATGTTCCGCCTGCTGCGCGACAGCGACGTGGAAGTGGAAGAAGAAGCCGAAGACCTGGTGCTGTTGTTCGAGACCCTGCTCAAGCGCCGCCGCCGCGGCAGCGTGATCCATATGAAATGCAGCGCCTCCATGCCGGATGCACTGCGCCATTTCATCGCCGAGCATCTCGATCTGGACGATTCCGAGATCGTGATTGTCGAAAATCTGATGGGACTGTCGGACCTTTCCAAGCTGATCCTGCCCGAGCGCCCCGATCTGGTGTTCAAACCTTATATCGCCCGCTTCCCGGAACGCATCCGCGACCATAATGGCGATTGTTTCGCCGCCATCCGCGAAAAGGACCTGATCGTCCATCACCCCTTTGAAAGCTTCGACACGGTGGTGCAGTTCATCCGCCAGGCCGCCGCCGATCCGGATGTGGTGGCGATCAAGCAGACGCTCTATCGCACCTCGTCCGACAGTCCCATTGTCGGCGCCTTGGTCGAAGCGGCGGAGGCCGGAAAATCCGTCACCGCCCTGGTGGAACTGAAGGCCCGCTTTGACGAGGCTGCCAATATCAAATGGGCCCGCGATCTGGAACGCGCCGGCGTGCAGGTGGTCTATGGCTTTATCGCGCTCAAGACTCACGCCAAGATCAGCCTGGTGGTGCGGCGCGAGGGCGGGCATCTCACCACCTACTGCCACTTCGGCACCGGCAACTACCATCCCAACACCGCCAAGATTTACACCGACCTGTCTTTGTTCAGCGCCAGCCCGGCGCTGGGCCGCGACGCGGCGCAGCTGTTCAATTTCATCACCGGCTATGCGGAACCCACGGCGCTCGAGAAACTCGCCATGTCGCCGCTCACCTTGCGCGGGCGATTGATCGAGGACATCCAGCAGGAAATCATGAACGCCCGCGCCGGCAAGCCCGCCGCCATCTGGGTGAAGCTGAATTCGCTGGTGGATCCCGGCATGATCGACGGGCTTTACCGCGCCAGCCAGGCCGGCGTGAAAGTGGAACTGATCGTGCGCGGCATCTGCTGCCTGCGCCCCGGCGTTCCCGGCCTTTCCGATAATATCCGCGTCAAATCCATCGTCGGCCGGTTCCTGGAACACGGCCGCATCGTCTGTTTCGGCAATGGTCACGAGCTGCCGCACAAGGACGCCAAGGTCTATATCTCCTCGGCCGACTGGATGCCGCGCAACCTGGACCGCCGGGTGGAAACCCTGGTTCCCATTGAAAATCCCACCGTCCATCAACAAGTGCTGGATCAGATCATGGTGGCGCAGCTGAAAGACCAGGCGCAAAGCTGGTATATGCAGGCGGATGGACGCTTTGTCCGCGATTCGCATTCCGAGGATGCCGATGCTTTCTCCGCGCATACTTATTTCATGACCAATCCATCGCTTTCGGGCCGCGGCCGCGCCCTGAAGATGCAGAAGCCGGCAAAGCGTCGGGATTGACGGAATAGACATGTCCCCTGTCGCTGATCTTCGCCCCGGCCTGCAACCCAAGGGCCAGGCGTCCCATTCGTCCAAGTCGCGCGGACCTGTCGCCATCGTCGATATCGGCTCCAACTCGGTGCGCCTGGTGGTCTATGAAGGCCAGAACCGGGTGGCCGCGACCCTGCAGAACGAAAAATCGATCTGCGGCATCGGCCGCGACATGGTCACCACCGGCCGCCTGCATGCCGAAGGCTGCACCGCGGCGTTGGAGGCTTTGTCACGCTTCCGCATGATCGCCGATGGCTTGAATGTGGAAGTGCGCGACGCTGTGGCCACCGCGGCGGCGCGCGACGCCAGCAATGGCGCGGAATTCATCCGCCGGGCCGAAGCCGCCTGGGGCCGGCCGATCCGGATTCTGGCGGGCGAGGATGAAGCGCGCATCGCCGCGGAAGGCGTGGTGGCGGGTATTCCCGACGCCGATGGACTGGCCGCCGATCTGGGCGGCGGCAGTCTGGATATGGTGTCGGTCAAAGGCGGCCAAACCGGCGCCGCCTACACCATGCCGTTCGGACCGTTGCGGCTGATGGACCAGAGCAAGGGCGATCCCGACAAGGCGCGCGACATCGTCGACAAGGGTCTTAAGAACATTCCCGATTTGTCGGCGCCCGCGCTTTATGCGGTGGGCGGCGTGTGGCGCAGTTTCGCGCGCGTCGACATGGAGGAACATGATTATCCTCTCCATGTCTTGCAGCATTACATCATTCCACGGGCGCGGGCGCTGCGGCTGTGCCGGCTGCTGGCGGGCCTGTCCAAGGACAGCGTGCGCAAGATCAAAGTCGTGTCCAAGCGCCGCGCCGAAAGTCTGCCTTATGGCGCGGTGGTGCTGGAACGGCTGTTGGAAGCCGGCTCGATCAAGGATGTGGTGATCTCGGCCTATGGTTTGCGCGAAGGCCTGCTTTACGCGCGCCTGCCGGCGGAGGAACGCGCCAAGGACCCGCTGGTGGAATTCGCCCGCGCCGCCAATCAGCGCGATGCCCGCGTTCCGGTCCATGCCCAGGAGATGCTGGACTGGACGGAATCCTTGTTCGAAGACGACAGCGCCGAAATGGTGCGGGTGCGCCAGGCGTCCGCCTTCTTTTCCGATCTGGCCTGGCGGCGTCATCCCGACGACCGGGCTGCGGGCGCCTTCGGCCAGGTGCTGACCGCGCCTTTTGCCGGCGCCAGCCACCGCGCCCGCGCTCTTATTGCTGCGAGTGTTTTTCATCGTTATTCCGGCGACGAAGATTTTCCCCAGCATATGGCGCTGGCGGGCTTGCTGGACAAAGACGATGAAAAGCACGCTCTGGTGTTGGGCCTGACCTGGCGGTTTGCCTTTTCCTTGTCGGCCTCGGCACCCGGCGAACTGGCGAATTACCGGCTGCGCATGACCTCGTCGAAAGTCATTCTGGAAGTGCCCAGCAGGCGCGAGGCGATAGCAGGGGAACCGGTACAGCGCAGGCTGGGTGAGCTAGCCAATGTTCTCGGCCGAAAAGGCGAGATTTTGGTGGGGTGAGGAGCGTTTCGCCGGGGCGAAAAAAGCCGGAAAATAACCCCTTTTTTGGCCTGGACTTGCACCTTACGTCTCAAGGGGCTTTAAAGGGTCCATGAACCGGCTTTTGCGCGGGCTGCAGGGGGAAACTTTCGGGTTTCTAGGGACTTAGGAGAAGACAATGGGCAGTTTCAGCATCTGGCATATCCTGATTTTGGCGGCGATCGCGCTGGTGCTCTTTGGCGGCCGCGGCAAGGTCAGCGACCTGATGGGCGACTTCGGCAAGGGCATCAACAGCTTCAAGAAGGGTCTGGCCGAGAAGGACGACCCCAAGGTGATCAATGCCGAGGATACCAACAAGGACAAGACCACGGTCTGACGCTTAGACCATGTTCGATATTTTCAGCTGGCAGCATCTGAGCATCATGCTCATCGTCGCGCTCGTGGTGGTGGGGCCGAAGGATTTGCCGCGCCTGATGAACATGGCGGGCAAATGGGCGGCTAAGGCGCGCGGCATGGCGAGTGAGTTCCGCCGCAGTTTCGATGAGATGGCGCGCGAAAGCGAACTTTCCGAACTGTGCAAGGAAATCGACGATCTGAAGAAAAACAATCCGATCACCGAAATGACCAGCAGCTTGACCAATGCCGGCGCTGATATCAGTGGTGCGATGCAGGCCGAGGCAGCTGCGCCCGTATCGTCAGAGCCGCGCAGCGGCGAATTCAAGGTCACGGAAGCGGCGCCGCAGCCGACCCCATCGGGCGGCGCTGCCTCTTCATAAAGAATTTGGTGTTTAAGCCGCGACCTTGCGGCCGGAGTTGATCCGGCTGGCGGGGAAGTGCAGCACGATTTTGGTGCCCGATCCCGGCGCGCTGGTGATTTCCAATTCGCCGCCATGCAGTTCCAGCATCGCCTTGGCCAGCGGCAGACCCAAACCCGTGCCGTTATGGGTGGCGGTCATCTTGTTTTCGACCTGGCCGAACGGTGTCAACGCCTTGACGATCTCCTGTTCGGTCATGCCGATGCCGGAATCCTGCACCGTAACGGCATAGCCGCCGCAAGGCTTGGAATGGCCGCTGACCGTCACAGCACCGCCGCCGGGGGTGAATTTGATGGCATTGCCCACCAGGTTGATCATGATCTGGCGGATCATGCGTTCCACCGCCAACAGGCGGATATTCTCCGGCGGCAAGCGGCTTTCGATCTTGACGCCGAATTTCTCGCCCAAGGCGGCGCAGATGGCGAGCGAACCTTGCAGCGCATGGCAGAGCGGGAATTCCTCGGCATTCTCCACCGTCATCTTGCCGGCTTCGATCTTGGAGAGGTCGAGAATGTCGTTGATGATGCCCAAGAGATAGCGGCCGCTGGCCAGGATGTCGCCCGCATAAGAAAGATAGCGCGGATTGTTCATCGGCCCCAGATGCTGTTCCTTCATCACTTCCGAAAAGCCCATGATGGCGTTGAGCGGCGTGCGCAGCTCATGGCTCATATTGGCGAGGAAGGCGGACTTGGCGCGGTTGGCCTGTTCGGCCTGCTCGACCGAGATCAACAGCTGGCGGGACATTTCATCCACGCTGGCGCGCGAGGATTTGAGCTGGGCGATCACATCGCGGGCATAAAAGATGATGGGCGCGGCCACGACGGTGATTTCGGCGGCGAGATTGCCGGTCGAAATCCATTGCACCGGCAGGCCTTCGATCATACGGACCGAGAAGTGCAGTACTTCCACCGCGCCAACCGTCATAGCGGTCAGCACCGCGGTCGAGCCGAAGCGGCCGAAGTGCGCGACCTTGCCGTCCAGCGCGTCCAAGGCGCTGCGGACTTTGCACGACAGGCTTGTTGCAGAACGCCGGCTCACCCGGTCATCCCTCCAAATTGCGGGAACATGTTAGGCATGGCGAGGTTGCGGCGTGGTTTCGCACCCCTGCGAAATTGGAGTTCCGGAATTAGGGTTTTGTTAACCCGGTGCTGGCGGAAAACCGGGCTTTTGACCCCGGGCGGCGGCCATGGCATGAGCGGGCGGCCAGGAGATTCCCATGCACGACATCAAGGCTATTCGTGACGATCCTGCCACATTTGTGCGCGGCCTGACACGCCGCGGCCTCAATGCTGAAGCGATTTCCCAGGATTTGCTGAAAAAAGACAAGGACTTGCGGGAGCTTCTGGTGCGGCTGCAGACCAGCCAGGCGCGCCGCAACGAAGCCTCCAAGCTGATCGGCCAGGCCAAGGCCAAGAAGGACGAGGCGCAGGCTTCGGCGCTGATGGCCGAGGTGGCGGGTCTGAAAGACGCCATCCAGCAAGGTGAGGCCGAACAGCGACAGCTGGAAAAAAATCTTCGTGATTGTTTGTCAGTTATTCCCAATCTGCCGGCGGACGACGTTCCCGAGGGCGCGGACGAAAGCGCCAATGTGGCTTTGGCTGCGCGCGCCTTTGGTACCCCGCCTGGGATCAACGCGCCCAAGCAGCATTTCGAGATCGGCGAAGCGTTGGGCCAGATGGATTTCGAACGCGCCGCCAAGGTGTCGGGCGCGCGCTTTGTTTATCTGAAAGGCGATCTGGCCAAATTGGAACGTGCCCTGGGCGCGTTCATGTTGGACACCCATACCGAGAAATTTGGTTACACCGAAGTCAATCCGCCGGTGTTGGTGAAAAGCGCTGCGTTATTCGGTACCGGTCAGCTGCCGAAATTCCAGGACGATCTGTTTTCCACCACCGCTGAGGATCCGTTCTGGCTCGTTCCCACGGCGGAGGTGCCGCTGACCAACTACGTCGCTGACGAAATTCTCAATGAAGCCGAACTGCCGTTGCGCTTTACCGCTTTCACGCCCTGCTTCCGCGCCGAGGCCGGCGCGGCGGGCAGAGACACGCGCGGCATGATCCGCATGCATCAATTCTCCAAGGTAGAATTGGTGTCGATCACCACTCCGGATCAGTCCAACGCCGAACATGAGCGCATGACCGACGCGGCGCAGGAGATTTTGAAAAAGCTCAATCTCGCGCATCGCGTGGTGACCTTGTGCACCGGCGATATCGGATTTTCCGCGCGCAAGACCTATGATATTGAAGTGTGGTTGCCGGGGCAGGGCGCTTATCGCGAAATCTCCTCCTGCTCCAATTGCGGTGACTTCCAGGCCCGGCGCATGAATAGCCGCTTCCGCAATGCCGAGGGCAAGGTCCAGGGGCCGGTGCATACCTTGAACGGCTCCGGCCTGGCGGTGGGCCGCACCATGGTGGCCATTCTGGAAAACTATCAACAATCCGATGGCAGCGTGGCCATTCCGGATGTGCTGCAGCCTTATATGGGCGGCAAGAAGGTCATTCAGAAAGCATAATGCGTATCCTGGTCACCAATGACGACGGCATTCATTCTCCCGGCCTGGCTGTCACCGAAGCGATTGCCCGCAACCTGAGCGACGATGTCTGGGTGGTGGCGCCGGAGAACGAACAATCAGGCGCCTCGCACTCCCTCACGCTCACCTCGCCCTTGCGTCTGCGCACTTTGGAAGAGCGCCGCTATGCCGTCAGCGGCACGCCCACCGACTGTGTGATGATGGCGTGCTTGCATATTCTCAAGGACCAGCCGCCGGACTTGATCCTGTCGGGCGTCAATTGGGGCTCCAACCTGGCGGACGATGTCACCTATTCCGGCACCATCGCGGGGGCGATGGAAGGCTGCGCCCTGAACATTCCCTCCATCGCTTTATCGCAATGTTATGACGAAGTTGACCGGCATGCGATCGATTGGTCACCGGCCGAGGTCCACGGCGCGGATGTGGTGAAGTCGTTGGTGAAAGCGGGCTGGCCATCCGGCACTTTGATCAATGTGAATTTTCCCGCCTGTCCTGCCGATCAGGTCAAAGGCATGAAATTGGTGCCGCAAGGCAAATACGATCTGCAATCCACCGAGATCGAAGAGCGCACCGATGCCCGCCAGCGCGCTTATTACTGGATCGGGCTTCGCCGCCGCAAAGCCACGCCGCCGTCCGACAGCGATGTCGGCGCGATCTATGGCAATTACAT
>Ga0163161_10003623_pt1 | contig 10840 bp, 7 predicted proteins | sample S45metaG_FD_129847 | JGI IMG/M metagenome (GOLD analysis project Ga0163161, IMG submission 129847) | Switchgrass rhizosphere microbial communities from Kellogg Biological Station, Michigan, USA - S4-5 metaG | ecosystem: Host-associated > Plants > Roots > Rhizosphere > Soil | place: USA: Michigan... | reverse complement strand
CGAATTAATAATTCTCTTTTTTGGATTTATCCGGAAATATAAAGGGCTTGACATACTGCTGGACGCGATGAAAATCATAAAAGAAAACACCAAATCTCAAATATCAAATCTCAAATTACTTGTAGCCGGCGAGTTTTATGACGATGAAAAACCTTACCTGCAACAGATCAACAGGCTTGGCATTAACGATGATGTGATATTACGGACAGATTTTATTCCTGACAGCGAAGTGAAATATTATTTATGCGCGGCAGATGCTGTGATACAGCCTTACCGGAATGCAACCCAAAGTGGCGTCACACCACTCGCCTATTATTTTGAAAAGCCAATGATCGTAACCAATGTGGGCGGCTTACCATCACTGGTGCCAAACGAAAAAGCGGGGCTTGTCACAGAACCAACTGCACAATCTGTTGCCAATGCCATTCTTCGGTTCTATCAATTAGGAGAAAATTATTTTTTACCGCATCTTCGCAGCGAAAAACAAAAGTATAGCTGGAGTAACCTCACGAATGCTATAAAAGAAATAAGTAAAAATTAAGAAACCAAAGGCGATTTTTTTTTGACTTTTGTATTTGGACTTTTGAATTAATCATGATCTATCGAAGCAAAGCACCCTTACGGATTGGACTGGCCGGTGGCGGCACTGACGTGAGTCCATACAGCGACCTCTATGGTGGCGCCATTTTAAATGCTACCCTTTCCTTGTATGCACACGCAACTATTGAACCGATCGAAAAAGACCAGATCATACTGCATGCAATCGACCAGAAAGAAGAAGAATGCCTGGAGTGTATCAATGAATTGCCCGTAGAGGGTAAACTGATCTTATTGAAAGGTGTTTATAACCGGATACAGAAAGATTACGGGGTGCCTGTAAAGAATTTCCGGTTGTCAACATTTGTTGATGCTCCGGCTGGTTCCGGGCTCGGCACTTCTTCAACACTGGTAGTGGCTATTGTTGGCGCCTTTGCAGAAATGTTGCGTCTGCCACTGGGAGAATATGATGTCGCGCACTACGCTTATGAAATAGAAAGAAAGGATCTTGGACTTGCCGGTGGAAAGCAGGATCAGTACGCTGCTACCTTCGGGGGAGTGAACTATATGGAATTTTATGACGGAGACAAAGTGATCGTAAACCCGCTGCGCATAAAACAACAATATTTGTTTGAGCTGGAAAATAACCTGCTATTGTACTACACTTCGAAAAGCCGTGAGTCCGCTAAGATCATTGAGCGGCAGGCAAGCAATGTCGTAAATCAGAAGGAAACTTCTATTGAAGCAATGCACCAGTTAAAGCAACAGGCGCAAATGATGAAAGAAGCGTTATTGAAAGGTCGCCTGGACGAGATCGGTGAGATCCTCGATTTTGGTTTTCAGCAAAAACGAAAAATGGCCTCAGGCATCAGCAATGAACTAATGGACGAAATATATGAAACGGCAAAGGCCGCCGGCGCTACGGGGGGCAAAATATCAGGAGCAGGAGGAGGAGGATTCATGATCTTCTATTGCCCGGGAAATACGAAATACAATGTCGCAAAAAGTTTAGAGAGATTTGGAGGCGTTCATCGAAATTATCAATTTGTTGAACATGGATTAACAACGTGGACGGCATAGTCAGAACCACAATTTATAGGATTAAAAGATTGTCAGGATATGAGTAAGATCAAAGATATTATACAGTCTTCGATAAACGTAAAACAACAGGTTTTGCAGAGTGAAGAATTAATTAACACGATCGGGAAGATTGTCAATGTAATTGTCAACAGCTTTAAAAACGGCAAGCGTGTATATTTCTGTGGAAATGGGGGCAGTGCAGCCGATGCCCAGCACCTTGCAGCAGAATTTTCCGGTCGCTTTTATACTGACCGGAAGGCCTTGCCCGCAGAAGCTCTTCATTGCAACACTTCTTATTTAACAGCAGTGGCCAATGATTATGGCTATGATGTGGTTTACTCAAGAATAATTGATGGTATCGGGCAGGAAGGTGATGTACTTGTCGGTCTTTCCACATCAGGAAATTCGAAAAATATTATTAAAGCATTTGAAAAAGCCAGGGAGAAAAACATAATTACTGTTGGCTTTACGGGTGAGAACGGTGGGGGAATGAGATCGTGTAGTGATTATCTTATTAACATTCCTTCGGCCGATACGCCACGCATACAGGAAAGTCACATCCTGGCAGGTCATATCATTTGTCAATTGGTAGAGGAAAAATATTTTAGTTAATTGCCTGATTGTTCCGTTGCATTATGGTTAGTGTTAGTGATTATAACAATCCTGCGATCTAACAATCCAACATATGCTCAAAGAAGCGATCATTCTTGCCGGTGGCCTGGGTACAAGACTTCGTTCCGTAGTTTCCGACCTTCCGAAATGTATGGCGCCTGTTGCGGATCAACCATTTCTTAAGCATGTTATCCGGTACTTACTTTCCCAGGGCGTTGAAAAATTTATTTTCTCGCTGGGTTACAAACATGAAATGATCGAAAGCTTTCTGAATGATGAATTCCCGACCCTCCATATTGAATGTTCTGTAGAACAAGAGCCACTTGGCACAGGAGGGGCCATTTACCTGGCTTGTAAACGGGCAAAAGACAACAATGTTCTTGTGGTAAACGGCGATACTCTTTTCAAAGCAAATCTGAAAAAAGCTGCTTCATTTCATCTTGAAAACAATGCAGACTGCACGCTACTGTTGAAACCCATGCAGGGTTTCAATCGCTATGGTGCTGTTGAACTGGATGATGATCTTATCGTAAGAAGCTTTAAAGAGAAACAATTTTTTCAAACGGGTGATATCAATGCGGGCATCTATCTTTTGAATATAGAACAATTTATCGACAGGGACTTCCCGGAAAAGTTCTCTTTTGAAAAAGATTACCTGGAAAAATATTACAGCGAAAAGAAAATATTTGGACTTATAGAAGATAGCTATTTCATTGACATTGGCATACCCGCGGATTTTAAAAAGGCGCAGGAGGAATTAAAACAGATCGCTTTGCATCTTGAGAACACAGATCGAGACTGGACACTATTCCTGGACCGCGATGGTGTGATAAATCATGAAAAAGAAAATGATTATATATTGAACTGGAGCGAATTTGAATTTTATCCCGGCGTTACTGAGGCGATCCGTTTACTTTCAGAAAAATTCGCTACAATTGTTGTCATCAGTAACCAACGGGGAATTGGAAGAGGTCTAATGAATGAAAAAGATCTGCTCGACATTCAGCACCGCATGAAATCAGAGATCGCGAAAGCTGGCGGACGTATTGATAAAATATACTATTGCACGGCTACCGATCCCCATCATTTTTACAGAAAGCCCAATCCGGGCATGGCATTGCAGGCTGCAAAAGATTTTCCTTCTATCGATCTGTCAAAAACCATAATGGTAGGCAATAAACTCAGCGATATGCAATTTGGCCGTAATGCAGGAACATACACTGTCTATTTAAAGACAACACACCCCGAACAGGTATTTCCTCATGCGGACATTGATCTTGTCTTCAATTCCCTTATCGATTTTGCCAAAGCTTTGTAAAATTTTACCTGCTTACACTTTTAAAAGGGCTTTTATCGTTATTACGGTCTGGATTCTACTGTAACTTCGTACGATATGCTGAACCAAACTCTCCTGAAAAAATTTTTTCGATTCCTGGCTTTTTTCGCTATGCTGAATATCTTTCTCCTACAACAGGGTATCGCACAAAAAATTTCTCAGGCGGACAAAAGGAAATTGACAGCAAAAGAGGATTCCCTGCGAAACCTGGCGGCCGATATTATCCTGGATAGTCTTACAGCATCCCGGATGAGGTCGGATAGCTTGTTTGTAAAAACCCTTATTCGTGCGCTACAAATAAAAAACTCGTTTTATTACCCTTTTGATTCTGTGCAAGGTGTCTCGAAGATATATGCGCCCGACAGCACATTTAGAATTTTTACATGGAACATTTCTTTTGACGATTACTACTCCCGGCAGCGAGGCGCTATTCAAATGAGAACAAATGATGGCTCCTTAAAATTAGTAGCCCTGCGTGATTGTTCAGAATTTACTCCTGATGCCATGGATTCCATACGCACAAGGGCAAACTGGATCGGTGCAGTATATTACGATATAGTAAAAACAAACTATAACGGTAAAAATTATTACACATTGATAGGTTTTGATAACAACAGTGTCATGAGTAATAAAAAATGGATAGAAGTGATGACGTTCGATCAGAAAAATGAGCCTGTTTTCGGAGGTCAGTACTTTAACTACCAGCAGGACAGTTTGAAACGAGCTACGCAGTACCGGTATAGCCTTGAATATAAAAAGGAGGCCCGCGCCATTTTAAAATACGATGAAGATAGTAAACTGATCATTGTGGATCATTTGATTTCCGAGACTGATGAACCTGATAATAAATGGACTTATGTTCCTGATGGAGATTATGAAGCCTTTAAATGGCAAAACGGGCAGTGGATGCATATTGACAAACTATATGACTACAAATTAGAAGAAGGCCATGCTCCTGTTGGGGACCCACTACTCGATGCAAAAGGGCACCCAAATGAAAAGAAACTGGAAGAAAAGTCAGAACAAAATAAGACGAAGAAAGGCAACGAAAATTATTAAGGCTCGCTCCCCGATCGCAATCATCCCTCCTGTTACATCTTAATTCAAAGACTTTTATATCTCATCCGTATATTTATATCTAATGCGCGCCAATCACCGGGAGAATCATGCAAAACGAAACGGTCGAGTTATCCATAGTAATGCCTTGCCTTAACGAAGAGAAGTCTCTTGCCTATTGTCTGCAAAAAGCTTTTTCGTTTCTCGCAGTCAATAATCTAAAAGGTGAAGTGATCGTGGCAGATAACGGCAGCACAGATAATTCTCCATTCATTGCTCAACAATTCAATTCGATTCTGATCACCGAACATGAAAAAGGATATGGCAGCGCCACCAGGGCGGGCATTGAAAAGGCAACAGGAAAATATGTCATTATTGGTGATGCAGACGCTAGCTATGATTTCAGCGATCTTATGTCATTTCTCGAATTGCTAAGAAACGGAAGTGACCTTGTAATCGGCAACCGCTTTAGGGGTGGTATAAGAAAAGGTGCTATGCCGTTTCTGCACAGGTATATAGGTAACCCCACGCTCTCATTTATAGGTCGTCGCTTTTTTAATATTCATCTTGGTGATTTTCATTGTGGCTTGCGGGGAATAGTAAAAGACAGCTATAACCATTTGGATCTGCGGACAACAGGTATGGAATTCGCATCCGAGATGATCGTAAAGGCAGCATTAAATAGAATGAAAATTGCTGAAACTCCTGTAACCCTTTACCCTGATAAAAGACAAAGCCCTTCCCATCTTAGAACATGGCAGGACGGCTGGAGGCATTTGCGGTTCTTACTTCTCTTTAGCCCAAGATGGCTATTCCTGCTTCCCGGAATATTTTTAATGATCTTAGGACTCATTGGAACGATCGTTCTCATCTATGGCCCTGTGCAATTGGGCAATAAAAAACTGGATGTGCATACTCTTGTTTACACTTCAGGATTTATTCTTTTAGGTTTTCAATTTATCAGTTTTTATATTTTTTCCAGGACGTATGCAGCTATCCATGGGTTATGGCCGGGACAGGAGAGATTCCTTTATCGCTTCAGCAAATATTTCAACCTGGAAAAAGGAATTCTTTTTGGCGTTGTATTATTTATCGCAGGACTTCTGCTCATGGTCAAATCGTTTTTGTACTGGCAGAACGCGAGATTTGGAAATCTTGATCCCGTTATTGTATTGCGTTGGGTCATTCCATCTGTTGTATCGCTGGTTCTCGCGGTGCAGGTCATCGTTTCTTTTTTCTATCTTAGTTTCCTTACCATAAAAAGCAGAAAATAAACCTGCATGAAACGAGTGTTTTCCTACAACAAGATCATCGTCATAATGCTCTTTATTTATTCTGCGATACAGGTATATTGCATTAATCAACTTTCTATCAATTATGATGAAGGCTCTTTTGCCAGCTATGGTACCTCGCTGTTGAAATTTCAAAGAGAAAAAGACGTAATGAAATATGAAAGTAAGTTACCCGTTACCGCTTTTAATATGATACCCCGCGCTATCGAACAGGTCTTGCATCCCAATCTCAAAAGAAGCTGGCCTGAATCTGCGGTAGACATCATACGGGGACGTTATGTCAGTCTTTTTGTTTCTCTCCTTCTCAGTATTCTCATCTTTCAGTGGTCAAAAGAACTATACAATGAAAAGACCGCCTCATTTGTGTTGCTTCTGTATTTGATGTGTCCAAACTTCCTTGCACACGGGATCTTTGTTTCCTCTGATATCTTTGCCTGCTTTTTTATGACCTTATCTTTATACTATCTGTGGAATTTTTTTCTTCATAGGAAACAGAAGTATTTTGTCTTTATGTCGATTGCTACGGGGCTGGCAGAGATCTCTAAATTTTCCATGATCCACCTTTTCCTGATCATCCCTTTACTGTCAATTTTAACCTGGACTTATACATCGGGAAATAAAAATTTTATCAATAGATCCAGTATCAAAAGAGTTTTAGTTTATTCACTCCTATTCATTTTTATAAATTGGCTGATCATTTGCATTTCTCATCTCTTTTTCCAGGTATTTCTGCCCATGAAAGATTACACATTCCTGAGCGCACCGTTCAAAAGCTTACAACAATTCATTTCAGGCATTTTTCCCGGTTTTCCGGTTCCCCTTCCCTCTTCTTATGTGAGTAGTATGGATGCCGTTATTTATTTTGATGAATTGGGCGGTGGCGTTAAAGGAAGTCTCAACGGTGCCCCTTATATCCTTGGCAAAAATAGCGTCAATGGTTTTTGGTATTATTATTTTGTTGTTTTATTCTTCAAGCTTCCGATACCCATTCTTTTGCTCTGGCCAGGCTCGATATTTTGGGCATTTAAAAGCTTCAGGAAGGCAGCCTTTTTCAGGAATGATGTTTTCTTTATTTTGCCGGCCTTTTATTTTCTCATTTACATGAGCTTCTTTTATTCGACACAAGTGGGAATACGGCATTTGATGATCATCTTTCCCTTACTATATATTTTGTCTGGTAAACTTATTTATAAGTTAACCGGAAAGAAGAGTCAATTTGTATTATACGGCTTATTGGCATATCAATTCATTTCAGTATCGGGCTATTTTCCCCATTTCCTGCCCTATACTAATGAATTTATTTTTAAGAAGAAACTAGCTTACAATAAAATTGCTGATACAAACTTATGTTATGGAGAAGGTGATAAATATTTAAAAAAATATCTTGCTATCCATAAAGATGCTATTTTTCAACCCGACAAGCCCGTTGCGGGGAAGATCGTTATGGAAGTAAATGAAATTTTAAATCTTAACATGCGAAGTTTGCATAAGTATGATTGGGCAAGATCGCTTAGCCCTACTACACATATTCATTCAGAATATCTCGTATTCCAAATAACAGAGCAACAAGCCGATTCATTACGAAAAATCTATCATTAAAATCGTGAAGCCCATAAAATCTTTTTTAGAACAATACGGAATTCACAGCTTCCTGCTCCCGGTGTTCTTTATTCTTCACAGCTATAGACAATACTATGGCCTCGTCGATATTGCTGTAGCGGTAGAAATTCTTGGTGAACTGATTTTATTTTTCCTGATTTTTTTCCTCCTGGCACTGGCAATTACAAAAAATCTAAACAAAAGCCTCCAGTTAATAACCTTATTTGGATTTGTGTACCTTTTTTATGGAGTAATAAAAGATTTTGTCCAGCTTACCCTGCGTGCTTCTTTTTTTTCAAAATACTCAGTGTTACTGCCCTCGCTGATCATAGCTACGATCATCCTTGCAAGGGTTATTTTTAAGAAAAAAGATTTCAGGAAAACGAACCTGTTCCAAAATTCGCTGCTTATCATCTTTATTTTAATTGATGGTATAATGCTCATCGCCTTTGATAATTCTTATTTTTTAAAGCAGAACCTTCTGACCAGGAATTCTCATCTCAACCTCGACAAGCTGGCGGATCCCCCACAGAAGCCGGACGTTTACTTTCTTGTTTTCGATTCTTATCCCGGCACCATTTTTCTGAAAGATTATCTGCAATATGATAACTCTTCATTCAATGAAACGCTTCAAAATAAAGGATTTCGCGTACTGGCGAACCCTAAGAGCAACTATAATCGATCTGCCTTTTCCATCTCATCGAACTTGAATTTTGAATATCTGAAAAACATAAAAAATTTCCAACGGATCACACCCAAAGAATACACGGATGCAACGTTTACCGTTGAACATTCGCTGGTACCAAAGTTTTTCAAGCATTACAATTATCTGTTCTACAACTTATCAATCTTTGACGTTGATAATGTACCGTCATTACACCCGGAGGATTTTTTGACCCTGCCTGAACGGAATGTTTTGCTGTATAATACATTATCAGAAAGACTAAAAAGGGACTTGGTGTGGAACCTTATAGTCGGAAAATATGCAGTACCCTTTGTCCAGGAAATGGCGAAAAGACACTGGGAAAATTCAACAAGGGAGCAAATAAAAAAAAGAGATTTCAATAATATTGTTATCGATTCACTGATGAAAATCCCATTGCAAAAAACCGGTTCACCCAAATTTATATACGCGCATGTTTATCTTCCCCATCCTCCTTTTTTCTATAATGAAAATGGCTCGGAAAACGACCTCAAAACTATTCTGAATGAGGAATCCCAGAAAAGCAAATCACTGTTTTTATCCTATTTAAAATATACGAACAAGGTAGCGATCAAAATAATTGACCGGATAATACAGGCATCCGGAGGCAGCGCATTGATAATTTTGCAAAGTGATCATGGATTCAGGGATTTCCCATCCTACCCCCCGGCGTATTTCAAAAACTATTCGGCTTTCTATTTTCCTGATAAAAACTATAGTGCTCTTTATGATACGATGAGCAACATAAACACCTTCCCGGTTATATTCAATAGATACTTTGGAACGAATATTCCGTTGCAGCAGGATAGCACAGTGTTTTTAGCTCCGTAATGTGAACACGGGCATAAGGAAGTAGCTTTCTATAAACCCATGTAACACAAAAAAACAGGAAACAAGTACAGAAAAAACGGCCATTTGCCCGGTTTATTAATTGGTTTAGTGATCATTTCCTATTCGATTTTAAATTGCACAGAATGCCCTGCTCCGCGTAAAATGCGCTTTAATCCACAATTGCTGACGAAACCCTTATTTCAAAAGTACCCTATATGCATTGACACACCTGTAATGAGCCGTATCTCCCGACAAAAAAGTTGTTTGATTGTATTTCTTCAAATAGTATTCATTTAAAGAATTAAGTGTCACCCCGACTATAGCAAGATCATGCCGTTTTAAAATATCCTCCGGGATATTTCTTAACTCCAGCTGGTGCCTCTTTTGATAATAAACAGTCTTTGGAAATTGTCCAACCGATATAAAGTTATTGATCTCAAAATTTTGGGGATTATCTATAACCGAAAAATAATCAATTGGGAAACTCTTATCACTAGCAATATGAATGGTGGAAAAATTTTTCCGGAGGTCATTAAAACAACAGATCCACCTGTTGAACTTTTTAATATTGCCCGAATTCATTTTATAGATCCGGATAGACATCCAAAAAAAACAAAAAACAAGCAACGGGATAAATATTAGATATGTTCGTTTAGAGGAAGTCGCCCTTTCCACCGTGGAATACAGAAGAGTAATGATTAGCCAGTTAGTTGCAATCAGTCCAATAAACATAGATCCGGTGACCTTTTTAAAAATCATCAAATACATGTAAAGCAAAAAGCTACTGATTAAAAAAATAGAACTTTTTTTCAAAAGACTGAACTCCTTTTTTGCAAACAAAAAAAGTACCGTTATAAGAATACAAAGTAAGTAAATACGAGTATTGACAAATGTCCAATAAATGACGCTCCAGTCGTTATCCTGGGAAAAATCTATTACCCTTTTTAATCGGGAAGTAATTTCCTTAATGCGCTGATCAGTGAAAAGAAGACTATCATAATAAAAACCACGCTTGAAAAATTCTTCCTCTACCGAATCCTTAAAAACACCCGATATACTCCCTTGACGATGGGGGGAGTTATTAAAATTAATCAATGTGCCCGATACATATTGCTGACGCTCCCAGCCGGGAATTCTTTTCTTATAATACTCCTGGTGAATCAAAAAACACACCAGCAATAACGCCAATAGCCCGGATTTAAAAAATAAATATGGAACAGATTTTTTTGGGGGAAGCAAAAAAATAAACAGTCCAAAAATTAATTCAACAAAGAGCCAGGCATGAAAGCGCAACAGGCCCGAAATAAGTAAAACTAAAGATGGCAGGATGAATAAAGATGCCTTTAAGTCTTTTCGAAAAAACCGGTCCACTAGCAATACATTTCCCGCGGCCGCACAAATAATGGACGTATTTGTAAAATTTAGAGAAAAAAGACAGGTCACTTCAAAAAAAATGAAAAAAACAGCATAAAGGAGAAAGGCGAATCCAGGTCTGAACATTCTTAAAAAAAAATCCAAAACCAATACACACGACAAAAAATGAATAGCCAACAAAAAAAAACTGTACCAGTTAAAAGAGGGAACAGCAACAAATAATTTCTTTATTAAGAGGCCAAACAAGAAATGCCACCCCCAGCTGTAATCAACCAATTCAGTGGGCGGTATACCAAAAGATCCGCTAAAAGAATACATCAAAATGGCATCATCGCCTGAATTGTAAAGAGGTTTAAAAAAAAATAATACAAAGAAGAAAAGTAAAAGGTTTACGACAAGACACAATGCAAATATCCTCTT
>Ga0163161_10003621_pt1 | contig 10841 bp, 11 predicted proteins | sample S45metaG_FD_129847 | JGI IMG/M metagenome (GOLD analysis project Ga0163161, IMG submission 129847) | Switchgrass rhizosphere microbial communities from Kellogg Biological Station, Michigan, USA - S4-5 metaG | ecosystem: Host-associated > Plants > Roots > Rhizosphere > Soil | place: USA... | reverse complement strand
TGAGGTTTGGCACCGACATCGTGAATATCTGGGTCGACAGCGTCGATCTGAGCAAGCGCCCCTTCATGCTCTATGCCAAGCCGAGTCAGGACGCGGATAAGATCACGACCGAGATCAGGGCCGACACGCTCATCATCGCGACGGGTGCGTCGGCCAAGTGGCTCGGCATTCCGGGTGAAGCGCCTGTGCCCGAGGGCCTCGGTGGCAACGGCGTCTCGGCGTGCGCGACTTGCGACGGGTTCTTTTTCCGCGAAAAGCCGATCGTGGTCGTCGGTGGCGGCGATACTGCGATGGAAGAGGCTCTCTTCCTTACAAAATTTGCCTCGAGCGTGTGCATCATCCATCGCCGCGACCAGTTTCGCGCGTCAAAGATAATGCAGGAGCGCGTTTTTGAGAACCCGAAGATCAAGGTTCTCTGGAATACGGAGGTCCGCGAGATCGTCGGAAGCAAGGACACGGGCGTCGAGAGCGTCAGGCTCTTTAACAACATGACGGGCGAGGAAACCACCTTTCCGACGCAGGGCGTCTTTATCGCCATTGGCCACGAGCCGAATACGCAGCTCTTCAAAGGTGTGCTCGATATGGACGAGGTCGGTTACCTGATCACCGAACGCAGCTCGATGAAGACCAACATCGAGGGTGTCTATGCCTGCGGCGACGCGCAGGACTCGATCTATCGCCAGGCCGTGACTGCCGCGGGAACTGGATGCATGGCGGCGATCGACGCCGAACGGTTCCTCGCCCATCATGGAGCGAATGAAACCGCGACAACAGCAAAGTAAGAGATGCCTATCTACGAATACAAGTGCCAGCAGTGCGGAACGCACTTTGAGAGACGCCAGAACGTGTCCGATAAGCCTTTGTCCACTTGCGAGAAATGCCATGGCAAGCTCGAGAAGCAGTGGTCGCTGTCGGGTTTTCAGTTTAAGGGCGCGGGCTGGTACGTGACCGACTACGCCGGCAAAAAGGCTGACAAAGGCGAAAAAGCTTCCTCGGCCGAATCAACCGCAAGCACCGAATCTGCATCCAAAAGCACAGGCGAAACAACTTCACCAGCGAAGGAAACCGTTTCAAAGCCCAGCAAGGAATGAGATCCGGCCTCACGACATCTGTTTTTCTGACAATCTTGACCTTCGTTCTCGTTGCGCCGACTTGTGCTCAGTCGCGCCGCGCGGACCGCGGAATCGCCAATGTCGAGGGCACGGTCCTGTCCGTCACTGCCTCGCGTGAGGACGGCAAGACGGACCCGATCAAGATCGAGCAGCTATTTTTGTATGAGAACGGCATCGAGCAGCGGATCAAGAATTTCTCGCTTGACCCGAGCCCGTCGCGCATACTCATTCTCGTCGACAATTCGCAGACCCTGCCGACGTCGGTCGAGGCGATGCGAAGGGCGGCGATGGAATTTGCCTATGAGATCTTTGACGGCGACCAACTTTTTACGGTCGCCTATGACGAAAAGCCCGAGATCATCCAGGAATGGACCGATGACGCAAAGAAGATGGAGACGTCGCTGGCCACTTTTCGCAAGAAAGGCAACCCGTACCTCTTTGACGCCGTCGACGTGTCGTTCAAAGAGGTGCTGTTGCCGCTGATGCCCGGCACGCGCAAAACGGCTATCGTCATCATCAGCGATGGCCTTGACCGTGGAAGCAAGTTTCCCTTCGACAAGCTGCTCGGCGAGATGCAGAACTACAACATAACGGTCTATTCGCTCCAGATCGCCGACCGCACCGGCGGCGCCTACCGCCGCGACCAACCCAAAGCATCGGCCGTTATCACACGTCTCGCCGACGAAACCGGCGGCAAGGTATTCCCCTTCGACGAGGCCCAAAACGCCGCCAAATTCATCTGTGACGAGATGCGTAAGAACCGTTATCTGCTCTCATACGTCTCGCCAAACACGTCGTCGTACGACGCACGAAAGTTATTTTTGACGAGCGACCCCGGAATTGTCCTCCGAACAAAAGCAGCCCAACCGCCGAATGTAAAATGATTTTTTAGACCGCCACGGGTGCCGCGATCTTGCCCCATGATTGATAGTGATCTAATTTCAAATTCTCAAATTTGAAATTGAGCAGTCCTTCCAGCCCCTTCAAATCGTCTGCATTTACAAACTCCAAGTTCGGCAGCGGCATAGGGTCGCGTGAGAGGAGCTCGTTGACCTGTTCGAGGTGGTTGCTGTAGATGTGCAGGTCGCCAAAGGTGTGGATGAACTCGCCGACGTCGAGGCCGCAGACGTGTGCGACGAGGTGAGTCAGAAGCGCGTAGCTCGAGATATTGAACGGCACCCCGAGAAAGGCGTCGGCCGAGCGTTGATAGAGCTGGCAGTGCAGCATGCGGCCGTTCTCGATCTTGAACTGGAACAGCGTATGGCACGGCGGCAGGGCGACCTCGTCGCAGACACGCGGGTCCCAGCCCGAGACGATCAGGCGGCGTGAATTTGGATTGGTCTCGATCTCGTTTATCAGCCTCGCGATCTGGTCGACGCCGTTCATCTGCGGGTATTCACCGCCGAACGAACGCCACAGATAGCCATAAACCGGCCCGAGATCGCCCGCCTCGCGGCCGAATCTTTTCGTCTGTTCCCCAGTCGCCCACTCGGCCCAGATATCGACGCCCCGCTCGTTCAATTCTCTTTCACTTGTCGAGCCCGACAGGAACCAAAAGAGCTCCTCCGCCACCCAGCGAAAAGGCACTTTTTTTGTTGTAACTATCGGAAACCCTTCGCGCAGGTCGTACCGCGTCTGACACCCAAACGCCGAGATCGTCCCGACGCCCGTCCGGTCCTCGTGCCGCGCCCCGTTCGCGAGAATGTGCTTGAGAAGATCGTGGTACTGGCGCATTGGATCAATTTTAGATCGTCGTCCGAAAATAGTGAACTGCGATCCTTAAAATTCGGAGCACGAATGCCGGAACTTCGGCGGCAGATTGGTAGAGTATTTTTGCGCGACAAGACTTCGACCAGTTACGGCAAAAGCTCGACCAAACCGGTCCAAAACGGGCCGACGAACCGCCAAAAACGTGCGACAAAGCCCCTGAAATTGCGGTTTTCTTGCAAGATAGCGTTGCATATGTGGCACGTGCCACACTTTTGTGAAACACAGTCAGATCTCCCCCGGATTTACTATTTTCATTCTCCGATTTACCATTCAATCTTTGAGCAACATGCCCGGAAAACTCGAGGTCAGTTTCAACTCGCCGCAATGCGGCTGGATGTCGATCGGTTTTGCCGACGGCGTGAATGAGTTTCACACGACGACGGCGCACGCTCCGCACGCAGCCGCACTGCCTGAGTTGATGCAGATACTGACACAGCTCGCTGATCCGGTATCGCCAGAGAACGAATATACGCTTAAATGGAATCGCGATCCCGAAGAGTTTGATTTTCGATTCCAGCGAAACGGCGAAAAACTGTTGGTCGAGATCTATCAATTCCCGACTGACGAGCGCGATGCGTGCGAGCGTGAATTGGTCTTTTCCCATGAAGGTACGGTCGGCGTCGTTGTCGGAGCGTTCGCCGAGACATTCGGGCAGCTTTATGAGGACCGCGACACGGACGAATTCGAATTCAATTGGCGGCAGCCTTTCCCGCTTGATGACTACCGCAGATTTGAAGCTGTTGTGGGTCGCTAAATCTAAGTGAAAAAGGCATTCCTTGCCAGTCTTGTGCTTGTTGCCGCGATCGCGGTTTGGATCGCTGTCGATCTCTACCGGCCGTACAAGGTCGACATCCGCGCGTTTGACGCTGACGAGGTGGCTCGGCTCGATACGGCCATGTGGCGGTCGTATTACGGGCGACAGCGGCTGTGATTGTTCAAGGAATTGGGCTACGTGCTGAACAGTCAATTTCATTTCCCCTTTTGGCGGCGGCAGTTGGTTGCCTATCGGGCGGCAAAGGCGGCGTTTGTTTTTAAAGACGGCAAGGCTCGCGAGGACTATGAAAAGGCGCTGCCGGATCTCGAAAAGTTCTATTCCGAGATACACGATGTCAGCTCGACTGACTTCGACATTGATCGGGCCGCTACGCTCGAGCTTGAATGGTGGATCGTCCACCGTCAGCGTGACCAGCACGCACCGGGCGACCTTTCCCGCGCCTTAGCCGAGGTTGCAGCCGTCGTCTACGGTGTTCCGGCCGACAAGCTCACTGAATACGGCGACCTGCGTGCGGCGGCGATGGAAATACGCGATAATACAAGCGCGGGCGGCGGCGTCACCGAGGAAGACTGGCAGCACATCGACGATCTGCTTCACCGCTCGTGGGGATTGCTCCACGCGGTTGTAAGTAATAAATGAAAGAGAGACTTTTGGATCTGCTGGCATGTCCGACATGCGGAGGCGATATTTTGCTCGCCTCTGCCGTAAAATATGACGGCAAAGAGATAATCGAGGGCGTGCTGACGTGCAAAAAATGCACGCGAGAGTATAAGATCGTCCGCGGCGTGCCGCGTTTTGCCGACCTCGGCAAGATCGAGGAAGACAAGGCCGAGACAGCCGAGAATTTTGGCTGGCAGTGGACGCATTTCACGCAATCGGACAAAAAGTATGCCGATCAGCTGCTCGGCTGGCTTCAGCCTGTTAAGCCAGAGTTCTTTAAGGACAAGATCGTTCTCGAGGGCGGCTGCGGGAACGGCCGGCATACGAAACTCGCCGCCGAATGGGGCGCAAAGGACGTCGTCGGCATCGACCTAGGCGACGGCGTCGAATCAGCTTTTGCGCTGACTCGCAGTCTGCCGAACGCCCACATCATCCAGTGCGACATCTTTAAGCTGCCATTAAAGAAGGCGTTCGATTACGCGTTCAGCGTCGGCGTTCTGCACCACACGCCCGATCCAAAAGGGGCGTTTCTTTCGCTGGCGTCAAAAGTGAAAAAAGGCGGCCACATTTCGGCTTGGATATACGGTGCCGAGAACAACGCGTGGATAAAAAGGTTCGTCAACCCGGTCCGGACGGGCTTTACGTCACAGATCAGCCAGCCGGTTCTCTATCAACTCGCCAAGCTGCCCGCACTCGGTGTCTTCCTGACGACAAAGCTCGTTTATCGTCCCGTCAACGCGGTTGCAAGGCCCGTCGCACGTCATCTTTTTTACAACGAATACCTGAATCACCTCGGCAGTTTCGGCTGGCGCGAGCAATATAATATCGTTTTTGACCATCTGGTCGCACCTACAGCCTTTTACATTCCGCGTGAGGAGTTCGAGACGTGGTGGAGCGAGACCGGTGCCGAGGACGTCGAGATCACCTGGCACAACCAAAACAGCTGGTGCGGCTTTGGAAAGATCGGATGAAGTTCGACAAGGGCATCGCAACGAAGTACCGCAAGTCCGTCGACGACGCATTCCAAACGATCCTCGATAAAGGCGACGATCATCATCGGGTTGTAATGGGCGAGATCATTGCCTCGAAGATGCTCGTTCAGGTCAAGCCTGTTGGTGAGACCAACGCCTCGGGGCGGACCGGGCTTAGCAGCGTTCTCAGGACAAATGCCAAAATGGCGATGGAACGGCTGACCTTCCGCGAGGCGCTGAGCGAGATCTACATCGTCATTGCCGAAGAGACTATAGACACTGGCGGCCAGCGCGGCTGTGAGGGGACATTCGTTCACGAGGGGCAGCACGCGTATGATTTTGCAAAGACCTTGGAGAGCCTCTCAAACGCCGACATGAACCCCATAGGCGTTTTTAACCCAACGCTTTACGAGCTTGAATGGCAGGCTCATCAAACTGCCGGCCGTTACATGCTTCGTGTTAATGAGCCGGAATACATCGACGAGGGCCTGCAGCTCATGATTCTCGGCCAAAGTGCGGACGGTACGTATTTTGTCGATGATGACGGCATCCGGCGGCGGCTTCAAGAAAGCTATGGCCTTGCACTGGACGGCAACCAGGGTCATCTCGCCAGTCGGATGCTGGGAATAATAGTTTAAGAGGGCGGCAACCTGCTACAATTGGCTTTCGTTAGATGGACAACGCTCCGCAAGATAAAAACCCCGAACTTTCGCTCTTCCTGCCCGTTCTCGATGAAGAAGAGAACCTCCGGCCGATGCATGCGAAGATACAGGCCGCGCTGGACGCGCTGGGCAAGACTGCCGAGGTCATCTATGTGGATGACGGCTCGACCGACAGCTCGCTCGAGATCTTGAAAGATATAGCCGCGGGCGACGAGCGTGTTCGTGTGATCTCCCTTCGCAGAAACTACGGCCAGACGGCCGCGATGAGTGCCGGCATAGATGCCGCCAACGGTGACGTCCTTATTCCGATGGACGCCGATCTGCAAAACGATCCGGCGGACATCTCACGGCTGCTCGAAAAACTCGACGAGGGCTACGACGTCGTCTCGGGCTGGCGAAAGAACCGCCAGGACAAGCTTATCTCGCGAAAGATACCGTCACAGATGGCCAACCGCATCATCTCGTGGATCGGTGGCGTGCACTTACACGATTACGGCTGCTCGCTCAAAGCATATCGCCGCGACGTCATCCAGGATGTGAAGCTCTACGGCGAGATGCACCGCTTTATCCCGATCTACGCGAGCTGGGCCGGTGCACGTGTCGCCGAGATACCGGTAGATCATCACGCCCGTACGATGGGCAAGTCAAAATACGGCATTTCGCGCACGATCAAGGTCGTTTTTGACCTAATGACGATCAAGTTCATGGCGTCGTACCAGACAAAACCGATCTATGTGTTCGGCACGTTCGGCATGATCGCCTTTTTTCTGGCCGCGGTCGCCGGTGTCTGGGCGATCGTGCTCAAGATCTTCGAGGGAACATCGTTCATCCTCACACCGCTGCCCGTCATCACGGTCGTGATGCTGGCGATATCGGTCCAGTTCTTCCTCATGGGCCTCCTCGCCGAGCTTCTGGTGCGTACTTATCACGAGTCGCAGGACAAGTCGATCTATGCCGTACGGGAGCGGATCGGGTTCTGACGTATGTGCGGCATAACCGGCTGGGTCAATCTTTCGAGTAACACAACAGATCACTCTGAAGCCGTGCTCCACTCGATGTGCGAATCGATTGTGCACCGCGGGCCGGATTCTGAAGGGCTGTGGATGGACGACGGGGTCGCTCTCGGCATGCGACGCCTCTCTATCATCGATCTTAAGACCGGCGACCAGCCTGTTTACAGCGAGGACAAGAGTATCGTCGTGATGGTCAACGGCGAGCTTTATAACTTTCGCGAAGTCCGCGCCGACCTAGAGAAACGCGGGCACAAGTTCGTCACCCAGACCGACGTCGAGATCGTGCCGCACCTTTACCAGATCTACGGCGACGATTTTGTCGACCACATCAACGGCATGTTCGCCATTGCCTTGTGGGACACGAAAAAGAAAAAGCTCATCCTCGCCCGCGACCGATTTGGCGAAAAGCCGCTGTATTACGGCGTTTTCGACGGCACGCTGATCTATGCGTCGGAGCCAAAGGCGTTGCTTGCCCACCTTTCGGTCAATGCGGAACTCGATCTCAATGCATTGCGCGAATATCTCTCATTCGATTACGTTCCAGCACCGCGTTCGATCTACAAAGGCATCTCAAAACTGCCCGCAGCCCACATGCTCACGGTCGAGAACGGCGAGGTCAAGACGCGGCGATATTGGAACCTGACGTGGAACAAGAACGGCCACAAGCCGTCGATAGATAGTGCCGCCAACGACCTTCGACACCTGCTCTCAGATGCAGTCCGGATGCGTCTCGTGTCCGATGTTCCGCTTGGCATCTTGCTCTCGGGCGGCGTTGATTCATCTACGGTCGCGGCATTCGCGGTGCAGCATGCCGCCGAGAAGGTAAAAACGTTCTCCATCGGCGTCGAAGAAGATTCGTTCGACGAATCCAAGTTTGCCCGCGAGGTCGCGCTGCATCTCGGCACCGAACATTACGAGGCGATCCTTAGCGTCGAAACCGCCGCCGACCTGATCAGCGACATCGGGACCTGGCTCGACGAGCCGCTTTCGGATGGTTCGCTGATACCGACCTTCATGCTTGCGCGATTCGTGCGTCATCACGTGACGGTAGCGCTGGGCGGTGATGGCGGCGACGAGCTGTTTGCCGGTTACCCGATGTATTACGGCCACAAGGTCGCCGCAGCGTACGGATCGATACCACGATTTGTCCGCGCGAGCTTGATCGAGCCGATCGTCAACCGCTTGCCGGTCTCGACAAAGAACATGTCGTTCGATTATCGGGCAAAGCGTTTCGTGCGCTCGTCACATTCCGATATTGTCGCGCGTCATCACTCGTGGTTCGGGTCGTTCGCGGTCGATGACCAAAAGCCGCTGCTGACCGAGGATGTGCTTTCGCGGACGTCGGGCGACATCTACGCCGGGCCGCGCGCTTTGCTAGACATTTGTGACGCGGCAAACGAGATCGAGCGGATGCAGTATCTCGACATGAACTTCTACATGGCCGAAGACATCCTGACCAAGGTCGACCGGGCGTCGATGGCCGTAAGCCTTGAGACGCGCGCACCGTTCCTTGATCCGCGCGTCGGCCAGTTTGCGGCGTCCTTGCCGCTGGAATTCAAGCTGCGTGGCAGCAAGGGAAAATATATTTTGAAAAAAGCGGTCGAGGACTTGCTGCCGCCCTCGATACTCAGCCGCTCAAAAAAAGGTTTTGGCATCCCGATAGCCAACTGGCTCAAGGGCCGGCTCAATCCACTCATGCACGATCTGCTCGCCCCTAATCGCTTGAAAGAACAGGGTTTGTTCGAACCGGACCACGTCCAAAAGTTGATCGGCGAGCACGAAAAAGGCATCGCTAGCCACCATAAACAGCTATGGACGCTCTTGGTATTCCAGCTTTGGTACGATAATTTCCTCCAGAAGCCCGCGATGCACAAGCCCGCACCTAAGTAAGGGCGGTACGCTCAAGTTTGGATGTTCCGCCCTTACTTACGTGCGGGCCTGCGCAAAAGGCTGTATCATCAAAATCTATGGCAGACCTTTATCCTGAGATCGAACCTTTTGATTCGGGACTGTTCCGCGTCTCGGACCTGCACACTATCTATTATGAGCGGGTCGGAAATCCTGACGGCATTCCGGTCGTTTTCCTGCACGGCGGGCCGGGCGGCGGTCTCATACCGATGTACCGGCAGTTCTTTGACCCGGCGGCATATCATGTTGTTCTCTTTGACCAGCGCGGATCGGGCCGCTCGACGCCGCACGCGGAGCTTCGCGAAAACACCACGTGGGACCTGATCGACGATATCGAGGCTCTGCGTGTGAAATTCGGTATCGACAAGTGGCACGTTTTCGGCGGCTCGTGGGGCTCTACGCTTAGTCTGGCGTATGCGGTGAAGCATCCTGACAGATGTTTGGGGCTAATATTGCGCGGCATATTCCTGACGCGAAGAAAAGAGCTCGCGTGGTTCTATCAATACGGTGCGTCCGAGATATTTCCCGATTACTGGGAACGCTACCGAGACGAGATCCCTGAAGAGCAACGGGGCGATTTCATAACCGCATATCATAAGCGGCTGACGAGCGATGACGAGGAAACCAGGCTCTCGGCCGCTCGTGCCTGGAGCGTTTGGGAAGGCGCAACATCGAAGCTTTATCCGGATAAGGACCTAATGGAGCATTGGGAAGGTGAGCACGAGGCGTTGAGCCTCGCCCGGATCGAGTGTCATTATTTTATGAACAATTCGTTCTTTCCCAACGAAAACTATCTGCTTGATAATGTCGAATTGATCAGGCCCATTCCGACCGTGATAGTTCAGGGCCGCTACGACGTCGTATGCCCGATCACATCTGCGTGGGAATTGCATAGGGCCATGCCCGAGGCCGAATTCATCGTCGTTCCCGACGCCGGACATTCGGTCTCGGAAAAAGGGATCACGTCGGCGCTGGTCGAAGCAATGGACCGCTTTAAGATGCGCGACGCAAAAGTTGCCTAAATTTGGCCAGAAGTGCAGTATGATTACAGCGGCGGCTCAAAGTGGCGGCCTAAGGTAAGGAAGGTACACCTATGTTTGGACTTGGAACAACAGAGATCCTATTGATAGTCGCGGTCCTTTTCCTGCTGTTTGGAGCGACACGCCTGCCGCAGCTCGCCAAATCGCTGGGACAGTCGCGAAAAGCATTCAAAGAGGGAATGCGCGAGGCCGAAGAAGAAGAAACTGTTGAGCAGGCCAAGATCACGGCTGCTCCCGCCGCTCCGCAGGTGACGCACATGAGCGACGCGGACCTCGAGGCTGAGCTCAAACGCCGCGCCGAGGCCCGGGCAGAACATTGATCAGGCTTTTTCCCCGGTCAGCAGCGTCGCTTTTACGGAAAATCTGAATGACATCGTGCCGTCTTCGGCATCGATCAACTGAGCGAGTTCCTCGTGGACCCGCTCTTTTTCATTGTCGTCAAGCGTCTCGAGCCATGCGGGCAATAGGAAATCCGCGACCAGCGGCGAGGCAATAAAGGCCGCGCCGTTATCGTATTCAAATACTTCGCAGGCCGTTTCGGTGTTTATGTTGACCAAGCCGGCCGCTGCAGCCCATTCTTCGAGCCGTGAAATGGTCGGCAGCTCGGCGATAAGGTTTTCGACGACGGCGCCATGCTCGCCGAGATCGTCATTGAACAGCACCTCCCACAAGAGAGTGAAAATCTCGCCATAACTGCCCGCCGACGGCAGGAATAACGCCACGTCGGCGCCGGTCCTCGCGGTCCCGACAACGTTCTCGACAAAATGCTCTATCTCAGCGGGGCGAACAAGTGTGGCGTCCGCCAGCACCGCGTCAAAGGCGTCGTCCTCGAATCGGACGTCTGAAAAATCGACCTCGGACCGCACGGCGGCCGCCTTGTCCCGGGCGATGGTCAAAGTGTCCTCGTCCTCGCATGTCGCAAAGATGTCA
>Ga0163161_10003620_pt1 | contig 10843 bp, 8 predicted proteins | sample S45metaG_FD_129847 | JGI IMG/M metagenome (GOLD analysis project Ga0163161, IMG submission 129847) | Switchgrass rhizosphere microbial communities from Kellogg Biological Station, Michigan, USA - S4-5 metaG | ecosystem: Host-associated > Plants > Roots > Rhizosphere > Soil | place: USA: Michigan... | reverse complement strand
CACGACCTGGTCTACGACATCTGCCGCGACGCGCTGAAGCAGCAGCGGCCGCTGCTCGACCTGCTGGCCGAGCACCCCGAGATCAACCCGCATCTCGACCGGGCGGCGCTCGCCCGGCTGTGTGATCCGGCGAACTATCTCGGCCAGTCGGGCGTGATGGTCGACCGCGTGCTTGCCACGCTGCGCTGACGCCTATCCCTCTGCCGAAAAGGCCGACGCAGATCGGTCCGGCTGCTGCATTCCCATCTTCAGGAGACTTCGCATGAAATCCGCCAAGTTGCTCAAGCTGCTCTACGTCCAGGTTCTGATCGGGCTGGTGCTCGGCATCGCCGTCGGTCACTGGTGGCCCGAGTTCGGCGCCGCGCTCAAGCCGCTCGGCGACGGCTTCGTCAAGCTGGTGAAGATGATGATCGCGCCGATCGTCTTTTGCACCATCGTCAGCGGCATCACGTCGCTGAACGACTCCCGACAGATCGGCAAGACCCTGCTGAAGTCGATGGGTCTCTTCTACGCGTTGACCATCCTCGCCCTGCTGACCGGCTTGGCTGCTGTCTTCCTGCTCCAGCCCGGGGCGGGAATGCATATCGACCCGAAGCACCTGGACGCCGCCGTTGCGGGCAAGTACGCCAGCCAGGTCCCGCCGCGCGGCTTCACTGAGTTCGTGCTGCACATCATCCCCGGCTCCTTCTTCGGCGCGTTTGCCGAAGGCGAAGTGCTGCCGGTGTTGCTGCTGTCGGTCCTTTGCGGCTTCGGGCTGACGCGCATCGGCACGGCCGGACGCGTCGTGCTCGACGGCATCGACGGCTTCGCCAACATGCTGTTCGCGGCCTTCGGCTTCATCATGCGGCTCGCACCGCTCGGCGCCTTCGGTGCGATGGCGTTCACCGTCGGGCGCTACGGAATCAAGTCGATCGGCTCGCTCGGCATGCTGATCGGCACGTTCTACATCGCGTGCATCTTCTTCGTCATCGTGGTCCTCGGAACGCTGGCCTGGATGCACAAGTTCAAACTGTGGCAGCTGCTGCGCTACATCCGCGAGGAACTGCTGGTCGTGCTGGGCACATCGTCGAGCGAGCCGGTACTGCCGCGCCTGCTCATGAAGCTCGAGCGCCTGGGCTGCAAGAAGGGCGTCGTCGGGCTGGTGCTTCCGACCGGCTACTCGTTCAACCTCGACGGCACGGCGATCTACCTGACGCTGGCGTCGATGTTCATCGCCCAGGCGTGCGACATCACGCTGTCCTGGACCCAGATCGGCGCGATGCTCGGGCTGATGCTGCTCACCTCCAAGGGCGCCGCAGGGGTCACCGGCAGCGGCTTCGTCGCGCTGGTCGCGACGTTGGCGGTGATGCCGGACCTGCCAGTCGCCGGCGTGGCGCTGATCGTCGGTATCGACCGATTCATGTCCGAGGCCCGCGCGCTGACCAGCACGATGAGCAACGCGGTCGCCTGCATCGTTGTGTCCATCTGGGAAAACGCTTGCGACCGCGAAGTGCTTGCTCGAGAGCTGCAGCAGAACTATGTCAACACGGAATTGGCGCTGGAACAGGACGCCGTGTTGCCGAAGGTACCGCCGGCAGCCGCCCTTCACACCCTGCAGCTCCATTGATGCTGCTAGCCGCGGCGGCACAGGCAGGTCGACGTCAAGCCAGAGTACTTGCTTCTCCTCGACCGAGAGCTACAGACGAATGACTGGTCACCGCTGAGGAACCGCCCTTCTCGCGTGGCGAGCCGAGGGTCGGCGCATGGCCGCGAGTGTGAGTTACGCAAGTTCGCCGAAAGCGGCCACCTGTAAGACGCGCTATCGCCGCGACGCTAGAAGTTTCTACATTCGCGTCTCCTACCGTGTTCGCGACGTCTCGGTGGTCCAATGTGACGCCAACCTACGCCGTGGAGGACGGCAAAGTCAGGTTCAGCGGCGCCCAGGGGCTCAAGAAGTCGGAGATGGATCCGGACGCGGCCGCGAACGCCTCTAGCGAACGGCTGCCCCTTGCAGTTGCGCGAAGAACGGCTCGCGCTCGCGAGCTCAGCCCGCCTGGGTGATCATCGCTCCCAGCAGCGGATCTGCGGCGCTCGCCCGCAGAATCCACTCGCGTCGCTGAGTCGTCCCTGCTTCGCCGCTGCGCAGCTCTCGCAGCAGCGCTGCCGCCAGCCGCTCGCGCAACCGAAGCGCGGCGGCACGCGCCCACGGCTGAACGCTGTCGGCGAGGCAAGCGCCGCGGTACAGAAGGATCGCGGCATCGAACGCGGCACTTGCGTCGGCGCTGCCAGCAGCCGCGGCCTCACCCCGTGCCAGGTGATCGCCAAGCGCCTGCACGTCGGTCCATACGGTCTCGCCATTGAGACGGGCCCGGTGGTCGTAGACGATCACCGCGGCATCGCAGTTGAGCAGGCGGCGTAGACGCGCGATGGTGACGTCGAACGCCTTCTGGCGGCCTTCGCGCCCATCGCCTGGCCATAGATTTTCCGCGATGAGGTCAACCCGGACCGCCGCGTTCCCATGCGCGGCGAGCAGTCGCAGCAACTCCAGCGGCTTGCTCGCGGCCTTGCGCCCGTCGTGCAGGCGGCGACCATCGGTGGACACGTCGAAACCGCCAAAGGCGCGCACGCGCACCGCCCATGGCCACGACTCTGGCGCCTGCGGCGGCGCCGGCATGTTGCGAGTGCGAATCGCCGCCCGCACCCACTCGATCTCCACCCCTGTCCCGAGGGCACGAACGAACAGGCGCGCGACGTGGCCGGGCAACGAGGGCAGCGTATTCGGCCACTCGAGCTCGCGCAAAAGGCGGATCGCGTGCGCGAGGTCGGCCTGATGCGTAGCGTCCCAGGGGCCGACGCGATCGGCCGCGATCAGCCTTGCCAGCAGCGATAGGCACTCGAGACGCGCCGTCAAGTAGGAGGGGTGCGGCCGTTCTTGCAGCGCAGCCAGGCAGTCGATGGCTTCGTCATAGGCACCGATGCCGAGCAGCGCATACGCTTCATTGAGTCGGTAAGTCACCTGATAGCCAGGCCAGACACGGCCGGCGTGCAGGAAACCGACGGCTCGCCGCCCGTGGCCGACGGCGGCGTGGAAGTCGAGCTCCTTGAGCGCGATCCGACAGCGCACGTCGGCCCGGTCGGCGAACCAGAGCGGCGTGCGCGAAGGATCGCCCGCCGCCACGCCCTGGTCGGCCATGGTCAGCGCCTTGGCCGGATCGCCACTCCACACCGCCAGTCGCGCGCATTGCAGGTCGGCCGCGGCGCCCATCTCGCGCAGGCCATGCTCGAGAGCGAGCGCCTGCGCCTTGGCAAGCAGGGCCATCGCCTCGTCTTCCTTGCCGAAGGACGCGAGATGCCACGCACAGACGATCGCCCAGTGGCCACGCCAGACCGGTGACGCATCGACGCCTGCCTCGACGCCCGCCATCTGCGCCTGCAATGTCGCGAAGCCTGCGTCGTCGCCGTTGCGCTCGCAGATCTCGCCGAGTGCGCAGGCCAGCATGAGGGCGACGTCGGCCGGAGCCCGCTGCGCGCCTTCGAGAAGCAGCGCCAGGTCGGCGGGTGGCCAAGAGGGCAGCACGCCGTAGTCGTGCGCGACGGCGGCGCCGGCCCAGGCGACGAGCCCGTCGGGGCCTTCGGCAGCGGACGAGCCGACCTGGGACAGGATGCCGAGCATGTCGGCGGCATGCCGGTACAGCGCCGCGGTCACGTGCTCGACCAGGACCACCGAGGAAGCGGCACTCGCGGCGAGGGTGAGCCTGCCGGCAGCGAGCGCGTCGGTGGCCAGCGCCGCCATGGCGTCGAGCGCGCCGGGCGCTTCCGCCGCAAGGCCGGCTCGCGCCGCTGCGAAGCGGTCGGCCAGTTCGATACCGGCGAGGGCCGGGGCGGATCGCTTCATGCACCATCGTACGGCACGGTTGTGGGCGATCCGTGGGTGGCGTCCTCGGAGGCGCAATTCGACACTGCGACATCACCACGTGGGACTCGATCGACGCGCGCACGACATGTCGCTTTCAGGATTGCCATGCACCAGACCGCCGCCTCTCGCGCTGACAGCAATGGCGTTCGCCATTGCCCAGGCCTCGCATCCTGGGCGTCTTCCGCCCTCGCGCTGCTACTGCTCGCCGCCTGCGGCGGCGGTTCGGATCCAGCCGCTGGGACGCACACCGTCGCGGTCAGCGTCTCGGGCCTGCGCCACTCCTATGACGGCACGACCCTGCGCAACAACGGCGGCGACGACCTGCGCGTCTTCGCCGACGGTGCCTACACCTTCGCCACGCCGGTAGCCGACGGCACCGCCTACGCGGTCACCGTCTCGGCGCAGCCGACCGGGCCGGCCCAGACCTGCGCCGTCGCCAACGGCAGCGGCACGATCGCGGGCAGCGACATCGCGAATGTGGCCGTGAGCTGCCCCTTCGCCACCGCCTACGCCGTCGGCGGCAGCGTCGCGGGCCTGGCCGGCAACGGCCTCAGGATCGAGTACGACGCCGACAACGTCAGCCTGCCTGCGGCCCTCACCGTCGCCTCCAATGGCAGCTTCGTCTTCGATGCCGCGACCACCAGCGCCGTCACCGGAACCGCCTATCGGCTCAGGATCCTCGCCCAGCCGACCGGACCGGCGCAGACATGCATCCTGACCGGTGGCACCGGCACCATGGCAAGCGCCGACGTCTCGAGCGTGCGCGTCGTCTGCGACAACCACCTCGTTCGCATCAACCTGACCGGCATGCGCGACACCAACGTGATCAGGCTGCTCAACAACGGTGTCGACCTGATCGGCGTCGGCGCCCACACCGGTCCCTACCAGTTCACCGCACCCGTGGCCACGGGCAGCCCGTACAACGTGACGATCCAGACGCAGCCGTCGACCCCCGCGCAGACCTGCATAGTGAGCAACGGCAGCGGCGTGATGGGCAGCAGCGACGTCACGGTCGGCATCGATTGCCCGTATCCGCCCGCGTACTCGGTCGGCGGCACGATTTCCGGTCTCGCCAGCGCCGGCGACAAGGTGAGCATCTTCTACGGCGCGAGCAACATCAACTTCTTCATCGACCGCTACCTCCCGAACGGGCCGTTCTCGTTCACCGCCGCCGAGGTGAGCCCGGTCGCCGGCACCGTCTACTCGGTGACGATCGCGTCGCAACCGGTCGGCCAGCGCTGCGACATCGTCGGCGGTGCCGGAACGGTCGGTGCGGGCGACGTCACGAGTATCCGCATCACCTGCGTCGCCGCCTCTGTGGCCTCGACCTGCACGCCACCGGTGGGGCCGGGCACGACGCACGGCAGCATCTCCGCCCCGGAGACCTGGACCGAGGCCGGCAGCCCGCACATCCTGCCGTTCGACACCAGCATCTATTCCAGCGTGACCCTGGAGCCTTGCGCCGTGGTTCGCATCGCGAGGAAGGCGACCGTCACCGTCAACCCGGGCGGCAGCCTGGTCGCGCAAGGCCAGTTGGCCCGGCCCGTGACCTTCGAGCCGATGGTCGCCGGCCAGTCCTGGGCCACGATCCGCAACCTCGGCGGAACGCTGTCGCTCAGCCATGCGGTGGTCGCCGGCGGCGGCGATCCGCTCAACACGAACGTCGGCCTCGCCGGCGCGCTGCAGATGCAGAGTCCGCTCGCCACGGGCGGCATCCTGCACGTCGACGACGTCGAGATCGTCGGTTCGCTGAGTCAGGGCGTCTACGTCAACGGCCCGATCGGTTTCGACGCGGGCTCGCGCAATCTGCGCGTTCACGGCTCGGCCGGCTTTCCGGTGCATGTCTATGCCCGCGTGATCGGCTCGGTGCCGACCGGCACGTACACCGGCAACGGGCGCGACGCCATCGCCATCTCCGGAACCGGCGGCGCGGTGCTCGACGCCCAGACGATGCATGCGCGCGGCGTGCCGTATCACGTCGGCGGCACAAGCCAGGACGGCGGCCGCATGGACGTCGACTCGCAGGTCGCCGGCCAGGTGGCGGTGCTGACCATCGAGCCCGGCGTGACGATCCAGTTCCCGCCGGGCGGCGTCTTCAACGTCGGCCTCAGCAGTGGCACCGCTGCGGCGAGGGGCGCGCTGATCGCGATCGGCGGAAACGACCTGGCCAACCGGATCGTCTTCACGTCTGACCAGGGCGCGGCGTCGCAGTCCGGCGACTGGCTCGGCATCGTCTTCGGCGGCGCGGTGGATGCCCGTAGCGCGATGCAGAACGCGCGCGTCGAGTTCGCGGGCGGGACCTCGACCACCGGCAGCAACTCGTGCCCCTACCCGGCGAGCAACGGCATCAACGACGCCGCGATCCGCATCTCCGGCCCGCCGCTGACGCAGTTCATTGCCGGCACCGAGATCCGGTCGAGCCTGCACCACGGCATCGACCGCGGCTGGCGTGCCGATCTGCAGCCCGACTTCCTGGCTGGCAACACTTTCACGGCGGTCAACGCCTGCAAACAGACCGTGCCGCGCACCGCGGCGGGTGTCTGCCCTGCGGCGCTTGCGTGTCCGTAGCCGGTGGCGGCGCACCGAACGTAAGTGTCGGAGGCATCATCGTGAACCGCGACGAGGCAGCCTTCTGACATCCAGCGGCCGCTGTACCGCTTACAGATGTCATTCGAGCAGGCGCCCGTCGTCGTGTCGAGTGACGGCTTAGTACTAGCAAGCGTGAGTACGGCGCGCAGCTGCCAGCGACCGCGACCGCTGCATCGCTGTCGCTCGAGCACCTATCACGAAGAACGTCTACGGACCAAAAGCTGCCGACGACGGCGGCCTCACAACAGGTCGTTTCCCTCCCAACTCGCGGACCGACAGTTCACTGCGCTCGTCGCAACGTCGACGGATCGCCAGACATAACGAACGCCGCCCAGTAGAACGGGTGCTGTCGCTGCTGCCGTTTAAGCATCGCAATCTGGGCCGATCGCAACGCATCCGAGCGATCATGCTGAGCGAGCAGGCGCTCGTAGAAGTCGACCATAAGCTCGAGCGACCCGTCGTCACTGACCTTCCAAAGCGATGTCACCTGGGCCTCAGCGCCCGCCAGCACAAGAGCACGGCGCAGCCCGTAAACGCCTTCGCCCGATTGGACCCGCCCCAGGCCCGTCTCGCATGCGGACAACACCACGAGCTGAGTGCCGACCAGGTCCAACTGCGCGACCTCGTAAGCAGTCAGTATTCCGTCGTCGCTAATTCCCGATTTCAGCTGATTGGCACCAGCCAGCGCAAGTCCAGACCGCAGCAGCTCGTTCTCACCCACTCCCGCGACCGTCGAACCCAGCCCAGCGCCGTTCAAATTCGGCCGGATGGCTGCCTTGTCTTCCAGAAAGAATCCGTGCGTGGCCACATGCAAGATCCAGGGCAAATGGGTCGTAGGCGCGAGCGGCTGTCGGGCATGGGACTGCTCCCCCGAATGGAAGCGATCGTCCGCAAGACGTTCACCAGCTACCGATACCACCCTCTCCAGGGCAAACCAATCCCGCTCGGACGCGACCGCCAGTCGGCGATCCGCCAAGTCCTTGACCTCGAGGGCAAGTCGCCGGATGCGGGCACGCTTCGTTGGGTCTGGGACAAGTACCGGGTTTCTCCCAGGTTCGTGCGACTCGCCCCGGCCACTCAGAGTGACTACGCGCAGTGCTGGGACGAGATCGAGCCGGTTCTGGGCAAGTGCCAGATCGCCTCCTTGCGGTCTACCGACATCGCCCGCTACATGCGCGTGGAGCGCGCCGCAGCCCCGTCGCGCGCCAACCACGAGAAGGCGCTCCTGTCGAACCTGTTCTTCCACGGGATTGACCTGGGCCTTTGCGCCGACAACCCGGCCAAGCTCGTTCGCCCGAGCGTCTAGGAGCCGCGCACGCAGGCGCCCGAGCCAGCGCTGCTGGCGGCATTCGTGGCGTGGGCCATCCAGCAGACTCCCCAGCGTCGGATCGTGACCCTGGCGGCCCGCTACGCGTCACTGGGCGGCAGCCGAAAGGCCGAGTTTCTAGATCTCGCCTGGCCGCAGGTCGATCGTGAAGCGGGTCAGATCCGGACCAAGCGCGCCAAGCAGCGCGGCAAGAAACGCGGCGAGGTGATCGACGTCGTGACGATCAGTCCCGCGCTCGGCCAGGTCCTCGACGAACTGGCGACGGTGCGGCGTCCCGACTGCCTGTACGTATTTCCCACCGGGACGGCAACGCATACCCCGAGAGGGCCTTCAAGACCCTGTGGCAGCGCCTGATGATGGCGCGATCGCAGAAGGAGTTCTGACGCCAGCCCAGCGCTTCACCTTTCACGACCTGCGTGCGTTCTATGCCACCGAGCACAAGCGCCAGCGCCGCGCCCTGCCCGACCTGCACAAGAACCCGGCGACGACGGCCGGAATCTACGACCGAAACCGGGAGGTCAAGCGATCGGCGATCTAGGTGTCCACCGAGCAGCGAAAAGCGGGTCGCGGTACGGAATATTCCAGAATGGGCCCGGAATATTCCAGAATCTAGCTGGTGCCGTCGCTAAGTTGTTGATTCTGTGGGGTGGCTGATGGGGCTCGAACCCACGACAACAGGAATCACAATCCTGGACTCTACCAACTGAGCTACAGCCACCGCCGAAGCTCGAATTATAGCGAGCGAGCGTTCTATCTCGGCTCGCTGGCGGCCTCGCGCGGCGCGGTCGCCGACTCGCTGACGCTCACCTTGAAGCGCGACTTCAGCGCGGCATAGTAGGCCTGCGCCTCGGCATCCGCCCAGACCTGCGCGTACTGCGACATCGCCTGGGCCGCATCGCCGATGACCGGATCGCGACCCGCCGTCTTGATGATCTTGGCCACCGCATAGCCCTGGTCGCCGAGCGACACGCCGACGAACGCCGGCAGCGTCGCCACCGGCGCCTTGATGATCGCGTCGAGCAGCGGCCGCGGCAGGTCGCGCGCCTGGGCGCGCGACACGACGAGCGTCTGGCCCGCGAACGCCTCGCCCGGCGCGGCGCGCGCCTTGGCCAGGCGCTCGGCGCCGAGCTTGGCCGCCAGCGCCGCTGCCTGCGTGGCCGCGAGCTGCTGGCGCACCTTGTCCTTCACTTCCGCGAACGGCAGCTGATGCGCCGCCGTGTACTGCACGACGCGACCCGAGGCGAGCTGGTTCGAGCCGACGTCGATCGCCTTGGTGTTGCGCTTGTCGCGCGTCGAATCGCTGCTGAACAGCGCTTCGAGAAAGCGCGGATTGGCGAGCGGGCCGGTCAATCCAGGCGCGGGCGTGCGAGTGACGCGCTGCGCGGTCTTGATCTCGAGCTTCCACTTGTCGGCAGCGGGCTTGAGGCTGTCGGGCTGCTCGTAGACCGTGTCGCCGAACTCGACCGCGGCTTCGGCGAACTTCTTCTGCACCAGCTGGTTCTTGACTTCGCTTTCGATCGCCGCGTGCACCGACTCGAAGCTCTTCTTCTCGCCGCCGCGAGCGCCGGTGACGTGGATGATGTGAAAGCCGAAGTCGCTTTCGACGATGCCGCTCGTCTCGCCCGGCTTCAGCCCGAAGGCGGTGTCCTCGAACGGCTTGACCATCGCGCCGCGGCCGAAGAAGTCGAGGTCTCCGCCCTTGGCCGCCGACCCCTCGTCGTCGGAGTTCCTCTTCGCGATCTCGGCGAACCCCTGCGGGTTCTTGCGCACCTCGGCGAGCAAGGCCTCCGCCTTGGCGCGCGCCTTGTCGCGCTCGGCCTTCGGCGCGTCCTTGTCGGCCTTGACGAGGATGTGGCTGGCGCGGCGCTCTTCGGGCGCGGTGTAGCGCTTCTCGTTCTCGGCGTAGTACTTGCGCAGGTCGTCCTCGGAGACGGCGATGTTTTTCTTCACCGACTCGAGGTCGAGCGTGACGTACTCGACCGTCGCCTGCTCGGGCGCCAGGAACTGGGCCGCGTGGGCCGGATCCTTGTAGTACGCGTCGACCTCGGCGTCGCTCGGAGCCACCTTGGCGAGCTGGTCCTTGGCATCGAAGCGCTCGACCTGGACCTCGCGCTGCTGGAACATCGCCTCGAGCGCTGCCGACGCCGCCGCCGCCGGCGCGATCGCCGAAGTGCCGATCGGCTGGATGACCTGGCGGCGGGCGAGGTCCTGGCGCAGACGCTCGGCGAACGCCTCCGACGACATGCCGAGCGCCGTCAGCGTATCGCGGTTGACGCTGCCGTCGGGGTTGCGCAGCGGCGCGTACTCCGGGTCGCTCTTGAACGCACGGTCGAGTCGCTCGTCGCTCACGCCGAGGTGCAGCTTGTCGGCAGCGACGAGGGTGAGGCGATCGCGAATCACGCCGTCGAGCGCGAGGGCGCGCATCTCCGGCGTCTCGAACACCTTCGGATCGAGGCTCGGCATCTGGCGTCGCGCCCGCTCGACCCGGTCGCGCAACGCGGCATCGAGCTCGGCCTGCGTCACCGGATGGCCGGCGACCTTGGCGACGGTCTGCAGGTCGCCGCCGGCGAACCGGCTGTAGCCCTGGATGCCGAAGAAGACGAACGACGGGAAGACGAGCAGCACCAGCACGAACTGGAGCGCGCGCGTGTGACGGCGAAAGAAGTCGAACATCGGAGTCGGCAGATGGCAAAAAGGCGAACCGCGGTTCGCCTTTCGTCGAAGAGGCCGGAATTCTAGCCGAGCGGTTGCGCTTGGCAGTCGGGCGCCGGCATCGGGTGGTGGGTGCTGAGGGGCTCGAACCCCCGACCTACGCCTTGTAAGGGCGCCGCTCTACCAGCTGAGCTAAGCACCCGGGCCCGCGCCGGGCGGGATCAGTTGAGCGCGTCCTTGAGCGCCTTGCCGGCGCGAAACTTGGGCACCTTCGCTGCCTTGATCTTGATCGCCGCGCCGGTGCGCGGGTTGCGGCCGCTGCGCGCGGCGCGCTTGCCGACGCTGAAGGTTCCGAAGCCGACCAGCGACACCGCGTTGTT
>Ga0163161_10003619_pt1 | contig 10844 bp, 7 predicted proteins | sample S45metaG_FD_129847 | JGI IMG/M metagenome (GOLD analysis project Ga0163161, IMG submission 129847) | Switchgrass rhizosphere microbial communities from Kellogg Biological Station, Michigan, USA - S4-5 metaG | ecosystem: Host-associated > Plants > Roots > Rhizosphere > Soil | place: USA: Michigan... | reverse complement strand
TTTCACGGTTTCGTCGCTTCGATGCGTTCCTTTAAACTGCGCCGCTCATTCTTCGTCACAGGAGCGTTTGTATGGCCATTGCTAAGGATAAGGTCGTCAGCATCGACTACTGTTCCCTCACGGGATTTCATTTTCCCTGACGGAAGGTCTACCATTCCATAAGACAGGTGATACAGGTGCTGTGCCCAGTCGTACCCTAATTTCTTAAGGATAAGGAAAAGCACTTTAAAGTGGTAATCCTGCTCGTTACCTACGGTGTACACCATACCGCCTACATCAGGGAAATCTTTTACACGCTGAATGGCTGTACCGATATCCTGTGTTATATATACCGATGTACCATCAGAACGCAATACGATCTTACGGTCTAAGCCGTCAGATGTAAGGTCAATCCAAACTGATCCATCAGGGTCTTTTTCAAAAACACCTTTTTCAAGGCCGTCAGCTACCACATCTTTACCTAAAAGATAGGTATTGCTTTCGTAATAATTCTGATCAAAGCTTACGCCAATATTAGCATAAGTTTCTTCAAAACCTTTGTACACCCATCCGTTCATCCTGTTCCAGAGCTCCATTACCTGCGCATCTCCGGCTTCCCATTTACGCAGCATATCCTGCGCTTCAAGTAATATTGGCGCTTTCTTTTTAGCTTCGTCTTCAGTAAGGCCGCTTTCTACAAGCTGGCTGATTTCTTTTTTATACGCTTTATCAAATTCTACATAATAGTTACCCGCAAGCTTATCGCCTTTAAGGCCTGCAGTTTCAGGTGTTTCATTATGTCCGAATTTCTCATAAGCCAGCATCGACTTACAAATATGTATTCCCCTGTCATTTATAACCTGGGTTTTGTATACTTTTTTACCTGATGCCTCAACAATATTTGCCACAGAATATCCGAGCAAAACATTACGCACGTGGCCTAAGTGAAGCGGTTTATTTGTATTAGGCGAAGCAAATTCTACCATTACCGCCTTGCCGTTTTCGGCAGGTGCAGGAAAAGCAAAATTATCGTCTCCTTTTATTTCGTTGAAATAGTTGATATAGTAAGCATCTGCAATAACGAGGTTAAGGAAACCTCCTACCACATTAAACTTTTCTACCTCGGCGGTATTCGCAACCAGGTAGTCACCAATTTTACCGCCAAGTTCGGCCGGATTACTGCCTTTTATAACTTTAAGCAGCGGAAAAATAACCATGGTAACATCGCCCTCAAATTCTTTCCGTGTAGCCTGCAGTTCTATTTTTTCTACAGTTACGCCAAACAAAGCATCTATGGCTTTTTCGATCTGGAAAGTGAGGATTTTAGATAATGTCATTTTTGTATTATTTTTAAGCGTGCAAAGATAAGCATATTTTAGCAACCTGCTGAAAGGAAAAACTTTAAAAAAAATGTTAATTAAAACGTTTTCTCCCCCAATTTAAGAGACATGCTGAATATACCGAAAACGAGCAGTTTACAACACCCCGATATTACCTTTAAAAGTAAGACAATTAGAATAGTTAGCAGCGAAACATTTTACGAAAATTATTTTGTTTCATTCTAAATAATATTTTTTTCACATTTTTATGTAACAAAACAAGCGTGTTGTTGTCTTATCGATAGAAGCAGGTGTCGGCAGCATTCTTTTTTTTATGCTGTTTTATCTGCCAATCATCAATCAAATCAAATCGACATGAAATTGAAGTTTTTGTGCATGCTCCTGCTCGGGAGCATCATGACTATGACTGCCCAAAACCCGGGCAGCATTACAGGAAAAGTAATCGACGCTACAACTAAAGAGGCACTACCTTATGTTAGTATTGTAGTGAAAGAAAATGGTACCGTAGTAGGCGGTGGAATTACAGAAGATAACGGAACCTTTGCCGTAAAAAATCTTCCCCTTAAAAGATACAGTATAGAAGTGCAGTTCATGGGTTACAAAACCCAAACATTACCTGCTGCCCTGAGCGAATCTCAAAGAACACTGAGCCTTGGCACAGTATCTATTAAAGAAGAAGCTACAACACTTGATGAAGTAAGCATTGTAAAAGAGGTAAGCACTATAGAACAGAAACTTGACCGTAAGGTTATTACTGTAGGGCGAGACCTTACCACGGCCGGTGGTACAGCATCCGAGATCATGAACAACATACCATCTGTAAACGTAGATCAGGATGGCAATATCTCTCTTCGCGGCAATACCAATGTAAGGGTATTGGTAGACGGCAGGCCTACAAACCTTGACCCTGCACAGCTATTAAAACAAATACCTTCTACCTCTATAAAAAAGATTGAACTTATTACCAATCCAAGCGCGAAGTACAATCCTGAAGGGATGAGCGGTATAATAAATATCGTACTGCATAAAAATGCTAACGATGGTTTTAACGGAAGCTTTAATGCCGGACTTACTTTTGGTGAAACGCCTAAAGTGAACAATTCTATAGACATGAACTACCGCACAGGTAAAGTGAACTTCTTTGGAACTGCCGGAAGCAATTCAGGTAAGTATTTTAACGGAGGTTATGTAAATCGTCTTGACATAGACTCTAAACAGCTTATTGATGTTGTAAACGATAACGAAAGTGTACTTGGTAAATTTGGTATCGATTATTATATCAACGATAGCAACACACTATCTGTTTACACCAACCAAAATTATGGTTCAGGTAAGGCCACCATAGGCACTGACATTAAATATGGCCCTGAAGAAAATATACCAAATATCAACCAGTTTTCTAAACTGGACAGCGACAACCACAATAACTCATATAACTTAGCCTTTAAGCATAAGTTTGAAAAAGAGGGACATACACTTGATTTTGAAGGGAACTACAACGACTCTAAAGACACACAATATGTTGACTATGCAACCACTACTGCAAACGAACTAAGGCTTTACAATGACGATGTTATAGACAAACGCCAGAATGCAACCTTTAACCTTGATTACATCAATCCGCTGGACGACAAGTCGACGTTAGAGCTTGGTGCAGAGGCCAGGCTTATACGCTCTGACAACAACTATAATTCTACAAATACCCAGATTCCCGAAGATCAAAGAAATGTAGGCTATACGTACGATCAGGATATTTATTCGGCGTATGCAACTTTCGGGCAAAAGTTTGAGAAATTCAGCTATCAGCTTGGTGCTCGTTTTGAAAGCTATAAAGTGAATGCCAACTATAATGGTGCATCTGCTTTTAAAGACGATTATATTACAGTTTATCCGTCGGCATATTTAACATACAGCCTTAACGATAAGAACACGCTTCAGTTAAGCTACAGCCGTCGTGTAGACAGGCCAAGCCTTGACCAGACAAAACCTATCAGGGAATTTGCAACGCCGCTTGTAACTTCTTTAGGTAACCCTGAGCTTAAGCCTCAGTTTACAAATTCAGTTGAGTTTAACTACACTAAAATGTTCGGTCAGGGATCTTCCATAACAGGAGGTGTTTTCTACAGGCTGATAAACGACGAGATAAGCAGGGTTTTATATCCTAACGAAAGCACCGAAAACACACAGGACCAGATAATGAGCTACGCTAACTTTAATCATAACAATGCTTTTGGTTTTGAGGTATCTGCAAATTATAAAATATTTAAATGGTGGGATATCCAGCCTGCAATCGATTTTTCGAGCATATCACAAAAAGGTGTGGTTAACATTGAGCAGACTGATGGAAGCTTTGTAACAGAAGTGAAAAGCATTACAGCCAATGCCTTTAATGCAAGGCTAAACAGTAACTTTAAGGTAAACAACCGCTTTAGCCTTAACCTGTTTGGCTTTTACAGGGGGGCGGTAAACGGAGTTCAGAACGACTCAAGAGATATGTACAAAATAGACAGTGGTGCACGATACACACTGCTTGACAATAAAATGACACTTAGCGTTCGTTTCAGCGATATGTTCAAGACCATGCGTTATGGCTTTGACTCAAGAAACCCATTCCCTCAGGAAGGTGAATTCAGGTGGGAAAGCCGTACTGTATATGTGGGCATCAACTATATGTTTGGTGGTGGCAAGAACAGGGCTATGCAGCGCAAACAGCGTGATGACAATACAAAACAAGGCAGCGGCGGAATGTTTTAAATATCGCTGCTGCAAACAGATTAATATGATCTCCATATTAAATTAGGTTTAGGTTAGTAAAAACCCCGGGAGTTGCGCCCGGGGTTTTGTTTTTTTATGCAGCCCCTAACCCCCAAAGGGGGAATAAGCCAAAAAATATGGAAACTGCGACTGCGACTGAAAACTATTTAAGAATAACTATCTCCGCATCTTTCTTAACTGCCGCATATAGCTCATCAGCCTCATCATTGGTTACGGCGATGCATCCGTTAGTCCAGTCTTTCATGCGGTGGAATTTTCCAATGTATCCGCGATCATTTCGAAGTCCGTGAATCTTGATATCACCTCCGGGAGATTTTCCCAGTTTTGCCGCATGGACTTTATCGGCTTCATTAGGATAAGAAACACCTAAGTTTTTATAGTAACCGCTACGCGGGTTTCTGGCATTAATAGTGTAACTGCCTTCAGGTGTTTTTTTATCGCCTTCAAACTCTTTATGCCCTATTGGATTTTTACCCAATGCGATATTGTACGTCTTAACTACTGTGTTTCCGGAATAAGCCTCCATTACCCTTTTTGCTTTATGCACGACGAACTTATCTATAATCACGCCTTTCGGCAACGGCTTGTCCGGATACCAATACCAGACAATTGCTATTACAGGTAAGAGGAACAATATCCAAAGCATATATTTTCTTGTAGTTTTGAGTTGTTGAAGATTAAATTTTATATTTCAAAAATATAAATAAAACATACCCTAACCTCTCTGTAGAAGGGAAAGCTTCACTCAAACGCCAAAAAAACTCCACTTTCTAATCGTAACGACTAAAAAGTGGAACCTATATTTATTAAGCGATGGCCAACTTTACAACTTTACAATTGTTAAGACTTAGACTAAAAGGACTACCATTTAATAATGGCACTTCCCCATGTAAACCCTGAACCAAAGGCAGCAAGTACTACTGTGTCCCCTTCTTTTATTTTGCCCTGTTCCCATGCTTCAGTAAGTGCAATTGGAATAGACGCTGCCGTCGTATTACCGTATTTCATTATGTTGTTGTGCACCTGGTCATCTGTAAGTCCAAATTTCTGCTGAATAAATTGCGAGATCCTTAAGTTAGCCTGGTGAGGAATAAGCATATCAATATCGCTCACTTCAAGATTATTGGCTTTAAGCCCTTCGTTTATCACTTCGCTAAAACGCACAACTGCATTTTTAAACACAAACTGTCCGTTCATGTATGGATAGTAGCTTTCATCATTAGGATCCGCATCAGCAATAATATCTGTCACCCAGCGCTTGCCCATACCCGGTGCAATAAGAGAAAGCTCTTCGGCATGCTGCCCTTCAGAATGCAGATGGGTAGAAAGTATACCTTTAGTCGTATCTTCTTCACGGGTAAGCACTGCTGCTCCTGCTCCGTCTCCAAAAATCACCGAAACACCACGGCCTCTCGTAGTCATGTCGAGACCTGTAGAATGCAGCTCTGAACCTATGATAAGTATGTTTTTGTACATACCTGTTTTAATGAACTGATCGGCTACCGAAAGTGCATAGATAAAACCAGAACACTGGTTACGCACATCAAGTGCACCTACGGTCTTTTTCATACCAAGGTCGCGTTGTACAAGTACTCCGGGCCCAGGAAAATAATAATCAGGACTAAGGGTTGCAAATACTATAAAATCGATATCTTCTTTATCTATGTTAGCGCGCTCTATGGCAATTTTAGCTGCCTTTACGCCCATAGTGGTTGTAGTGTCGCCATCGCCTTTTACAACGTGCCTTCTTTCTTTAATACCTGTACGCTCCTGTATCCACTCATCGTTAGTTTCCATGATCTTGGAAAGATCATCATTTGTAACAACATTCTGGGGAACGTAATAGCCTAAGCCTGAAATTTTTGAATGATACATGTATTGATTATTTTGTTAAAAATCAGACTGTAAAAATAAACATTCCTTAAAAGTAAAATGCAAAGCACCTCTAATTTTTAACTTATTGTATTTTTTTGGCGGTTTTAAAATTATAAATCGAATTTATTGTAACATAGCGGTTTCAAAACATACATATACGTAAATCAAAGCTCAACACTTATGAAAATACTTTTTACCTCGCTGCTTTTTGTACTTGCAGGACTTAACCTCAGGGCACAGGAAAATGTTACCTATCAAAAACCACCTGCCGAAATCGTGGAGCTGGTAGATGTACAAAGGGCACCATCGGTATTTATGGACAGCAAACACAGCTTTATGCTGCTAATGTACCGCAACGCCTATAGATCTATTGCCGATCTCTCTGAAACCGAATTGAAGCTGGGCGGGCTGCGCATTAATCCTAAAACAAATATTTCCAGTACCGCAACCTACACAAACAACCTGAAATATAAAAAACTAAGGGATAAAGATGCCGTTCAGGTGAAAGGCCTTCCGCAAAACCCAAAGCTGTCGGGCTTTGCCTGGTCGCCGGACGAAACTAAAATTGCTTTTACCCATACCACCGAAACAGGTGTTGAAGCTTGGGTTCTTGACATTGCTTTGCTGGAAGCAAAAAAACTGACCGATGCCACTGTTAATGCAAATATGGGCAGTGCCATAACATGGTTCAGGGACGGGAAGTCACTACTTATAAAAATGCTCCCTGCCAACAGGCCCGCGCTTGTAAACACTACTGATGCCGTACCTTCGGGTCCCACTGTTACAGTTAGCGATGGTACTAAGGCACAAAACAGGACCTATCAGGATTTGCTGAAAAATAAAAATGACGAAGCTAATTTTGAAACCCTTACCTCATCTGAACTGCAAATGGTTACCCTGAACGGGCAAAAATCGGTATGGGCGCCTGCCGCCATGTATTCGGGAGTGAGCTTTTCGCCCGATGGCAGCTATGCACTGGTAACGACACTGCAAAAACCATTCTCATACATTGTTACACTGGATCGTTTCCCTACCAAAAGTGTTATTTGTGACACTAACGGAAAGGCACTTACAACATTTAACGAAAAACCGCTTGTAGAAGATATGCCTAAAGGTTTTATGTCTACCGAAAAAGGAAAGCGAAGCATAAACTGGAGGGCAGACAAACCCGCCACGCTTGTTTGGGCAGAAGCGCTTGATGGCGGCGACCCTGCTATTGAAGTACCTTATCGTGACGAGGTATTTGAACTGGCTGCTCCCTTTACCGGCAGCCCAAGAAGTATGGTAAAAACCATTAACCGCTATAGCGGCATTACATGGGGTAACGACAATACTGCTGTGCTAAGTGACAACTGGTGGAACACGCGTAATGTAAAACGTTATATTTTTAACCCTGCAGATGCAGCACAAAAACCGGAGGTTATTTTTGATTACAACTACCAGGATGTTTACAGCGACCCCCGAGATTTTGATACAAAAAGAAATCAGTATGGGCGTTACGTGCTTAACCTTCAAGGAAACAACGCCTACCTTACAGGAGATGGTTTTACAGCTAAAGGGCAGTTTCCCTTCATTGACCAGTTTGACCTGAAGACCAAAAAGAAAACCAGGTTATACCAGTCTAAGTACACTGATAAAAAAGAAACCATCAATAGTATACTTGATATCAAAAAGGGCGAAGTGCTTGTGCAGCTTGAAGCCAGCAGCCAATACCCAAACTACTATATCAACAACATAAAAAAACAGAAGCCCTTACAGGTTACATTTTTCGAGAATCCGTTTAAAAAAATTGAGAAGGTAAGCAAGGAACTTATAAAATATAAAAGGGCGGATGGCCTTGAGCTTACAGGTACGCTTTACCTGCCTGCGGGGTATGATAAAGCTAAAAAAGAGAAGCTGCCAATGATCATGTGGGCTTATCCTGCCGAATTTAAAGATAAAAGCAGTGCATCACAGAGCACTACAAACCCAAACGATTTTACATATCCTAATTATGGGTCGCCCGTATACTGGGTTACAAGGGGCTACGCTATCTTAGATGACGCTTCGTTTCCTATAGTTGGCGAAGGTAAAGAAGAACCTAATGACACTTTTATACCACAGCTTGTTGCCGATGCAAAAGCTGCTATAGACGCTGTAGATGCCCTTGGGTATATAGACAGGAAACGCGTAGCCGTAGGAGGCCACTCGTATGGTGCCTTTATGACTGCGAACCTGCTTACCCATTCTGACCTTTTTGCGGCGGGTATAGCCCGAAGCGGTGCCTACAACAGGACACTGACACCTTTCGGTTTCCAGAGCGAGGAGAGAAACTATTGGGATGCCCCTGAAATTTACAATACGATGTCGCCATTTATGCACGCCGATAAAATGAAAACACCTTTATTGCTTATACATGGTGAAGCCGATAACAATTCTGGTACCTTCCCGATGCAGAGTGAACGTTATTTTAATGCACTTAAAGGTTTTGGCGCACCAACCCGTTTGGTACTATTACCAAAGGAAAGCCATGGGTACAGTGCAAAAGAAAGCATACTACACTTATTATGGGAACAGGACCAATGGCTTGAAAAATATGTAAAAAACAGGAAATAGTTTTACCGCGTCCCAAAAAAATACCCGCTGCAATAGCGGGTATTTTTTTATTTATACGAAACTTAAAACTGTAAACTCAGAGATTATCCAAAAGCTTCCCTGTCTACTGCAAGAGTTACCTCTTCGTTTACCTCAAGTTCTTTTTGGTTTTCAAAAAAGATAACCTGTTTGTTTAATGCCGATTTTACCAGGTATCGGTTACCTTTAAAATAACATTGCTTAACGGTTACTCTTAGCGGACCGCCCTCTGTTATCTTCAACTGGTGCGGATAGATAAGTACCGTTTCTTCCGGGTTTTGCGTAAGTGTAAGCAGTTCAAGCTTTATCTCGTTTACTTCCCCAAACAATGATGCTGTATATTTATCGCGCGGATGATAGTATATTTCTTTAGAAGGTGCCTTATCCAACATAACCCCTTGTTTGACAACTATAGTTTCATCGGCAAAAGAAAGAGCATCGGTACTATCGTGGGTTGCCACAATGACCGTTACACCTTTTTGCTTAAGGTAGGCAAACAGGTTACGCCTCAAAGCATTTTTCCTAAAGTTGTCAATATGGCTAAAAGGCTCATCGAGCAATAACACCTGAGGTTCTAGCGCCAGTACTTTTGCAAGGGCTATACGCTGCTGCTGGCCTCCGCTAAGGTATTTTGCCTTAACATCGGCAAAGCCGTCCATTTCTACGATCTGGAGCAGTTCGTGAATGCGTCGTTGTTTTTCTTCAGGATAAAAATTAGAAAGAAAACTGCCTACGTTTTCGGCAGCAGTAACAAAAGGCATAAGGTCAAAATCCTGTGCAAGGTACTTCATGTACGGCATACCCGGAATAAGGTTATGTTTAGGACCGGTCACAACTTCACCCTTATAGGTTATTTCTCCTTCATTAAGATCATATAAGCCGTAAATAAGCTTAAGCAGTGTACTTTTTCCGCACCCGCTCTCGCCAATGACAGCAATGTTCTGGCCTGTTTTTACTGTAAAATTTATATTGTGGAGAATTATCTTATCGGTGTACCCGAATGATATGTTCTTAACTGCAAGCATCTATAATTTATTATTATGCAAAAATATTCAATTACTAAATAACAAAGGCATTGCTTAACAAATAATAAACCTAAATAATCTGTTACCGCATTTAAAGTGTTCTGTTAAACAGGCAGAGATAACGCTTTCTTAAATTTTAATATTCTTTTAACTATTTCCCGTTCAATATAAATTAACATAATTCGTTGTAGAATTATCACCTATACTCAAAAAACTTTTATTGGCAAAGGTTAATTATTAAAGGCGCTTCCCCATAAGAAAAGCGCCTTTACCAACCTAACCAATAATAAACATCCCTTACTATATACATGCTGCTTTTTAAGCCGCAGCACTTTAAGCAAGCTGATATTTAGATATACGTAACTGTCAGCACTATGGATCTTGTATTTGTATAATTTAACAGTAGGGGCTCTGCCTGATATTTATGAAAAAAACAATCACATTTTTAGCATTGGCGCTGTCTATGCAGGCTTTTTCCCAAATGTCTGTAAACCGCAACCGATTTAACCAATTTTCTTTTGAGGCAGATTACGGACTTACCTACACACGGAACCCTAACCAAACCGACTATAAACACATAGGCGTGGGCTTTAGGTATATGGTTAACGAGTACTGGGGTGTAAAGGTAGATTATGCACACGATAAGATAGAAGATACCGGAAAACGTGGTACCGGAAGCCTTTATGACAGGGGTTCTGTCCAGGCGGTATACAACCTCGGGCGCTGTCTAAACTTTAGAGACCTGACCAATGGTACTGTTGGACTGCTGCTGCATAGCGGAGTGGGTTATTCAAGGCTTGACCCTTACGAGAACAAAAGATACGATAACATTGGAAATTTTATAATAGGCGGAACGGCCCAGGTTTACATAAACGACTCGTTTGCTTTGAGAGGAGCTCTTTCGGGAATACTGAACTTCAGGCAGCACGTACGTTTTGACAGTTCGCCGATAGGTGAAAGCTACACAGGAAAAATGATGACTGCTACCATAGGTATTACCTACTATTTTGGACGAAACAAAAACAGGTCAGACTGGTGGTAATGCAAAAAAGGCTCTTGCAAATTGCGAGAGCCTTTTTTATGCTAAAAAAACTTTTATAGCTTGTATAACCTGTAATGGATTTTCTTCCATCACAAAATGGCTACTATTTTCGATTTCTGTAATTGTAACTGAATCTGAAAAAGGGGAAAGGAAATAGCCCAGCATTTGACAGCCAGTTTTACTTCCTATAGCAGC
>Ga0163161_10003618_pt1 | contig 10844 bp, 12 predicted proteins | sample S45metaG_FD_129847 | JGI IMG/M metagenome (GOLD analysis project Ga0163161, IMG submission 129847) | Switchgrass rhizosphere microbial communities from Kellogg Biological Station, Michigan, USA - S4-5 metaG | ecosystem: Host-associated > Plants > Roots > Rhizosphere > Soil | place: USA... | reverse complement strand
CGTGACCGTTTCCATGACCGTGATCATCATCACGACCGCCTGCTTGTGCTGCGATTGCCATCACTGCTGCGAGAGCGAAAACCAGTGGTTTTAAGGCCATTGAAGGTTTCATGGTGTTTCTCCGTGCTTATTAGTTGGTTAAGTGTTGGTACTTTCTAATCGCACTGCGTTTTTGGGTCAGTCAGCGACCCGGATGCTCAGGGTGTTAGCCATTCGGTTCCCCACCCCGGCACTCTGGTTCACCTGGATGACCCCTCGGCTGCCGGTGAAGGCCTGGTCGCTTGTGACGACCTGGCGACTGCCGGTTGGGGTGCCAGTTGCTCCTGAGTTCGGTAACAACGCCACGTTCTGTTGAGACAGGGCGCTATCGTCAACGGCCTGCGGACCAGCACTGATACTGATGCGCATGGCGTTGGCCATCTGATTGTTGGCCCCGGCGCCCTGGTTGACGCCCAGTACTCCGTTGCCATTACTGAAAGAGGTGCCGCCGATGTTGGCCGTCGCGTTCATCGACGGATGGGCGGGCGTGGTGATCTTCTGGGTGATGCTGGTGGTCGCCCCGGCTTCAGTGCCGATGGCGATGGCGCGCACGTTGGTCTGTTGTTGCTGATCGCCGGCGGCCTCGTTGACGTTGAAGTTGCCTTTGTACTGAACGCCGGAATTCTGAATATCTGCATTGTTGATCGTTCTTACGCTTGAATCGGCCATGACGCTGGTGCAGGCGAACAGGGCGAGGAAAAGGATGGAACGCTTCATGTCATTGACCTCCAGCCATTCTGGTCAGTGGAGAAAGGCCGGTGCTCATGGCACGGTTGATGGTTCCTGAAATGGCGCCGCCGCTGCCTCCGCCGTGACCGGCACCCATGCCTGGCATGCCATTTGGATTGGTGACGACGTTTAGGCTTTGCATGCCGTTCAGGGCTTGGCCGTTGCTGCCACGCAGGGCGGTACCGCTGGTGACGCCGGCAATGTCGGCATCGCTCAATTCACCGGTAACGCGAGCAGAAGGGTTGGCATTGACTGTGGTTGGGTATGGGTCCTTGCCCCCGGTACGACCGATCGGTACCGGTTGAACGTCACGTTGGAGCACAATGACGCCATTTCCTTCGGCTTGAACATTCAAACTGAGTACCGAGGTGGCGGCACTTCCTATCAGCAGGAGGCAGGTCAAGCCTTTATTGAATATCCCCACGGCAGCAATTCCTTCTTTTTGTGGGCTGGCCCTAGTCAGCGTTGTGAAGGAGAGAGCGAAAGCTGTGCCGGATTTTGAAACCTCAATTTTTTCAATGGCTTGCAGATTTTGTCCGGGAGCCGAGGATTCCATTTGTTTCATCGCTGAGACAGCAGAGGACTCTTGCGAGCGTCTAAATCGCTTGCGATGCTCTGGAATGGGGGTTTGCAGGAAGGTGTATCAAAGGATTAACAATTTGGGATGCAACGGGGAGAAGGTGCTCAAGCACGCCGTCTGCGATGGGGTGTGTGTATCAGGATCGGACACTTTGCCCCCAAAAAAGGGGAAAACGGCGGGTAAATTGCCCCAGTGTCAGGGGCGGGCAGCGAGCAGTCTCGACACCGCCTCAAAGGCTTGAACCTGTCGATCTGCCCAGTTGCCTCGCACGATATCGACCGGCTGCTGGTGACGTGCCAGCCAGGCAAAGGTGTTGTCGAAAAAAGTCTGGCGTTCACCCAAACCGGGTTGGCAACGCTGACCATCATCCGTCCACTCGACGTTTTCCGGTGACAGCAGCAGGTGCAGGTCGTAGTGCCGAGCTTTCAGCGCCTGCTCGATCCAGGCCGGACAGTCACCGAACAGCGTCTGGCTCCATAGCATGTTGCTCAGCAGGTGGGTGTCGAGAATAAGCAGCTCGGGTTGTTGGGCACGGCCTTCGTCCTCCCAACGCAACTGGCCCAGTGCGATGGTCGTAATATCGGCCAGGCAAGTATCGCGCTGGTGGTGCTCGATGAACCAGCGCACGTACTCGCCAACCACGACTCCACCGAAACGCTTTTGCAATTGGGCCGACAACCAGCTTTTACCGCTGGACTCGGGCCCCGTTAGAACCAGAACTTTCATGTGCGCAGCGCCGGTACAGCGCGCCATTCACGCCAGCCTTGCACGGCCAGCATCAGGAACAATCCGTAAAGCGCGGCCGTCAGGTACAACCCCTTGTAGATGAACAGCCCGACGAAAATCACATCCACGACCATCCACAACGGCCAGCACTGAACACGTTTTTGTGCCATCCACACCTGTGCCACGAGACTGAAACCGGTGAGCGCTGCGTCCAGCCAGGGTTGGGCCGCATCGGTCCAATGCGCCATGGCGGCTCCGAGCAACAGACTGCCCACCGCGCCGATAAGCAGCCCGCACGCCACCGAGGTGCCTTCAAGCCGGCTGACTTCGCGTCCTTGCCTCGCATTACCCGCGCGCGTCCACTGCCACCAGCCATAGAGTTGCAGCGCGGCATAAATCACTTGCAGGAGCATGTCCGAATACAGCTTCACCTCGAAGAAGATCCAGCTATAGATCAGCACCATGACCAAGCCGATCGGCCAGCACCAGGGGTTCTGTTTCACCGTCAACCAGACGGCAACGACACCGAGGGTGGCGGCGAACAGTTCAAGCCCGGACATGCAGGTTCCTTGGGGGAAATAGAAGAGGGCGCGGATTGTACCTTGCAGGAGCGAGCTTGCTCGCGAAAAACGTCAACGATAACGCGGGCTGCCTGATGTACCTCGGCGCTCTGGCATCCATCGCGAGCAAGCTCGCTCCTACAGGGTTAAACGCGGAACTGGCGAAGCAACCCGTTCAATTGTTCACTCAGATCCTTGAGGCGCTCACTCGCCACGCTGGATTGTTCCGCCGCCAGGGCAGTGTTATGGGACAGCCCCGCTGCCTGCGTGACGTTCTGGTTGATGTCCTCGACCACATGCGCCTGCTGCAGCGTTGCGCTGGCGATTGATGTATTGAGCCCGGTGAGATTGCGCAATGCCTGGCTGATGGCATTCAGGCTGCTGCCGGCCAGGCCAGCCTGTTCGATGGTGAGTTGCGAAGCCCGGCTGCTTTCGCCGATCACGTTGACCGCCGCCTCGGAATGATTTTGCAGGCGTTCGATCATCGACTGGATTTGCGCCGTGGACTTCTGGGTTCGCTGGGCCAACAGGCGCACCTCGTCCGCCACCACCGCGAAGCCACGGCCTTGTTCACCGGCCCGGGCTGCCTCGATGGCAGCATTGAGCGCCAGCAGGTTGGTCTGCTCGGCGATGGAGCGAATCACTTCCAGCACACTGCCGATCTGGGTGCTTTCGGCAGCCAGGGTACGAATCACCTCCACAGCCTGATCGATGGTGCAAGACAGCGTATCGATCTGTTGCAGGCTACCCTCGATATTGACTTGGCCTTGTTGGGCCTGCGCTTCGGCATCGCGCATTTCGCTGGCGGCCTGTTCGGCGTTTTTCGCCACATCCTGCACACCGTAGGTCACTTCATTCATTGCCGTGGCCACCAGTTCCATCTGTTGCGACTGTTGCTGGCTGCGTTGCTGGGCCTGCGTGGCATCGTTGCCCAGTTCGCTGGAGGATTGGCCCAGCGCAGTCGCGGACACTTGCAATTGACCGATGACCCCTCGCAGCTTGGCGGTGAACGCATTGAAGTGGTGGGCCAGTTGGGTGATTTCATCCTGGCCGAATGTATCGAGGCTTCGGGTCAGGTCGCTTTCGCCGCTGGCGATGTTGGCCATGGCGTTCACGGTTTCGCGCAGGGGTTGGGCGATGCTGCGGGCAATCATGAACACCAGTAGCGCCATGACCACGGCAATCGCCAGGCCAATGGATGACGCCTTCCAGACCTGGCCATAGAACTCGGCTTGCATGTCATCGATGTACACACCAGAACCGATCACCCAACCCCAAGGCTCGAACAGTTTGACGTAGGAAGTCTTTTCCACCGGCTCGCTGGCGCCCGGTTTCGGCCAGCGATAATTGACCAGGCCGGCACCCTTGGCCTTGGCGATGGCGACCATTTCGTTGAACACGGCGAAGCCATCCGGGTCGCGGATAGCTGACAAGTTCTGGCCATCGAGTTTCGGGTTGGCCGGGTGCATGACCATGACCGGCGTCAGGTCATTGATCCAGAAGTAGTCGTTCTGGTCGTAACGCAAGCCGCGAACGGCGTTCAGGGCTTGTTTTTGCGCGGCCTCGCGGGTGAGGGTCCCCGCGCTTTCAAGCGTATGGTAGTAGGCAAGGACGCCGCTGGCGGTTTGCACCACATGCTGGGTTTTCTGCGCCTTGGCCTGATACAGATCCTCGTGAATCTGCTTGAGCATGATGACTCCCAGGGCCAGAAGCATCGTGACGGCGACAATCAGGATGAGCCACAGCCGCCGGCTGATCGACAGGGTGCGCAAGCTATTCATAACGCGGTGCTCCGGTTTCTTGTTTTTGTAGTCAATGATCGCCAGCCTCCTGACAGGCCCGAAAGCGCATCAGCGCTTGTCGGACTTGTCTGATAGCATTTCGGCCCCGCGCGGAAAAACCTGAGTTCAAACCAATATTTCACGGAGTTTTCGCAGGACTGCGGGTATCTTGTGCACGCGGGTTTCGACTACGCCAAACGATTTGAAAAATATTGACGGGTCATGCGCCGATGCATGGCCTTTGGGGGATTGATGGATCTTTGGACTGCCTTTCAGGCGTTGATTCTTGGGGTTGTAGAGGGACTGACGGAGTTTCTGCCCATTTCCAGTACCGGGCACCAGATTATCGTGGCCGACCTGCTTGATTTCGGTGGTGAGCGCGCCATGGCGTTCAACATCATCATCCAGCTCGGGGCGATCCTGGCCGTGGTGTGGGAGTTTCGCCGCAAGATTTTCGACGTGGTCATTGGCTTGCCGACGCAGCCAAGCGCAAGGCGCTTTACCGCCAACCTGCTGATCGCCTTCCTGCCTGCGGTGGTCCTGGGGGTGATTTTCGCCGACCTGATCCACCATTACCTGTTTAACCCGATCACGGTGGCGGCTGCCCTGGTCGTGGGCGGCTTCATCATGTTGTGGGCTGAAAAGCGTCAGCATGAGGTGCATGCCGAAACCGTCGATGACATCCGTTGGAAAGACGCACTCAAGGTTGGCTTCGCTCAGTGCCTGGCAATGATTCCGGGCACCTCGCGCTCCGGCGCGACGATCATCGGCGGCCTGCTGTTCGGCCTGTCGCGTAAAACCGCCACCGAGTTCTCGTTCTTCCTCGCCATGCCGACCATGGTGGGCGCGGCGGTCTACTCGGGCTACAAGTACCGTGACCTGTTCGTGCCGTCTGACTTCCCGGTGTTTGCCCTCGGCTTCGTCACCGCATTCATCTTTGCGATGATCGCCGTCCGGGGCCTGCTCAAATTCATCGCCAGCCACAGTTATGCGGTGTTCGCCTGGTACCGTATCGCGTTCGGCCTGTTGATCCTGGCGACCTGGGCATTTGGCTGGGTTGACTGGACCGCGGCCAAGCCATGAGGGACACCAGCGCGCGCAGCAATCCTGGAGGTACATCCGGGCGCGGCATCCGCCATTTAGGGTTGAAAGGGTTGATGTTCGCGGTTCTGTGCGCGTTGCCGCTGTCCGGCTCGGTGTGGTTCTGGCTGCAAGGGGTTTCGATGATTCCGCTGGCGGCGTACGGCATCGTCAGCCTGCTGGCGTTCTTCCTTTATTGGAGCGACAAACTCAAGGCCCGCACTGACAGCTGGCGTACCCCGGAAAATATCCTGCATGCGGTGGAGTTGGCCGGCGGCTGGCCGGGTGCCTTGCTGGCCCAGCAGATGTTCCGACACAAGACGCGCAAAGTATCGTTTCAGCTGTTGTTCTGGATGATTGTGTTGCTGCACCAGATCTTCTGGATCGACATGCTGTTTCTGGGTACGAACCTGCACCGCTCTCTGTAGGAACGAGCTCGCTCGCGATGGGCTTCAACGCTAACGCGGTGAACCTGACACTCCGAGGTGCTCTCGGGTGCATCGCGAACAAGCTCGCTCCTACAGAAAAACCGCGTTTATCAAAGCAACAAACCGACCTGGGTACGCTTGGGCAATTTGCTGACCACCAGTTGATGGGAACGCTGCAACAGCCCTTGCAGCTCCTCGGCACCCAGCGGGTAGGGTGTCTGCATGATGATCCACTGGGCCCGTGCCAGGTAGGGGGCGGGATGAATGCCGGGGCGATCGCAATGCCCCAGGAACAGGTCCTTGTCGACCTTGAAAGCCAGGGATTCGCCCCGCAGGTTCTGCAGGGCGAACATCTTGTTCCCGGCAATCGAAAACACCCGCACGCCACCCCATTTGTAATCCTCCCGTGCGCCCGGCAGGGCGAGGCAGAATTGCGCGACGTCCTCCTCGCTCATGCGTCCAGACTTCATATCAGTCGATCCCCACAGGCATTGAACGTTTCGATCAAATGGTCCAGCCAGGCCCTTACCGCCGGCATCACCCCGCGTCGATGAGGATAAACCGCTTGCAGCCAGCCACCAGGCAATGACCATTCGGGCAGTAATTGCACCAATGAGCCGTTCGCCAGTTCCTGTTCGCAATACATCATCGGCAGCAGGGTAAAACCCTGGCCGGCGAGGGCGCAGGTTTTGCGTACGATGAAATCGTCGATGCCCAGTCGTGCCTCCAGGGCCAGGTCGTAGTGCTTGCGCTGGTGGTCCACCAGGCGAATGTGCACCAGCCGATCCGGTTCCAGGGCGCCCAGTACCGGCAGGCTTTTCAGGTCGTCGGGATGCTGGATGACTTGCCCGTGCAGGAACGCGGGGCTGGCCACCATGAGCATCTGCGCCTGACGCAGGCGGCGGGTCACCAGCAAGGGGTCTTCATCTCCCGGCTCGCGCACACGCAAAGCGACGTCGACGCCCTCGGTGACCAGATCGACCCGACGATTGACCAGCATCACTTCCAGCTGCACTTGCGGAAATTTTTCGAGGAATCGGCTGATCACATCCGGCAGCATTTCGTGAGCCAGGCCGACGGGGGAGGATACCCGCAGTCGTCCACGGGGCTCGCTCGACATGCTGGCCACGGCTTCATCGGCCATTTCCGCTTCCAGCAGCATTGCCTGGCAGTGGCGCAGATAACGTTCACCTACGGCGGTCAATTTGAGTTGGCGGGTGGTGCGTTGCAGCAAGCGCGCGCCCAAACGCTCTTCCAGTTCGGCAATTCGACGCGACAGTCGCGATTTGGGAATCCCCAGCAAACGCCCGGCCGCGGCGAAACCGCCGGCTTCGACCACCTTGGCAAAGTAATAGAGGTCGTTAAGATCCTGCATCGTCAACACTCGATTGTTCTATCAGTGAGACAAACTATCGCATTGTTGCAGTCTAATCAGCTATTGGTTTGCTCTGTAGGATTGTTTCCATCAGGTCGCCCTAGCGGCGATCCTCACCTGGAGATCCCACATGAAACTGCTGCATATCGATTCGAGCATTCTTGGTGACAACTCGGCTTCCCGTCAGCTGAGCGGCGAAGTCGTAAAAGCCTGGCAAGTTGCCGAGCCAAGCGCCGTGGTGACCTACCGCGACCTGGCCGCCGACGCCATCAGCCACTTTTCCTCCACCACTCTGGTCGCCGCTGGCACCACCGCTGAACTGCGCAACGCCGCACAACAGCACGAAGCCGAACTGAGCGCGCAGACCCTGGCCGAATTCCTCGCCGCCGATGCCGTCGTCATTGCAGCTCCGATGTACAACTTCACCATCCCGACTCAGTTGAAAGCCTGGATCGACCGCATCGCCGTTGCCGGTCAAACCTTCCGCTACACCGAAGCCGGCCCTGAAGGCCTGTGCGGTGGCAAGAAAGTGGTGATCGTTTCGACTTCCGGCGGCATCCACGCAGGTCAAGCGACCGGTGTCGCCCACGAGGACTACCTGAAAGTGCTGTTCGGATTCATCGGTATCACCGACATCGAGTTCGTCCGTGCCCATGGCCTGGCTTACGGTGACGAAGTGCGTAACAAAGCCATGAGCGATGCCCACACGCAAATCAGCGAGCAATTGTTCGCCGCCGCGTAAGGCTTGCGTAAAGCCGTTGAACGGCACAGGCAAACCTTCAGAAAACTCTGTATTCTGAGCACGCAAGTGCCAGATGCAGAGTTTTTTGTTTCTAGTCATTACGCATTTGCTGAAATTGTGGCCCGGGTTATGCAGTCGAGGGGAAACGTCTTCGATCCGGTAACAGATGGGGCATCCCATGATGCGTCTTTGTGCAACCTTGTTGATATGCCTGCTCAGCAGCCTGAATACAGTGCACGCCGCCCCTGCGCCCCATCCCCACTGGAGCGTCGGGTATCACGAGTTGAGTTTTCTCGATCCGCTCGATCTGCAGCCAATGCGCGCCATCGCTTTCTATCCTTCCAGCGAAAAAGAGCACACCAGCAAGCTCGAGGGCTATAACGTCGAGGCCGGTGAAGACACCAAGGTGGCCATGGGCCGCTTCCCCATGTTGATGTTGTCCCACGGCAACACCGGAACCCCGCTGGCCCTCCATGACCTGGCGACATCCCTGGCCCGCAAGGGGTTTGTCGTGGTGGCAGTGATTCATCCCGGAGACAACTCCAGGGACCATAGCCGTCTCGGCACGTTGAGCAATCTTTACGGCCGGCCCATCCAGATTTCCGAAGCCATCACCGCGACCTTGGGCGATCGCATGCTCGCGCCCTTCGTGAATGCCGAACAAGTCGGGGTCATCGGTTATTCGGCGGGCGGGGAGACGGCGTTGATACTGTCCGGCGCGACGCCGGACCTGGACCGCCTGCGCCGTTACTGCCAGGAACGCCCGGATGATCGCGATGCGTGTAACACCCAGGGTGAGCTGATCGTCGACCGTGATGATTTGCAGCCGGTGGCCGACCCCCGGGTGCATGCGCTGATGCTGATGGCGCCGCTAAGCCTGAAATTCGGTCGTCATACCCTGGCCGATGTGCATGTACCGGTGCTGATGTACAGCGGGGATGGCGACAAGCTGGTGCCCATCGACAAGAACGCGGCCGCATTGGCGCGCAAACTGCCGGTTGCACCGGACTTCAAGCTACTGGCCGGGGCAGGGCATTTCGTTTTCATGGCGCCGTGCAACGATGAACAGATCGTCATCATGCCGGCTCTGTGCACCGATGCCGATGGCGTCGACCGTGAGGACATTCACCGCAATCTGAGTACAGAAGCAGGACGCTTCTTCTCGCGTACGTTGGGCAAGGCTACCCGCGCCGGCATGCAAACCGCCGACCAATAGCTCCCTTACTGCAGGAGCTGTGTAGGAGCTGTGTAGGAGCTGTCGAGTGCAACGAGGCTGCGATCTTTTAAAGATCAAAAGATCGCAGCCTTCGGCAGCTCCTACACGGCCATCGCCCGACGCTTGAGCAGTAAGGTCAACGCCAGTGCGCTGATCGACAACAACGCCGCAATAAAGAAAATCCACGAATACCCCAGGTTCAGCGCCACCGCCCCCATCAATGGCCCGGCAATCGCCAGCGCCAGATCGAAAAACACCGCATAGGCGCTCAGCCCCGCGCCACGGCTGGCGTTGGGCACTTGCTTGATCGCCTCGACACCGAGCGCCGGATACACCAGCGATAAGCCAAACCCGGTCAGCCCGGCACCGATCAGGGCAAAGCCTGTAGAGGGGGCGAGCCAGAGCAGCGCCAGGCCCACGGTCTCGATGGTCATGCAGGCCACGGCCGAGGTGAACCCGCCAAAGCGGCTGATGCTGGAAATGAACAGCAGCCGCGCCAGAATGAAGCACACACCGAATACCGTCAGGCAGTACGCCGCGCCGCTCCAGCCCCGGTTGACGTAATACAGGGTAATAAAGGTGGTGAGAGTGCCGTAGCCGATGGACGCCAGGCTCAAACTCGCACCAAATGGCGCAATTCGACCGAACACCGCCCAAAAGGGCAGGCGTTCACCGCGCACGACTGGCACCGAGGGTTTGTTGCGGATCAACAGCAGGGCCAGCGCGGCCAGCACCGACAGGGCAACCCCCAGGCTGGTGAAGCCGAGTTGATCGACCATCAACACACCCAGCGGGGCGCCAATGGCAATCGCGCCGTAGGAGGCGATGCCGTTCCATGAAATCGAGCGCGCCGTGTGTTCGGCCCCCACCTGGCCCATGCACCAACTGATGGTGCCCACCCCGATCAGACCCTGGGCCACGCCGAGCAACAAACGGCCGGCGATCAGAATGAGCAGGCTTAATAAAGGAAGGCTTTGCAACAACGTCGACAGCAGCGTCAGCACGCCACTCAACACAATGCCCGACAAGCCATAAACGATTGCCCGCTTGGTGCCGACGCTGTCGGACATGCGCCCGGCCATAGGCCGGCTGAGCAGGGTAGCGAGGTACTGCGAGCCGATGGTCAAGCCGGCGATGACCGCACTGAAGCCCAGCTGTTCATGGACATAGCCCGGCAACACCGCAATCGGCAGACCGATGCAGAGGAAGGCGATAAAGGTGTAGAAGACGATGGAGACGATCTGCAGGGTGATCGCCATGGAGTTTTGCGGTGGCTGTTGCTGCGCAGACATGAGGGCTCGTTCGCGGGCGGCGGTGGGAGAACTGCATGATGGCGTGGCGGCGGGATTAAAGGAAGCAGGCTAACTATCTTTAATAATGCTGTTTTGTAGGAGCGAGCTCGCTCGCGAAAAACGTCCGGACAACGCGTTCATTGAGGTTACACGCGTTATCGTTGACGTCCATCGCGAGCAAGCTCGCTCCTACAGGCTTTTAGCTGCCCTTAAAACACCACACCCTGACTGCGCAGGTAGTCGTCATAGGTGCCGCTGAAGTCGGTCACGCCGTTCGGGCTCAACTCGATGATGCG
>Ga0163161_10003612_pt1 | contig 10852 bp, 11 predicted proteins | sample S45metaG_FD_129847 | JGI IMG/M metagenome (GOLD analysis project Ga0163161, IMG submission 129847) | Switchgrass rhizosphere microbial communities from Kellogg Biological Station, Michigan, USA - S4-5 metaG | ecosystem: Host-associated > Plants > Roots > Rhizosphere > Soil | place: USA... | reverse complement strand
ACAATAATAAGGTCAAGGCAATGCTCAAAATGCTTCTCGTATACGGTCATCTGCTCGCTACGTGTATTGCCCTGGGGAGGGTGTTGCAGGCGGATCACAAGCTTTGGAGTTGGCGCAAGGAAACACTGGATCAGGTGCGGCTTGAGTACGTTGAAGAAACTCAGAGGATCGTCAGCCTCGCCCTGCTGGCCCTTTGGGCAAGCGGATTGTTGCTGGTGCTCCAGGGGTATCTCAATGAAGGCGACGCGTATCTGCTCAATCAGAAACTCTGGGCCAAGGTGACTGTCGTCGCGCTACTTAGCCTGAACGGTGCATTGTTGCATCGAGTCGGCTTCCCGTTGCTGCAAAAGGCTCCATTCGTCGCACTGCGCAGTGCAGGCCGTACGCGGCTCGCGTTGTTGGGCGCGTTTTCCATGAGCGGTTGGCTGTTCGCCGCTTTCCTTGGGGTAGCTCGAGCCTGGAATCACGTGCTGCCTTATCAACATGTGATGGGCGCATTCGCTGCATTCTCGTTACTGGCTTGTTGCGTGGCACTTGCAGTCGCCGGCAGGGCGGGCAGTGTCGGTGCGCAAGAAAACTCGGTCCCGGGGTAGCTATCAATGACGTGCAGCCGGTTCGTTGGCTTAAACGAACTCCGTCGAATTGTGGCGGGCTTCAACGAATCGGGCTGCGGTCACGGGGCATTTGCGTAATCAAAGGATGCCTTCGTCCGGGAAGCAGAGGGCGAGTCCATCGACTGTTTGCAGACCTGCGGCTGTGCAAGAACTGCACCGGGATGTTCCTGGCCTGTGCCTCCAGTCGAAAAGGCTGATCAGCTGATGCTGGCAGTACTCCCCCCATTTCGGTGTTGCCCCAGCCGCCGTCACTTCCCGGTGATCGCCTGTGGTAGAGGCTTCTCGACCACTCGTCCTTTTTCCATGGCCAATTGGCCGTCCCCCGATAATTCGATGGCGTCCCCAACCGCCGGTCGGCTTTTTCCTGTGCCGGTTGACCCTGAGCCAGAAAGGGCTAATTTCAATACGTGGGAAAAAATCCCACGCGGAATATTCAAGATAGACTGTAAGTCTGACGGGTTGCTCCCTTGCCGCTCCCGGTTTGCAGCGCGGATAGCGTTGGCACTGCTCGCGGCAAATCATCAGGAGAATGCACGATGAACACTTACCTGCTTTTCAAGAAAGGTTTACTGGCGCTGGCCATCGGCGGCGTCCTCTCGGCTTCCATCGTTTTGGTACCGGATTTCGTTTCCCATGATTCGAGTGCCTATGCCAAGGATGGCGGCGGCGGCGGTGGTGGCGGTGGCGGTGGCGGTGGCCACGGCGGAGGCGGTAGCGGCGGTGGTGGCGGTGGTGGCAACGGCGGTAGCGGCGGTGGCGGCCACGGTGGCAACGGCGGTGGCGGTAGCAGTAGTGGAGGCCACGGTGGCAACGGCGGTGGCGGTAGCAGTGGTGGAGGCCATAGTGGCAACAGTGGTCACAGTGGCAGCGACCATGGGAATGGGAACTCAGGCAATTCCGGTCCTGGAAGTTCGAACTCCGGTCGCGGTGGCACCCATGCAGAAGCAGGTGACGATCACGGTGTCCACGTCGGCGGCGAGCCGGGTGATGACCGCGGTGTCCATGTCGGCGGCGAGCCGGGTGATGACCGCGGTGTCCACGTCGGCGGCGAGCCGGGTGATGATCGCGGTGTCCATGTCGGCGGCGAGCCGGGTGACGATCGCGGCGTCCATGTTGGCGGCGAACCCGGCGACGACAACAGCCAGATGTGAGGCGGGCTGATGACCTCATGCAAAACCCGGGGGACGGGCTTTGCATGAGGCACGGCAGAAATACATGCCTGCATTCATGGGATTATTTCCCACATGGCTATACTGGGGTTATCTGACCAGGAATGCACTGAATGCAATCGTCTACCTTGCCCACCTCGCTCCTCAAAGCCTTGCGGCATGTCATGCGGCCGCTGGTACGCTTGATGCTGCGTAAAGGTGTCACCTATCTGGTGTTTGCCGACCTGCTCAAGGAGGTTTTCGTCGAAGTGGCGGACCGTGAGTTTCGTCTGGGCGACAAGGCACCGACCGACAGCCGCATCAGCTTGCTCACTGGCGTGCACCGCAAGGATGTACGGCGTTTGCGCAACATCAGCGATCCCGCCTCCTCTACGCTTCCGGAAAACATCACCTTCGGTGCGCAACTGGTCAACGCCTGGACCAGCGCACCCTTCTGCAATGACGCCGGCCAGCCACTGCCGCTGCCTCGATTGGCCAGTGCTGGCGGCGACTGTTCCTTTGACGCCCTGGTGGCGAAGGTCAGCACGGATATCCGGGCGCGGGTAGTGCTGGACGAGTGGCTGCGCCTGGGCGTCGTCCGCCTGGACGAACAGGAGCGCGTGCATCTCGAAGCCCAGGCTTTCGTGCCGCAAAAGGGCTTCGATGAGAAAGCTGCGTACCTGGGGCATAATCTGCACGATCATGCCTGCGCCGCGGTCCATAATCTGAGCAGTGAAGGTCCGGCCTTTTTTGAACGCAGTGTCCACTATGACGCACTGGCCCCGACGAGCGTCGAGGCACTGCGCGAGGCCGTTGCCAGTGAGGGGATGCAGGCCCTGCTGAGCTTCAACCGACTCGCCGCCGAACTGGAGTTCCAGGACCTGCCAAGTCTTGAACCGCGCCAGCGCATCACGGTCGGCCTGTACTTCTACACTGAAGCTTCAGATCCCGATTCACCAACGGCCCCTAAGCCATGACAGTCAATTTGCGCCTGATTCGAGCAACCGCCCTCGCTCTGGGCCTCGGACTTCCGATTGCGTTGCAAGCCGCCCCAGCCTGTGTCAGCCAGAATGATGTGGGCACAATTGGAGTGCCGGTTATCCAGGCTCCTGGTGGCACCGGCGGTACGGGTGTGGCGCCTGGCGGCATGGGCGGTACTGGCATGGGCACCGACGACGGCGGGGTGGGCGGTACCGGCGCACCGCTCACAAAACGCCCCGGCGGCATTGGCGGTACCGGTGCCGTTGCAGGCGGCGTGGGTGGCACGGGCATCAGCGACGACAACGGCGGGATCGGTGGCACCGGCATTGTCGGCACCATCACCGGGTTCGCCTCGATCTGCGTCAATGGCGTGGAAGTGCACTTCAACAACAATGTGCCTGTCAGCGAGAACGGCATTGTCGCGACCAGCACCCAGTTGGCAGTAGGCCAAGTGGTTGCCGTGGAAGCGTTCAAATCCCGGCGCGGTCTGGAGGCCGGGCGCATTTCCATCCTGCACGTCTATGAGGGCCCCTTGACAGCCCTGCCACGCGCTTCCATGCCCATGCGCGTCATGGGGCAACCGGTACGCCTGGCCAGCGGTGCTCAAGTCGCTGCCGGTCTGCGCCTGGGTGATCCCGTACGGGTCAGCGGGCTGCGCGATGCCCGCGGTGAAGTGGTGGCCAGCCGCATCGACCGGGCGCCCGGGCTCAAGGAGGCCAGTGCCATCGGGCCGGTGGATCGCAGCGGTTACCTCCAGGGGCTCAAACTCAGCAATCACTCTGGCCCGGCGCAGGAAATGCTGGTGCGCGGCCAGTGGTCCGGTCGCGAGCTGGATGTGACCCAAAGCCGCCCCGACCCGAGCCTGCCCTTCATTGGCCGGGTACGCAATGCAGTGATCGAGGGCCTGGTACAGGGCCGGCAGGACCGCCATTTGGTGGTGGGTGGCTTTAATGTGACGCTGGCGCGCGACACCGTATTTGTGGGTGTGCAGCCTTCGCAGCTGGCGCTGGATCGACGCGTGCGGGTCACTGGCGTGTTCAGCGGCGCGCGGGATGTGCAGGCCACGCGTATTGAAATGCCCCGCGAGCGTTCCGATTCTCCAGCCGGCAACCAACACGGGAAACTCCGGGCCGGCGAGCAAAACACGGACGAGTCAAGTGGATCGAGTAACTCGGGCAGCTCCAACAGCCCGGACAACTCGGGTAACTCCGACAATTCCGGTAATTCCGCCAGTTCCGGCAGCTCGGGGGGCTCGGGCATTGACAGGAGCGGCCGCTCCGGCAGCGAAAACAGCGTCGGCGACGATACTCGCCGCGGGGGCAGTGACAGTCATGGCGGCGGCGACAGAACGGAAAGCGTGGACAAGTCCGGCAAGTCGGAGCGTGTCGAGCAACCCGACAAAGTCGAGAGGGTAGAGAGGGTAGAGAAAGCGGAAAAGGTCGAACGACCCGAAAAGGTTGAAAAGGTCGAACGCCCGGAGAAAGTCGAGAAAGTTGAACGGCCAGAAACAGTCGAGAAGGTAGAGAAAGTCGAAAAGGTCGAGCCGGTTGAAAAAATCGATCACTCTGGCAGGCCGGGTTAAAAGTGCAGTCGTGATGCACTATCGTCATAAGTGACTAGGCTGGGTAAGTCACACTACAAAACATGCGTGTGAACTTCGATGACGCAAGACACGAGGTGAACATGGACCGCAAGCGCATCCTGCTCGTCGGTTTGCTTGCCAGCCTGGCCTCGCCAGCCCAGGCCGATACTTTCTCGACCTCGATCGGCACCGACTACTCTCGGGGCGATTATGGCACCGGCACTACTTCCGAAACCTGGTACGTCCCGCTGGTGGGCAAATACCAGACCGGCCCCATGACCTACAAGCTCACCGTGCCCTGGTTGCGGATCACCAACCCTTCGGTCGGCCCTGACGGCGAGCCGCTGCCCGGCGGCTGCGGCAAAGTTGAAAGTGGTTTGGGCGACACTATCGCCGGTGCCGACTATGCCGTGTTTGAGGACAGTGTTGGCGGGCTGTTCGTGGACCTGATCGGCAAGGTCAAGTTGCCTACCGCCGACGAAGACAAGTGCCTGGGCACCGGCAAAACCGACTATTCCGCCCAGGTCGATGTCACCAAATCCTTTGGTTTTGTGACCGGATTTGCCACCCTGGGCTGGAAAAAATTCGGCGACCCGTCGGGATCCGACTTCGACGACCCGATATTCACCAGTCTGGGCTTCGCCATACCCGTGTTTGCGCGCACCTCGGCGGGCGCATCCTACGACTGGCGGCAGAAGGTTGTTTCCACGGGCGACCCGATCAAGGAACTCACCCTTTTCCTGACGCACAAGCTCAATCAGCACTGGAAGTTCCAGTTGTATGCCGTCAAGGGCTTTTCCGATGCCAGCCCGGATGGCGAGGCTGGACTGTTGTTCAGCCACACCTTCTGATACCCACCTGTTTTCCTGCACTGATCAGGCCGGGGCCGGCTGCACGCCCCGGTTCGGTGATGCCGGCCAGTAAGTTTTCATGTCCGTTAGAATCAGTCCCGATGTTCGGTCGTTGACACTCGGGCTGACAGCACTAATCTAAATATGTGGGAATATTTCCCACGCAACATTGCTAACTGGCTCTGAGGGATCATGCGGATACCGCAGGTGCTCGTTATTGCTGCAGATTTATGTTCGTGCCGGTTGGCTGGCCGCTCCAATGGGCGGCCGGGAACTCACTAGACATTGCGTTCGATACGGAGATGACGACGCAACTCCAAGTGGAGGTGCATCATGCTGCTCAAGAAATGTTTGTTGGCGGTGGCGATTGGCGGAGTCCTGTCGGCATCGACTGTCCTGGTGCCCGATTACATCGGTAGTTTCTCCAGCGTGTATGCCAAAGATGGCGGCAGCGGTGGAGGCGGTGGTGGTCACGGTGGCGGTGGCTCCGGAGGCGGTGGTCACGGTGGTGATGGCGGAGGTGGCCATGGCGGAGGCGGTAGCGGAGGCGGTGGTAACGGAGGAGGCGGTGGTCACGGCGGCGGTGGCGGTGGCGGTGGCTCAGGAGGTTCCGGAGGTGGTGGTCACGGTGGTGACGGCGGTGGCGGCCATGGAGAGGGAGGCGGCCATGGTGGTGCTGCAGGCCATGGCGGTGACGGCCATGGTGCTGACGGTCATGGAGGTCCAGGGCGCGGCGATGCCGACCATGGTATGGCCGGGAACCGCGGCCCAGGCAATGCGCGGGACAATGCGCGAGACAATGACGACGACAACGACAACGCCGCCGATGCAGCCAGGAACGACGCCAATGCGGCCAGGAACGCTGCCAGAGCTGATGCGGATGCAGCCAGGGATGCTGCCAGAGCTGCTGCGGATGCGGCCCGGGACGCCGCCAGAGCTGATGCGGACGCAGCTCGGGACGCTGCAAGAGCTGCTGGCGTAGTGGGCGCCGATGCAGCCCGGGACGCTGCCCGGGCCGCGGCAGATGCAGCCAGGAATGCCGCCAAGGCAGACGCCGATGCGGCCAGGGACGCTGCCCGGGCTGCTGCAGATGCGGCTCGGAACGCTGCCAAGGCTCAGGCGAAGGCAGCCAGAGAACCTAGAGAGGCTAGAGAAGCTAACGAGGAGGCTAACGAGGCGGCCAGAGAGGCAGCCAGAGAGGCTAACGAGGACGTTGGACAGGCGGCCAGAGAGGCTAACGAGGAGGCCAGAGAGGCAGCCAGAGAGGCTAACGAGGAGGTTGGACAGGCAGCCAGAGAGGCTAACGAGGCGGCTAGAGAGGCGGCCAGAGAGGCTGGAGAGGACGTCCCCGGTGCCCCGGACGCGCGTGATGTCGATGTAGTTGAGGTGCAAAACTAGGCCTGCACGTTGCGCAATGAACACGGCAGGCATACCTGAAAAATACGTCCCGGGGGGCTGAGGGACGTATTGGCAATGAGTCGCAAACCCTGTTGAGTCACGGGGTTTGCGACTTGTTTTTTGAACTGTTTGAAGTTCGTTTGGTGGTTAGGAAATGCCCGGCAAATCGCCGGGCATTTTCATTCCTGAAACCTTGGTCGCGGGGATCAGTTCGCAGTTTCCGGTCGTGACTCGGCGTTCACCCCTTGGCCGCCAGTGGCTTGCGTCTGGTGTTGACCCTGGCCCGACAAATACGTGAGCACAATCTGCGTTATGGGGGCAGTCCAGGCAGGCAAAAACGGTCATGGCTGCCGTCGTGAATAACGGTGGCAAATTAGTCGCTATGCTTGCTCAGGTACCTGTACGCGTTGGAGGGGAACACCGTCCAACAGGCTCGTGAAAACGTGATCACCTCTCTTCAGGCGTCATCACAATTTGCCCTTGTGCCACGGAGTCGTTACTGATATGAACAAAAAAAGAAGCTAAAGCCAAAATAAAAGACCTGCTCTCGTCCGGAGTCCCCAGATCGGAAGTATTCACTCAGCTTTCAGGCCAAGGGATCAAGGACAGTCTGCTTGCTCGCTTGATAGCTTCAACTGCCGACCCCTACCTCTGCGATATACATGACCGCAAGGTTAATGCCGCTATTACACTAATGTTTATCCAGGCTGCACTCGCTCTTCTAATCGGCTTTGGTATAGGTTCAGCTATTGGGCCTAACGCCAGATGGACAATTGGCTGTTTGAGCGCACTTGTTCCGCTCTTGTTCGCCTGGGGGTTCTACAATCATCTGGCAGGTGCTTACAATGCATACATTGTTCTATCAATGGGCTCGGCAGCGAGGCAAGTGGGAGGGTTGATTTCAGGCTCCATCTCAATGTTTATCGGCTCGGTTATAGGCATCGGAATGTTTGCTTTCGTATGTTACGTTCGCCAGAAGATATTTCCGGATTTGGTTTTTTTCACACCAAGAAAAATCAAGGGGCGATACGTGTTTTCCAACTAAAAAAACGGCTAAAGCCGTTCGGTTATCCCTGGCATTCAGCCGGCCCGATGCGCGCGGCTATCGGTCCAACAGAGGTGCCAGCAGTGCACACATGCCGCGCCAGTGCGAACCCTCCCAGTAAACCCGTTGGCAGGCGTCGCAGCGCAGGAAGTGTGAATAGAGAGTGCCAATGCGTGGTGGTACCTGCAGCCGGGCCAGTTCCGGGCTGATCTCGTGCAGCGGCAGATTGCAATGGAGGCACAGGCTGAATGGCCGCGCGCTACGCGCCAGATCGAGGCGCTCGTACAATTCGCGCAGTTGCAGTGAAGGTTTCAGGGCATGCACGTAACAGCCGTGGCTGATGATCCGCCGCTTGAGCAGTTCGCGGTCGCGGGTTAGCACGATGCGTCCTTGCTGCGCAGCGATCTCGGCGATTTCGCTATCCTCGAAGCCATTGTCGTAGAGGGTGTCGAAGCCGCTCATGCGCAGCAGGCTGGCCAGCCCGCCAAGGTGCGCATCAGCGACGAAGCGCAGCACCCGTAAAGGTTGTGCGCGAACCTTGAGCAGCGGGCTGATGTCCAGCGCTTCGAACTTGGGATACACCGCCAGCCGGTCACTGTCGAAGATCGCCCGCTCGAGGCCCACCGACTCGCCGTTGAGCAGCACCAGTTCGACCTCCGTGTGCGGTACTCCGAGCGCCTCGATCATGTGCTTGACCGTCGCCCCTTGCGCGCATTCGCAGGTGAAGGACTGCCGCCGTCGCTCGGCCGGCAGGAAATCGTTGAGCTCCTCGTAGAAGCGAAAAGTTGCACTGGTCATGCTGAACAGTATGGCAGGGCTGCAGGATAAGCGAGTCTGGTCCTGACATCTTGTCCGGCAGGCCCAAAACTACGAAACGCCCGCTGAAAGATTAAGCCGATCTTTCAACGGGGGGGGCAGATTATTTTTTCTTGATCAGTTTGCTCATGTAGTACTTTAGGCTTAAACGATCTTTGGGCCTTGGTTTATAGTGGGTTTTGTTTCTTTGTGTGGGGTCGATCGCCATGGTTGCAGCGGTGTAGTAATAAAGCGCTATGGACTTGCGGGTGATGTGCTCTGGAGTCGTTAAAGGCTCTGGGTGCCCGTGATTACTGTCTTTGTCTGTGTTGAAAATGACACAGCGATTGTAGATTGGCAGGACTTTTTTAAGGCAGGTCTTCATCTCGACATCCCAGAGCTCCAGGTTGCCGCCGTATTCCTCTCGCCAGTCTTCGCTCAGGTAAATGATGACATTCAGTCTGCGCTCGACATTAAGCTTCTTGTTGAGCCTGAAGTCCGAATGCACACCCAGGAAACCACCGCTTTTCGTTTCATGCAGGCCGCCGCCGGTAAAGTAGGGGTCGGGTATCAAGCCTTCGATGCCTGTGAGCTTTTCAAGAAACTGCAACATGGGAGCCGAATTGAACGCGTTGAAGATAGTCTTCAGATAGGGGGTGCATTCGTTGGGACTGATTTGACGTTTTCGTTGACCTTTATAGCCGCGCTCATAGAGCATTTCGTTGTTGGTTGGCTCGATTGGGAAGTGCGAGCAGATGCTCGCAATCAGGTCTTCGTGCAAGAAGTTATCGATGACGATGTGCGGAAATGGCGTAGCCTGAACATAGCGACTGGTCAATGAGCCACCAAAGGCGCTAGCAGCGTGTTGGTCGAAATCAAGCTCCGGGGACAGGGTCATAGGTAGTGCTTGAGTGATGGGTGCCATTACCGCTCCAATAACTTGATATAAAGACTTGTGGGTGACATCAAACAGAATTGAATGCACTGCTCGTTGCGTCAATTCGTAGCTTAACTTTTTCTGTCATCCTTGTTCAGGCGCTTAAGGATGTTGTTGTACATTTTGGTTCGTCTGTGAGTCTTTCCATAACCGCCAGCCGCTGCGACAGTGCCGGCCTGAATATGATCCAGATAGCTGAAGATTTTACGCGGCGATAACATTTCAACGGCATAGCCAAGCTCGGTCATGCGGTCCTGGAGAGTATAGCCTGGCACGCGATCATCCATTGAAAAGTGCATGTTGTGCTGCTTGACAAGTTTGCAGTTCCACAACGTGCAGAAACTTTTCAAGTAGGCTTCTTTGTACGGTTTTGGTTCTCTGGAACGCAATCCCATAGAGATTTTCAGGCGTCTGTAGTGGTGTTTGAATAGTCGTGAGCTAAAGCGCCAAAGCGTTCTCGTGGTGCCACGGTTTATTTGCTCGACACAACCGACGGCTACGACTTTTGGGTTTTTTGTGCATTTATTGAGCATCATCGGAAAAACATTTTTATCGAAAACAAATGTATCAGTGTGCATCAGGAATAAATAATCAGTTTCAACTCGCTCTAAAACCAGGTCAAGTGCCTTGCCATGCGCGATATGGCCAGCTTCCGGTTTGGAAACAGAGCGCTCGATTAAATTGATCCAGTCAAGCGTTCGTAAATACTCAGTGCTTTCATCGGCGGAATAGTTGTCGACTACCCAGACTGGCACGCCGTTACTGCCAAAATGCTGGTGCAATAAGTCCAGGCATATCTTGGTGATTTCTGGTGTTTTGTAATTTACTATAACTATGCTGAAAGTTTTAGGGTTTTCGGCCGAAAAATCAGGGTTGCTCATTGTTTAGGTGCTCAATATTATTGTATTTAATTGCAGTAATAATTTAACCTGCATGCAGCTTTTACTTGTCTTTTTGCACAAAATTTTGCGTGGATATAGAACATAATTTGTTAAGTCATTTTGTCTTGCATAATAACAATGGCTTGCTCAGGCCTGATGGAGAACCGTAGATGCGGACTTCATCGTATAAGGATCTGCTCTATAGGTAAACATCCGTGACTTGATTCGTTATATCCGGAGGCGTCAGGCGAGCGTCTTGGGGGGCGGCGACATAGACTGATCCACGCTGCTCGACCCGGTTCGAAAGCTCCATGATGGCGGCTTCGAGGGCGAGTTGATTTTCGTTGATCCTGAACAGTAGGGAAGGGCGCAGATCTGAGTTTGGCATCGCCAATCCTCGGTTATGAGGTCTGCGTAGTACCAGGTTCCAAGAAGGGTTTTTCACGATTGACGGAGCGCGGGGAGGGGGTAACCGGGCCTGGTTCTGGAGCGCCTTTCGTGTGGCAAGCTTTTTGCCAAACCCCGGAAACGACAAAGCGCTGAAAAATCAGGGCTTTGTCGTATAAAGATGGCGGAGGCGATGGGATTCGAACTCATGGACCTGTTACAGTCGACGGTTT
>Ga0163161_10003611_pt1 | contig 10855 bp, 8 predicted proteins | sample S45metaG_FD_129847 | JGI IMG/M metagenome (GOLD analysis project Ga0163161, IMG submission 129847) | Switchgrass rhizosphere microbial communities from Kellogg Biological Station, Michigan, USA - S4-5 metaG | ecosystem: Host-associated > Plants > Roots > Rhizosphere > Soil | place: USA: Michigan... | reverse complement strand
TCGTGCAGTTCGTCGACCGAGATCCAGGGCGTGTGCTTCTGGTGCTCGATGACTTCGCCGAAGGCCTTGCTCGGCACGTTGCTGCCGCTGAAAAGTTCGTAGCCCGCGGCGGCCCACCCTTGCGTTCCACCGGCCAGCACCGACACGTTGCGCCAGCCCAGGCGCACGAGCTTGGCAGCCGCCTGGTGCGCGAGCGACTCATCGGCGTCGGCCAACACGATGCGGGTGCTGCGGCGCGGCACGAGGCGGTCGATCAACACTTCCAGCCGCCACAGCGGTGCCGAGGCCGCAAGCAGGATGTGACTGCGCACGAACACACCGGTCTCGCGCACGTCGAGCAGCGCGATCTCTTCGCCGTCGGACAGCGCGGCCTTCAGCGCCTGCGGCGTGATAGCCGGGTGGCGGATGTTCTTCGGCGGCGCGAAATGGCGGTAGCTGCCGCCCTCCGTGCCTTCGAACACCACGCGCCTGTCGAGCAGTTCGAGCGCGCGGCCGTAGAAGTGCAGATGGCGACCGTCCTGGCCGTCGATCAGTTCGATGGTGTGCACGTCGTCGGGCAACAGCACGACGGCGCTTCCGGAGGCCACGTCGACCGTGCGCTGGTGCGCCAGCGCATCGCGCGCGGGGTCGCTCGTCTTCTCTCGGCGGTAGAGCACGTTGCGCTCGTTGCCCTCCACGCCGGCGATCACCGCCCAGGTCGTGTGGTCGTGCGGCGGCTGGGCCTTGCCCGCCTGGCCTGCCGACAGGTACAGCGCAAAGCCGCCATCCGCATCCTCGGCCAGCCGGTAGACCTGCGAGGGGCGCTGCGCATCGACGGGAAAGTGGGCGGCCGGAAACAGCGAACTGCGCTGGCCGAGCCCGACCAGCGCATCGGCCACGGCCTGCAGGACATCAGTCGGTGCACCGGCGCCAGGGCGCAGGAGGCTCCGGGCCTCGGCCAGGAAGGCGTCTACGGCGCGCGCACGGGCGCTGGCGATGTCGTTTCCTGCGGTTTCGACAGGCAGTTCGGTAAGGCTCATGGGGGCTTTCGAGGAATTCGAGGGAAGGAAGAGGCAATCCTGAGTTCAGGGTACGCAGCAGCCTGCGCGGGCCAAAGGAAGTTTTTCTTCTACGCATATCCGCTTTGCTTCGTTGGGCCGGCTCGGGTGCGAACCTAGATTGCGCCCCTGATGCAAACAATCTCCCTACCCCGCGCGCCTCGCCGCGCCATGTTGCTGGGCGCCCTGGCCCTTGCTGCGCTCCCTCCGTTCGCCCATTCCGCCGCCGACGACGCGGCCGGCTTTCCCTCGAAGCCCGTGCACATCGTGGTGCCCGTGGCCGCCGGCGGCAGCGCCGACAAGCTCACCCGGCTCATCGCCGAGCGCCTGACCGAGCGCTGGGGCCAGTCGGTAGTGGTCGAGAACCTCGCGGGTGCCAGCGGCACCATCGGTGCCGCGCGCGTGGCCAAGGCACCGGCCGACGGCTACACGCTGCTGCAGCAAGGCGAAGGGCTGACGCTCAACGGCATTCTTTTCGATCGCCTGCCCTACGACGGGCAGAAGGCTTTCGCGCCGGTGATCAAGGCGGTGGTGAACCCGCAGATCCTCGTGGTGAACCCGAAGACCGGCATCAACGACTTCCGCGGCTACCTGGCGCGCGCCAAGGCGCAGCCGCAATCGATCAGCCTCGGCCTGCCCGGCAACGGCGGCATCGCCCACGTGGCGCACGAAATGATCGCGCAGGACACCGGCGCGCAGGTGAACTACATCCCCTACTCCGGCGGCGGCCCGGCCACGCTCGACGTGCTCGCCGGCCATGTGGACGCCACGCTGATCACGCTGGCCGCGGTGACCGACCACGTGCGCGCCGGCAAGCTGCGCGCGCTGGCGGTGACCACCGGCTATCGTTCCACCGCCCTGCCCGACGTGCCGACCATGGCCGAGGCCGGCCTGCCGGGCTTTGCTGTCGAAAGCTGGCAGGGCTACTTCGCACCCGCCGGCACACCGGCCGCGGTGGTGGCGAAGATCAACCGCGATATCCAGGCGGTGATCTCCGCGCCGGAAACCCGGGCGAAGCTCGAGGACATGGGCTTCAAGGTGGCCGGCGGTACGTCTGCCGACATGGCGCGCACGCTCGCCGCCGAGCGCGTGCGCTACGCCAGGACGATCCAGACCGCGGGCATCACCCTACGCTGAAAAAAAGCGCCCGCGGCGCTTCAGGCCGCAAGGCGTTGCCGGGTGCCGGCCTGCCAGATGGCGCCGGCATAGAGCGACTCGTCGAAGTCCGGCGGCACCTCGGCCCGGGTGCGCGCCTCGTGCAGCGCGATGTCGGCCAGCAGCAGGTCTTCGCTGATGCGGCGCACCACCGCGGGTACGTAGCCGCGGATGCTCGGCACGTCGCCCAGCGGCAGGCCGGTGCTGGCGAATCCGCCCGGGTTGTAGGTGTGGATGTCGCGCAGCCAGGGCGCGGTGCCGGGCGTCTTCTCGAGGTATTCGAGCCCCGCGCCCAGATAGGGCGCCGCGCCGAGTTCGTCGTCCCGCTCGTGCGCGGGTGCCTCGAGGCGGTCACGCCAGCGCAGCACCAGATCGGCAATGCCGGCCAGTTCGGGCCGCTGCGAGAGTTCATGGGTATAGCCCGTTGCCGCGATCGCGAAGTCGAAGTGGAAGGTCTCGTCGTTCACCGAGGCGATCACCTTGCCGTCGCGCACTTCCACACCCTGCCATGGGGAGGACAGGTGCAGATGGAAGTGCGGAAACTTCAGCACACGCTGCACCGAATCGGGCGGCGGCGTGGTGCCGAGCCGGCGGTAGCGTGCGGCATGGTGCCAGCGCGTGGCATCCGGCAGCGCGAGGTAGTTGTCGTACAGGCCCGGATAGCCGCGCACGCGCGCCACGGGCGTGGCCGCCAGCCGGTCGCGGCGCGCGAACAGGTGCACCGCCGCCGCGCCGCTTTCGAGGGCCACGGCTGCCGCATCGAAGGCCGACGCCGCGGCACCGATCACGGCCACCGTCTTGCCGGCGAGCGCCGCGAAGTCGATCGCATGGCCGGTGTGGGCCGCGCGGCCCTGGCTCACGGCCGATGCCAGCAGCTCGGGCACGAAGGGCGCGCCGCTGCCGGCCACCCCGTTCGCGAAGATCAGCTTGCGCGCAGTCTCGGTGCGCGGCTGGCCGTTCACTTCGAGATAAAGCCGGAAGTACGGCACCGCCGCACCCTCCACCGGCTCGAAACGGACCAGCCGCGTGCCGTAGCGCACGGCGGTGCCCGTGATGCCCCGGAACCAGTCCAGGTACTCGGCCCAGGCCGTGCGCGGGATGCGGTCGATGGCGGCATACGCCTCCTGGCCGTGCCGCGCTTCGTACCAGGCCTGGAAGCCCAGCGCCACGACCGACCCCTCGGGACCGACCAGGTTCTTGAGCGTGCGCAGCTTGTGCATGCGCGCCCGCGTGAGCCACACGCCGGCCTGCGCTGCTTCGGTGGCGACATCGATGACGCTCACGCCGCCGATGCCCGCGCGCTGCAGCGCGAAGGCGAAGGCACTGCCGGTCTGACCGCCGCCGACGACAAGCACGTTGTGGTCGATGCCCGAATGGGCTGGCACCCAGTTGGCTGGCGCGGGGCCGAGCAGGCGCAGCGCTTCGTGCGCGGCGTGGTCTGGGTTCGCGGGGGAGGATGAAGAGCTCATGTGCGGTGCTTTTCGCTGTGAAGCTGTTGCATGAATTCACGATGCACCCGCGCGCAAAAAAACGGACCTCGCAGGGCCCGTTGAACGTCGCTTCGGGTACGACGAGGAGACACTCACCTCGAAGGCAAGACACCCTATTCTTCAGGCACAGCCTCGAAAAGCGAAGCACGGAATCCGCATACGCTGATCCGTTTTTGTTCTTTGAACTGCTCGGCGGGGCGCGGGCCCTGGCCGTTGGCGGCCGCAATTCCTGCTCCGATGCGCCCACGGGCGATCCACTCGCGCGCATCGGGCCAACCAATGGGAGGGAATCTGGTGCGCTTAGCGACGCGATCGAGGCTGCCTTCATTCTTTCGACACGCCCATTCAACGCCGGCGCAAGGCCGTCCCGGCACAGGGATTGCACCTCGAGGAACTCCTTGATGCGAGTGCGTCCTCGTCCTTCTCAAAGCGCAAGAGCGGCGCGAGGATGCTGTCCGGATCGGCACTTCCGTAGGTCAACTTGCCGGGTTCTCTTGCGGGTATGGTCGAGGAACTTCTGCAGCGTTTTCACGCATACGGCTCCGACGCCTGCTGGGAATCAGTCGCGTCCGCCGGGATCAGCACCCTGGCACTGTTCGCGCCTACCTGAACGCTGGGGTGTAAGTCAGCTCTTCGGCCTGATATCGGGCGATGGAGTCGTGGGCACCCCCTGCAAGATGGCCGCACCGTTCTGGACCACCATCGCGCGCCGGTAAGCAGGCCTTGCCTGCAGGCGTTCCCAGTAGTCGCAAACCGAAGGCGTGAACTGCTGGTCGAGGCCGAGATGCTTGGCCAGCAGCAACGCGTAGCCGACCGAAACATCGGCGGCGGTGAAACGATGCGCACAGAGGAACTCCTGCTCCACTAGGAGGGGTTCCAGCGTCCGCAACCTCGCGAGGAACCACTTGCCGTAGTCATGGGCCACCTGGGGCTGACGCCGTTCGCCCGTTTCGAAGTGCAGATAGCGCAGCACCAGCGTCTGCGGGAACGTCAAGGTCGCTTCGCCGAAATGCAGGTAATTCAGGTAGACGCCAAAGGCCGGCTCATCGACGCCGACATCAAGCTTTCCCGGTGAGAAGCGCACCGCCAGGTACTGGCAGATTGCGGAGGACTCTGTCATGCGAACAGTCCCGTCGACCATGGCCGGCACCGTCCCCAAGGGGTTGATCTCCAGGTACGACCGGGCAAGCGCGCGAGGCGGAAACGGCATCATTTTCAGATCGTACGGAATCTCGAGTTCCTCAAGCATCCACAAGGGACGAAACGAACGTGCGCTCACGCAATGGTGCAGGGTGATCATGGTTTCAATGCTCGGTGAAGGTCGACCCGCTTCTTGCGGCGTCGGCGATGAGGTCGCCCATGCGCTCCGTTCCAACCAGTCGGGTGCTGCTGCATCGGATATCCACGGTACGGTAGCCCTGATGGAGCACCGAGCGTATCGCAACCTCGATGACTGCAGAAAGGTCGGGCCGGCGCGCGGAGTGGCGCAGCAGAAGCCCCAGGGCACGGATGCAGGCAATCGGGTTCGCGATATCCTGCCCGGCGATGTCGAGCGCAGTTCCATGCCCTGCCTCGAACATGCCCTTGGCACTCTCTCCCAGCATCGCCGATGCCGACAACCCGATCGATCCTGTCAGCGCCGACGCCGCGTCGCTCAGGAGATCACCAAAGAGGTTGCCCGCCACGATGACGTCAAAGGATGCGGGATGCCCGATGAGCTGCATCAGCGCGTTGTCGGCGTACAGATGCGTGAGTTCCACGTCGGGGTACTGCGCTGCCAGCTCGCTCACCACCGAACGCCAGAGGCCGGAAGTTTCCAGCACATTGGCCTTGTCCACGCTCGCGAGTTTTCCGCGTCTCGCACGTGCCATTTCGAAAGCGATGCCCGCTATGCGGCGCACTTCTTCTTCCGCATATCGCATCGTGTCGAACCCTTCCCGCTGTCCCTCGAAATCCCCGTCCGGCGCGCATCGCTGGCCGCGCGGCAGCCCGGTGTAGATGTCTCCGCTCAGCTCGCGCACCACCAGCAGGTCGGTGCCCGCGACGCGTTCGCTGTGCAAGGGCGAGAGCCGCACCAGATCCGGCGGAACGACGACCTCCTTGAGGCAGGCAAAGAGCCCGAGTTCACGCCGCAGGCCAAGCAAAGCGCGTTCCGGCCGCAACGCACGCTCCAGGTGATCGAACCGTGGATCGCCCACGGTACCGAACAGGACTGCGTCGGCACGTTGCACCAGCGAAAGTGTTTCGGCCGGCAAAGGGCTGCCATGCGATTCGCAGGCGACACCGCCCACGGCGCCATCTTCCACTTCCGCGTGAAACCCGAGAGGCTTCAGCGCCTCCAACACCTTTCGCGCCTGCGCAATGATTTCCGGTCCAACGCCCTCGCCTGGCAGCATCGCGATCCTGAACGCGGGCATGGCCTCAATCCAGGGTGGCGCCGGACTGCTTCACCAGCTTCTGGTGCTTCGCCAACTCGGACTGGAAGAAGGCTGGCGCCAAGTCAGGCCCCGTGTTCAGGACCGTGAGCCCTTGGCCGGCGATGACGTTTCTTGCCTCCGGCGATACCAAGGCCTCTTGCACCGCCGCGGCATAGCCGTCGACCACGGGTTTGGGCAAACCGGCCGGACCGATCAACGCGATCCACGCGTCGAAGCTGTACCTGGGCACGCCCGACTCCATCATCGTCGGCACCTCGGGCAAGGCCGCGGAGCGCGCCGGCGTCGACACCGCCAATGCGCGCAGTGCCCCGGCCTTGATCTGCGGGGCGACCTGCGAGATCGAAACGAATGCGAGTTGCACCTGCCCGCCGATCAGATCGGTGATGAGCGGTCCAGTGCCGCGATAGGGCACGTGCTTCATGTCGATGCCGGTCTCGCTCACCATCAGTTCCCCCGCCAGGTGAAGCACGCTCCCGTTGCCAGCGGACCCGTAGTTGAGCTTGCCGGGATTGGCCTTCGCATAGGCCAGCAGCTCCTTCACGCTCTTCACCGGAAGCGCGTTGTTCACCACCAGCACAACCGGCACCGTGGCCAGTACCGCGATGGGCGTGATGTCCTTCATGCTGTCGTAGGGAATCGTCTTGTAGATGCCTGGATTGATGACATGGTTGGACGACACCATGCCGAGCGTGAGCCCATCCTTGGGTGCCTTCACAATCTGTGCGGTGCCCGGAATCCCACCGGCGCCGACGACGTTCTCCACCACGATCGGATGGCCGGTCGCGCGTCCGAAGGCCGGCGCGACTGCGCGGGCCACCGCGTCGACCGTCGATCCGGCGGCCAGCGGAACGACGAGCCGTATCGGCCGGTCGGCGTTCGAGGATTGCGCGGCGGCGAACAATGACGTGGCAAGCAACGCTGTCGCTAAAGAAACTGAAATGGCTTTCCGGAGGAAATGTGCACGCATAGGTTTGTCTCTCTTGCTTTGTTGGAATTCATGGATAGCGCGCCTGGAGCTCGACAAACGAAACGAGTTCGCCCGCAATCGCGCTGGCCGCCACCGTGGGCGGGCTGGCGAGCCAGACTTTCCCGGGTCCGCCCCGGCCGGGGAAGTTTCGGTTGATGGCGCTCACGGTGACCTGGTCGGCCCGCACCGAACCACCCGGTCCGCAGTTGCCGCAAGCGCCGCAGGAGGGCTGAAGAATGCGCGCGCCCACGCGTTCGAACGCATCCATGTACCCGGCTGCAATGCACTGGTCACGCACCGCGGTGGTCCCGAACTGGAGATACAGGTCCACCCCGGGCGCGACCTTGAGCCCGCGGTCCGCCGCCCACCTGAGCACCGCGTGGTAGTGGTCGAAGTCTTCGCGCTTGCCGGCCGTGCAAGAGCCACCGTAGGCGATGTCGATGCGCACCCGCTCGCCGACCGCCGCCAGCGGCAGGCCGTTGCCGGGATCGCCCGGTGCCGCGACCATGGGGGAAAGCTGCGTGCAGTCGACGTGGAGCGTTCTGGCGTAAGCCGCGCCGTCGTCGCTGTGCATCCAGGGCTCGACTTCGAAATCAATGCCGCGGCGCTCGCGCAGGAAGCGCACGGTCTCGGCATCGGGAGCGACCAGGCCGGTGAAGCCGCCGAGTTCCGCCGTCATGTTGGTGAGCGTGGCGCGCTCGTCGGTGGTCATGCGCCGTACCACCTCGCCCGTGAACTCGAACACCTTGCCGACCCCGCCGCCCTCGCGCACAAAGGGCAGCGCCAGCAGATGCAGCACGACGTCCTTGGCGGTCACGCCAGCGGCAAGCGAACCTTCGAGCACGATCTTCAGGGACTGCGGCACCGTCAGCCGGACCGCCCCCGTCATGAAGGCATTCGCCATGTCCGTGGTTCCGACGCCGAAAGCCACGCAACCCAGCGCGCCGCTGTGCGGCGTGTGTGAATCCGTGCCCACCACCAGTTGGCCCGGCAGCGCATAGTGTTCCGCCACCATCGCGTGCGAGATGCCGGCCACGTTGGTGCCGTCGTCCTTCTCGGCCTGTTCCTCCGTCAGTGTGCGGTGCGAGCGCAAGCCGTAGGCGGCCGCGAATTCGCGCTGCGCCTCGACCATGCGATGCACATTCGGCACCAGGCCGCCGCGAACGTGTGCGGGGCTCTCCTCGACATAGGACGTGTGGTCTTCGAAGACGACAATGGAATCGGCGTCGTGCAGCACGAGGGGACGGCCGAAGGTGGCGTGCAGCATGTGCGCGGCCATGCCTGTGTAGTACTCGTGGATGAAGCGAAGGTCGGCGCGCACGAAGGCACCGGCGCCCGGCGCAGGATGCGCCTGCGTCAGTTCGGTAGCGAGCGCGTGGCGCGCCACGATCTTCTCGAACAGCGTGCGCGGATGCGCGCCCTGAGCCTTGGGCGGCACCGTGATGTCGCGCATGAATCGCTGGCCGAAGCACAACAGCCCGCCGCTCTTCAGGATCCCTGCGGCCAACGCGTCGCGGCCGGCCACGAGATCGTCGACCGGAATCGCCTCGCCAGCCCGGATGCGCGCGACCAAGCCGAAGTCGGTCGAGGTGAACAGGCCGATGTTGTCGGCGTTCTGCCGGTACAGGCGCTCGAAGCTTTCGGCGATGACCAGCCGCACGCCGGCCGCCTTCTCGGCTGTGGGGCTGTGCTCGCGCGAGGAGCCCTTGCCATAGCGCCTGCCCGCGACCACAACCTCGATGCCCGACTCGCGGACGGCATCGGTGCCGATCGGGAATGCCTCCCCCACCTTGAAACCGGTGTAAGGGTAGCGCCCCAGCTTGTCGTCGTAGTGCGTGAGGATCGGAAGCGGCGTGATCTCGTCCGTCGAAACGTCGTCACGCAACGGCGACGCATCGGCGAGTTCGAATGGCTCTCCCTCCAAACCCTGTTCGACCATGCGTGCGGAACAGCTCAGGAAGAGGATGCGCGGCTCGAACCGGATGCGTTCGGCGCTGGCGGCGGCTGGCGTGGAGGCTGGCATGCCCCGATGTTCGCGGGCGGTGGCGGCGCCATAAAGCGCTCGTACGGCACAGGGGCTCTCGCCGGTCGCGAGATCGGTGATTACCCTTGAAGACTCTGGATGAGCGCCGCGACTGCGCGAGGCTGCGGCGTCTTGCGCAAGGCATAGATGTTCAGGATGCGGTCGGCCCACTCTTCCGCCAGTGGACGCCTGGCAAAGCGGTCGGTCCCCGCATAAGCTGTCACTGCACTTCGAGGCACCACCGCGATGCCCAGGCCTGCCTCCACCATGCGGCAGACGGCGTCGAAGCTGCTGACCGTCACCTTCGGGTTGAAACGCTTGCCCAATGCCATGGCGCGCTCATTCAGGGATCGGTCCATCGCACCGCCCTGATGGATGCCGACCAAAGGAGATTCGAGCGCACGCGCAAACGTGATGGCCTCCAGGTCCGCCAGTTCATGTCCCGCAGGAAGAACCACGAGCAAGGGGTCGGAGGCGAAGCGCCATGCATCCATGCCCGCCGGCACGGCGACATCGACGCCCACACCGACATCGGCGCGATCGTCCAGACAGGCGCGCAGCACGTCGCGCGTATCTTCCTCGTGCAGGGCGACCTCCACGCCCGGGTAGGTCTCCATGAAACGGTGCAAGCGCTCGGGCAAGAAGCCGATCACGGAGGACATGTTGGCATGAAGGCGCACCGTGCCACGCACTTCGCCGCCTTCGCTCTGTACCTCGCGCAACAAGGCCTGCAGCTCGTCGTCGATGCGTTCGCCTCGCGCCAGCACCAGCCTGCCGGCATCGGTCAGCGCAATGCCACGCGGCGAGCGCACCAGCAGCGGCGTCTCGAAGGCATGTTCCAGATCCGCGATCCTGCGGCTCAATGCCGAAGGTGCGATGTTCTCCGCGGCAGCGGCGCGGACGATGGAGCCGGCGCGAGCCGCCGCGACGAACAACCTGATGCTGTAGGAATCGATTCGACGGGTCACGGGCTTCGTCGGTTGGTGGATCACAAAGTGTGGCATAGAGACGGCTGGGATGCGATCTGCGCGAGGCAGGCCTGCACGAGTTGCCGCTGCTGGCGCAGCGCGGCCTGAAACTTCGGCCTCATCTCTTCGCGGGGGCGGCGCGCTCGTTCCCGGGAAGGCCTTGCAGCAGCGTCTCGACCTCGTCCTGCTCCACCGTGATTTCGCCGTGGCAGGCCACGATGGCAGCGCTTGAAGCGGATGCGGCCGGAGGCGTCTGCGCACCGGCCATGCCAGGTCTAGCGCAACTGGCCGAAAGCTTCCTGCGGCAGCTGCAGTACACCTCGGCGAAGGCGGATCGCGCGCCTATTGGCGCCCCTTGTCCTTGAAGAGACCGACGAAGAGGTTTCGGATCCATTGGAGCGCAGGATCCGACTCGAAGCGACGGCTCCAGTGCATCGACACGGTGAAGGTGCTACGCGGAAGCTCGGCAGGAAGCAGCGCATAGCGTTTGGCGTCGATGAACCGGCGTGCGATTTCTTCCGGCATCACGACGGCGAGGTCAGTGCGTTCGATGATGGCCGGCAAAGCAAGAAAGTGCGCGGAGTTCAGCACCAGTCTGCCATCAAGGCCAAGTTGCTGCAGGATGCGGAAGGTCTCCGAATGCGATCGCACGGCCACGTATTCCAGGCGCCGCAAGTCCTGGATGGTCGTATGCCCCTTCTTGGCCTTGGCCATGGGGTGCCCCGTCCGCACCACGACCGCATAGCGATCGCGTAGCAACTCGACGCGCTCCGTTCC
>Ga0163161_10003610_pt1 | contig 10856 bp, 6 predicted proteins | sample S45metaG_FD_129847 | JGI IMG/M metagenome (GOLD analysis project Ga0163161, IMG submission 129847) | Switchgrass rhizosphere microbial communities from Kellogg Biological Station, Michigan, USA - S4-5 metaG | ecosystem: Host-associated > Plants > Roots > Rhizosphere > Soil | place: USA: Michigan... | reverse complement strand
TGACCCTCCAGTCACTGCGGTAAACGCCTGATAATTTTTTATTCAGGAAAGCATAGTTGGATTCACTATGTCCGATATCATTCAGGTATAATGGATTATCATTGGCGTATGGTCTTTCCAGCGGTGTATTCCTCAGCACTGCATAACGCGCCAGGAAGTAATCGTCATAACCAGGCACTCCCGGATTTTCGCGGCTTTCGATACGACCATTGATGTTGAGTCCCACTTTCAGGCCGTTGGCTACCTGCGCGTTAATGTTCGATTGGATATTGCTGCGTTTAAATTCATATTCCTTGCCCAGCACTGAGTTCTGATAGAGATTGGTCGCAGAAACATAATAAGTCATCTTATCGCTTCCACCAGTGAAGTTGATATTCACATTGTTCTGTGGTGCATTGTTATTTGCTTTCAGCACATAGTCACGCCAGTCGAAGCTCTGGTAACCGCGTTCGGTACCTGCCCTGTATTTTTCCAGCTCTGCGGCAGTGATACTTGTACTGCCATTGCCATTGATCTCTGCATCAGCTTTATAAAGCATATAATCGTAACTATTGTTCAGCACCTTGGGAAAGCGTGTCCAGTTCTGGTAACCGAGGTAAGCATCCACATTGATGACACTCTCCCCTTTATTTCCCTTTTTTGTCGTCACCACTACCACTCCATTTGCAGCACGTACGCCATAGATCGCTGCCGAGGCATCTTTCAGCACACTGATACTTTCAATATCATTTGAAGAAAGGTTATTGAACTGTCCGGCATCCTGCTGTATACCATCGATCACATACAATGGGCTGCCCATGTTCCGGATCTGGATATTGGCAGTTGCGCCCGGACGGCCGTCGGCCATTTTGAAAGTCACACCAGGGATTTTCCCCGCCAGTGCGGTACTGACCGTCGCCCCTGCATGTACACGGTCAATGTCTTTGCTGGTAACGGAGGCAATGGAACCTGTAATGGATTCCCTTTTTTGCGAGCCGTAACCTGTCACTACCACCTCCTGCAGGTTTTCATTGCCTTCCTGCAGCTTCACGGTCAGCGTGCTACGGCCATTCAGTGCTACATCCTGACTGATAAAACCTATGTAGATAAACTGGAGGATAACGTTCCGGCTGGGCACGGTCAGCACGAACTTGCCGTTGCCATCCGTGGTCGCGCCTGCGGAACTGTTTTTCACTTTTACACTGACGCCGGGCAGCGCGAGGCCCTTCTCATCAGCAACGGTTCCGGTAACGGTGTTTTTCTCCTGGGCATAACTGCTGACAGCGGACAGAAGGAGCAGAAGACAGGAGATAGAGAGGCCCAGCAACTGCCGGTTTAAGCCTCTACCCCTGTTACGGGCGGGTAAACGTCTTTTCATATATTTATATTTGGATTCTTCAAATATGAATGATTTAGAATTGCCCCCTATTTACATATCGTCTCAATTTTTCGCCGCTTTGTCTCTATTTGATAGAAAATTGTATATTTGGTTAAAGCATACTAACCAAATTGAAGAACCTGACTACCCTGATTTTCCTTATCATGGCAAAATTTGCCCTGGGACAGCCTTACTACTTCAGGCACTACCAGGTGGAGAATGGCTTATCTCACAATACCGTCTATACAAGTATCCAGGACAGCCGCGGGTTTATGTGGTTCGGTACCAAGGATGGGCTCAACCGTTTTGACGGCTATTCCTTTAAAACGTACCGTCATGATCCGGCAAACCCGAAAAGCATAGGCAACGATCAGATCCACAAGCTGCTGAACGACAAGGCCCGGAATCTTTGGGTGGGCACCGGCACGGGCCTGTACCGTTATGACCCTCTTCATGAAGACTTCCTCCTGCTGCCACAAACGGCAAAGATGGGCATCGATGATTTTTGCATCGACAATGATGGTCAGCTGTGGATGATTTCGGCATTTACGCTCTATCGTTTTGATCCCGTAGCTAAAACCTTTTATTCCTATCAGCATCAGCTAAACTTCAGTGCAAAAAGCGTTACGGTACTCAGTGACGGTACGGTATGGCTGAGCACTTTGGAGGGAACCATAGAAAAGTATAAGCGCTCCAGCAACACTTTTGAATCGCACACGATCATCAGGGGCGGCAGGAATAATGACCGCTGTATATCAAAGATTAAAGAAACCGGAAATGGCGAACTGATCATCGGCACCACAAACGCCGGTGTAAAGCTTTACGACCTGAAAACGCATCAGCTGCGTGACCTTATTCGTCTCAATAAAGACAAGACACCGATCTTTGTACGGGATATCGAAAAAACTGCCAGCGGCGAATTCTGGATCGGTACAGAATCAGGAATCTACATATACAATGATTCCACTGGCCTGGTGACGCATCTCGAAAAACAGGGCAGTAATGCCTATTCGCTGTCAGACAATGCCATTTATACCATCTCCCGCGATAAAGAAGGCGGCATATGGGCAGGAACATTTTTTGGGGGGATCAACTACTACTCCAGGCACAACTCGATTTTTAACAAGTACTCGCCGCAGAGCGGAAGTAACTCCATCAGCGGTTATGATGTGCGCGAAATCTGCAGGGACAGGCAGGGGAATATCTGGATCGGCACCGAAGATGCAGGCCTCAATCAACTGGATACCAAAACCGGCATCTTTACAAATTTTAAACCTGATGGCACCAGCAAAAGCATTGCCTACTCCAACATCCATGGTTTACTGGTGGATGGCGACAAGCTGTGGATAGCCACTTTTGAACATGGGATAGACATCATGGATATCAAAAGCGGCAAAATCGTTAAACACTACACCGGTGGCACAGGCAATGCCCTGCGCTCCAACTTCGTGATCTGCTTCCGCAAAACCAGAGCGGGCGATATCCTCCTGGCAACCGTGCGGGGGATATTTCTGTATAACCGCGAAAAAGATAACTTTGAGCCCATCCCCGGACTCCCCTTTGTGTTCTACAATTGCATCATGGAGGATACTGATGGCCTCATATGGGCGGGTACGATCAACGAGGGAGTTTACACTTTTCGTCTGCGCAAAGGCGGATTTAAGAATTATCAGAGCAATGATGGCAATAATCACAATACGATCAATTCGATCTTTGAGGACAGCCGCAAGAACGTATGGCTGACTACAGATGGCGGCGGACTGTGTAAATACGACCTGAAACACCACCTGTTCAAACATTACAGCACCAGGAACGGACTGCCAAGTAATATCCTCTTCCGGATCGAAGAAGATGAACGCCGGCAGTTATGGATCAGCAGCAGCCGCGGACTGATCCGTTTCGACCCGGTCAAAGAAAGAGCTAAAATTTACTCCCGCTCCAATGGCCTGCTGACAGAACAGTTTAACTATCACTCCTCTTTCAGGGACAGCGATGGCAGGATGTACTTTGGCAGCGTCAGGGGCCTCATCAGTTTTCAGCCTGAAAAACTGTACCGTACCTCAAATACCGCAAGGGTGTACATGACTGGTTTTCAGATTGACAATGTCAGGAACCATAAAAAACAGAACCTGTCAGTCCTCACACGCGCTACACTTTTCACCGATACGATCGTGCTGGACTACAGTCAGTCGTCTTTTAGCATCGACTTTGCGGCCATCAGCTTTTCCTCTCCGGAGATGACGGAATACGCCTACAGGATGAAGGGCCTGTACAAAGACTGGGAATACCTGAAGACCAACAGAAAGGTCTATTTTACGAAACTTGCAGCGGGAGATTATACCTTCCAGGCGAAAGCGCTGATCAATGGCAGCGATAACTGGAGCAAACATAATGTCAGTATTCTGATCCGGGTGCTGCCCCCCTGGTGGCTGAGCCCGCCTGCCTATATCCTGTATGCAGCCGCGCTCGGCTGCGCCGGATATTACCTGCTGAGACGTTACCATAAAAAAACCGAGAAGAAAAACCTGCGCCGGATGGAGATCTTTGAAAATGAAAAGGAGAAAGAGATCTATCATGCAAAAATTGAGTTCTTCACCAATGTTGCCCATGAGATCAGGACTCCCCTGACGCTGATCAAAGGGCCGATGGAAAAGCTGGTAAAACAGGCAGAAACGATACCTGCTATTGAAAAAAACCTGAAATTAATGGAGCGGAGCACCGATCGCCTGTTCCACCTCACCAACCAGCTGCTGGACTTCCGCAAGACCGAAACCAGTGGCTTCTCGCTCAGTTTTGTACGGGCGAATATCTCAGAGATTGTCGCCGACATCACGCTGGATTTCCAGGAAGCCGCAGAGCGTAAGGGCATCAGTATCGGCTTGTCCTTGCCTCCTGAACCGATCCAGGCCTATATCGATAGAGAAGCTTTACATAAAATACTCAGCAACCTGATAAACAATGGTTTGAAATACGGAGAAAAGCATCTTTCTCTAGTTCTGTCAGCCCTGCAGGAAGATGAACTATTCTGTATCCAGGTCAGCAGTGACGGTAAACATATCGCAGCAGAACTGGCAGATAAGATCTTTGAACCCTTTTACAGGATGAAAGAAACTGACATGAAACCAGGCACAGGCATCGGACTTTCGATATCCAGGTCGCTGGCCGAACTGCATAACGGGCAGCTGCGACTGGAAACTGAGGACAGCACTAAAAACATATTTACACTGGTACTTCCGGTGCATCAGCAGGTAGAATTTAACCTTAACGGAAAATGGAGAAAAATTTAGGCGCAGCATTAGCAGAAAATCCGCCCGAAGAACAGCGTCCTGTGGTCCTGCTCGTGGATGACAGCGAAGAGATCCTTGATTTTCTTGCAGAAGACCTGCAGGAAAATTATGTGGTCCTCACTGCCCGCAATGGTACCGAAGCTTTGGAGATCCTGAAGCGTGAGATTGTACAGCTGGTGGTGAGCGACCTGATGATGCCCGGCATGGACGGTTACGAATTGTGCGAACATATCAAATCAGGGATGGAGCTTAGCCATATCCCCGTAGTGCTGCTCACAGCGAAGGATACCCTGCAGTCTAAGATCAGAGGCCTCGAACTGGGGGCTGATGTCTATCTGGAGAAACCTTTTTCACCGGAATTTCTGCAGGTGCAAATCGCTTCGCTGATCAAAAACCGCAACAAGATCAAAGCTTACTTTGCGGGCTCGCCATTGATCCACATCAAAAGTATCGCCTATACAAAGGCGGATGAGCTGTTTCTGGCAAAGCTGCAGGACACCATACACCAAAATCTGGATAACCCTGACCTTGATGTGGATACACTGGCCGGACAGCTGAATATGAGCAGGCCTACTTTGTACCGCAAAATCAAATCGATCTCTGATATGAGTCCACATGAACTGATCAATCTTGCACGTCTCAAACGCGGTGCAGAATTACTGAGCGAAGGCGTAATGAAGATCTATGAAATTGCTGAGATCATAGGATACCGGTCGCAGACACAGTTTGGGCGCAATTTTGTAAAGCAGTTTGGGATGTCGCCAACAACATATGTGGCCAGGCAGCAGAAAGGAATTTCATAGATGGAACTTGTCCCGGTTCATCACGCAGCTTGATGCTTTATATTCAAAATCCTGTATATTAATGGTTTTTGAAATCAAAATTGTAAGTTTGATCGCCATTTATGGCAGCTAACCAAATATACCCCAAAATGAAAAGATTTTTTACAAAAGTCCGAAAGGCTGAATTATGTTATGGCCGTAAAGGACTTCAGGTCCTTGCGATCATGATGATGTGTTCAACTCATTTGTTTGCTCAACCTGCGGAGGTTGACCCTGCTTTAGCAGGCAGCACAGCACAACGGCCCGACATCAACCCCGATCTGCTGAATAAAACCTGGCCTGCCAAATGGATCACCTGCCCGGGTGTGAACCAGCGTGCCTACGGCATTTATCACTTCAGAAAGAAGATCAGCCTGCCCGCTAAGCCCGATAGATTTCTCCTGCATATCAGTGCCGACAACAGGTACCGCTTCTTCGTCAATGGCAAGCCGGTGTGCTTCGGCCCTGCCCGCGGGGATTTTTACAACTGGTACTATGAAAGCATCGATATTTCAGACTACCTGAAGGTCGGAGAAAATACACTTGCGGCAGTAGTCTGGAATATGGCCGAGCTGGCTTCCGTTGCCCAGATCTCCAACCAGACGGCATTTGTGGTACAAGGCGATGGCGAGACCGAGAAAATTGCGAATACAGACCAAAGCTGGAAAGTATATCAGAACAATGCATACCAAGCTGTTTCACTGGATAATATGGAGCGCCTCCATTCCTATATGGTGATTGGGCCCGGCGACTATATAAAGGCGGCAAAATATCCCTGGAACTGGGAAAAAGAAGTTTTCAATGATCTGAAGTGGAAATCTGCAGAGCCGATCACCAATCCGGAGCCTATGGGTTCAGGAACGGATAACCGCTGGACGATGGTGCCGCGCAGTATCCCCCTGATGCCGGAAAACCTGCAGCGTTTTGGGAAAATACGCAGATCATCTGCCCCGCTCGGTAAATCTGATATCCTGCAGGGGAAGAATGCCTTCATCATCCCGGCGGGAAAAAAAGTGAGTATTCTGCTCGATCAGGGTTTCAATACGGTAGCCTACCCTGAAATCCTGCTGAGCAAGGGTAAGGGCGCTACCGTAAAACTGACCTATGCAGAGACTTTGTTTAAAAATGGTGTAAAAGGAAACAGGGATGAAGTAGAGGGGAAAACCCTGATCGGCAATTACGATATCTTCGAGATGGACGGCTCTTCGAAAAGGCTGTTCAGACCGCTATGGCAACGCACCTACAGGTATCTGCAGCTGGATATTACTACAGCTGCACAGGCCCTGAGCATCAATGACATCTATGGGATGGCCACTGGCTACCCTTTCCAGGAAAACGCATCTTTCAGCAGTAATGATCCTTCGCTCAAAGCCATCTGGGACGTGGGCTGGCGTACGGCAAAGCTCTGCGCCGGCGAAACGTATTACGACTGCCCTTACTACGAACAGCTGCAATACGAAGGGGATACGAGGATACAGGCACTGATCTCGCTGTATGTCAGCGGAGACGACCGCCTGATGCGCAAGGCGATCAATGAATTTTACAATTCAAGGGTACCGGAAGGACTTACGCAGGGAAGATATCCGAGCAACCGCATCCAGGTAATCCCTCCTTTTTCACTCTACTGGATATCGATGCTGCATGACTACATGATGCTCCGCAATGACGATCACTTCCTGAGAAAATATATGCAGGGAGTTGATGGCATTTTAAACTGGTACCAAAACCAGGTCCAGCCAGACAAACAGATGCTGGGGCCGATGAAATGGTGGCACTTTACCGACTGGAGCAAAGGTTTTACAGGAATGGGCGTCCCTCCCGGTGCTGAGGATGGCAATTCGGCAGTCCTGAGCTTACAGTATGCCTACACCCTTAGGCAGGCCGCGGAGCTATATCAGCATTTTGGCCGGCAGGGCAAGGCCGATGAATGTCTGGAAAGGGCAAAGCTGATCGGAAAAGGAACGCTGAAACAGTGTTATGTCCCTATGCGAGGACTCGTGGCAGACAGCCCGGAAAAAACCTCCTACAGTCAGCACGCCAATATCATGGCTGTACTGTCAGACGCTGTAGCACCTGATCAGGCCGCAAAGCTGATGACTGAAGTGCTGAAAGACCAGGCACTGATACAGGCCACTTTCTATTACCGGTTCTACCTGAACCAGGCGCTCAAACATGCCGGGCTTGGCAACTTATATTATGGAAGCCTCGATCCCTGGAGGGACATGCTGAAAGCGGGATTAACAACTTTTGCAGAGAATCCAGACCCCAGCCGTTCTGACTGCCATGCCTGGAGCGCCAGCCCGAATTATGATTTTCTGGCTACCATCTGTGGCATCACCCCGCTTAGCGCAGGTTTCGGAACCGTACAGATCAAACCGCAATTGGGCGAGCTGAGAGAGGTTTACGGAAAAATGCCTTCACCAAAAGGTGAAATCGCCGTTTCGGTAATCAGGGCTGATGACAAAGGTGCCAGAATTACGGTTAACCTGCCAAAGGGCATGAATGGTGAGCTGCTTTGGATGGATAAAAAAACAGCGCTCAAAGAAGGGAAAAACGACTATAATTTCTGATAATGAGCCAGCGATAAATTCATCAGGGCTGAAAGTTGAGCATTTCGTCGCCTAAATTCAGCCCTGATATAATGATTAAAACCCGCTGTCACCCAGCGCAAACACATTCTTCCTGTTCTTCCACTTATCCCGTGTAAAATCAGGGAAAGCCTGTGGCATATTTCCTTCTTTCAGTGATTTGGCAGACAGCGGAGCGATCACGCTCATTGTCACAGCATCATATACGTCGATAGGCGTTTGCTTTTTTTCTTTCACGGCCTTGATAAAGCCATTGAAAACAAACCAGTCCATTCCGCCGTGCCCCGCTCCCTCTGCTTCCTTCTCATATCTTTTCCAGAGCGGATGATCATACTTATCAAACCATTCCTTTGCAGGTTCCCAGACATCGTTCTTTTTTGCCTGTTTCTCGATATAAACTGATTTATTCACGTCCATCCAGATGCCCGCTGTACCCTGTACCCGGAAGCCCAGGGAATATGGCCTTGGTAAATGCGTATCATGTGAAAGCACCACGGTTTCGCCATTGGCGCAATTGATCATCGTGGTGGTGATATCGCCGTTTTTATAATTCAGTTTTGCATTTGGGTGCCCCGGTGCCAGGTCTTCTACATAGGCAGCAAGCCCACGGGCTTTGGAACTGAAAGAAACCAGATTGGTGAAACGGTTGCCCTTGTTGATATTTGCATACTGGATGATCGGGCCTGCACCATGTGTCGGGTACAGGTCTCCGTCCTGGTCAATGTTAAACTGCGTTCTCCACTGCGCTTCGCTCGTTGCCTTTGGTCCAAACTCTACACCGCCTCCGTAATATTGCTTGCCATTGTTGAACAGCACATTCCTCAGATTATGCTGGTAGCCTCCTTCAAGATGCAGGATTTCTCCGAAGATCCCCTGGCGCACCATGTTCAGTGCAGCCATCACATCCCTGCGGTAACATACATTTTCGAGTGTCATGTAAGGCATACCCGTTTCTTCCGAAGTATTCACAATGTCCCAGTGGTCCTGCACTGTCAGGCCCGCAATCACCTCGCAACCTACGTACTTGCCTGCTTTCATGGCATCTACAGACTGGTCGCGGTGAAACTGCCATGGGGTAGCGATGATCACGGCGTCAATATCTTTGCGTTCCAGCAAGTGCTTGTAAGCATCGGTGCCGCCAGTATATTCCTTTGCTGCAGGCCTTCCTTTTTTGGCAAGAAAGTCGCGGCAGATTTTCAGGGAGCTTTCCTGGGTATCGCATATGGCTACAATATCCACATCGTCACGCAGGCACCTTCAGCAATATGGCTCATTCCACGGGCACCTACGCCAATGTACCCCAGCCTTACTTTTCCACTGTCCGAAGCAGCAAAAAGACTGCCTGAAGGGAGAATAACCAATCCTGCAGCGGCAACAGCTCCGTTTTTAATAAATTCTCTGCGTTCCATTTCTAAGATTTATATATGTTAATCTGTTGTTTATTGCTCCTCAGCAGAATAGTTCGGAAGAGCTTCTTCTTTATTGCGATATATCAGCACCTGCTGGCCGGTTATTTGCCAAAGTGTAAAATTTCAGTATCTGAATTTTATTCAATAGGATACCCCTTATCTATCCAGTCTGTTTTGATATTTGTATGGAGGTCCAGCACACTTATATTGCTGAATTTCATATCAGAAAGCATCTGAAAGGCCGGCCTGATATTCGGGCATTTCCCCATAGGGCAGCATCCGCAGTAAATGACGATTTGCTTGTTTTTAGGTACATTCTTCAGTACTGCTTTCAGCTTAACAAGATTTGCGCTGTCACTCGCCGCTCCTACATTGATGGCACCTTTAATATTCTGTACCACACCGATATTATAAATGTTGATTGGTTTATGGTCATCAATTAATCCGGCAAGCGTTTGCGGTTCCATCAGCTGATCTTCTTTCCAGGGATTCATTTTTAAAGCAGGTGTTGTCTGGGCGATTGAAGTGATTGCGGTACCCATAAAAAGCGCAATAAATAACAGTAATTTCATAACATAAGATTGAATATCCAATATAGTTCATAATTGGCGAAACAGCTCAAAATTGCCAAACAAAAAAAAGCTGCACCTCTTTCGATGGTGCAGCTCCTCTGTCATAGATATTAAATTCTTCCTAGAACCTGTAACCCACATTACCGGCAACAGTACGCGGCTGCATCGGCTCAAGTGTGGTCCATCCTTTATAGTATTCTTTGTTTGTTAAATTATTCAGTTTCAATCCAAATGTGAACTGTCCCGTTCCATAATAAGCAGAAGCATTCAGTACCGTGTAAGAAGGCAAAATAAACTGTCCTACCGTAGCATCGTTCACGATAATGTTCTTGCCTGAATAGTTTCCGCCGAAACCAAATCCTAATCCTTTTACAGATCCGGTCGTAAATTTATAGCCGATCCATAAATTGGCAAGGTCTTCAGGCCCTGCGCTCACTGGTCTTCTTCCTTCCACATTGGCCAAAGCATTGGTCAGCCTGCTTTTGTTTTTTGAATAACCTGCGATAATGTTCAGTCCATCCACAGGATTTGCTGTGATCTGTGCTTCGAAACCTTTACTGTACTGATCACCGCCTTGCGAATATTGGTTCGGGCCGGTGGTAAGGACAATATTGGAAACTTTGATATCATAATAACTCAGTGAGCCTGACAATTTACCATCAAACAAATCAGATTTGATACCACCTTCTATCTGGTTGGCATGCTCCGGATCGAAATTGGTAATTACGTTAGCTCCGTTGACATTGGCATTCACTGGCGCCACGTTTTTAAATCCGTTCATGTAGTTACCAAAAACAGACAGCTGGTCTTTCAACACCTGAT
>Ga0163161_10003607_pt1 | contig 10857 bp, 7 predicted proteins | sample S45metaG_FD_129847 | JGI IMG/M metagenome (GOLD analysis project Ga0163161, IMG submission 129847) | Switchgrass rhizosphere microbial communities from Kellogg Biological Station, Michigan, USA - S4-5 metaG | ecosystem: Host-associated > Plants > Roots > Rhizosphere > Soil | place: USA: Michigan... | reverse complement strand
GGCATCGCCGCCACTGGCCACGCGCTCAATGATTGCACCCTGACGGCCACGGAAACTGTCGTAGCCGAAGATGTCCTTGAGGACGCGTTGAGCCTGTTCGAGCATAGAAACTCCAAAAATCACCAAAACATCCCTGCAAGGCTGGTTCAGAACCGGCAACGCTGCACCACCGAATCGTAAGTGCGCATTGCCATAGGCTTCACACTCCAGCCGTGACGCCAGCAGGGCATCACAAAACGCGCGAGTATACCCGAGCCCTCCCCTGCAAAGGGTGCCGCCGAGAAGACTGTGCAACCCAATATGGCGCAGAACCTGTGGGAGCGGGCTTGCTCGCGAAAGTGCTGTGTCAGTCAATATTAATGTCGATTGATACACCGCTTTCGCGAGCAAGCCCGCTCCCACAGTGGTTTAGGGTGTTCGCCGGGGTCAAACGGGGCAAAAATGCCGCGCGGCTGGCCCCGGCGCTCAAGAAGGCCTAGAATTCCCGCATCGCACATTCCCCAAGGTAGTCCTTTAATGTCCTTCGCTGAGCAACTGACCCGCCTGCAAGTCTTCCTCGACGCCGATGAACTGCATGACGAGGCTCTGGACTACGTGGCCGCCCACGGCTACCTCACTGCCCTGTCGATCTGTTCCGAAACCGTTCCCGATCGCGAATGGATCGACGCACTCTTCGCCGAAGAGCCGCATTACAGCGGCGAAGCCCAGCGTGAAGAGATCGAAGCCACGCTGATCGGCCTCAAGGCCCATATCGCCCGCCAACTGGCTTCGGACGAAGAATTCGAGCTGCCGTGCGACCTGGACCTGGGCGACGATCCGGACGACTCCGAATTGCGCGGCTGGTGCATCGGTTTCATGGAAGGCGTTTTCCTGCGTGAGGAAGCCTGGTTCGAAACCGCCGAGGACGAAGTCAGCGAGATGCTCCTGCCGATCATGGTCGGCTCGGGCCTGTTCGACGAGCAGCCGGAGTTTTCCGACATTGCCGCCGACGCCAACCTGATGGACGACATGATCGTGCAAATCCCGGAAGCCCTGACTGCGCTGTATCTGCTGTGCAACGCTCCGGACGAGAAACCGGCGATTCTCAAGCCTCGTCACCACTAAGGTCCCGCCTATGGACAACCCCATAGGCAACCGCCCCCTGATGTTGCGCTACGTGCTGCTGGCCATCGGCTGGCTGAGCGTAGTGCTGGGGGTGATCGGGATTTTCCTGCCGGTCCTGCCCACCACCCCTTTCCTGCTGCTGGCAGCCGCCTGTTTCGCCCGCAGCTCGCCGCGCTTCTATCAATGGCTGGTGGACCACCCACGACTCGGGCCGTGGATTCGCGATTACCTGGACGGCAACGGCATCCCGCTCAAGGGAAAGGTCTACGCCATCGGCCTGATGTGGGCGAGCATCCTGTTTTCCTGCTACCTGGTGCCGATGCCGTGGGCCCGCGGGTTCATGCTGACCAGTGCCGTGTTGGTCACGGTCTACATCCTCAGACAGAAAACCCTGTAGGCGTTGTGTAGGAGCTGTCGAGTGCAACGAGGCTGCGATCTTTTAAAAGCAAGATCAAAAGATCGCAGCCTTCGGCAGCTCCTACAGGGCCCGGCATCTTCCCCGACGATCTGCCCTCCCCCCGTCAAAACACCACCTAGACTTCACCAAACCGCCCCCCGAGCAGCCAGACATGCTCCGTAGTCCGCGTAGTCCAGGATGGTCAGCGCCCCGGCTTCGGTTCGGCGGATGGCTGTTGCTGGGCGGATTTCTTCTGGCGGGGCTGGGCAGTGTCTGGGCCGACTGGGATTTTTCACTGATCCTGCAAAGCGCCGAAAAGCGCTACGGCAACCTCGGCCCTGCGCGGGGGAGGATCGAGGCCTGGGGCCAGTTGCTGCAGGCTGAACGCCATGCACCCGAGCGCGACCAGTTGAATACGGTCAATGGTTTCTTCAATCAGCAGCTGAATTTTCAGGATGACACGCGGATCTGGCACCAGACCGATTACTGGGCCACCCCCATCGAAGCCCTGGTCAAGGGCGCCGCCGATTGCGAAGACTACGCCCTGGCGAAATATTTCAGCCTGCGGGAGCTGGGGATTCCCAGCGAGAAACTTCGCATTACCTACGTCAAGGCGCTGACCCAGAATCAGGCGCACATGGTGTTGACCTTCTACAGCAGCCCGGGCGCCGACCCGCTGGTGCTGGACAACCTGATCAGCGACATCCGCCCCGCCTCGCAACGCAAGGACCTGCTGCCGGTATACGCCTTCAATGCCGAAGGCCTTTACCTGCCGGGCGCCAATGGCGGCAAACGCAGCAGCGACTCGAAAAAACTCTCGCGCTGGCAAGACGTACTGAAAAAAATGCAGGCCGAAGGTTTTCCCGTCGGCGACGGCTGAAGGCCCGAGCAAGGAGCGTGTCATGAAACTGCGCAATCAATTGTTTCTCGCCATCTGCCTGTTCCTGGTGGTGGCGTTCAGCGGCAGTTTTTTTGTCAGCCTGGAGAGCTCTCGGGAACAGACGCTTGGCCAGTTGCGCTCCCATGCCCAGGATGCGGCGACGGCACTGGGGCTGTCGCTGACCTCGCAGATCGATGACCCGGCCATGATGGAACTGATGGTCAGCTCCATTTTTGACAGTGGCTACTTCAGCAGCATTCGCATCGTCGATAACCAGGATCAACGGGTGTTGGTGGAGCGTAATGCGTCGACACGGATCGAGGGCGTCCCGGGCTGGTTCGTTCGTCTGGTGGACCTGCGTCATCAGGGCGGCGATGCGCTGATCATGCGCGGATGGGAGCAGGCGGCACGGGTCGAGGTGCTGAGCAATCCGCAATTTGCCCTGGCCAAACTCTGGGACAGCACCCTGGGCAGTCTGATCTGGCTGCTGATTTGTGGCCTGCTGAGCGCCGTCTTCGGTGGCTGGCTCTTGCGACGGCAACTGCGTCCCCTCGACACCCTGGTCAAACAGGCCGAAGCCATCAGCAAACGCGAGTTCCTCAGCCTGCCGAAACTGCCGCGCACGCCGGAGCTCAAACGCATGGTGCTGGCGATGAACCAGATGGTCGAGAAGCTCAAGGCGTTGTTCAGCGAAGAAGCGGCGCGCAGCGAGCAATTGCGCAACGAGTCCTACCGGGACAGCCTGACCGGGCTGGCCAATCGACGCTTGCTCGATGAACAGCTGGGCGACCATCTACTGGTCGCCGAGCACCATGGCGACGGTCACCTGCTAATGCTGCGGCTCAATGACCTGACCGGGCTCAACCAGCGTCTTGGCGGCCAGCGAACCGATGCGCTGATCGGCGCGGTTGGCGAATTGCTCAAGCGCCTGATCGGGCTGCCGGATCGACGCACCTGGCTGGCCGCGCGCAACCGCGGGGGTGAGTTCAGTCTGCTGGCGCCGGGCCTGAACAGCGAAGATGCCGCGCGCCTCGCCGCCGAAGTGAGTGCCACTCTGGAAAATCTGCGCCAGACCGGCGCCAGTGACTGCATGCCCGTCGCACACGTGGGCATCGTCGCGTATCAACCGGGCGAATCGACCAGCGACGTACTGATGCGTCTGGATCAAGCGCTGGCCCAGGCTCGCCAGAACGCAGAGCACCCCTGGGTGCAGCTGGGCCACGGCGAGCACACGCCGACCCACACCCAGCAGGATTGGCGGACCTGGATCGACGACGCTCTGAACCAGGGCAAATTGCAGCTGTATTTTCAGCCAGTCGTGCAATGCGCCGACACCAGTGAAATGCTGCATCACAAGGTGCTTGCTCGCCTGATCGACCCACAGGACCAGGCGATCGCCGCCGGGCAATTCCTGCCGTGGATCGAACGCCTCGGCTGGTCCGCCCGCTTCGACCTGGCCATGCTCGAAGCGACCCTCGACTACCTGGCCGTCAATCGCTGGCCCCTGGCACTGAGCCTGTCCGGAACGACCCTGCGCGATCCGGCACAGCTGCAACTGATCCTCGACATGCTCGAATCACTGCCGGAGCTGGCCCCCTTGTTGACACTGGAAATCGACGAACGCCAACTGCCGCCCCCTGACGAACTGCATCGACTGAGCCACAGCCTGCTCGACACCGGCTACCGCCTGGGCCTGCAGCATTTCGGCGGCAGCTTCAGTCAGATCGGCAACCTCACCCAACTGGGTCTGGCCTACCTGAAAATCGACGGTGCCTACATCCGGCACATCGATGAGCAGCGGGATAAGCGGCTGTTCATCGAGGCGATCTTCAGGGCCACCAACAGCATTGATTTGCCGCTGATCGCAGAGATGGTCGAGACCCAGGGCGAGCTGGAGGCCATCAGGGAGCTGGGAGTATTCGGGGTGATGGGCAGGTTGATCGGGCCGCCGGAGCCCATGTGAATGACTGGAACTGTAGGCGCTGTCGAGTGCAACGAGGCTGCGATCTTTTTTATTCTAAAAAATCAAAAGATCGCAGCCTCGTTGCACTCGACAGCTCCTACATAGCGCCTACAAGTCCTGCAGAGTCCTGCAATCCTGGTGCCGCTCCCAGTGCGAGCACAGCATGATGTTGCACAGATTGGCTCGTTCGAAGCCCGGGTCCTTGAACGCGAGGAAATCATCGTTGAAGGTGCCGAAGGTGCTGCCTGGCCGGTGCTTCATCCCGTGATAAAACGCGTCGATCATCTGATGGGCAAAATCCCGTTCTCGCGGATAGGCGGCGATCACCGCTTGGCGTTGCTCGTCGCTGAACTGTTCGAAACCACGTCCAGCCACATCCATGCCAGCGCCGGCCTGCACCAGGGCAATCTCCGAGTGCATGTGTTCCGGAATGCCTGGCGTGGTGTGCAGCGCAATGGCATTCCAGACCTTTTCCACGTCCGCCTCGCCAATACCATGACCGCGCAGGAAATCACGGGCGGCATTCGCACCGTCCACCTCGAAGCGCAACTGGCTCTTCTGGTATTTCGAAGTCAGACCGATGTCATGGAACATCGACGCCGCGTATAGCAGCTCCGGATCAAAGGCCAGGCCCTTCTGCCGTCCGATCAGGGCGCCCCAGAAATAAACCCGGGTCGAATGCGAAAACAGCAACTCACTTTCGGTGTCGCGGATCAACTGCGTCACCGCACGGGCTAATTGGCTGTCGGGAATGCTGATGTCGATGCTGTCGTTGCTGGCCATGATTGTCGGTCTCCGCGATAGGCAAACCTTACGCTACCGGCCCGGTCGGTCTGGATGAAGTGCAACTTTCATCAAATGAAAATGCACGGGATGCATTTAACCGGGATCGATTTGTGCCAAATGGTGGGCAGCCTGTGCCAGCAGGTTGCGTAACCACTGATGCCCCGGATCCGGGCTATGCCGTTCATGCCAGACCATATGCGCCGGACGCGGCGCTGAGGGCCAGGGCAGTTCCGAGAACTCTGCCGTACCTGCCTGGCGGAAAATCCTTGCCAGGGTGGCCGGCACGATCGCGGCCATTTCAGTGCCGGCCAGCAGACTGGGAATCGCCAGGAAATGCGGTTGGACCACCTTGATATCTGGTATCTGGCCGATTGAATGCAAAGCCGCCTTCAGCGCCGTACGCTCGAACATTTCGGCCCGTCGCGACAGCCCTCGCTCGGACAGCAGACCATCGTCCGTGGTGCCGGTGGAAACCACCAGCAGGCGTAAACGGCTAAGCGCCTCAAGTCCGATTTCGCTGCCAGCCAGGGGATGATCCGCAGCAACCACCAGCACGTCGCGCGCCTCGAACAGCACCTGTTCACGCAATCGACGGGGAACGCTGGCGAACGACCCAAGAGCAATGTCCACACGCCCGACATCGATTTGCGTGGTCAAGTCGGGTCTGGAGGCGGGCAGGACGGTGACGCTCGCATGGGGCGCCTGGATGGAAACCTCGCGCAGGACATGGGGCAGCACCACCGACGAGAGGTAATCCGTCGCGGCGATGCAAAATTGCCGATGGGTGATGGCCGGGTCGAATTGTTCATGGCCGAACGCACGCTCGATCATCACCAGTGCATCACGCACCATGGGCGCCATTTCCAGCGCCCGCACCGTGGGCTCCATCCCGAGGGCCGTGCGGACGAACAATTCATCCTTGAGTAACGTGCGCAGCCGCGACAGGGCATGACTGACGGCCGACGGACTGAGGCTGATCGCGTCCCCTGCGCGCAGCACATTCCGCTCGCGCATGACCGCGTCAAACACCCGAAGCAGGTTCAGATCCAGATTCTTCATTGCCAGGCACCACCGGGAAACGGTCTATCGGAGAACGGCATGCAGGGGATGCATTTCGTTTCTTCCAATATTGCACGTGCCGGGGCACAGGCGAATCCCCCTGTAGGAGCGAGCCTGCTCGCGATGGAGATCAACGATAACGCGGGGAATCAGGCAGCCCGTGTCGTCCATGCGTCCATCGCGAGCAGGCTCGCTCCTCAGGGGATGAGGGTTACACAGTATCCACCTTCAACGAATGATCGTTGAGCATGCCGTTGATGATGGTGGCCGAGTCCGCGCCGGAGACCACCCCGCCCGCCCCGGGCGTGACCCCGTAGTGACTGGCCAGGTTGACCCCGGCCAGGTCGATGGTCTGGTTCGGTGCCGCGCCGGCCATGGCGCTGACGTCGATGCTGGTCACCAGTGACGCGCCGCTGCCGCTGACCGTGAAGTGCAGGTAGTCGTCCAGCGAAGCCGCGGTGCTGTTTTCCCCTTGCAACAATTGCGACAGGTCGAGTTTGTCGGTGCCCGGCGTGAAGTCCGTGATCAGGTCATGGCCGCTGTTGCCCTTGAGCCATTGGAAGGTGTCGGCACCGCTGCCGCCGGTCAGGGTGTTGTTGCCCAGGCCGCCGATCAGGAAGTCGTCGCCCCCTCCTCCATTGAGCACGTCGTTGCCCAGACCGCCAGTGATGATGTTGCTGGTGTTGTCCCCGGTCAGGTTGTCATTGAAGTTGGAACCGACCAGATTCTCGATCCCCGTCAGGGTATCGGTGCCGGCGCCCAGGGTGTTCTGCGCGGTGGACAACCCCAGATTGACCGTGACACCCGCCGTGGCATGGGCGTAGCTGGTGGTATCGTTCCCGGCGCCGCCGTCGAGCAGGTCATTGCCGATGCCGCTGAACAGCAAGTCATTACCCACACCGCCATGCAGCTCGTTGTTGCCGGTGCCGGCGGTGAGGATGTCGTTGCCGTCGCCGCCGTTGAGGACGTTGTCGCCATTGCCCGCTACCAGCGTATCGTCGCCGGCGGTCCCGGTCAGGGTGTGGCCGTCCTGGTAGCTGATGGATACGTTGGCATTGGCGCTGCCGCCATGGTCGTCGCTGGTGGTGTAGGTGCCGTGGTAGTCCGGGGTAATGTCATGGGCTCCGGCGTAGTTGAGCGTCATCGTCAGTTGGTAGTTTTCCGCTGCGCCGGTATTGCTGCCAGAGGTGTTGGTGATGTTGGTGACGTGGATCTGGTACACACCATCCGACGCCGCGGTGATGGTCTGGCCGTCGCCGATGGCAATCCAGGCCCCGCCGTTGACGGAGTACTCCATGGTGATGTGTCCGGCCGCCAGGTTGTGGTCCAGGCTGAGGGTTTCACCCTGTTTGAGGTTGACGGTGATCTTGTCCTCATCGTTGGCATTGGCATTGGTGACGGGCCCCAGATAGCCACTGATCACCAGCAACGCAGACAGGGTTGCGGCATTGGCCGCGAAGGCAGCGCGCACGTTGGCCAGTTCCTGGTTGGACGGTTTGACGCCGCTGCCTGAAAAGTCGATTGCCCCCGTGCCGGTGAAATCCGCGGCCTTGCTGACCCAGCCGGTGTTGAAGGTGGTTGGCGATGCCTTGATCGGATCGCCATCGGCATCGCTGTCGTTGGCCAGCAGCACATCCCCGGCCACGGCGATGTTGCTCGAGAGTACGTTGGTGATGATGTGGTCATCGACCGCCACCGGTGCCGCATTGGGAATGACTTTGACCACCAGGGTGGAGCTGGCGAGGTCGCCGTCGTTGTCGCTGAGGGTGAACCCGATATTCTCGGTCACCACCACCGACGTGGCCTTCTGCGAAATGTAGCTGTATTCGCCGGTATCAAGGTTCACCACCAGGGTGCCCTTGTTGTTGGTGGCGATGCTCAGGGTGTTGTTGACGGTGTTGAAGGTGCCATGGTTGACGCCGCCGGCGAAGGTCAGCGCCCCCTGATTGCTGTTGCCTTTCGGATCGTAGGTGTAGGTCGTGCCATCGACCGTGATGGTTTTGACGAAACCGCCGTCAGCCCCGAACGTACCGCCTTCGAGCAGCGAACCGGTGACCGGTGCGCCGATCACGGTGCCCGACAGCACCGAATTGAGTTGACCCAGATCAGTGACGATTACCGCATTGGTATTGGTGCCCGCGCCGGTGCCGTCATAAGCCAGTGGGTTGAGGTCGCTACTGCTGACACCGGTGCCCAGGCCAATGGCGTAGTTCTTGATTTGATTGTCGGTGAGGAATTCTTTCCAGTCCGCCTCGTCCCCGCCACCAATCGAACCTTCGTTGGGTTTGCCGTCGGAGAAGAAGTAGCCGACGTTTTGCGCGCCCGTCAGTTTGCCGCTGGTGTTGAACGCGGTTTGCGCGACGTCGACCGCGGCGTCGTAGTTGGTGCCGCCGCCCGCCGTCAGGCCGGCGACGATCGACTTGGCGGTCGCGACGTCCACCCATATCGAGGTCTTGTCGGTGGCGTTGCTACTGAACGTCACGATCTGCACTTTGACGTCGCCCAGATCGTCGTATTTGTCCAGCAGTGCACTGATCGCCTGCTTGGCCAGGTCCAGCCGCGAGAGCCCCCCTACGCCGGAAGCGTCGGACATACTGCCGGACACATCGATCACCAACAGCAGGTTGGTGTCGATCTCCACGGCGGCCACCGAGCGTTCGGCCCCCGCGGCCTTGGGCACGTCATCGACGATGTTGACCACGATGGTGCTGGTGGTGCTGTTGCCCAGCGCATCGGTGGCCTTGTAGGTGAAGGTTTCCGTCAGGGTATTGGGGCCATCGTTGGCACCTGGCGAAGTTTTCGGCGCCGAGGTCAGGGTGTAGGTGTAGGTGCCATTGGGGTTGAGCAGGATCTGCCCATACGTCCCGGTGGCGCTGCCAACCAGGGTGTAAGTGATGGCGCCGCTGCCACCGGTCACTGAACCGACCAGGGTACCGGTGGACGTTTCCGCGGTGCTGTCCGGTTCGCTGCCGGTCACGGTGCCAGCGGCCAGGTCCTGGCCATCCTTGCTCAGGTCGAGGGCTTTTTCGTAGACCGTCACATCGGTGTCGGTCACGGCCTTGATGCTGCTGTCGGCGACATTGATGGTGATGGTTGTGGTGCTTTCGTCGCCGTCGGCATCGCGCACGGTGTAGGTAAAGGTATCGGTCGCACCCGGTGGGCTGACCGAGTTCGGGTTGCTGTGATAGACCGCGTTACCAGCGGCATCGAGGGTCAGGTAGCCGTAAGTGCCATTGATGTTGTTGCCCAGGCCGCCAATCGCCGAGGTCGAGGTGTTGCCACCGGCACGCACGCCCACCACCGTCGCCGGGCCATCGGCACCGTTGATGTCGTTGCCCAGTACGCTGATGTTGACCGTGCCGCCTTCCACCACCGAGGAGGTGTCGGGTTTGGCGGTCGGAGTGTCGTCGATGATGTTGACGTTGATCTGACCGCTGGCGGAGCTGCCATCGCCATCGGTGGCAACGACGTTGAAGTTTTCAGTCAGGCTGTTGGCACCGTTGGCGGTTGGATGGGCTTCGTTGTCCACCAGGGCGTAGCTGTAGCTGACCACGCCCGTGGTCGGGTTATAGCCAGTAATGGTCAGGGTGCTGCCCAATGGCGTGGTGATCGACTGCGGGAAACCGGCGGCCACGCCATTAGTCACCACAGCGATGCCACCCACCGTCAGGGTTTGCAGGCCATCCAGCGCGGTGACGGTGAAGGTGCCGCTTTGGGTCAGCGCAGGCGTGCTGGGGTTGGTGCCGTCGCTGAGGTTTTTCTCGTAGACGGTGAGCTCGCCGCCATACACATCCAGGCCGTTGAGCGTTACGCCGTCATCGTTGTTGTGGATGTTCAGCACCAGGCTGGCAGTGCTCTTGTCGCCGTCGGCATCGGTGAGGGTGTAGGTGAAGGTCTCGGTGCCGTTGCCTCCGCCGTGCAGGGCTTTGAAATCGGCATCACTGGTGTTCAGGGTGTAGGTGTAGGTGCCGTTGGCGTTCAGCACCAGGGTGCCGTAGGTGCCGACGAAAGTACCGGGGGTGACCGGGCCACTGCTGGGGCCAGTGGTCACACGGTCGGCGCCTTGCACGTCGTTGGTCAGCACATTGCCGTTGAGGGTGAGCTGGGTTTCCGAAGCCGTGGAGGCGTTGCTGTCGCCCATCGCCTTGGGCACATCGTCGACGATGTTGACGTTGATCTGTCCGCTGGCGGAACTGCCATCGGTATCGGTGGCGACGATGTTGAAGTTCTCGGTGATGCTGTTGGCACCGTTGGCGGTCGGATGCGCCTCGTTGTCCACCAGGGTGTAGCTATAGCTGACCACGCCCGTGGTCGGGTTGTAGCCGGTGATGGTCAGGGTGCTGCCCAATGGCGTGGTGATCGATTGCGGGAAACCGGCGGCCACGCCGCCGCTGACTACCGCAATGCCGCCCACCATCAGGGTTTGCAGGCCATCCAGTGCGGTGACGGTGAAGGTCCCGCTCTGGGTCAGTGCCGGGGCGTTGGGATTGCTGCCATCGCTGAGGTTTTTCTCGTAGACGGTGAGCTCGTCGCCACACACATCCAGCCCTTTGATAATCACCGGGTCGTCGTTGTTGTGGATGTTCAGCACCAGGTTGGCGGTACTGGTATCGCCGTCAGCATCGGTGATGGTGTAGGTGAAGGTTTCCGTGCCGTCGCCATTGCCGT
>Ga0163161_10003606_pt1 | contig 10859 bp, 9 predicted proteins | sample S45metaG_FD_129847 | JGI IMG/M metagenome (GOLD analysis project Ga0163161, IMG submission 129847) | Switchgrass rhizosphere microbial communities from Kellogg Biological Station, Michigan, USA - S4-5 metaG | ecosystem: Host-associated > Plants > Roots > Rhizosphere > Soil | place: USA: Michigan... | reverse complement strand
GATCGGGTTCATGGCGGAGCTGAAGGCGAAGTATCCGGGCATCACCGTGAAGTCGTCGGATCAATACGCCGGCCCGACACGGGACACCGCCAAGCGCACCTCGGAGAACCTGTTGAACCGCTATGCCAACGAGGTCCAGGGGATCTTCTGCGTCAACGAGTCGTCCACGCACGGCATGCTGCTGGCACTGCAGGACATCGGCAAGGCGGGCAAGATTGCCTTCATCGGCTTCGACCCGAGCCAGGTGTTCATCGACGCGCTGAACAACGGTCAGATGCAGGGGCTCGTCGTGCAGAACCCGATGAACATGGGGTATCTCGGCGTGACGAAAATGGTCGCGCATCTGCAGGGCAAGCCCGTCGAACCGCGCATCGACACCGGCGTCTGGATGATCACGAAGGACAACATGGCCCAGCCGCAGTCCGGGGAGCTGCTGCACCCGCCGGTCGAGAAGTACCTCAACTAATGGCCTGCTCTGGTCATATGTGATGCGGATTTCGGAGCGCGGCGCCCGGCTGGCAAGGCGCGAGAAGCGAGCATATCGGGAATATTCGAGCGACGAGCAACGCCGCCAGGCGGGATGCCCCGCCCGAAGGACGCGTCACATATGACCAGGGCAGGCCACTAGCCCATGGCCGCGCGCGCTCCCTCGCAGGTCCGCGTCGAGACGCTCGTCGCGCGGGGGCGCTCGCTGGTCGCGGTTTTCGCGTTGCTGGCCGGCCCGCCACCGCTTCACGCGGTGTACGGAAATGCCGCGATAGCCGTCGCGGCCATCTACTGCCTCTACTCCATCGCGCTGCTCGCGATGATGCGGACGCGCTTTGCCGGCAGCCCGCGGCTGCCCGGCGCCACCCACGCAATCGACCTCGCTGCCTACACCGTGTATGTCTCGGTGGCGAGCCAGGCGTCGCTCGCGGTGCTCGCGTGGTTTCTGTTTGCGCTGGTCGCTGCGACCCTGCGCTGGGGCTGGCGCGGAGCGCTGACGACCGGATCGGTCGGCATCGCTGTCCACGTGGCCTTCGGTGCGCGGGCCGTGGAGTTCGGCCAGGACCCGGCCTCGGCGCCGCGGCAGTTCATCATGACGGCGCTCCTCATGGGCGTGTTCACGATGCTCGTGGGCCTTGTCGGCGCGTACGAGGATTGGCGCGGCACTCAGCTCGCGCGTCTCGCGGCGTGGACGGGCCCAGATCCCGATCACCCGACGGCGCTTCCGGCTGAGATGCTCGCGCAGACCTCGGAGGTGCTCGAGGCGCCGCGCACGCTGCTCGTCTGGGAGGAAGCCGACGAGCCATGGACGGAGGTGGCGATCTGGGACGAGGGCCGCGTCGAGCAGACGCGCGAAGCGCCCGGCGGGTTGGGCGACGTCGTCAACGAGCGTGTGGCACAGGCAAGCTTCTTCTGCCGCGACCTGGCCGCGCGCGAGCCGCTGACGTTCATTCGAGGGCCGCGCGGCCTCGAGACGTGGAAGGGGCTGCCAATCGACGTCCGGCTGCGCGATCGATTCGCCATCCGTGCGCTGGCGGCGTGGCCGCTTCGCGGCACGAGCTTCCGCGGCTGGCTCTTCTGCCTCGATCGGCCGGCGTTCTCGGTGCAGGACCTCGCCGTCGGAGACGTCGTCGCGGACCTCGCGTCGGCGCGGCTCTCACAGGCGTATCTGTTGCAGAAGCTGCGCGACACGGTCGTCACGACCGAGCGCGTGCGCCTGGCGCGAGACCTGCACGACGGCGTGCTGCAGACGCTGACCGGCGCCGCGCTGCAGCTCCAGGCCGCCCGCCGCACGCTGACCGTCGACCCCGCGGCCGCCGAGGACCGGCTGTCCCAGGTGCAGCGCATCATCGCGGCGGGACAAAACGACCTGCGCTTCTTCATCAATCAGCTCGGACCGCAGCGCGGCGGAGAATCCGGGCCGATCGACCTGCGCGGACGCGTGCACGACCTGGCCGATCGCATCCGTCGCCAGTGGGGCGTCGCTGTCACGGTCGCGACCGAGCCGGCGTCGCTCGAGATCCCCGACCTGCTCGTGACAGATCTCTTCCTCCTGATCCACGAGGCGCTGGTCAATGCCGCGCGCCACGCGCGCGCGTCGGCGATCCAGCTGGCGATTCTGCGCGAGGCGCACCAGATCTCGATCGCTGTCGTGGACGACGGGCAGGGCTTCCCGTTCGAGGGCCGCTACTCGCTGGCCGATCTGGCTCGTGAGCAGATCGGACCCCGCACGCTGCGCGAGCGCGTCGCGTCGCTCGGCGGATCGCTGGAGCTCGAGACGGGCAAGGACGGCAGCCGCCTGCGCCTGACAGTACCCCTCGTGCGCGAGGGCGTATGAAGCGTGTCCGCGTCGCGCTGGCCGATGATCACGTGATCGTCCTCGACGGCCTCGAGCAGCTGTTCAAGCTCGAGCCCGAGTTCGAGGTCGTCGCGCGATCGACGACGGCGGATGCGGCCGTCAAGGCGCTTCAGGAATATAAGCCCGATGTGCTCGTCCTCGACCTGGCGATGCCGGGCCACGACGGCCTCTGGGTGCTGCAACGCGTCAACGAGCTTGGCCTGCAGACGCGCACGGTGCTGCTGACCGCGCACGTGGACGAAGAGAAGCTGCTCGAAGCGATCCGGCTGGGCGTCTCGGGTGTCGTCTTGAAGGAGATGGCGCCGGCGCTGTTGATGGAGTGCGTGCGGAAGGTCCACGCGGGCGAGAAGTGGCTCGAGAAGCAATCGGTGGCGCGGGCGATGGACCGGATGCTCAAACGAGAGTCCGACCTCGACCGACTCTCGAACCTGCTCACGCCCCGTGAGATCGAGATCGTCCGACTGGCGGCGGAGGGACTGCGAAACAAGGAGATTTCGGAGCGCCTCTCCATTACGGAGGGGACGGTCAAGATCCATCTCCACAACATTTACGAGAAACTTGACGTTACGGGCCGAGCCCAGCTCATCCTTTACGCCACTCGTCACGGCCTGGCGTAAATTGCGCAACTCCCCTACCGATCGATATATGACCTGCCATAGCGGGCAGCGTTTACCATAACGCTCCCGGAGAGTCGGTCGCGAGCGTCTGCGAACTTCTTCGCGGGGACCGGCGATCCAGCAGAAAGAAGGTCGGTATGAGGCTCCCCAGCTTCACGCGCCCGGTGACGGGCGCACGGACCAGACTCGTGTGCGGCGCGACGTTCGCGTTCGCGCTGGCGGCTGGCGCCAGCGTGTGGGCGGCGTTCTCAGGCGCGATTTACACGAGCGAGGCCGACGGCACGCGCGTCAATCAGAACCTGTACGACAGCAAACCCCTCGTGTACCTGAACGGCGGCCCGCAGAACCAGAACGGTTCGGGGTTGCCTGATGGGGTCTATTTCTTCTTCGTCACCGATCCCAGCGGCGCCACGCTGCTGTCGACGGATCCAGCCGTCTGTCGTGAACTCCTGGTGAATGGCGGTGCGGTCGCGGGCGGCACCGGACCGTGTCCACATCCAAGCGGCGCGTTCAATCCAGCGAACGGCTCCACGGCGGTGCAACTGATTCCCTTCCTTGACACGCCGAACAACGGCGGCGAATACAAGGTCTGGCTCGTGCCGTTCGCGTCTGCGACGATCGGCCTCGATGGGATCACGATCGCATTCGATCCCGGCAACAAGAAGACGGACAACTTCAAGGTCAAGGGACCGTCGACGTGCGAGGGGGCCGAATGCCCGCCGCCACTCTCGACGATCGCCGGCGAGAAGTTCTACGACGCCAACGTCAACGGCGTGCTCGATCCGGGCGAGGTCGGGATTCCCGGCTGGTTCATCCAGGCCAGCATCCCCACGAACACCACGACGGACGTGAACGGCCATTACGCGTTCCTGAACGTGCCGGATGGCATCTACTCGGTGTGCGAAGTGATCCCCGCCCTGAAACCCACCTGGATCAACACGACGCCGACGACGATCCCGGATATCGCTGTTCCGCCGGACTCGCTCAACAACAACTTCGGCAACGTGTGCCTGGGCGCCGGGGGCGGGCTGACGCTGGGGTATTGGCACAACAAGAACGGCAACAACGTGATCACCAAGAGCCTCGGCGGGCTGTCGGGGCTGAACGCGCTGCTCGGGCCGCTGTTCCTCAGGAACGGGGCAGGGGGAACCGTCGTGCCATTCGCCAGTTTGACCGCGTTCGACAACTGGATCGTCGGCGCGAACGCCAACAACATGGCCAACATGCTTTCCGCGCAACTGGCGGCCATGAAACTGAACGTCGTGTCGGGCGGGGTCAGCGGAAGCGCGTTCGTCTACGCAGGCTCGTGCGGCAACAACCCCGGTGGCAATCCGAACTTCATCTCGATCGACCAGCTGATGGCCGACTCGGCGGGCCAACTCCAGCTCCACCCGGTCACGACCGCCGCCCTCGACCCGACGAACCGGGCCATCCAGGAGTGCCTGAAGACCGCGCTGGACGACGGAAACAACAACAAGAACTTCGTGCAGTCGGCACCGTGCGACGTCAACTACAGCGGGCTGGAGACGTCCTGCCTGGTTCCATAGTGGCGGGCGCGAGCACGGGACCAGTCGTCAACAAATCCACGCCGGGCGGCCCGTCGGCCGCTCGGCGGAGGGGCGGCAGGCACTGAAACCATAGTATTTACAGTCGATTAGCGGCAGCGACCACGAAAATTCGCGCCGACTATAACCGTCGATAGATACGGTTCCGTAAGGGGGGCCCTAGACTGAATACGGCTTAGGGACTGCACCGTTTGACCGACGGTGTAACCCCCTCCAGGTTATCGGTTCCAGGCCGTCTCCTTGACTGACGTCCCGGTCGAGTGTCGCTCGCCACTCGACCGGGATTGTTGTTTCTGGCCGAAAATCCCTACTCAGTAATCGCCTGGCGATACCGCGCAAGCGACCGCGCCACGATCGTCTTCGCGTTTCCGCGGATGCTGTGTCCCGTCCAGGCGCCGTGGATGTCGTCGTACTCGAGCGGCGCCAGCACCTGCTCCACGTGCGCGAGCGCGGTCGGCCCGACGGGAATGAGATTCGGGTAGCTGCGCATGACGCTGACTGATTGCCGGTCCCAGCCAACCTTCACGGTGTCGCCGGTCAGGAGCGCGCCGGGGCGCTCGGCCGAGCCCGCCACGTGAAGCACGCTCGAACCCTCGAAGTGCCCGCCGCAGCGAACGAGTGTCAGGCCGTCCACAATCGGATACGTCTCCCCCGCCCAGAACGTCACGCGCGGATCCGGCCGCGACACCCAGGCGGCGTCGCCGTTGTGGAGATGGATCGGCACGTCGCCGAACGCCTGGCTCCACTCGATCATCGACGAGTAGAAATGCGGGTGCGAGATCGCGATCGCCGACACGCCGCCAAGCGCCGCCAGGCTGTCGACGGTGTCCTGATCGACGAACGACACGCAGTCCCACAGCACGTTGCCGTCGGGGTGCTGCACCAGGAGCGCGCGCTGGCCGATCGCGAACGTCGGTCGAGTCTCGACGCTCGTAATGCCTGGCGCGACGGCCTCGAGGTGGTTCTCGTGCTCGTCGAGCATCAACTCGAGCAGCGTCCAGTGCTGCCCGCCGAGACCGACATATTGCCGCTCGTCGCCGCAGATACGGCAGTCCGCCGGCGGCTGGGCGGATTCGGCGTATTGCGTACCGCAGGTCGTGCAGATGAAAAACGGCATCCCTGCTCCCTATTCCCTATTCCCTATTCCCTATTCCCTATTTACTTCCACCCACCGCCCAGACTTCGCGGCTTCATAGATCGCACAGACGAGCGCGACGCTCTTCCGTGCGTCCTGTCCCGTGCAGATGGGGTCACGATGCGCGTGGACGGCATCGACGAAGTCTTCGAGCAGGCGCTGATGCCCCCTCGCGTCCGAGACGACGGGCGACGAGGCGCTCTGGTTGCTGTCCGGGGCCACATCGGCGACCAGATCGTCGGCAGGCAGGCGAAGATCGGCACGGACGAGGCGATCGTGCTCCAGCACGAGCGTGCCTTCGGTGCCGCTGATCTCGACACGCCGCTTGTAGCCCGGGTACGCGGCGGTCGTCGCTTCGAGCGTGGCGATGGCCCCGCTGTCGAACTCGAGGAGCGCGATCACCGTGTCCTCGACTTCGATCTTGTGCAGCGCCGTGCGGGTGGTGGCGCTCAGCCGCCGCACCGGGCCAAGCAGCCACTGCAGCAGATCGACGGTGTGGATGCCCTGGTTCATCAGCGCGCCGCCGCCGTCGAGCGCCCACGTGCCGCGCCAGTGCGACTGGCTGTAGTACTCCGGCGGCCGGTACCATTTCACCCGCGCCGACGCGACGAGCGGGCGGCCGATCCGTCCTGAGGCAATCGCCTCGCGCAATCGCACGATGTCGGGCTGCACGCGGTCCTGGAAGAAGACGCCGAGCCGCACATCGGCCCGCGCCGCGGCGTCGATCAGGAGATCCGCGCGTGCGGGCGTGACGTCGATCGGCTTCTCGACGATCAGGTGCAGGCCGCGAGCGGCCGCGAGGCTGCCCTGCTCCGCGTGCACGCCGGATGGGCTGCCGATCGCGACGGCGTCCATCGGATGATCGAGAAAGCCGTCAAGGCTGTCGAACACGGCCGCGCCGTATGCGCCGGCCAGCCGGGTGGCACGCTCGCGGTTGCGCCCGTGGACCGCGACCACCTCCACGCCAGGAATAGAGGAGGCCGCGCGCGCGTGCGTGTCGCTGATGTTGCCCGCGCCAAGAATGCCGAGTCGAAACGCCACGGCCGCATTCTAGACTACGGACTACGGACTGCCGACGACTGACTGCGGCCCTATAATCCCCGTCCAAGGAGTCGCCCAATGCGCATCACTCGCATCGCCCCGCTGTCGGTCGCCAAGGTCGCGTTCGTGCTCTACGGGATGATCGGCCTCATCGTCGGCGTGATCATCGCCCTGGCGAGCCTCCTCGGCGCGACCCTTGGCATGGCTGGCGGCGACAAGTCCGCGGTGTTCAGCGCCGTGTTCGGTGTTGGTGCGGTGATCATCATGCCGTTGTTCTACGGGGGTTTCGGCGCGCTCGGCGCGTTGGTTTCCGCCGCCATCTACAACGTGGTCGCAGGCTTCGTCGGCGGGATCGAGCTCACGACCGAGCCGCTCTCGGCACGCTGATGCCGAGGCTCATCCCCGCGCCGACCGTCGTGGCGGCCGTCGGCAACAAGCCCAAGCGCATCGAGGAGTACGCGGGCCGCGTGAACTCGGGCCACGCGGCCGTCAGCGTTGCCCGCATGGTGTCGCCGGGCGGATGGGTCGAGCCCGGGCAGCGCCCTGAGTTCGAAGAGATCACCATCGTGCTGCGCGGCACGCTGCGCGTCGAACACGACGGCGGGGTGCTCGACGTGGCAGCGGGTCAGGCCGTCGTGACCGCGTCTGGCGAGTGGGTGCGCTACTCGACGCCGGGCGCGGAGGGCGCCGAGTACGTCGCGGTCTGCCTGCCGGCTTTCTCGCCGGCCACGGTTCACCGCGATCCAGGCGACTGACCCTTACTTGCTACTCCATTGCTTCCACGCGGCTTCCGTCTCCGCCGCGGTCGGCGACCCGTCGACGATGAGGATGCGGTAGTGGAAGGTCGCGCTCTGGCCCGCAGCGAGCGAGAAGTTCAGCTGGTCCTTGCCGTTGCTGAGATCCTTCTGGCCAAGCGGGTTGGCGGCGAACAGACCGTAGCCGCGCGCGTGCCAGTAGGTCGGGTAGCCGGGATTCTCGGGCGAATCGAAGATCGCGATCGACACCGGGTCGGCGCCGATCTTTCCTGATAGCACGCACCACTTTCCCCGCGTGCCCCACGCGGCGTCGCCGGTCTTGCCCTCGCTCGTGAGGTAGTCGCCGTTCACGCCCTCGTTGTTGAGCGACGGCACGGCCGTCGCCTTCCCGGATGCGTCCGTAAAGACCTCAGGCTTGTTCGACGGGATCTCGAGCTGGCGCGCGACCCGCAGGCCGATCACGCCTTCCTTGTTGTCGCCGAGCGACACGGCCTTTCCCCCGGCCGTCAGCGTCGTCGTGCGATCGATCGTCCGCGTCGTCGCGGTGCCGCGGAATACGAACGTCGTGGTCTCCTTCAGCAGGACCGTGCCGTCGGGGATGACCCAGTCGGCAGCGATCTCGAGAACACCTTCGGGGCCGCTCGTCGCGCGACGGACCTCACGGTGATAGATCGTGCCCATGTGCGGCTGGCGCTCGGGCTCGATCGCGTCGGAGTTGTTCCAGAAGTCGTAGCCGTCCACGTTGCCGTAGTTGAACCAGAGGCCGACGTGGTGCGGGTGATCGACGCGCTCGCCGGCCCGCGGGTCCAGCGGGTACCCGCGAGAGATGACGACGCCCTTCGCCGTGCGGAGGGGGTAGAGCACCGGCTTCTTGATCGTCGTCGGCCAGATGTACGACGTGAACGGCTGGCCACCGATCGTGATGTCGACGCGCCGATCTGCCTCGTGCGCCGTCACGGTCACGGCCTGGCCGTCCGCATAGAGCGCTCCGGTCAGTGCCAGGCCAATCGCACCGGCCATCGTCAGTAAGAGTCCACGCCGCATCAGTTCCTCCACCACGGCACGACTGAAGTCGTGCCCCACTCCGACCTACCGACCCACCGACCTACCGACCCACAGACCTATCGACCCATCGACCCATCGACCTACCAAGAATGGATCGTCCCATCGAGCTTCCGGTTGACCGGCAAGTACGCGCGGTCGTACGGATACCGCGCCGCGAGCACTTCATCGTAGTCCACGCCGAGTCCGGGCTCGTCACCCGGATACATCGTGCCGCTCTCGAAGGAATACGCGTGCGGGAAGACGGCGTCGGTCTCATCCGTGTGCCGCATGTACTCCTGGATCCCGAAGTTGTGGACGCTGATGTCGAAGTGCAGAGCCGCGGCCATCGCTACCGGACTCAGATCCGTCGCGCCGTGCGAGCCGGTTCGCACCTGGTACAGCTCGGCGAGCGAGGCGATCTTTCGCAAGTGAGAGATACCGCCCGCGTGCACGACGGTGGTGCGGATGTAGTCGATGAGCTGCTCCTGAATCAACGTCTGACAGTCGTAGATCGTGTTGAACACCTCGCCCACCGCGATGGGCGTCGTCGTGTGCTGGCGGATCACGCGGAAGCCGTCCTGCACCTCCGCAGGCGTCGGGTCCTCCATCCAGAACAGGTGATACGGCTCCAGCGCGCGCCCGAGTCGCGCCGCCTCGATGGGGGTGCACCGATGGTGTACGTCGTGCAGCAGATGCACGTCGTCGCCGAACTCCTTGCGGAGGCGGGCGAAGAGCTCCGGCACGAAGTTCAGGTACTTCTCGGTACTCCAGAGACTCTCCGACGGCAGGCCCTTCTCGGCGGGCTCGTACTGCATCGTGCCGCGGCCCACGCCGTACGTGCTGGCAAGGCCCGGGATGCCGCTCTGCGCACGAATTGCTTTGTAGCCGAGCGTGGCGTAATGCCCGACGGCCTTCACCGTCTCCTCGATGTCGCGGCCGTTCGCGTGGCCGTACACCAGGACGCTGTCGCGCGATCGCCCGCCCAGCAGGTTGTAGACCGGCGTCTCGAGCGCCTTGCCCTTGATGTCCCAGAGCGCCATGTCGATGGCGGCGATCGCCGTCATCGTGACGGGACCGCGGCGCCAGTACGCGCCCTTGTAGAGGTACTGCCAGATGTCCTCGATCCGCCGCGCATCGCGGCCGATCAGGCACGGCAGCAGGTGGTCCGCGAGATAGCTTGCGACGGCGAGCTCGCGGCCGTTGAGCGTGGCGTCGCCAAGCCCGCAAATGCCGTCCTCGGTCGTCACCTTCAACGTGACGAAGTTCCGGCCCGGGGACGTGATCATCACTTTCGCGTCAGTAATCTTCATGGAGTTAGGGACCGCGGACGTCTGCGAAATCAGTCGCTGAGCGTGACCTGCTTGATGGTCGGCACGAGCAGGTGGATGAGGCCGAGCGCGGTCAGGTACGCGAGACCGGCCATCAGAAAAATCGGGACGTAGCTGCCCGTCGTCTGCAGCACCTTCCCGACGACCAGCGAGATGAGCATGCCACCGACGGCGCCCGCCATGCCCCCGATCCCGACGACCGATCCCACCGCGCGCTTGGGGAACATGTCCGACGAGAACGTGAAGATATTCGCGGACCAGGCCTGGTGCGCGGACGCGGCAATCCCGATCAGCACGCAGGCTCCCCAGAGGTTCGAGACCAGCGGCGCCAGCATGATCGGCAGCACGCAGATCGCCGGCACGAGCATCGCGGTCTTCCGTGCGGCGCTCAGGCTCCAGCCGCGTTCGAGCAGGCGGGCCGGCAGCCATCCGCCGGCGACGCTGCCAATCGTCGCGATCTGGTAGATGACGAAAATGGGCAGCGCGCTGCCTTTCAGATCGATATGGTGCACGCGGTGCAGGAAGTCCGGCACCCAGTAGAGATACAGCCACCAGACCGGATCCGTCATGAACTTGCCGACCGCGAACGCCCACGTCTGGCGATGCGGCAGCAGCCGTGCCCACGGCACCGGCGTCACCGCCTCGATCGGATCGCTTTCGATATAGGCGAGCTCTGCGGCCGACAGCCGCGGATGCTCGCGCGGCGGGCGATACATCGCCAACCACGCGACGAGCCACAGGAAGCCGAGCGCGCCGGTGGCGATGAACGCCCACTCCCAGCCCCACGTGAGCGTGATCCACGGCACGGCGAGCGGCGCGATGAGCGCGCCGATGTTGGTGCCCGAGTTGAAAATGCCGGTCGCGAACGCGCGCTCCTTGCGCGGAAACCACTCGGCGACGGCCTTGATCGAGGCTGGGAAGTTACCCGCCTCGCCCAGGCCGAGCGCGAACCGCGCCAGGCTGAAGCCGGCAACGCTCCCCGCCAGCGACACAATCGTGAAGCCGGTCCTTTCGTCGAGCGCGACCGCCG
>Ga0163161_10003604_pt1 | contig 10861 bp, 20 predicted proteins | sample S45metaG_FD_129847 | JGI IMG/M metagenome (GOLD analysis project Ga0163161, IMG submission 129847) | Switchgrass rhizosphere microbial communities from Kellogg Biological Station, Michigan, USA - S4-5 metaG | ecosystem: Host-associated > Plants > Roots > Rhizosphere > Soil | place: USA... | reverse complement strand
TTCATCATGGTGTTGCTCCCTGAAGGACTGGATAGTTGGGCGAAGCTGATGGAGGCCGATTCTAGGGAATCGGCCGAGCGCAACAAGCTGGCGATCGAACAGCCAAAGTCGATGTCGGGGCAGTCTTAACGAGGCAGGCAGGACAATTGTTTCTGCAATGACGAACAATCGGATTCGATCACGGACAAGGTAAAAGCCATGACGCGGATTAATCGGTTATGGATATGCAGATTGCATCTATATAAATAGCGGAAAGAAATAATCGTTCTAACCGGAGTGACAATCTTTCTCTCCAGGTTAATGATTGAGTCGCAGGCAAGAACACGACTTCACGGATTGTCAGAAGCTCTACCACCGCTCCATAAAAAACCGGCCTGATCAGCCGGTTTTTTGTATTGCTCAGCCTGACGGTGTCCCGAGATTCTCAGGCCAGGCTCTCGACAGTCTCACCGCTGCTTGCCCGTTGAGCATCCAACAGCACATCCAGCGTCGTGAGGAACAGGTCATGGCTCATGATGCCGGTGCACACCGTTGATAGAACCTGATTCCCCGCCTCGTCTTTCAGAGTGACCTTCTCGCTCCAGGCATTCAAATCGACTGAAGCAAGGCTCGACACCGGGACTTTACGTCCGTCAACTTCCAGAAACTCGCGTGTCACGTAAAGCACGATGCCTGCACGGTAATAACCCAGGCTGTCTTTCTCGGCGCTATCAACGGCTGTCTGGGTATTTATCTTCTCCATAGTCATATAAAAATACATCTACTTCCGAAACAAAAAACACCATTTCAATACAACTTCCGCACACCTCACAGCCCCTTCAACAACTCCGAGCAACTTCCTTAAAAGCGAGCCCTCTTAGGCCTAGTGACTCTACAGCGTCCTTGAAAACTTGACTGACATATAGCACTTGCGGATTTTCAGGAATGCGGAAAATTTCACCCATGTAACTCTCTGAAACTTTTAACACCGCATTATAAACGACGTAACCACCCTCCCCCCTATCATAATCGGATTGATCAATATCAAATACATTTGATAGAAGCTCGGCAATGAATATTGCGACATCCCCTGCGCGTGGCCCGAGCAGCTTAACCCTAGGAAAAACCTGCAAAAAATCAAGCGCATCATATGCTTTTTCCGAGACAACCAAGATCGGCCTGAAAAAAGTAAAAAAATCAGAACGTGCCGACTTATTGTTATCATCACTATTATATACGACACAAAAAGCCTGTCTTTCAGACTCTAAAATCACTTCACCATATGCCAGCTTTGTAGCGAATCCCTGCAGACTTTCCACCTGATCCGCATCGATCAATGTTTTGTATTTATCATCTTGCGTTATTGAATAAAGCTTCATAACCACCCAACTTTTTAGTTAACCAACGCAATCAGGCGAATCACCGGGGCGTACTCATTGCGGATGTATTAACACACTAGACGTCCTAACGAATGCTCAGCAGTCTCCAGGCGGTGCGGGCAATATTCAGGAAGCGGCCTAAAGTATTAAGGTTAAAAGCCACTCTGAAAATCAGAGACCCAAACAAACCATTACCCTCTAACCAACTCCGACTCTAACGAAACAACTGACAAAATGCCCTAAGGTTTGACAAGCGCCCCGACTCCGATACGTCAGACAAGATAAACAATATCACCCTAAATCCTTATCGAGTCCGTAAGGTCATTAGTTTTTTTCATCGATGATTGAAAAGCCAACTCTAGAACATCCCCTGTTTTTTTATATTTCATCAAATAGCTCCCCCGCTTAAAATCAACTACCACCCCTTGAATTGAGTCAGAGCCATCAGGCTCAAGATCTCCACCAGTAGTATCTTCACCTGCGCCGACGAACACTTGCCCAGAAGGAAAACCAAGGTACAAGACTCCGAAATCCGCAGCTATATCATCGACAATTGCTATTTTGTAACTACCATCCTGCCCCAACCCCAAAAAAGCTACATTCCCCTCATTAATCTCCTGAATTTCATCTTCAACGATACTCCACCAATCAGGAGTGTCCGACATCCTATGCCTTATAGCTGCAAGGTCGAATATTGCGACTGTTGCAGTATCAGTAACGATAGTAATTTTTTGAGCCATAAATTTATTACTTGAAATTATCGAGATAATTTTATCACTTAGGTTGCTGACCTGCTTTCCTAGAGGTTTTTTTCAAGGAGTCACCAAGGGAAGAACTTACTCACGTAATGGAAAAGTCCCAATCATCAGTATAGGCATCATTTGGAAGCTTCGGGAGCTGCGCCACGGATTTGAACTCCAGTTCATAACCTAAAGAAACAAATGGTTCGCCCAACCCCATGACACCACTAATACTCAAATCATACAAACCACTCGCAACCTCTAGATAATCATTATTCCCAAGACCATCAACACAAGCCTCTCTGTAATCCAGAAAATAATCACTATCCCAATCCATTAGAGCATTCAGATCAGCAACAACAACCAAACCAGAAACAACTACCAACGGGATCCCAGAATAGCAAAACCTCTTTACCACTTTATTAAAACTGGACTTCTGACCCTGGTCTATTTCCTTTAGAAAAATACTATATTCCATCTCCGGAATTTGATAGAAAGGAAAAATCACTCCCTTTTCCACTACAGTTAACCCAATGGTTTCGTCACTCAAAAAAAGCTCGAATAAATTACCAACACCTATCCCATTACTTAGAACAAAATCACTCAATGCAACCGGATCAAAAACAACGATCCCAGGTTGAAATATCTCAATTTTTGCTACGCTTTTCATCCACAACCTCCTGCTGACGAAAAACTGATGAGTACAACCCCCTTCAATTTAACTCAAAAAAACTTTCCAAGAACTCGTTAAAACTTGCCCACTGGGGCTTGAGCCTCCCCTGTTTGAACTCAGCCAATGAGTCACCAAGAGATAGCTCAAACACCTCACCAGTTAGCTTATTATAAAAAAAACCACTCTCACCTTCAAAGCTATCCAATGGAAGATACTCTAAAGGTACTCCGAGTATTTCATGGGTTCGTTTCAGCACCAAATCAAAATTAGTATTTTTTGAAAACCAACAAATTTGATATATCTCTTTGCCGCGACTCATAAAAGTCGGCCCATCCTCAACATGAAGATAAAACTGACCAAAATCGCTAGACGCATCAACACCTATTTTTTTTAACTCTATTTCATAGTCAGCGCTGACGTCAGCGTACCACCAACCTTGCTGCCTACAGAAATCCATTACTTTTTTCGAAATCATATACTCACAGATCCTCTAGAACTTCCTCAGGTTGCTTAGCACGCCGTATTCATAAACCAACATCCACCAACCATATAAAAATCGGCTTCTAGATATGTGAATATATATCTACCTCTTTACCATCACTCAAGAAAAAGAGCCTTGCAACAGTCGAATGAATATCATATCCAGCCTTGATTACGGTACCAGCCACACCATTGCTCGCCAATGAAACAACCTCTTTAACTCTGCCCCCTTCCCAGTTATATCGATATGCCCAATACTCCATATCCCCATCTACGCGACAAGCTCTTAAAACTTTCCCATTCTTTAGCTCTGCTATCTTTAGCCCAAGGATCTCATTATGTTTATTTTTCCGAAGTGAAAATAATAGACCTCCAAAAGACCTAAAAAATTCGAACTCATCCAGCAAGCCTTGAGAATTATAACTTTCAATTTTTACTACTTGACAATCACAAAGAAAATACTTAGATACGTTCTTTTTACTGGCCGGTTCCTTATCAAGGAGTTTTGATGGAGTAACACCCGCCATTTCGAGCTCCAACGGAATTATCGTATAACATGGCCCCTTAGAAAAAAGAATCTCCCCATGAGCAGCATCATCAACAAACTTAGCGCAAAAAATCTCGTCGCAAATTTTAGTCAACGCCTCGTCCTTAAGCACCAGCAAATCGGAATAATTCATACAAACCGCCTGACCTCCGGATCGTAATACCGAAACGTGTTTTTGTGCAGACCTGTCTTGTCATCGACAATACTGCCCCTGAAACCGCAGGTTTTGCTCGACCTCGTTAACGTGTAGACGCACAAGAGAAGCATCCGCCGTATACGTCGCTTGCCAAATAAGCCCGTCACAGTCCGTCATCTCCAGCGGAGTAGCAATGTGGTCAGTGTGGAAGTAGAAGAGTTTTCCCCATCCTCTTCCTGAACCGCTCGTGCCAAGGCGTGTAGATAGTGGCTCCGTTGTGGTCTAGCTCAACTAATCACATAGACCTGATTTTTTTTAACCCTCTCTCCAGCCCCCCCACATCTGACCGGTCGCCTCCGCGGTCATTTTTTTGAAGCCACGCTGGTATTGCTTTTTTAAAAAGCTCGATCCCTTCCGGACCAAGATCAGATAGTTTAACAATAAAATCCATCTTCAAATTACCAGCATCATCAAATGGTTTTTTTACAATCAACCCCTCTCTCCACAAAAAGCCCAACAACGCTGTCGATGTATCTATGATGTGCTGCTTATATTCTAAATTTTTATTCCTACTATACAACATTGGAACACTATATTTTGTGAAGTCCTTCATTACTTAACCCCTATTAATCTCGAGAGGCGAACTGCCAGCTCTTGCGGCCCATCGCGTCGTAGCCGAAGCAGCTGGTGAGCGTGTCTTGGGTGCGCAGGACTTCGCGGTGCAGGTCGTAGAACCTGGATTCGGCGAAGCGTTCCAACCCTTCGCCAAGCAAGTCTCGATCAACTGCCTGATGTCTTATTGACCCGAAGCAAAACCCTTTACGGCCACTCCCGAAATCTACACGTTATTCGCAACCAACAGCCTTACAGTTCCTTAATAGACTGTCTAATAGATTCACAAAAAAAATCCTCAAATCTTTTGAAAATCACGCTTTTTTGGCCATCCTTTTTAAAGGAGAGCTCCGTCTCCACCACTACAGGCTCGCCTGTTTCTCCAACCTTAGAAGTATCGATTGAATATATAGGACCATACCCTGAAGCCTTAATGACAATCATGGAACTATCAGCATCACCAAGAGATCGCGCGTTTTTTGTAGCAAATAAAACACTGGGAATCGCGGTAGCGGCCAGCCCGCTTTTTGTGATCCCATAGTATGTTTCGCCAGCAAATGATAAAGCTCCAAATTTTTTCAGAAATTGCTTATATGAATTCGGAAATCCAACACTTAATTCTTTTTCAAATTCAGCTATCAAGGCATCGCTAGCGCCCCCCGCATAAGCCGGATCGTCACCAGATGCATGAATCTCAGTGTCAATCGAATCTATATAGCTCATATCTCAACTCCCGAAATCCAGTGATCTTTCCTTCCAATAGAACGACAAATGATACCGCTGATTAAATAGCCGATGCGATTATCGGCATTAATAAAAAACGTTGGGCAGCCCCACGAACAACTAAACCGAAGGAAAAGACTGCCCCCTAACTAATGTGACGACCGCTACTCCGAACCCCTAATATTTGCCTTATAGAGCTAGCGGTAAACATTTTCCGACTGAGCCTTTTCAATGAAAATATCAAGGAGATCACCTTGAATCTCCTCCCCATCACAAGTAACGAGAAAATCTCCATTTATACCGTCGGGAAAATGAATACCATCCAATGTTCCAAATACTACAGAGGCGCTGTCTGCGACAATGACCCTAAAAAAATTGAAAACATCAGACCGTTCATCATCGCCCAACTTAGCCAAAGCGTTTCGAGCCTTTGCATAAGGATCACCATCGTTATTAACCGGCTTACTTAAAGATTCTTTGTATTGTTCAATATTTTTTTTAAAAAGCTCATCAAATATTGCAGCTACAAATTTTTCGTCGCCCCTCATAAAACCTCCTTAACGCATTTTCTGGGATCGGGTTGTAGGCGTGCTCCACCAGCAGGTCGGGCTGGATGCCGGAGTTGTGAGTGCGCGAGGATTTTTCCGCCGGCAGGCGTGAAGCGAACTGCCAGCTAGAAACCATCTACCTCCGCCCAAAACCACCCTTCAATACAACTTATGCACACCCTTCAGCCCCATGACCCTTTCAACCACTCTTAGTAGTTAAAAACCGCCATAGCAAAGCGCGCAAAAACCTGTAAAACTAACAGATCACAAACTCAACGACCAACTAGCCTTGAAAATCATCATTCTCAAGATAGTAAAGTGCCGCTTCCAAATATGTCTTTACATCAGGCTTTATTTTGCTTCGATCCGCGACAGCTTTAATATCCAACATAGAAGGACATTCGACAAACGTACGCTTAGACTTCTCGCACGCAATTTCCTCCAAATCATTTTCTGCCACATAAAAAACTGCAGAATTCACAGCATCCTTCGATGCTCTATCAACTGTAGAGTCGACGAAGATCCACCCAACAGCAGGTAGATGTTCTAGATTCAGAATAAGATCAGTAAAACCTTTATATTCTTTCATAAAAACTCTCGTTATTATCGACAGGCAGTACCACCGCCCCATTTATTTCGTCCACCCTTGCAATCTGGATGGTAGTGCGGGTCAGTTCGCCGGCGGATCGTACTGGTGACGGCAGTGGATCGGGTTGTAGCCGTGCTCCACCAGCAGGTCGGGCTGGATGCTGGGGTTGTGGATGCGCGAGAGTTTTTCCGCGCAGGCGCGAGGCGAACTGCCAGCTCTTGCGGCTCAGGGCGTCGTTGCCAACGCAGCTGAAGTGACTGAGATCAAATTCCCAGCCACTTAATTAGATAAAACTCATGGAATTTTAGCCAACGCCTTTTCAATCTTGCTTGTATTATTAACATCTCCACCTTTATCCACATAGGCGTGCCAAGCCGGAACTGCCTTCTTGAATAGTTCAAGGCATTGAGAAGTGGCATCTGATTTTTTTATAACCAAATCCATCTTCAAATTACCATCATTATCAAATGGCTCCTTAAAAATCAGACCTCGCACCTTAAGGAAACTCATTAAAACTGTATACCGCACAATTATCTGTCTCTGATATTCGGAACTTTTATTTCTAGACATTAGCATCGGTATGCTGCACAAAGTAAAATCCAAATCACTCATTACCAAACTCCTATTACCTTGCGCGAATCACTGTCGACACCGAAGCAGCTGGTGAGCGTGCCCTGGGTGCGCAGGACTTTGCGGTGCAGGTCGTCGCGCTCGATGTCGCTGATCAGTTGGCCGTCGAGGTTGAGTTGGTGCAAGTAGCCACAGCCGTAGTACGGGTGACTGAGGTGTTGGCCGGTGAGCAATGTCAGCGTGGTCAGGTTGGTCAGTGGGTCGTATTCGTAGGACAAGGCGCCTTGCGCCGTGGTCTCCTGGATCAAGCGGCCGAGCAGGTTGTAGGAGAATTCGAGGGTTTCTTCGCTGACGCCGAGTTGCTTGCCCTTCGCGGTCGGCAGGCGATCAGCGTCGTCGTAGGCGTAATCCTGACGGGCATCGGCATTGAGCTTGGCCAGCAGCCGACCGATGCTGAGGGCTCACCATAGCTGGTCCATTGCTCCACCACACGTTAGCCGCTGTGGATGTTTTCTCAGAGGTAATTAAAGTTCAGGCTCAAGGCATTGATGCGGCAGGGAATTGCGTCGTCGACGACATGAACGGAGCACTAGATCACCAGACAACAAACTAATCATATTATAAAAGAGCGAAGCGCACATAACTACACCAACTAAAAATCCCTCACCAAACTGCCGACAACAGAGATACTCAACTCATCCATCGCAAATCAAATAACGACTATTTCATCCTTACAGAAGCCAACAGGCCAGCGACCACAGTAATACAATTTTATTATTGTCGACCATCGATCACCAAGTCCGTAATACTCTTCAGAGACATATTGCCTAAAAGCGAAGCAGATTCCATTTCTTGCCGCAAGGTTAAAGTCATGCGACGCACACAAAAATTTATTTTTATCAAGATTTTTAGTCGCAGCCATTACCGCCTTATTTACCTTCATCCGCATAGCAACAAGATCAGAATGTGGATTAGGAATATTATAAAAAGGGTCCGGTTGAGTTGGGGATGTGGGCAGCCACTCAACACCATCGTAGCGCCCCTTAAACTCAGCATCAGAAGGCTCTACAAAAACCTCGCGGACATTTTTTATATATATCAATCGACCATCGTCAGCCCCGTTACCCCCCATATTATAAAAAAATTCTGACCCTTCTATTTTTTTACACTCTTCGTCAATATCAATCATATTACAATCCCAAATCAGTTATTGCACCAGGCGGCAGAGCCTTTCTTCCTTGTTGAATTGTTGTCCTGAGAACTTCACTTGCGGTATGCGGACCGGGAATTCCTGACAAGGAATTAGGTAACGAGTCGTGCGTCGATGAGACTCTTACTCCACACCATTGTAACGACTTACAAACTCATCAAAAACCCGCTCACCATTAAGAACTTCTGCGGACTTATTCTCAAATTCCTCTGCACGATCGTCATCTGTGATAGTTACAAACAGAACAGGAGACTGATGAGCATTAAAAGATTCAAAAAAACCCTCATTCTTTAGCAAATGAAGAGCGTTTGTCATCACTTGAAAAACCTGCGCCTCAAAACTCTCAAAATCGCTCCGCTCTGCAGACTCCCTTAGAGCCTTGCATACCCCTTCAAACTCTTCACTTTGCCAAGCTTCATACGCCCACTCAGAAGATGCCCACTTATAATATTGAACAACTTCATAAGTTCTATCTCCCTAGTCTCTAACCATAGTAGCTCTATCTGCTGCCTGGTCGGGCTGGAATTGGGCCGAAATCGCTAGACGCATCAACTCCCATTTTTTTCAGTTCTATTTCATAGTCAGCGCTGACGTCATCGAACCACCAACCTTGGCGCTTACAATAATCCATTACTTTTTTAGAAATCATATGCGCACCCGCCGCTCACAGGCCGCCTAGAACACCCAGAGTTTCAATAATTGTCGACTGCACTCCCTCCCTTCCAATAAATCTCTCGGCCTACTGCGAACTGAGCTCAACCTTATCCAACCCAACTCAACATTAATAATTAAATCATATATTTACGAGCTAACCCCTGAATACTTACGATATCAGAATACAATCCCACAGAAACATCACCTATCGAATTTATAATATTAAAAACAACCGAAGCCTCCTGCTCTACAACCTTATTTTCGTCATAAGCCTCATCCACTTCATAGCAAAGAAGATCGATATTCTGAAGACACATATCTACGCTACGCTGCATATCAGAAACATCTCCACTCAACATGTAGAGCAGCAAATAATCTAGCGCAATCATAATATTTTGCGCATAGGCCCCTTCCTGCTCAGAAAACTCATCTGTATCCGGTATGTTATTTAAAACCTCTTGTTCAACATTTTTAATTGTATTATTCTCACCAAGAATCACCGAAGTCAATCCTCTGACCAGCAAGCCAAAAAGATCCTCGCCATAGTAGCGATCAAAGTCTTTGATCAGCCTGGCCTGCCTATAAATATAAGCTGATAAAACCAATACTTTTTGTTTGCCATCAAGCTTCTGAAAAAGTGGCTGCACAGTTGCATCTTCGAAAATCAAACACCATTGCATGTTGCACCTCCTATTCTCTTACGGCTTTTTTTACCTGTTGCATGTGTATCCGTCTTAACCCCATGCTCTTTCATCAGATGCTCACAATCGAGACATACGCCTCTAGAAGCGTCAATATTAGCAGCCCCTTTTCCTGCCTTTATTATTGTCTCTTCTGCGTGACCTTGTCCGTTAACAACATTAATCCCTTTTGATTGCGCCCATTCCCGCTGTATTTTGGGAACGACCTTATCACTTGACGCAATAAAGAGCTCTCCATCTTTACTCATCCCCAATGCTGTAGTCTTAAACTTCTGGGCCGTTGGGTCTAGCAAGCCATGAGCTTCTCTAACAAGACCAAGCAACTCGGAGAGCCCCCAAGGGTCCACCCAGCGTAATGGGTTATTTGTGTATCTATAAAGATTGTCCCCTCCATATAACCCAATCGGATCCTGCGTAACAAACCGCCCCACCTCCGGATCGTAATACCGAAACGTGTTGTAGTGCAGCCCCGTCTCGTCGTCGAAATACTGCCCCTGAAACCGCAGATTCTGCTCGACTTCGTTGACGTCCAATCGCTCCAGCGAGCCCCACGCCTTGTACGTCGCCTGCCAGACGATCTGCCCTTCCCGGTCAGTCATCTCCAGCGGCGTACCGATCTGGTCGGTGTGGAAGTAGTAAAGCTTCTGTTCCTCACCCTCGGCCTGATCCACCCGCGCCAACGGCGCATAACTACCCGGCTCGTAAATGTACAGGCTGCTCTGCCCCGGCGTTTCCTCGCGCAACATGCGCAAGCCTTGCCACAGGAAATGCTTCTGCTCGGTGACGCCATCGACCTCTGACACCTTGCCAACCCGCCGCCCAAGGCTGTCGTACCGATACGAACCGGTACTCTCCAATTTGCCGTTGACCAACGTCTCAGCCCGGACCAACCGATTCTCACAGTCATAAACAAACGTCTGCAGCGTGCCCATGCCGCTGCGCTTTTCAATCAGGTTGCCCCAGGCATCGTAGGCATACTCCTGATCCCGCCAGCGCTTCAGGCGGTTGTCCTTGACGTGGTCAAACTGGCTGGTGTTGAAATTCAACCGGTTCGCCGCGGCGTCGTAGCGGAATTCTTCGCTGTCGATCAACTGGCCGGTGTCGCGGCTGTGCAACTGGCCGTTGGCTTCGTATTGGTATTTGATCTCGCCGCGCAGTTTGTCGAGGGTGCGGGTCAGTTCGCCGGCCGGGTCGTACTGGTGACGGCGGTGGATCGGGTTGTAGGCGTGCTCGACCAGCAGGTCGGGCTGGATGCCGGGGTTGTGGAGGCGCGAGAGTTTTTCCGCCGGCAGGCGCGAGGCGAACTGCCAGCTCTTGCGG
>Ga0163161_10003600_pt1 | contig 10864 bp, 9 predicted proteins | sample S45metaG_FD_129847 | JGI IMG/M metagenome (GOLD analysis project Ga0163161, IMG submission 129847) | Switchgrass rhizosphere microbial communities from Kellogg Biological Station, Michigan, USA - S4-5 metaG | ecosystem: Host-associated > Plants > Roots > Rhizosphere > Soil | place: USA: Michigan... | reverse complement strand
TTGGCCATGCTGTTGAAGTCATTGACCAGGATCGCCGCTTCGCCGATCGACTGGTCACCGGCAACGGCCTGCACGTCCAGGTCGCCGTCGGCCAGTTTGCGCAGGTTCTCCGCCACGGAATTGAGCGGCATCAGAATTCGCCGCGACAGTTTCAGCGCCACAATCGAGCCTACCGCCAGGCTCACGCACGTGGTCAGGCCCATCCATACCCATTCAGCCCTGGCTGGCAGCCATGCATCCACTTCGGCGTCGGTGAGCGGCCAGTAGGTCCAAAGCAACGCATAAAAGATATACGAGCCGATCACCGCCAGGGCGATCACGCACAGCACCACGGCGCACATCGACAAGATAATCTGGCGGCTCAGGCCATTGAGCCCTTTCACACCACGCTCCCGAACCGGTAGCCGACGCCACGGATACTGGTGGGCACACCCTGCACGCCGAGGTCTTCGAGCTTGCGCCGCAGTTTGCTGATATGGCTGTCGACCGTGCGCTCCAGGCTGTCGCTTTCCGGTGAGCACTGGGCCAACAGCTCGGCACGGCTGAACACCCGTTTCGGTGCCTTGGCCAGTTGCGCCAGCAGCCTGAATTCGGTGACGGTCAAGGCCAGCGGCACTCGTCGCCCGGCCAGCGTCACTGTGGCTTCGTAGCTTTCAAGGTCGATTTCAAACGCGTCCACCCGCAGCACCGTGGGGCAGGCGTGGCCGCGATAAGCGATGGAGCGGCGCAGTACCGCCTGGGTACGCGCCACCACTTCGGCCGGGTTGAACGGCTTGACGATATAGTCGTCGGCGCCGATGCGCAGGCCCATCAGCTTGTCCATGTCCTGGTCTTGCGCGGTCAGCATGATCACCGGCGTATGACCGCGCTGGCGCACTTGCGCGAGCACCTGCCAGCCATCCACGTTGGGCATCAGCACATCCAGCAACATCAGCTCCGGCTTGAGCGCCAGGTGCATGTCCAGCGCCTGTTGGCCGTCACGTGCGTGGGCGGTGCGAAAGCCGCTGCGTTTGAGGTAAGCCACCAGAATGTCGGCGATTTGCGGCTCGTCTTCGGCAATCAGCACCAGGGCCTGGGGTTCTCTGACGCAGTCCGGGCGGGGCATCGATGCAACGGGAAAATCAGTCATGGTCTGCTCGGTGAAGAGGTCGCGCGCCGTCGCATCCCTGTGCTCGCGGTTATCTGCCGTGTCGTGGCTGCCGTCCGTGGCCACGTGTTCAAGCGTTGATCATAGCCTCTGGGTGATGCCATTCGACCGTGGTCGGTGCATTGTGCGCAACAAACGTGCGCTTTTATGGGAGGTTTTGTGGAGAGACGATGGAGACAGCCAATAATTGTTGCAATTAAGGTTTTATCGGCGGGTTAGCCTCACAACAGTCTCTTTTGCCGCCATGCCGGTGCGCTGGTGGGGAACAGCACGTCGGTCGGCCGAAAGCGGGCGAGGCCACAGGCGGCGGCAATACGCTGGCGTTGTTGGCCTCGGGCAAGTGCTTGGTGAAAGCTGATTTCGCTGTGCGCCAGCCCCAGTATATGGCCGACACCCGGCGCAAAATTACGGCCATGGGCCTGCCACCAGGCAGTGATTGCCTGCGGATCGGGCCAGGGCAGGTTCTCATCGGGGTCCATGCGCACATTGGCGTCCTCGGGGTCGTCGTTCGGGCCGGCATCGAAATCCGGCGGGTCTTGCAGTTCCAGGTCGAGCAGCGCCAAGTCAGCGCCGGTGATCAGGCTGAAGGCTTCACCGGCGACGCGGGCATACGGCAGCTCGCTCATCTGCTCGATCAGCCATGGCACGCTGACCGGATCGCCCAGCAGCCCCAAGGCCTGGATGCCGATGCGGCGCTGCTCGGGGTGCTGCACCCAATGGCGGACCCCTGCGAAGCTGAACTCGCGCTTTTGCCAGGCCAGCAGCACACACAGCGCACGGTACTGAAACTCACCCGGCTGCTCGGCGAACTGTCGCAGGGGCTCCAGGGCGTGCTCATCGCCCAGCTGTGCGCTGGCCCAATTGGCCCAGAAGCGCGTGGCTGGATCCTGATGCAGGCAGTGGGCACGAAGGCTCGGCAGCAGGTCGTGCCGGCGCAGTTCGCCGGCAGTCCGGGCAGCCCGTGCCAGCACGCCGGGGTCGGCATGCGCCAGCGCGTTCAGCAAGGCGGGGCCGGGGTCGTGGCGATGCATGCCGCAGGCGGCCAAGCCGAGGCGGCGGAACAGCGGCTCAGGGGTGGCGAGCATACGGTCGATCCAGGGCGCTATGTGCGCCCAGTCGAGCCACCCCAGGGCCATCAGAAAACCGCGCTGCGTTTCCACAGCGCTTCTCACGTGCGCGCCGAGCTGCGATAGCACGGTCGCATTGGCCGCTTCGAACGCCAGCACCGTACTGGCGAACAGCTCGCCAATCGCCTGTGGGTCGAGCTGGGCCACTAATGTGTACAAGCCGGTGGGTCCGGCGATACGCAAGCCGTCCAGGTGTGCGTCGATGCGGTCGTCGAGTTTGCGCAGGTCGTCCAGGTCGTAATGCGGCGCGTGTAAAGCGTAGCCACGCAGGACCGCGAGAAAACTCGCTTCTTCGACGTGAAGGTCAAGCACCACGGGCAGTGTGTTCATCTGTCGCCGGTCCTTGTGCAGGGGCAGGCCGCTGGCGTCGGGTTAGTCAATGCGCAGGCACCGCGTCCAGCTTGAACCGTCGAACTGCATCACATCCTTGGGCCCGATGGACCACATGATCCCGTCGGCGGCGCTCAGGTGATAGCAGGTCTGTGGAATGTCATCGCCGAAATCCACCGGCGTGAGCTTGCCGTCCTCAAGCCGGTAGACGAAATGGGTGGAAGACACGTACACCTGCCCATCGAAAACTTCCATGCCCCAGAGGTCTTCGCGGGTGCTTTCATGTTCGATTATTTCCCACTGATCGTCGCGGCCCCGAAGCAAGGTGCCGAGCTGGCCGCAGGCGTAGACAAAACCGTCCGGCGCGCAGCGAACTTTGTAAAGTGCCAGGTTGGTCGGGCTGTTGCGCTGGGTGAAGAGGGCGCCGTCGTACTGCCAGATTTCGCCTTCCCAGCCGACGGTATAGATTTCCTGTTCGCTGAAGCCATCGATGGATTCAAAGCTGGTGTCGGTGATCGGCGTGTCACCGACCTGGGCGCTCTGGTCAATGCAACGCCACTGATCTTCGCCTTCGCGAAGGTAGGCTTGCCGGCAGGTGCCTACGGCGTAGGCTCGGCCTTTGGCGATGCCACGGATTTCGCGCAGAGGGCCGCGTTTTTTTGGGTCTACGCCGCAGGTGGCGATGGGGGCCTCTTCCTGTACGGTGCCGCCGCCACTGGATCGTACCGATCCACCAGTGCCCAGCAGCATGTAACGTTCGGCCGGTACATGACAGACCGTTCCCGAGCAAGCAAGCCATGGCACTGTGCTGGTATACCAACTTCCACGATCCAGGCTGAACAGTATCGAGCCCGTGTAACCTTCGCTGATAGAGAGATCATTTGTGGTAATCAAATAGCTGAGGTCTGAGTAGCGAACGACTCCAGTACCAATGCTGAGTCCGCTGAATATTGGGTCTCGAGGGTCCATGGTGGTTTCCTGATATGAGTAAATTAACGGTTAAGATCACCAGGGCGCATCTCATTCCAAGCCTTGTCGCGCTCATGCTGATCACTGGTCATAGACGCGCAGGCGTTGATCGGCCGCTCCTTGCCCGGGTCCTTCGCTTTGTCGTGATACGTGTTCAACTGAGCTTCCAAACACTCCTGTGAACAATCAGAGTCCGGAAAGGTTTTCTTGGCAGCCAGCGCCCCTGTCTCCGTTGCCTTGGCTCTTGGCCATTCACCGTTGGCATCCGCCTCCTGCAACGCCACCACCCCGCGCCGGGTATGCAACTGGCCATGGGTGGCCGTGGTTTGGTTAGGCCCCTCTGCACACATCACCGGGGCTTTGTCGGTCTTGTAATTGCTCCACCCGGCTTTTGTCGGGTGCTTGTTTCTGGGTTGGCCCGCAGAGGCCGGCCCGTCTGTAAAGGACGCCGCGTCGATAAGGTGGTCACCGGTTTGTCCCGGGCAACATTTACGGGGCTTGTAGGGGGCGAGAAAACAGCGCATTGCCCGCTGGCAAGGGTCATCGTTGATGGCTTTTGCCAAGGACCCATACTCGCTTTGGACGGCGGCGTGTTTGCGTTGGTAGTCAGGGTCGCCTTTAAACCCGTCGCCTGCTGCACGCTTGGCGGCTTGCCTGGCTTTGCTCGCCGTGCGCAGCGGGCCGATATCCGGGCAGAACTTGTCCTGTGGGGTGTCCTTGCAAGCCGTTTGCGCCTGCTTTTTCTCGCTTTCGCATTGGGCTGTCTCGTTGGCGAGTGCCATCCGGTCCATATAGGGCCAGGGCACGGTATTACCCGGTTGGGAGGCGTGGTTATGGGTGGTCAGGTCCATGTGGCGCACCACGTTCTTGCCTTCGTACTTCACATCCATGGACCACGAGGTGAAATACACCTTGCCCTTGATCTTGCTGGTGACGATGCCTTTTTTGGGCGTATTGGCGGCTTCATCCCCATAGCTGGTCTTGAAATAGCTCTGGTCCTTGAGCATCACTTCCTTACCACTGATCTTTACCGTCCGGCTGCCCTTGGTCGTGTCCTTGGCCAGGCCGGTGTTGGGGTAGGGGATGGGCACGCCCAGCGGCGTGGGCGGGGCCAAGGGTGGGGTAAAGCACACATCCGGAAAGCACGCGATCGACTTGCCGTCGGCCGCCTTGCAGGACACTTCCATATTGTTGGCAAAGACTTGGTTAGCCATCAGGCAGCCCCCACGGTGCGGTAGCTGAGCAGCGCGGCGGCGCGTTGGCCGGCGTCGTTGCCCAGGTGGCAGAAGATGTTCGGCCCTTCGCCGTAGCCCTTGCGGCTGGCGGCCAGTGCCACAGCAAGCATCGCCGGGCCGATGGCGGCGCCGACTTCGCCGATGCAGTCGGCCGGGTGCCAGAGGTGGAAGAATTCCTTGCGTACCCGCAGGCTCCGGCTCAGGGCCAGGGAGGCTTCCTTGAAGTAATACTGTTCGCCGGAAATATCCGTCAGCCGATAATCCATCTGCTCCAACCCGCAGCCGGCTTCGCGCAGGGCGGCGCGGACCGCCTGGGTCAGGCCTTCGGCGCGTAGCGGAATGTCGTCGGCCTCAACTGTGACGTGCTCCAGGCCGAAACCCAGGCCGATGCAGACCAATTGCGGTGTTTCGCTGGCAACGGGGGCGGCCAGCACCACGGCGGCGGCACCTTCGCCGGGGATAAAACCGTTGGAGTTTTTACCGGTGAGCAGGCGTTCGCGTGCTTCGAAGGCGGTCAGGGTGGCACCGTTCAGGAAAGAATCGACGCCGGCAATCAGCACATGGCGATGGCGGCCCTGGTAGATCAGCGCACGCGCGTTCAGCAGGGCCACGGCGGCGCTGACCCGACCCTGGGCGATGATCTCGGAGGCAGGATGAAAGCGCAGGCCCAGCTCGGCTTCGATGGCCTGCAGCAGCCCCTGGTCCAGCCCGGGCAGGCGACCGGGGCGCTCGGCCTCCGCTACCCCCAGCAGCAGCGGAGTTGCTTGCGGATCGACCTCGGGGCGGCTCTGCAGTGCCTCGGCGATGGCGCGGGCGGCCATCTTGATCAACTTGGTGCGGCCCCGCCAGGGTTGTTCCAACGGCACGCTGGCGGCAATCAGCCATTCGCCGCCACGGGCAATGAAGCGGGTTTCCTGAAAATTGTCGATGGCGCAGCGGATCGCCGCGCAGCTCGCCGGTGCACTGAGGCCAACTGCGCTGACCATGCCGGAGCCGATAATGCACAGCGCGCTCATCCGTGGGCCCCCTCGGGGGAACGTTTGGCTTTTACCAACGCGCCAAGCGAGGGGTAATAGTCCTTGCCCAGTGCTCGGGCGCGCCACCAACCGGTGGGCATGGTGCCGACCAGCACCTGGGCAATCTCGAACACGTTACGCCGTAGCACACGGGACACCCGCCAGGTCAATTGCACCTGGCCGGCGTCCGTGTCGATCAGCAACGTGTCGATCACCGCCGACACCGTCTGATGGCCGCCTTTTTTCAGGAAGAAGGTCACCGGCACCTCCATTTCAGGGATACGAAAGCCTGCGTGCTCTTGAGCAGTGAGGTTTAGCAGCAGCACATCTTCGCCGCCGCGCAGGTGATCAATCTGCTGGTCCTCAGGGGCCGCCTGAAAGTAGCGCGGGTCGAAATCCCCGGGTAGAAACGGAAAGCAGTCGGCCAGCCAGGCATCGTCGTAAGTACCGGCGAAGCGGGCGCGTTGTGGCCAGCTACGGCCGATGGGGCCCAAGGCCATAGGGCGGAAGGTGCCGCTGTGACTGTCGATCGGCTTGCCCACTTCCTCGGTGTTGGGCATTGGCCTGCCGACGATATGCGCGCTGTCCATGCCACGCGGGTACCAGCCGCAACCGCTGGGGTTGTCCAGGTAGCAATCACGCAGGTGGGGGGCATTCACCGTTGGATGGGAACCACCGTAGGCCTGGTCGTAGGTGATGCGCTGTTCGGTAAAAGGCTGCGGTGAGCTTGGCGAAACACCCAATAACCCCGGTTGCCAGTGCCTCGGGCCCAGGACCGAAAAGGCCTTGCTCATTCGCCCCACCCGAATGCCCGCCGTCAACTGCGTCACTGGCCGCCCGCCGGGTGCATAGGCCTTGCCACACACCAGCACATCGCAGAATCGCTTGGCCGGGGCGAAGTCCATTTCCTGGCGCGGCGCGCTGAGCCCGGGTTCGCCGAGGAAGGTGTCGGCCATCAGTAGCGGTTGCTGGGTGTCCGCCAGGGTCGCGGCGCGGCCGTCCATGGGCAGGTTGAACGTGCCCTTGGCCACCACGACCAGGGATTCGCGGCCGTCGCGCTCCATCCCCAGGGTATAGGCCGCAATCAGTTGGCTGGCGTTGAGCAGTTCCATAGGGCCGAATACCTGTCTAGTTGATCTGCACCGAGCCGCCCTTGATGCGGTTGACCCCGCTGGAACGGCTGGAAAGGTAGGCGCCTTGGATAATCACTTTGCCCGCGCGGGTCAGGGTGATGCTGGCTTTGCCGCAACGCAGCACGATCTCGCGTTCGGCGCTTAATGCAAGGCATTGGTCATCCAGCCGTACGCTGGCGACGGGCGCCGATGAGGCCTGCGCGCTGAGCAGATGACCGATCACCAGCGGGTAAGCCGGGTCGCCGCCTTCGAACATCAGCGCCACTTGGCTGCCGATATCCGCCGGGCTCAGCCGTGCGGTGCAACGCGCGACGATGCCGCTGCGGCTCGGGCAACCCGGATAGGTGACCAAGGGCGCACCGGCGTGCGGAAGATCGAGCAGGGTGCCGATCACCACAGCGTCGATACGGGCCTGGGTGGGTAGCGGGTGCTGAACGGTCATATACATACCTCCACTGTCCTAGTTCTGCAGGATCTTCTGCCCTTTGATCACCACGTTCTTGATGGCCTTGAGGCTGATGGCACCGGAACCGTTAAGGGTGATGTTCTTGCCGCGAATCATGATGGTCCCGTCCTTCTTCAGGGTGATGCTGGCCGCGCCCGTGGTCAGGCTGATGGAATCGCCGGCGGTGAGTACGAAGTGCTTGCCAACGTTCAGGCTGTCGTTCTGCTTGATGCCAGTGGTGCGGTTCTGGGCGACGTCGCGGAATTCGTTCTGGCCGATCTGGGTGCCTTGGTTGCCGTTGATGCCGATACCCTCGTTGCCGATGACCGTTTCGCCACGGTTGCCCGTGACGTGCAGGATCTCGTTGCCGCCCACGTCTTCGGTGCGGTTGCCGACGATGCTGATTTTTTCGTTGGCGCCGACCGTTTCCGTGCGGTCCGCGCCTATGGTGATGGTCTCGTTGCTACCCACCTGCTCGGTGCGATTGACGCCAATGGTGATGGTCTCGTTGCTGCCCACTTCTTCGGTACGGTTCACCCCGATGGTAATGGTTTCGTTGTTGCCCACGGTTTCAGTACGGTCGTGTTTGACGTGCACGGTCTCGTCGTTGTCGACGGTCTTGCTGCGGTCATGGCCGACCCAGTGGGTTTCGTCGTTCTCGACCTCGATGTCCTGGTTCTTCTCGGCGTGAATGAACAGTTGCTCCGCGCCTTTCTTGTCTTCCATGCGGATTTCATTGAAGTTGGCCGGTGAGCCATCCTTGCTTGAACGGCTTTTCACCCCGCTTTGGGTGGCATTGGCCGGCAGCGCGTAGGGCACTGTCTGTTCGGCGTTGTAGACACGCCCGGTAATGATCGGGCGATCCGGATCACCTTCGAGAAAGCTGACGATCACTTCCTGTCCGATACGCGGGATGTGCATGGCCCCCCAGTTTTTGCCGGCCCACGCCTGGGACACGCGAATCCAGCAGGAGCTGTTTTCGTTGGAATGGTCGTGGCGATCCCAGTGGAAATGCACTTTGACCCGGCCGTATTGGTCGGTCCAGATCTCCTCGCCACCGGGGCCGACCACCACGGCGGTCTGCGGCCCGCGCACGATGGGTTTGGGGGTGAGCGGGAGAGGGCGAAAGACTTGGCTGGCGTCCATGCAGTCCAGCTCACTGATGAACTGTTCGGCCAAGGTTGCCTGCCCGCTTTCATAGGGGTCCTGGCGGATTTGATAGCGTGCGAGCACCGCCAGGTATTCGCGGTTCTGGTCTGTACGGTCGTAGCCGGTCAGGTTGAACAGATGGCCGCAGCCCAGGCCGCGGGCACAGCCGCGTAACTGCACACGCTCGAACTGGCTGTGTATGGCTTCAATACGCGTTCGTGCATATTGCTCACCGTCGTTGCACTGGACGTATTCGCCCGGGTAGTCGTAGAGCGCATGATCGGCGTTGCTGTGGCTGCGCGGCACAATGGAGCGCACTTCCAGGCTGGCGCGCGGGCGTTGAAAGTCATAGTCGTTCAGCGCCAGCGAACCGGGTTGTACTTCTTGCGCCATTTGCCAATCGTAGAAGTGATCGCGCTCGCGCATTTGCTGGTCGGCAGGGTAGAAGGGCACCGAGGCGTAGTCCGGCGCCGTGGAGTGGGCACCATAAGCGTCGGCTAACACCAGTACATGGCGGGTCTTTTCATGGCGAAAGTAATAATAGATGCCTTCCTGCTCCATCAGCCGGCTGACGAAGTCGAAGCTGGTTTCGCGGTACTGCACGCAATACTCCCACTCGCGGTAGGTGCCGCTCAGGCCGTCTTCAAAATCGGAGAACCCGAGGTCGCGAAAGACCTCCTTGATGATGTCCGGCACCGATTTGTTCTGGAAAATCCGGCAGTCCGAGGTGCGCGTGAGTAGCCAGAACCAAGGCCGCAGGCTGACGCGGTAACCCGCAAACTGGCCGTGACCGGTTTTTTGCCGGCAACTGCTGGCAATGCCGTGGAAGTAGCGTTGGGCGCCGCCGTACAGTTCCAGGGTCAGGCCGATGGGCTTGCCCAGTATCTGATCGAACTGGATAGCTCGGTCTTCGCAGGTCAGTTCCAACTCATAGTGGAATAGGCGCCCCAGCTCTTCGCTGCCTGTCATGCTCTGCAGCAGCAGGACATCGTTGCCCAGAGGGCTGTCGACCTGTGCCAGCCGGGTGTTTTGCGTGATTGCCATGAACGCCTTCCTTTGGCTCGTGTTCGGGCTTTAAAAATTGCAGCGCCTTGTCCCGCTGGCGGGAATGCATGCCGGGCAGCGACTCACCTTGGGCATGCAGAAGATCCTGTTCATCCAGTAAAGGTGGAGTATTAGAAACAGCCGATTCATGTTTGTCATGTCGGACGCTGCCGACGCGTTGCGTAGGACTTTAGCTGAAAAAAACGGTGTTGCTGGGGGTTCTTTCTCTGTGCCGTCCATGGCCACATTTCAAGGGGTGATCAAAGCTTCTGCGTGAGGGCGCCCAGCATCTGGTTGGCCGTGGAAATCACTTTTGAGTTCATTTCATAGGCGCGTTGTGTGGTGATCATATTCACCATCTCTTCGACGGTGCTCACGTTCGACGTTTCCAGCGTGCGTTGCAGGGCGGTGCCGAAGCCGTTGAGCCCCGGCGTACCGACCTGGGGCGCGCCGCTGGCAGCGGTTTCCAGGAACAGGTTATTGCCGATCGCTTGCAGGCCGGCCGGGTTGATGAAATCGGCGGTTTGCAGGTTGCCGATCACTTGCGCAGCAGCGTTGCCCGCCACGGTAATGGAGACTGTGCCATCCTGGCCCACGGTAAAGGTCTTGGCGTTGTCCGGCACCACGATGGCCGGCTCCAGCGTGAACCCGCTGGCCGTCACGACCTGGCCGATGGCGTTCAAGTGAAAGGTGCCGTCGCGGGTATAGCCGGTGGTGCCATCCGCTTGCAGTATCTGGAAAAAGCCCCGGCCGTTGACCGCCAGGTCCAGGGGTTGCCCGGTGGTCTGCAAGCTGCCGGCACTGAAGTTTTTCTGGGTGCCGACGATGTGCATCACCGCCGTTGCGGTGAAGGACTTACCCACCGAGCCGGACTGCAGCACGCTGTCTGCGCTCATCGGCACATTGAGCTCGACGTTCGCCAGGCCATAGCCCTTGGCGAGCACGACGCGGCCGTTTCGATAAATCCCCAAGGCCAGCCCCGGCAAGCCCTGCCGGGTCATTTCGGCGGCGACATAGCGGTCAACGGCCATGCTTTGTTCGCGGCTGAGGGCTGCTGCATCCACCGCCGCAGCCAATGAAGAGGACATCATCAGGATGCTCGCCGTTAGGGTTCGAAACATACAAACCTCAAGCCTTTATCGCCGTCTCTGGACGCTCAGTGTACCCAATGGGTATGGAGCTTCATGGGAGATTTCATGGAGCCGGCGTGGATGAAACAGGCGGATTGACGATCAATACACAAAAGTCCAATATGGAATTATAAGTACA
>Ga0163161_10003598_pt1 | contig 10867 bp, 10 predicted proteins | sample S45metaG_FD_129847 | JGI IMG/M metagenome (GOLD analysis project Ga0163161, IMG submission 129847) | Switchgrass rhizosphere microbial communities from Kellogg Biological Station, Michigan, USA - S4-5 metaG | ecosystem: Host-associated > Plants > Roots > Rhizosphere > Soil | place: USA... | reverse complement strand
TGTACAATCAATGGGTGGCTGTATCAACGTTGTGGCTTATCCCGAAGAAGCAGGAATAAATGTGTTGGTTTTGAAGGGGCAGGCAAATGTTCATATTGAGCGTGCTGATTACAGCCGAAAACTTACCGCTAATACAGGTTGGAAAATTCTCGTTGATAAGGCCGGTGGTATCCTTAGAAAGGAATGGATAAATGCACAATATATACTCAATTGATATGGCTGCAGACGGATTGAAATATGGGCTGCAGGCTGCCCCTACTTCTATTCAGGTAAGTTTGTTTGCTGGTCTGATTTTATCTTTATGGTTTGCGGAGCTCTTTCTTTCTACGCAGCCATGGAAAAGTAAGTGGAACCATACCAAAATAAATCTGCTTTTTACGAGTACGGCTCTGCCTTTGCAGGTTGGGCTGATACTCATTGTATTGTTGATTTGCAATTGGGTTACGACAAGACATTGGGGTATTTTATATTTGCTGCCCTGGTCTGGATCGGCCTGGATAAAGTACCTGTTTGGATTCTTATTACTTGATTTCTTTGAGTATTTTTATCATAGGATGGTGCATAAGGTTCACAATTTCTGGCGGTTTCATATGGTACACCACAGTGATCCTGAAGTAGATGTATCTACTACAGTCAGAGAGCATCCTGGTGAAACTATCCTGCGTGTGTTGTTCCTTGCCGTTGTGGTATTTGCATCCGGTGCTTCACTCGGTTTGCTGGCCATCAGACAAACAGTGCAGACCGTATCTAATTTAACCTCTCATACAGACCTGATGTTGCCAGCAAAGGCAGACAGGATTTTAAACAAACTGTTTATTACACCTAACCTTCACCATGTACACCACCATTTCGAACTGCCTTATACAGATTGTAATTATGGCGATGTACTAAGCATCTGGGACAGGCTATTTGGTACCTTCAGGGAAAAAAAGGATATAGAATATGGAGTTGATGTGTGGAATGGAGAAGCTGCTTCAAGATTTTTCAGTTTGATGAAAGCGCCTTTAAGCAAAATAAACAGGAAACTTCAGGAATAAAACATCAGAATTATGATAAAAGAAGCTGTAAATCCTGAAGTACAAACTGAACTGCTCACCAAACTGAAAAATGGAGATCAGCGGGCTTTTGCAGAGGTTTATGATCTGTATAGGGGGAGGATTTGCAAGTATGCTTTAAGACTTTGCAAATCTGGAGAAACAGCAGAGGAAATTGTTCAGGAAGTCTTTGTACGGATTTGGCAGAAAAGGCTTCAGATTAACCCTGAATGGTATTTTGGGGCTTACATTAAAAAGATTACGCTGAACCATGTGATCAACCATCTGAAAAAGGTAGCTAAAGATCGGGCCTTGCGCGATAAATTGTTCATCTATATAGAAAATATCAGAAACAGCACGGAGGATAATCTCTATGAAAAGGAACTCCGAAAAGTTTATATGGAAGCAATAGATAAACTTCCCCCACAACGAAAACTGGCTTATGAGATGAGCAGGAATGATTATCTGAGTCATGAAGAGATTGGCGAACAACTTGGAATCTCAAAACATACGGTTAAAAACCATATTGTGGAAGCCTCTAAATTTATCCGGACTTATGTTAGTCATCACGCCAGTATCATCGCCTTTATAATTGCAATTGCGGAGTTTATGGACATCAATTAAAATATACACTGTGGAAGAAAATAAACAAATCAAACTTTTGTACCAGAGATATCTGGATGATACCTGTACAGAAGAGGAAATGAATTCATTTCTGAACCTGATGGAGCAGGATCATCCACAGGTGAGGGAACTAATGGAGCTTACCTGGGAAGAACAAGAGCAGGAATATACAAAGACAATCCTGGAGAGAAATCAGATCAATGCAGAACACAATGGCAAAAGAAGCCTGTTGAAAATGACGGTGCTGCTTTCGGTGGCCGCTACCCTGATATTGATTTTAGGTGGTTTATACTTGTTAAAACCCGGTTTCGTGCAGGACATATTTAGGGAGAATAGTCAGGAGGTATTTACCGGGGCGGGAGAATATAAACAAGTTAATTTAACTGATGGAACAAAGATATGGATGAGTCCCAACAGTAAACTTGTTTATCCTGATCGGTTTAAAGATGGCAACCGAGCGATCAATTTTACCGGGGAAGCTTTTTTTGAGGTTAAGCATGATCCATCACATCCTTTTTTGATTACAACTGGAAGGGTACGTACCACGGTTTTGGGAACAAGTTTTAATATCTCAGCGTATACGGCTATACCTACAGTTCGCGTAACGCTGTTAAAGGGGAAGGTTGCTGTGGCTATTGCAGATAAGAAGCTGGAAATATTACCCCATGAGCAGGCCAACGTAAATGTATCCTCAGAGGTAATTTCAAAGGTAGCTTTTCCTGAAGCTGATGCTTTTTTGAACCAACGGACAGGCCTCTTTATTTACAAAGGAAATTTGCTTTTTGATGTGGTAAATGATTTGGAAAATCACTACAACGTATCAATAAAATTAGACCCGGAATTAATGCATAGGCACTTTTATGGAAATTTAAATATGGATCGTCCAATGCTGGAAACTTTAACTAAATTGTGCTTGATTACAGAGATAAGGATGATGAAAAGTGGGGAGGGGTATAAATTATCTCCATAATCTGTACCAAATAGCAAAGATGATCCAAATTAGTTCCCGGCTTTTTATTTTTTTGATTTTAGGATGGCTAATTGGACTGCACGGAACTGTATGTGCACAGGAGCTGCTAGACAAACGGGTCAGCCTAACGATCCGTGAATCTACGCTTAAAAGTGCTTTGGACCAGATTTCTGCAAAAGGAGGTGTAACTTTTACTTATGGTGATCGTATTGCCAACAGCAATTTAAAGATATCTGTATTTGCAAAAGACCAAACTTTAAGGACTTTACTTACGACTGCTTTTAAAGGTAAAGGTTTGCTATTTAGCGTTTTGGAACAGGAGATATATGTACGTTTTGAAACACCTCTTTTAAAAACACCATCTGTCGGACAGGAAAATTCTGGTCAAAAATATGTAATTAGCGGAACGCTAAGTAAAAAAGAGAGCGGGGAGACTTTGATAGGTGCCAGAGTTAGAGTTGAGGGGCGGGAGACCCTGAGTAACGGTTATGGATTTTATTCTATTGCTCTGCCTGCTGGTGTTTATAAGCTTAGTGTGACTTCTATGGGACTAAAAGGAATTTCTATTCCTTTGGAACTAAACAAAGACACCATAATGAACTTAAAATTGCAGGAACAGTTACAGACATTGGAAACAGTGGTGGTTCATGAAACGCGGGATGTACAGAATACCCAGATGGGAATGGAGCGGGTAAATATTGGTGACATTAAGCATATTCCTGTGCTTGGTGGCGAGCTGGATGTGGTAAAAACCTTGCAATTGCTGCCGGGGGTAACTACGATGGGTGAAGGCAGCGGAGGTTTGTTTGTTAGAGGGGGAACCAATGATCAGAACAAAATTCTACTTGACGAGGCTCCTGTATATAATGCAACGCACTTGATGGGCTTTTTTTCCACTTTCAATTCAGATGCAATAAAAAATGTTGTTCTTTATAAAAGCGGCATGCCGGCGCAATACGGCGGGGCTTTATCTTCGGTAATAGATGTAAAGATGAACGATGGAAATAATGAGAAATTTGGCCTTAGCGGAGGAATTGGGCTCATTTCTGCCAGACTTAATGTAGAGGGGCCCGTTCAAAGGGGCCGTTCGTCTTTTTGGGTTTCTGCCCGGAGAACTTATGCCGATCTGTTTCTAAAACTCTCTCCTGACTCGGCGGTGAGGAATTCCAGTCTTTATTTTTATGACATCAACGCGAAGCTGAATTACATTTTGGGCAATAAAGACCGGTTGTATATTTCGGGTTATTTTGGGAAAGACGTATTTTCTTCTAAGGACATATCTGGTTTGAATTGGGGTAATGCAACTTCAACTTTGCGGTGGAACCATATTTTTAACCCTAAGTTGTTTTCGAATACCTCATTGATTTTTAGCAATTATGATTATACTGTCCATTATTTTAGTAACCAGAGTTCGCTGGATCTATTTTCCCAGATCCGCGACTGGAACTTAAAGCAGGATATGCAATGGTATATCAGCGACCGAAACACACTTTCCTTTGGACTTAATTCGGTTTATCATGTGATTAAGCCTGGCGAGGCCACTGCAATTGGATCGGCATTTATATCTCAGAAACTCCAGGACAGGTTTTCACTGGATAACGCTTTGTATGCGAGCAACATATGGAAAGCGAATAATTTCTTTACTTTAACCTACGGACTGAGATTGTCTTCATTTACGGTACTGGGCAAGGGGGATTACTATCAGGTAGATGACAGGGGAAACGTAACCGCAACTATGAGTTATAAGAGTGGACAGAAAGTGGTGAATTATTTAAATCTGGAGCCCCGTGTTTCGGCTTCCCTTGCATTGAATGAGATGGCATCTTTTAAAGCTTCTTATGTTCGTAATGTGCAGAATCTGCACTTAATTTCTAATTCCAGCGTAACCGATCCTACAGATCGCTGGGTGGCCAGTTCCAATTTAATTAAGCCAGAGGTTAGCGATCAGGTTTCTTTGGGGTATTATAAGAACATGGCATCTAATGTTTGGGAATTGAGTGCTGAACTCTATTATAAGGCATTAAAAAACCAGATTGATTACCGCAATGGGGTCGATCTTTTTACGAACCGGCCTATTGAGACACTTTTACTGTACGGAAAGGGCAGGGCTTATGGGTTGGAACTGTTACTGAAGAAGAAAACAGGGCGGCTCACTGGTTGGCTGGGCTATACTTTGTCTAAATCAGAAAGAAAGATTGATGGAATAAATGATAACCTTTGGTACAACGCACGGCAGGACAGGACACATGATATTACGCTGGTGGGGTTGTTCCAGCTCAACCCGAAATGGACGCTTTCTGCGAATTGGGTGTTTGCTACGGGGAATGCGGTAACTTTTCCTAATGTAAAGTATGATGTGCTTGGTTACAGTTATTATTATTTTAAGGCAAGAAATGCGGATCGTATGCCGAGTTACCACAGGCTTGATCTTGGTATTACGCGTTCTCTGAAAAAAACGAAGGGTTACTCTTCAGATCTGAATTTTAGCCTTTACAATGCATATGGACACAAGAATGCTTATAGAGTGGTATTCAGAGATGATCCGTCAAATCCAAATCAAACAGAGGCCGTAAGGATTACTTTATTCAGGTTTGTCCCTTCTGTTTCTTATAATTTTAAGTTTTAACGATGAACGAGACTATATTGTGATGAACATACGGCATTTTTTATTTCTTTTATTTGCTTTGGGAACCCTGGAATCCTGTGAGGATAAATTACAGTTTAGTCCTGAGGATCCCGTGTTCAAATATGTAATTGAAGGGATTGTGCAAAACGAGACGGGTTCTTGCAAGGTAACTATAAGTCAATCTAAAAATTTTGAGGATGCAAATACTTTTGTTGGAGTGAGCAAGGCAGTGGTACAGATTGAAAATAAAGGATTGGCTAGGGTACTTACTGAAACCAGTCCGGGGATTTACCAGGATTTGGGCTTGAAAGGAGTTCCTGGACAGACGTATAAGTTGACGGTAAAAATTGGGAACCAGGAGTTTAATGCAGTAAGCAAAATGCCGGCTGTGGTGCGTTTTGTGTCTTTTTCTGTGAATACTGCTGATTATGATCCGGTGAGGACAGTGACAAAGATAGGTTTTAAAGATCCGCCTGGCCTGGGCAATTATTATTGGTTTCAGGAGTTGATCAACAATAATCTTCAGCGGCGTTTCAAGGTGCTTAGTGATGAATTTGTGGATGGACAGAATATTTCTGAATATCTCGTTTATGAAAACAGAACGAAGGACGCGACCAAAAATATAATGAAAGGGGACAAACTTATTGCAGAAATGCATTGTATTGAAGCACCAGTGTATACTTATCTCTTTAGTTTGTCTGGAGCTGATGGTTCTGGCGAGGGTTTGCCAGCCGCTAATCCACAGGGAAATATTAGTGGTGGAGCTTTAGGTTTTTTCAGTGCACAGACCGTTGAACGGAAGACTGTAGTGGTGCCTTGAAATGATACCTGCTTGCTCTAATCTTTCAATTTTGATTTTTCAACGGCAAAAGACTGGTTTTCGTCGGCAGACTTTTTAATCTGGGTTTGGTCTGGATAGTTTTGGTAAAAATTATAACAGATATGTCATTACTAACACCACTTATTTGGATTCTAATCATCCTGCCAATTATTCTCATCGCATTTGTTAAGTCAGAAAAAGGCCAGTTAAAATATTTAGGCTTCTTTATCTTGTATTTCTTAGCGGATTGCTATATTCAGCAACTGTCCAGACAATACATAAGCACGGAATTCATTGGGCTTAAGTTTTCCTGGATTGGAAAGATCATAAGTCTGGCAATGTCTTTAGTGATCATCTATTCTGTTTCAAAATCCGCAAGACAGGAAATTGGTTTTACAAGGAAAACGAATTCCAAAAAGCAGGTGATTATTGGTCTTTTGTTTTTCTTTGGATTTTTATTGTTTGATTTCATTTTTAAGATGGTTTTATTTCCGAAGGGTGGTCGTTTCGATCTGGAAACCTTTGCTTTTCAGGCAACATTACCTGGTTTAACGGAAGAACTTGCGTTTAGGGGGATCAGTTTATGGCTGCTGGAAAAGGTATTCCCTCCAAAATGGACATTTAAAGGGATCAAATTTGGTTGGGGATTCATTGTTGTAACTGTTCTGTTCGGGGTTGTTCACGGGGCATTTCTCACGGCGAATCATACATTTAAATTTGATTTGATAACGATTGTTTATCTGGCTTTAATTTCATCATTAAGTGTTGGTATACTTAGAAAATTCACTGGAAACATAATTTATCCTATTTTGGGGCACAACACGATCAATGTTATGAACGCTATCATCAGAATTTTATAATTGAAATATAACCTGGCAAACCAAAAAACTATCTTTGGTTTGCCTTAAAAGATACTAATGCAGAATACACAGGTTTTTTCAGACTACTTTACAAACAGGATTGCAGCATTTGACTTTGATCAGTTCTATACTAAAAAAAAGCGGTTTTTGTTTCATAGTCTGATGTGGTTGGGCTTTGCAGCACTTCTGTTTCTGAGTTACAGAATCGCCTATCATCTTACCTACTTTAACAGTTTTATATTGACCTTACGGATGACCATTGTTAATATGGTTGTTTTTTATTTGTTTTTTTATGTTGCCTTACCCAGAATATTTAAAGGCAGGGTAGGTACCGCTATTCTGCTGATTATCTTCACATTTCCAATATTTGTTATTATTTGGATTTCAGTTACCTACATTTTTTCTATTGTATATCATTCACTCGGTTTCGAAATTCTGGATGGCGAATTGAAAGGAGCGATAAAAGGAGCTGCAAGTCAGACTTTTTTCCAGGCGATATCGATAAACCGAATGGTATCACAGGCAATTATTATTATTTCCATTTTGGCACCGTTCTTTTTTGTCAAAATTCTCTTTGAAATCTCCAGGCTTTATAACAGAACGCTAAATATCCAGAAACAAAAAGCAATACTTGAAATTCAGAATATCAATATAGAAAAAGACTTTTTAAAGGCACAGCTTAACCCACATTTTCTTTTTAATACGTTAAACAATCTGTACAGTTTAAGTCTTAAGAAGGATGATCTGGTTCCAGAGGTTATTTTGAATCTTTCGGATACGATGAGCTATACACTTTATGAATCCAATACTGAAAAGGTTCCTTTGAGCAAAGAACTGGAATTTATCAAAAACTATGTGGAGCTTGAGAAAATGAGGTATTCCGGGAGTAAAGACATTCGGTTTGAGTTTCCTTCTGAATCGGAATGTTCAGGATTCTATATTGCACCGCTTCTAACTTTTACATTTATTGAAAATGCTTTTAAATATGGGCTGAAGTCTAAGACTGGTTCATTGTTGAATCTATGTATAAAGATTGAAAATGGATGTTTTTATTTTGATGTCGAAAATGATATTGATGATACCAGGAAAACGGCAGATTTTGGAGGTATTGGTTTGGAGAATTCCAGGAAACGATTACAGCTATTGTATCCGGATAAATATGAATTGCAAATTCAAAATCCTGAAGGATGTTTTAAAGTATCACTAAAATTAGATTTAAAAAATTAATGGAAAAATTAAATTGTGTCATTATTGACGATGAACCTCTTGCCAGGGATGTTGTTGAGTCTTTTGCTAAAGCAGTTCCTTTTCTGAATATTCTGGCCACATTTGAAGATCCTGTCGATGCGCTTTTATTTGTAAAAGATCAGCCCGTTGATATTGTTTTCAGTGACATAGAAATGCCTAAACTGAATGGTTTGGAATTTGTACGTGCGCTGGAAAATTCTATAGTTGTTATTTTCATTACGGCTTACAGGGATTTTGCCATAGATGGTTTTGAAACAGGGGCAACAGATTATCTGGTTAAACCGGTGAGGTTTGATCGTTTTTTAAAAGCAGTTCATAAAGCCAAAGATTACCTCGAACTAAAACGTTCATCTTCTATTCAACAGGTAACTAACGATCGAATTTTTATAAAATCGGAAGGAAAGCTAGTTAAGATTATATTGGATGAAATTTTATACGTTGAAGCCCAGGGTGATTATTTAAAAATTGTTATTCCATCTGGTATGTACAGCACACAGGCAACACTTAAATCTATGGAGGAAATCTTGTCATTACCGAAGTTTTTTAGAATTCAGCGTTCGTTTATCTTGAATCTCGATTCGGTAAGAAGCGTAAATGGAAATATGGTTGAGCTTGTTAATGGCAAGTCTATTTCTGTTGCTTTAAATAAGAAAGAGGAATTATTCGATCTTTTAGGGATAAAGTAAAGAGAACGACAATCCGCAATAAAGATGATTCATTTTTCATTTAGTATAAGATAGAATTAAGGATTAAGTTGTTATTTTGCCGTCCTTATGGCAATACTAAAATTGGAGTACCAGCAAGATGATTATGAATCGCTGCAAGAGGGCGAATTAAGTCCGAAAGAATTTTTAAATGAGGTTTTGTTTAGCGGCAGCTATGAAGACATCAGCCCTGAGGATGAGGTGATCGATATATTTTTAGGTTACCATGGTTCTGATGGTGCAACACCTGAAATTTCAGATTTGGAGCTTGAAGAGGTAGAGTATGATGAAGAAAAAGAAACAGGGAAAGCGCGTCTTTCTTATCTATTAGCTTATCATTCTGCTTGTGCAGGTTCAAGTTCAGAAGAATTGATTTCTGAGTTGGTCAATTTTAAAATTGATCAGAAAGGTTCTAAGGTCATTTTTACTTTTATAGATTTGGATACCAGATCTACAGCAGATGAGTTTTAGCAGAGTGCATCTTTAGATTTATAATTTTAGAATTACACAAATGAAAATATTCATTATTGGCTCTGGAAAATTGGCAAACGCTATTTTGGGGGCTGATTTAGCATTTGCATCTTGCGAAGTTATTAAATGGGAATCCCGGTATCAAACACTAAATGAAAAGGCAATACTTGTTCATGCAGGCTCCGGACGGGAACTGAAGGAGGGTTTAGCGTTTTCTGAGAGAACGAAATCTGTGTTTATTGAGCTTTCTACTGGCCTGGAAACGGAAAAAATGATTCCTGAATTCCCATTGATTATTTGCCCGAATACTTCTATTCTAATTTTAAAGACGCTTAGAATGGTCAATCTATTTGGTGGAAACTTTGAGGATTATGAAATTTCGATAACCGAGTCTCATCAGTCTACTAAAACACCGAGCCGGGTACAGCTTATAGTTTAGCCAATTCGTTAAAAGTACCGCACAGCAGCGTTGTATCAATACGGGATCCGAAAGTTCAACAGGATGAAATTGGTATTCCTTTGGCGTTTTTAAATGGGCATGCTTACCATAAAATTATTATTAGAAATGGTAATGACGAAGTAACGATTGAGACCAGGGTATTGGGGCATAGTTCTTATGCGAATGGGGTTAATGCGATTATTAAGGCTTGTTTAAATCATGCTTTAGAAAACAGGAGGTATACGGTTCTGGATTTGATTGATCATAAAATGTTGTAGGCAGTTGACGATCACTAGCCTTTTAGTGTAAGAGTTATAAGTTATCTGAATAGCTACAATAACTTGGCTATGGTTTCTACTATATATTCCAGTTCTGCGAGATTTGATGACGCAAAGCCTAGTCTAAGACTGTTCTTAACTGTTGATGCCTCGCCAAATCCGGATCCATCATTGATGTAAATGTCTTTTTTCAGCGCTTTTAAAGATAAGTCCTGGATATCGATTGAAGGATTTGCTATTGCCCATACAGCCATACCGCCTTCGGGTACCTGAAAATGAATTTTGTCGTTGAGATGATGTTTCATCAAGTCGCAAAATACGTCCCTTCGTTCCCGATAGATCCGCAATGATTTACGTAAATGCTTTTGTATTGTGCCTAGTTTAAATAATTCTGCAATGGAATTCTCCAGCATAAAATCTCCCTGCCGGTCAACAATACGCCGCAACTGGGCCAATTGTTGCACCACATTTTCGGAGGCAACAAGATAGCCTACACGAAATGCAGGAGCAATGCTTTTGGTAAAAGATCCACAATAGATTACATGGCCGGTTTTATCTGCTGAGGCTAATGGCTGAAGAGGTTTATTCAGGTAATGAAAATCGTAATCGTAGTCGTCCTCAAAAATGATAAAACCAAATTCTTCCGCCAGGCTTAGCAACTGCATCCGCCGATCCGCACGCATTGGAACTGTAGTAGGGTAGTGGTGATGAGGGGTGAGATAGACTAGCCTTATTTTCTTTACAAGGCATAGTCTTCGCAGTTCATCGACAATCATACCATGCTCATCCACAG
>Ga0163161_10003595_pt1 | contig 10868 bp, 8 predicted proteins | sample S45metaG_FD_129847 | JGI IMG/M metagenome (GOLD analysis project Ga0163161, IMG submission 129847) | Switchgrass rhizosphere microbial communities from Kellogg Biological Station, Michigan, USA - S4-5 metaG | ecosystem: Host-associated > Plants > Roots > Rhizosphere > Soil | place: USA: Michigan... | reverse complement strand
GCTCTGGAGCCCTTCGGGCGCCGCCGGACGAAGTGATTGTGTTCATCAAGCACGGGTAAAGGTGAAGCTGCGCAAGGCTACAGAATATCCAATGGTTTCAAAAGCCTAATCTGGCTTTGACGCATGTGCCTGTCGGGCAAAAAAAACGGTAATGGCACATTGACTCTCCCCCTCGGGGGAGGGTTTACGCTCCCCCGCCTTCAGAAATCACCTCAAGCAAATAGCCGTCAGGGCCACTGCTTGCCCCCCATTTACGCGTTATAGGGAAATAGCCGATGAATAATCCACTGGACTTGAACAGCGTCATCACCACCACCCGCGAAATCCTCGCGCAGCTATTGGTGATGGACCTCGCAGAAGTCGATGAGCACAGCAGCATCGTGGAGGATCTGAATGCCGACTCCCTGGATATCGTCGACCTGAGTTTTCAGCTCGGCCGCCACTATGGCTGCACGCTGCCTAAAACCAGCGTGCTGGACCATGCGGTAGCCGTGTTTGGCGACGTCAGCGAACTGGTCGAAAAAGGCCGTATCACCCAGGCCGGGGTAGAACTCCTGGAGCAAAGCCTGAGCGCATTTGCCCCCGGGCAACTGCGCGCAGGCATGCAGCCGGCGGATGTGTTCGCGGCCACCACCGTGCGTAACTGGGCCGTGCAGTGCTATCGGATGTTCGACCACCTGCCCGCGACCTGCCCTGAATGCAATGCCGACCAGGCGCGTCTGAATGAGCGTCGCCAGGTGGTATGCAGCAGTTGCAGCGCGCGCTTGACGCCAATGGAAGGCGACGACATTTCTCGCCAACTGGTAGAGCAGTTTGCAGCGTCCCGTTTGCCGGAAACGGTCTAGGAGTTCTGCATGGGGCCGCGAGAGGTTTTAGTCACGGGCTATGGGTTGGTAGCGCCCACGGCACTGGACGCTGCAACGCTGTTTGCGCAGATCGGCGCAAAGCGTTCCTGCATCCGCCAACACCCGGTGTTTGCCGAGTTGGGTTTTGCAGCGAGCGCTGCGGGTTACATCGACCCCGTTCAGTGGCAAGCCATCACCGCACAGGTAGCGGCGGGTGACACCCCCCTGCCGCGCCAGAGCCTGCTCGCCGAGTTCGTGGCCAGGCAGGCGCTCCAGCAGGCAGGCCTGGTTCGGGCAGACTTCTGCCGCGTACCCAGCGGCGTATTCCTCGGCGCCAACAAGCATTGCGTGAGCCGTGATCTGCAAGAAGCCAGCCGCTATATGGACGACGTCGGCAGCGTCGACCTGGATCGCTATCTGGACAACCACACGCTGGCCGGCGGCCCGTTCGCGCGACGGATCGATCAGCAGACTTGGCACATCGCCCAGTTGCTCGGGATTCGCGACCATATCAGCACCCACTCCGACGCCTGCGCCGCCGGCACCATGGCGATCGGCGCCGCGTTTCGCGCCATCGAGCGCGGTGACATCGACCTGGCCCTATGTGGCGCCGTGGAGCTGATGGCCCATGAACTGTCCTATTACAGCTTCGACGGCCTGGGTGCCATTTGCCAACGTGCAGACCTTGCGCCCGAGCAACAGAGTCGCCCGTTCATGAACGACCGTTGCGGGTTCGTCCTCGGTGAAGGCGCGGCGATGATCGTGCTGGAGTCCAGGCAACATGCCGAGCGCCGCAAGGCCACGCCAATCGGCCGCGTCCTGGGTTACGCCAACTTTTGCGAAGCGCAGAAGATCACCTCCAGCAGCCGCGATGGCAGCCATTACGCCCATTGCATGAAGGCCGCCATCGCCAATGCTGGCCTGAGCTGCGACGCGGTCGATCACGTCAATACCCATGGCACATCGACCCAGGCTAACGATCGCAGTGAAGCCCTGGCGATTGCGCAAGTATTCGGTACCGGCGTGGACACGATGACCTTCACGGCGAACAAATCGGCGATCGGCCACTCCCTGGCAGCCAGCGGCGCCCTCGAGGCGGTGCTGTCACTGATGAGCCTGCAACAGGGCGTGCTGCTACCCACCCTTAACTATGACCCGGCAAACGCCGAGTTCCCTGAGTTGAATTTCCTGACCGAAACGCAGCGCCAGCCCATCAATGCGGTGCTGTCCAATTCGTTCGGTTTCGGTGGTGTCAACAGTTCGCTGGTTTTGGGAAAAGCATGAGATGAACAGCCGTCAAACAAAACCCGTCTACCTGATCGCCGCTTCGGTGTTTAACCACGCCGGCACTGAGTGCGCCGACTTGCACGGCACGGTGCAAGCCGCACAACCGCTGGATTTTGCCCCGGACCAGTTAGCGTACCCCGTGACCGTACCGCGCTTGCCGACCACGGTGTTCGACCGCAAGATTCAACGCAGCGTCGAACCTCAGGGCGCCCGGTTGCTGTTCTGCGCCGGGCAGATTGCCGCTCCGTTGAATGACTTGCAGTTGCCTGGCGAGCGGGTTGCGCTGATGGCCGCCATCCCGGAAGTGGATGGCCCCAGTTCCTGCTGGGAGGCCGTGCAGGCCATCGCCGAACAACCGGATGCGCTGCTCGCGCAACTGTTTGCCTATACCCCGCCGCTGCACGCCCTGATGATGCTCAACAGCAGCGTCATGGCCTATGTCGCCGAGGCGTTGCACTGCCATGGTCCGATGGGCGGTTTCTGCTCACAGAGTAATGCCGGGGTCGATGCGCTGATCGAGGCCTTCGAACACATCGCCGAAGGGCGTGCCGATGCAGGGGTCGTGGTCAGTAGCAGCCCGAACCTCTCGCCGGCGCTGTACCTGCGCGACACCACCGAACGCCCTGCTCTCGCAGCCCCAGATGTCTACGGCGAAGGCGCCGCAGCGCTGTTGCTGACCGCCAGCCCTCCCGCAAACGGTACGCGCGCCCTGCGCATCGCCGGTTTCGCCCGTGGCTACAGCGCTGTGCCCGAACGCTCCCACGCCGTGGCGCGCAAGGTTATCCAACAGACCTTGAGCCGAGAAAAACTAGGTTTGCGCGACGTAGCCCATATTGTCGCCGCGCCTGACACCCCATCCCTCGCGCTTCTACTCACAGACACCCAGGCGATTCTCCACAGCTGCCGACACATGACCGGCAACCTGGGGGCCAGCGCCCTGCTGACTGAAATAGCCCTGGCCCTTCATGATCAACACGATGGCTACACGTTGCTGCTCAACCACAGCCGTACCGGCCATTGGGGCGCCGTATTACTGGCCAATGAAGCCATGGAGAAACAGGCATGAGCGCACCAAGGATTGTGATCACCGGCCTGGGTGCCGTGACCGGTTTCGGTTTCGAATGGCAAACCATGTGGGCGCAGATGCTGCTCGGTGAGCACTGCATCCGCCCCTGGCAGCCCGAAGGCGTGGCCGATGGCACCTTCCCGGTGCGCTATGCGGCGCCGGTGGACACCCGCCAACTGCCGGACTACCTCCAAGGCCATCCCGCCTGGCAGACGCCCCTGGAAAAACGCAGCCAGCTGGGTTGGGTGGCGGCCAGCCAAGCGATCAGCGACAGCGGCCTGAGCCCCGCGCAACTGCGGGATGCCGCCGTGCTGTGTGCTTCCGGCGCACCGGCGCACAAGATCCAGGACATGCTGCTGACCGTCGCCGATGAGCCGAATGCCTCCCCGGCCTGGCGCTACTTGATGGCCAAGGCTGATCAGGTCAGTGCCGCCCACTCGTTGTGCCAAAGCAACGACCGCCTGGCCCGGGTGATCGCCGACGACATCGGTTGCGAAGGCCCGGTGATCAACATCAGCAGCGCCTGTGCCGGGGCATCCCAGGCCATCGGCAATGCATTCCAGATGATCCGTCGGGGAGAAGTCGACGTCGCTATCGCTGGCGGCGCCGATTCGGTGTTGAGCCTGGACACCATGACCGCGCTTTACCTACTGGGCGCGGCGAGCAGCGAGCAGCGCTGGGGCACCGGGCTTTGCCGCCCGTTTGATCGCCATCGCAGCGGCCTGGTTGCCGGCGAGGGCGCAGGCTTTGTGGTGCTCGAAACCCTGGAGCGGGCACTTGCCCGTGGCGCCGTGCCCTATGCCGAAGTGCTGGGTTTTGGCAGCAGCCTGGACGGCTACAAAGTCACCGCGCCCGACCCGCAAGGGCGAGGCGCCGCCCTCGCAATGCAGACAGCCTTGCACGACGCCGGCATCCGCCCGCAACAGGTGGACCTGATCAACGCCCACGGCACGTCCACCCCGCTCAACGATGCCGCCGAAACCCTGGCGATCAAGTCGGTGTTCGCCCAGGGCGAGCACTATCGACGGCTGGCGATCAGCGCCAACAAATCCCAATTCGGCCACTTGATCGCGGCCGCCGGCGCCCCCGAGTTCATCATCACCGCACTGGCCTGCCAACAGGACAGGATTACCCCGACCCTCAACCTGCACAGTGCCGCCGACGACTGTGACCTGGACTACTGCGCGCATCAGACCGTCAACCGCCGGGTCGATGTGGCACTCAGCAATTCATTCGGCTTCGGTGGGCTCAATACCTGCCTGGTGCTGGGCAAATACCAGGAGCACGCGCAATGAGCGGCGTACCGACATCCATCGCCATTGCCGGCAGCGGCTGTGTCCTGGCCAGCGGCTGGGGCGTGGACGCCTTCTGGTCGGCGGCCTGTGAGTCGCGCAGCGGGATCAAGCCATTGCGCTCTTTGCTGTTTCACAGTGAACGGGTCACGGCCTTCGGGCAGATTCACTATGACGATCACCAGCGCAGTCGCCAGGACCTCGCCCAAAATCTGCAGCGTTACTGCACGCCTGCCGTCATCTGGGGCGTCAGCGCCGTTCGACAGGCACTGGCCGAAGCCCAACTGACGCCGGGGGCCGACGCCCTGACCTATGGCCTCTATTGCTGCCAGGGTGGCTATACCCACCCTTCACTGGCGTCCTACGGCGAGTTGCTCCACGAATGCCGCCAGGGCGAAGGTGCAGATATGCAGCACCTGGCCCGGCGTATCTTGCACGAGCGCGCGCAGGACCCGTTCCTGGTGCTCAAGGGCCTGAGCAATATCCTGCTGGGCGTGGTCAGCCTGGCGCTCAAGCTGGAGTGTGAATGCAACGCCTACATGCAGGGGGTCTCCGGCAACCTGGCGGCCTTGCGTGAAGCGTGCGCCGCCTTGCAGAGCGGACGAATTGACGTGGCGATCATCGTCGGTGCAGGCAGCGAACTCGATGCGCTGGCACTCAGCGCCCTGGTGCAGGCCGGCACGATCAGCGCCGACGGCTCGGATACCCTGCGCGCTTTCGATGCGCAAGGCACCGGAGGTATCGCTGGCGAAGGCGCGGCGGCCCTTGTCCTGCGCCGTCGCGAGGATCTGGGGGATGGACCCCAGGTCTGCCTGCAGACAATGACCGCCGATGTCGCGATCGAGCACTTGAACCTGCCAGACCAGCAAGCCGACGTGCTGGTGTGCAGCGGTACCGGCACGCCCGATCAAGACCGACAGTTGAGCCTCACGCTGGCCCGAACCGGCGCCGCCCACATCACCAGTGGCGTGCCGCTGACCGGCCTGCTGAGTGCGGCTCCCAGCCTGGCGGACCTGATCCTGGCCCGCTGTGCCCTGCTCGCCCAGCGTGTGCCACCGATTGCCGGATTAAGCCAACCCGTGGCCGCGCAGTTGCCGTTTGTGATGGGGGCTCCCTGCTCGACGCGGCTCGACGATGGCCTGGTGCTCAACCGCGACGACAACGGTTTCAGCGCTTGCTACCAATTGAAGTACAGCGAACAGGCCAACAACGCCTGACGTGTGTGTACACCCCCTCCTCTTTTAAAGGACATGGCTGTGATGGATTACCGTGATTTTGTTCGCCCAAAGTTTGTCGACCTGCTTCAGGCCCTGGGGCTTGAGTGTGAGTTCAAGCGGGCACTGGGCAGCAAATTGTTCTACCGCAACCGCCAGGGTGACGAGGTGACTGTCACCGATTTTCTCGGCGGCTACGGCGCCGCCTTGTTTGGTCACAACGACCCGCAGTTCGTCGACCAGCTCTGCACACTGCTGCGCAACGACGTGCCCTTTAACGCCCAGATGTCGATCCGCGCTACGGCCGGTACTCTGGGGCGCGCGTTGAGCGAAGCCTTCAACCGTGAGTTGAAGAACAACGAAGCGTACATCTCGACCTTTTCCAACAGCGGTGCCGAAGCGGTGGAAATTGCCGTCAAGCACGCCGAGTTCCGCCGCCAGAAAAACCTGCAACGCCAGTTCGACGAACTGGACTTTACCCTGGCCCAACTGACCTCCAGCGACCGCGCCTACCGCGAAGTGGATGTGGCTGACCTCGATTTGCCGGCGGGCCTGCTGCCTGCCCACCTGACCACAGCCACGGTACGTCAGGTGGTTGAGGCAGTGCGTCAGCACAACCTCGCCGAGTTGCACGTCGAGCCGGTGTTCGTCGCGTTACGCGGCAGCTTTCACGGCAAGTTGGTCAACACCGTGCAACTGACCTATGGCCGACAGTATCGCCAGCCGTTCGCGCGCTTCGGCTTGAACGTGGAGTTCATTGACCCCCAACAACCCCATCAACTCCAGGAGCTGCCAGCGCGCCACACCCGCCATTGGCTGACCGTGCAATGGTGCGGTGATCAATTGCTGGTCAAGCGCGATGCGTTCAGCGCGATCACCGCCGTATTGATGGAGCCTATCCAGGGCGAAGGCGGCATCATCGAGTTCGCGGCCGATTTTTATAAAGCCTTGCGCCGCCTGTGTAATGAGCAGCAGTGCCCGCTGATCATCGACGAGGTGCAGTCCGGCTTCGGTCGTACCGGGACCTTCCTGGCCAGCAGCCATTTCAATCTGCAAGGCGACTACTACTGCCTGTCCAAGGCACTGGGCGGTGGCTTAATGAAGATTGCGGCCACCGTGATTCGCAGCAGTCACTATGAGAAAGACTTCAGCTATATCCACAGCTCGACCTTCGCCGAAGACGACGCCTCCTGCCATATCGCCCTGGCGGCGCTCAATCGTCTGTTCGCCGATGACCATGCGATGCTCAAGGACGTACACACCAAGGGCGAATACCTCAAGGCCTCACTGCTTGAGCTGAAGGCGGCCTACCCCGGGGTGATCGCCGACGTGCGAGGTCGCGGCCTGCTGCTCGGCTTCGAACTGCACGACCAGAGCGCCAACAGCTCGCTGGTACAGGCTTCGGCCCAGTACAACGATGCCTTGGGCTACCTGGTTGCCGGCTACCTGCTGCAATTCGAAGCCCTGCGCGTGGCGCCGTCGGGCAGCAACTCCAATGTGATCCGCCTGGAGCCGCCCGCCTGCATCAGCTTCGCCGAGATTGACGGGCTGATCAAAGCCTTGCAGAAGGTCTGCGACCTGTTGCAACGCGGCGATGCATTCCCGCTGGCCGCCACCATTTGTCATGACTTGATCCCGGCTGTGGCGCCCCGCGACACCGGCTTCCAGGTCACCGCCCATGCCAATGCCCCAGAAGACACCCCCATCGTCGCCCGCGTGGCCTTTATCAATCATTTGATCGATGCCGACATCCTAGGTGATGTCGACCCTTCGCTGGGCCAACTGAGCACCGAGCAAAAACGTGTGTTCATGCAACGCACTGCACCGGAACGCCGGGCGGCCCCCGTGGGCCCGGTAGTGATCCGCTCGAAATTGGGCATGGCCGTAGAGTTCACGTTGTACCCGCTGTGCATGGACTCCAACGCCATGGCGGACTACATCATCAGCGGCGACCTTGAGGTGATCCGCAAGGAAGTCGGCAATCGCATCCTGGATGCTCGCGCCGATGGCTACCGCGTCGCGGGCCTGGGCATGTATACCTCCATCGTGACCAACAACTGCCAGGCCCTGAAAATCCCGGACATGGCGCTGACCTCCGGCAATGCCTTGACCATCGGCATGGGCCTGGAGGCCATCGAGCAAGGCTGCAAGCAACAGGGGCTGGAGCTGCATGCGCAGACGGCCGCCGTGGTTGGCGCGGCCGGTAACGTGGCGTCTACCTATGCGTCGCTGCTGTCCGCCACGGTCGACCACTTGATCCTGATTGGCAGCGGCCGCGATGGCTCGGTACGCCGCCTGGAAAAAACCGCTCAACTGATCTACGCCGACGCTGCCCGCTCGATTATCAAGGGCACGGCCGCCGAGGATCTGCTGGCGCAGCGCCTGCTCAAAATCGACGGCATCCGCGCACTGCTGCGCGAATACGGCAACAGCACACAGCTGGGGTTGCAGGTCTCGCGCCTGGTGCAGGAACGCCTTGGCGCCAACGCATTCATTACCGTCACCGATGACCTGCAAGCCCTCAAGCAGGCGCGCATCGTCCTGTGTGCGGCAAACGCGGCGCAGCCGTTTCTCGACGCCGGGCACTTTGCCGAACACAGCGTGATCTGTGACATCGCCGTGCCGTTGAACGTTGACCAGGCGATTAACACCCGGCGCAGCGACGTGCTGTACATGCACGGCGGCATCGTCCAGACGCCGTTCAACGATGGGTTGGCGCCGAATGTGCGGGCCTATCTGAAACAGGGCCAGTTGTATGCCTGCATGGCCGAGTCGGTGCTGATGGGCCTGGCGGGGATCACCCAGCATTACTCCTACGGCGACATCAGCCGCGAGCAAGTGCAGCAGATTCGTGCCTTGGCGGCGATCCATGGCTTTGGCCTGGCGCAGTTCAAGACCCACAACTCACTCTAAGGAACGGCCATGACCCCTAAAACAGCGGTAGTCACCGGAGGCAGTCGCGGCATCGGCAAAGCGGTCGTCCTGGCACTGGTCGAGGCCGGCTACCAGGTCGCGTTCAACTACGTGCGTGACGAAGCGGCGGCCCTGGCGGTGCGTGATGAAGTCGAAAAACTCGGCGGCAAGTGCTTCACGGCGCAGTGCGACATCAGTGACGCCCACAGCATCAAGGTGTTTTTCGAACAGGTTGAACAGCGCTTCGAGCGCATCGACCTGCTGGTCAATAACGCCGGCATCACGCGCGATGGGTTGTTGGCGACGCTCTCCACCGAGGCAATCTGCGAGGTGATCCAGACCAACCTGATCGGCACCCTGCTCTGCTGCCAGCAGGTGGTGCCCGGCATGATGCGTCAGCGTCAAGGCTGCATCATCAACCTCAGTTCAGTGGCTGCGCAAAAGCCAGGCAAAGGGCAAAGCAGCTACGCCGCCGCCAAGGGCGGTGTGGAGGCACTGACACGCGCCCTGGCGGTCGAGCTGGCACCGCGCAATATCCGCGTCAACGCGGTCGCACCGGGCATCGTCAGCACCGACATGACCGCCGCCTTGCTGGAAACCCACGAGCAGGAAGTGCAGTCGCGACTGTTGATCAAGCGTTTTGCCGTGCCGGGGGACATTGCCGAGGCCGTGCTGTACCTCGCCGAGCGCGCGACCTATGTAACCGGCGAGGTACTGTCGGTCAATGGCGGGCTGAAAATGCCATGAATACACCCAGAACGTTTTTGATTACCGGTGCCGCCAACGGCATCGGCCGGGCAGTGGCGGAACATTTTGCCAACGACCCGGCCCATCGCCTGATCCTGGTGGACCGTGACGTGGCATCGCTGCGGGACTGGGTAGGCGCCGCAACCTTTGCCGCGAGCATCGAGACCCATGGCGTCGATATCGCCGACCTTGCCAGCGTGCAGGGGTTGTTCAACGACCTGTCGGCGCGCCTCGGCTTTATCGATGTACTGGTCAACAGCGCCGGGGTCTGCAACGAGAATGAACCGGAGGACCTGGACAACTGGCACAAGGTGATTTCCGTCAATCTGAACGGCACCTTTTATGTCACCTCGCTGTGCCTGCCACTGCTGGCGGATCGCGGACGCATCATCAACTTGTCGTCGATCCTTGGCCGCATCGGCAAGGTCCGCAACACCGCTTACTGCGCCTCCAAGCACGGCATTATCGGCATGACCAAGGCACTGGCACTGGACCTGGCGCCGCGCCGGATTACCGTGAATGCGATTCTGCCAGCCTGGATCGATACGCCGATGCTGCAAGGCGAGCTGGCGACGCAAGCCAGTATTGCCGGGATCAGCCAGGAGCAGATCCTGCGCAATGCCAAGAAAAAACTGCCCTTGCGCCGGTTTATCCAGGCCGACGAAGTCGCCGCCATGGTGCGTTACCTGGTCAGCCCCGAGGCCTCCGGGGTCACGGCCCAGAGCCTGATGATCGATGGCGGCGCCGGGTTGGGGATGTAGCCATGAACACAGCATTGTTCACGCGCAGCCTGTTGCTCGGCCTGGTCTCGCTGGCGCCGCAATTGGCCGGCGCAGACCTGTTGCCGGCCCATGCCGATGCGGAAGTAGGACTGGCCAGTGCCTTGCGCCTGCACGGCGACGATCCTGTCACCCAGAAGGCGGTGTATTTCAAGGCCAACCTGGAAGACAACTGGGACAGCGGCTATTACAAGGCCAAGGGCCGGGTGCGCTACGACGCGCGCTATGACGGGCACAACCCTTACAGCCAGGAGGCACGGGATGACTACCGCTTCAGTGCCGACTGGCGGCACCTGTACTGGGGCCAGTACCTGGGTGACGGTGAAGTTACCGTAGGTTGGCAGCAAGTGGTCTGGGGTCGCGCCGACGAGTTGCGGGTGCTGGACCAGATCAACCCCATCGACTATCGCGAAGGGGTGACGGCCTTGCTTGAAGACAGCCGCATCGCCGTGCCGATGGTGCGCCTGACCCAGCCCGTGAGCGAGTGGGAAGTGGAAGCCCTGTGGATCACCGACTTCCTGAAAAACCAGGCGCCGGCCCAGGGCAGCGAGTTCGACGCGCCGTTGTTCGCAGTCCCGGACCCGGACCTGTTCGTGGTCGGTTCGAAGCCGGACTACCGCGGGCAGAAGGGGTTTTCCTATGGCATGAGCGCCAACGGCAGGATCGGCTCGGTGGACGCCGGCTCCGTCGCCCCCAACGCGCCCCCGCAGGACCCGGCGTATGCG
>Ga0163161_10003594_pt1 | contig 10868 bp, 10 predicted proteins | sample S45metaG_FD_129847 | JGI IMG/M metagenome (GOLD analysis project Ga0163161, IMG submission 129847) | Switchgrass rhizosphere microbial communities from Kellogg Biological Station, Michigan, USA - S4-5 metaG | ecosystem: Host-associated > Plants > Roots > Rhizosphere > Soil | place: USA... | reverse complement strand
GCACGATTTGCAGAGCGCGCGGCTTGCGGTGTTGAAGGCAAAGATGCGGGAGACGAGCTTCCAATAGCCGCGTTCGCGCGCCGCGTCGACCAGCCCGCCGAGCGCGCGCCGTCCCACGCCCTGTCGCCGCCAGCCGTCTTCGACGAGCACGGCAAAGTCCGCGCTCGCTGCGTTGTCTGCGACGAGATAGCGAGCGTCAGCGACGATGCGTTGCGAGCCGCCGTGATCGACGGTGATGACAACGGCGACCTGCTTCACGAAGTCGAGGTCGCACAGGCCGTCGAGCACCTCGGGAAAGTTGTCGATGACATCGCGGGCCGCCGTCGACGTTCGCTTGAACAGCGCACGCAAGCCCGGGTCGTCCTGCCAGAGGACCGGGCGCATCGTCATTCGCTCTCCGTCGCGCGAGAGCCAGACATCGATCAGCTCGGTCGGGTATCGCACCGCTGTCGCTGCGTTGTTTACAGGAGATGCAGCCGTGAAGTTGCAAGGGGCCGGTCCGTTCATCGCGAAGACTCGTGCGCGTCCACGGCCTGGCCGGCCTGCCAGCGAAGCGCCGATGCATGCATCGCGAGGATCCGGCCGATGCGCCCCAGCAGGTCGAGGAAGATGGAGAGAAAGAGGGGCAGCGAAGGCGTCACGAAGACCGAGAACAGTAGCGCCGGCACGCGCCACAGGCACTGGATCGCCTCGGTGCGAAGGCAGGCGTCGCCGATCCCGGCGCTGCCGCGCATGTAGCGAACGATCGGCCGCAGGTGATAGAGCGGCAGCACGAGGGCGGCCACGAGGTAGAGCGACCACACGGCGCCGCGAAGGTCGAGCGAGGGGAGGAGATGCGAATTCATGGCAGGGGCCGGCCTCGGCACCGCGAGAGCGCCGAGGCCGGCGATTCGGCCGGCTACTTCACGACCGACGCGAGGTTGTCGAGACCGAGCCGGTAGATCCCGGCGATCGCCTTCTTCGCGTCGGCATCCGAGGTCCCGGGCTTCACCTTGAAGCTCGAGCTCCAGACGACGCTGCTGCCCGCTTTCTCTTCCTTCACCTGCAGCGTGGACACGTATCCCGTGACCGGCGCGGGCGAGTTGAGGATGCGGTATTCGACGACGTGGGTGCGCGCGTCGTGCGTCAGCAGCTCCTCGGTGAACTGGGCGCCGTCCTTGGCCGTCAGCAGGCGAATCGAGCCCTTGGAGTTGCCGTCGCCCTTGACGAGCTGCGTGCTCGCGAACGCAGGGTGCCAGGTCGGCCACGCCATGAAGTCCTGGATGCGGTCCCAGGTCTTCGCCGGCGTTGCGGCGACGTCGACCTTCTCGCTGACTGCCACGCTCCGGCCTGCGTCCTCGTCGTATGCGGCGCGTGCACCGGCCGCGACCAGCGAGCCGCCGCCGAGGATCGCGATCGTCACGGCGAAGTAGAGCGCGAGTCGCCGCATGGGCAGCGCGCCCGGGGGGTCGCGAAACAGGTCACGCTGCGACGAAGACGGGGCCGATGTGGATCGATTGATCATGAGGGTCTCCCGGCTCAGCCGCGGTAGAAGTAGGGGTCCAGCACGCGCACCGGCGTGATGTTGCCGACCGGCTGGTTGTTCTTGCCGGCGACGAGCCGGATCGCTTCCGGGTTCGGGCCGTCATAGACGCAGAACGTCTTGCCGAGGTCCTGGCTCACGTACGAGTGGACCCACGTCACGCCGCCCTCGGCGTTGTTGGCGACGACGGTCATGCAGGCCTGCGCGCCCTGCTCGGTCTGCGGGATCCGCAGACCCCCGGGGAAACTGCGTTCGACGATGTAGCGGTTCATGGTTGTTCCTGAAGTGTTGCGGCCAACATCGGCCACGCATTCAGGTTAAACAGCGAGTCCCCTCGCGCCCACGGCGACCTTGCCTACATTGATCTCCACGCCTGCCCATTCTTGGTGGACGATGCGCGCCTGCAGCGCGGCGGCCAGCGCCTCGGTCCGCGATGCGACGCCGAGCTTGGCGTAAATCGCCGTGAGGTGGTGATCGACCGTTCGCACGGAGCGCACCAGGCGTTCGGCGATCGCCGCGTTCTTCAGCCCCTCGCACAGCAGCATCAGGACCTCGAGCTCGCGCGCCGTCAGCCCGTGCGGATTTGATTGCGTCGTTGCCCGCGCGCCGCGCGGCAGGCTCGCGCCACGCGCTCGCAGAAGTCGGCGCAATTCATCGGCGGCCGGCTTTGCGCCCATCGACTCGAAGCGCTTCAGGGCGTCGACCTGCGCCTCGATATCACCTTCGGACAGCGCGCGCGCTTGCTCGTACGGACAGCCGAGCGCTTCCCATGCGGCTGCAGCCTCGGCCCAGCGGCCCGACATCTGCAGACGAAACGGCTCGGCGCACGTCGCCGGCACCGCGCCTTGCCAGCCGCCGCGCTGCATCCAGTACGCAAGCTCACCGGCCAGCCACGGATGTTCGTGCTCGATGCATGCCGCCAGCGCGTGCTCGGCTTCTTCGCGCGCGGCCGCCCGGTCGCCGCCGATGCAGGCGGCTTCGGCCCGCGCTGCGCGCACCGGTGCGAGGTGCCTGATCTCTCCGCCGGACGAGGCGAGGGCGAGGGCTTCGTCGAGCGTGTCGCTCGCGCCGGGATCGCCGCGCCTCGCCTGGACGCGGCCTGCCGCGACGAGCGCAGTCACCCGGCTCGTGACCCACGCATCCGGCTGGCGGATCACCTCGAGCGCATGCGCTATAGCGTCGTCCCAGCGCCCCTGGCGCGCCTCGCACAGCGCAAGCCACGCGAGCGAGAAGCTGCGATGGAGGTCGATCTCGTGCTCGGCCGCGAATTCGAGTCCGGCGCTCAGGTAGTGCTGCGATTCCTCGAGGCGGAATACTTCGCACGACGTCGAACCGAGGTTGGTGTAGATCTGGGACGCGATCTTGTGCAGCCCCATGGCAAGGGCCTTCTGCAACGCGTCTTGCAAGCGCGCGCTGCCGGCGGCGTAGTCGACGAAAACCATCGCCGTGCCGAGCGACACCGACGCGCTGAGAGCGGCGTCGTCCAGGCCCAGGCGCTCGGCGAGCTCGAGCGCCTGTCGCGCCTTCTTCATCGAGGCGACCGCGTGCCGATCGTGGAGCAACAGGGTCGCGTCGGTGCGGTAGGCAGCCACCAAGTGCGCGCCCAGCGGCAAGGTCACAAGCAGCTCGGTGGCACGACGGCTCGCCGCTTTCGCGTCGGCGGGCCGCAACGCGAGCGCGTACGCCAGCGCGAGCTGGGTGAGGTTCTTGGCCTCGGCTTGCGCGTTTCCGGCTCGGCGGTGCAGCTCGCTCAGCCGCACGCGTGCGGCAATCAGCTCGTCGAGTTGCGCGGTGCGCTCGCAGCCGCGCGCGTAGGCATCGAGCCACAGGGCAGTGCGCGCCGCGTCCTCGCCGCCTTTCGTTCGCGCGGCATGGCGCAGCGCCGTGCCGTAGTGCGCGGCCGCCTCGCGAAACGCGCCGCGTTGCTCGGCCAGCCGCGCCGCTTCCGGCGCCAGGCGAAGCACGGCATCGTCGTCGCCGGCACGCGTGGCGTGATGGACCAGACGGGCCAGAGACGCGCCGTGGCCGCCGTCGCTCTCGAGCGCGTGCAGCACTGCCGCGTGCAGGCTGCGCGCGTGTGGCATCGACAGCGCCCCTTCGATGGCCGCGCGCGCCAGCTCGTGGCGGAAGCAGAAGCCGCCCGTCGGGGTGGTCGTCAGCAGACCTGAATTCAGGCATTCCTCGATGGCGGCGACGTCGAAGCCGTGGAGCTGGTCGAGGAGCGGCCGCTCGATACGCGTCGGCACTACGCAGGCCAGGTCGACGAGCGCCTTCGCATCCCTGCCGAGGTGGGCATAGCGGGCAAGTACAAGATCCTGGACAGCACGCGGGACCTCGCCGCTGCCGTGGCGCAGCAGCTCTGTCACGAAGAGCGGGTTGCCGCGCGTCGCCGCATGGATGCCGGCCGGCGAACGAAGCGCACGCACGGCAAGCGACTCGACGCCTGCAGGCGAGAGCCTCGGCACGTCGAGACGCGTGAAGCGACCAGTCGGCAACTCGCCGAGAAGTCGTCTCAGGGGATGGCCCGGGCCCATCTGGTCGTCGCGGAAGGACACGATGAGCAGGCACGGCGCGCGGTCGATGCGTCGGCTGACGAACTTCAGCATGTCGAGCGTCGCATCGTCGGCCCAGTGCGCGTCCTCGATGACGACCAGCACTGGCTGCCTGCTCCGCTGCAGTTCCGCCAGTACGGCCTCGAACAGCGATGCGCGACTGCCTACCTCGAGCAGCACCGCGCGGAATGAAACGTCGGCCGAACGCGCAATGTCGTGCAGCGGCGTGAACGGATGCGGTGTTTGCAGGTCGTCGCAGGCGCCCCACCACAGGACGGCGTCGCCGCGCTGCTCCGCGAGCGCCTGCAGCAGGCTGGTCTTGCCGATCCCCGCCTCGCCGCCGAGGAGGACCGTGTGCCCGGTGCCGCTCGCGACCCGGCGCAGGTGGCCGTGCAGCGCGCGCAGCTCCGGTTCGCGCTCAACCAGGTCCATGCAGCATCAGGTCGAGGTTCTGCTCGGCCGCTCCGGCGGCGCCCTTGCCCAGGTTGTCGAGGACGGCGATCAGGAGAATTTGTTCGTTTCGCGCATGGCTGAACACGCCGAGCCTGATGCGGTCGGTATCGTTCAGCGCTTGCGGGTCGAGGTGCTCGGTGCCGCGCGCGGCCGAGAGCGTCGTCACTTCGACGTGGTCGAAGCTGCCGTATCGCGCCGCGAAGCATTCGTGGACGCGTACGGCGTCGACGCCTGCGGCGAGCAGCCGCACGTGCAGCGGAATCGTCAGCACGATGCCTCGGCGAAACGGTCCGTACGCCGGAACGAAGAAGGGCCGATGCGCCAGCCGTGCGAACTTCGCGATCTCGGGGACGTGCTTGTGCTCGAGCGCCAATCCGTACATATACACCGTCGATCGGTGGCGCGACGTCTGGGCGTCGTGCTCGTCGATCCCGGCTCGACCGCGCCCGGAGTAGCCCGAGATCGCGTGGACGGTCGCCGGATGGTCGGGCGCCATCAGTGCGGCGTCGACGAGCGGGCGCATGAGCGCAATCGCGGCCGTCGCATAGCAGCCCGGATTGGCGACGCGGGGCGCTGCGGCGATGGCGTCGGCCTGTCCGGCGGCGAGCTCGGCGAAGCCATAGACCCAGTCGGGATCGAGGCGGTGCGCCGAGCTGGCGTCGATGATGCGCACCGCCGGATTGGTCACCCAGGCGGCCGCCTCGCGTGCCGCGTCGTTCGGCAGGCAGAGGATCGCGATGTCGCAATCGTTGATCGCCTCGGCGCGCCAACGGGCGTCCTTGCAGCGCGCTTCCGGCAGCTCGAGCAGGGCGATGTCGTCGCGGCGGCGCAGGCGCTCGCGCATCTGCAGGCCAGTCGTGCCCTGGCTGCCATCGATGAAGACGTGAGGTTTCATGCGTTACTTCGCCCACAATTCCGAACCTGGGTCCGGGGACCGCGACAAGCCCGGTGCCGGCACCCAAGGTAAGGGTCGCCCGTGGGCGCGGGAGTGGTAGACGGCGTGGAGACTTGCGTGGAAACTGGCGGGGAACCGAGCGAATCGCCGGGGTTGCAAGAGGCGGCGCCCTTGCATGTGCGCCTGCTCGGGCCGATGACCGTCCAGCGCGCCGGGGCTACGGTCGCGTTGCCGAGCTCGCGCAAGGTTCGCGCGCTGATCGCATACCTCGCACTCGCATCGCGCGGCCAGACGCGCAGCCATCTCTGCGAGCTGTTCGGCGACATCCCCAGCGATCCGCGCGGTGAACTGCGCTGGTGCCTCAGCAAAGCGCGATCGGTTCTGGACGAGCCCGCGCGTCGGCGGATCGTCACCTCCGGCGATGCGGTCAGTCTCGACCTGACCGCCTGCACTGTTGACGTCGGCGAAGTGGACACGGCCGTGCGCGAGGGCATCGGCACCTTGAGCCGCGAGCGCCTGCGCAGGGTAGGCCTTCTCTTCACCGGTGAGTTCCTCGAGGGCCTCGAGATCGACCGGTCGCCGCTGTTCGGCGGCTGGCTCCTGGCACAGCGGCGGCGGCTGCGCGCCGTTCGCATCGCGATACTCGAGTATCTCGCGCAGGATGACGACGCATCCGACCAAGGCATCGGCGAGCTCGAACAATGGCTACAGCTGGCGCCGTTTGATCGCCGTGCGCACGTGCGCATGCTGAGCGTTTTCGCCGGACGCGGTCAGCTTCGCGAAGGCGAGGAGCACCTCGCCGCGGCGTCGCGGCAGTTCGAGGCCGAAGGTCTCGATTGGCGTTCGCTCGCCGACGCGTGGCGCGAAGCACGAGGAGACCGTGCCGGCCTCGCACCCGAGGAGAGCCGTCTCGGCTTGGCTGCGCCGCCGATCGGCCCGACCGTTGTCATCGATCCGCCCGCCGCTGCGCCCGCGAAGCGTAGAGCATCGATCGCCATCATGCCGTTCGAAGAGACGAGCGTCGCCGGTGCGCACGAGGCGAACATGTCGAGCGCCCTAGTGCACGACGTGATCACGCGCCTCGCCAAGCTGCGCAGCCTTTTCGTCATCGCCCAGGGGACCGTGTTCGCGCTACACGAGCGGACGGTAGGCGTCGGGGAGGCCGGCAGGACGCTTGACGTCGACTACGTCGTCGGCGGCTCGCTGCGCCAGCGCGGCAATCGCATCGTCGTCCACGTCGAGCTGACGGAGACGCGGACGGCACGCGTGGTCTGGGCGGAGGTCTTCGATCAGGAGCGCGACGATGCCTTCCTCGTGCTCGACGAGATCGGCAACCGCATCGTCTCGTCAGTGGCCAGCGAGATCGAGACCGTGGAGCGGGATCGCGCCATCCTCAAGCCGCCGAGCTCGCTCGATGCCTGGGAAGCCTACCACCGCGGCCTGTGGCACATGTACCGCTTCGCGCAGAGCGACAACGCGCATGCTCGACACTTCTTCGAGATGGCGGTGCGGCTCGATCCGGGCTTCGCGCGAGCGCATGCCGGTCTGTCGTTCACGCATTGGCAGAGCGCGTTCCAGGGCTGGGCGGAACGGGAGCCGGCGATGCGCCGTGCCTTCGAGACCGCAGAGCGGAGCCTCGCGGCGGATGACCGCGATCCGGCGGCGCACTGGTCGATGGGACGCGCCTTGTGGCTTGCCGCGCGTCAGGATCAGGCCTTGGTCGAGCTTGAGCAGGCCGTCCAGCTGAGCCCGAACTTCGCCCTCGGGCACTACACGCTCGCCTTCGTGCACAGCCAGTCGGGCGATCCGCACGCCGCGATCGCGTCGTCGGATCAATCGCGGCTGCTCAGCCCTTTCGATCCGTTGCTGTTCGGCATGCTCGCCACGCGCGCGATGGCGCTTGTGCGCCTGGGCCGTTTCGAGGAGGCCGCCGATTGGTCCATGAAGGCCGCGGCGCGGCCGAATGCACACGCCCACATCCTCGCCATCGCGGTGCACTGCCTCGCCCTGACGGAACGGCGCGAGGAGGCGCGCAAGGTTGCCGCCGCCATCCGCAAGACGTTGCCCCAGTACAGCAGCAGCGACTTTCTCGCCGCGTTCCGTTTCGATCCAGCCACCGAAGCGATGCTCAGAACAGGCGCTGCGCGGGCCGGGATCCTGACGGTCGACTAGCTAGCAAGCGCGCGGCGCTAGTTGCGCAGCCGTCCACCCGCGGCAACCGCACCAGGAGAGCGCGTGCGGCCGGTTGCAAGGAGTGGGGCCCGTCGAGGCAGATCACCCCCGGCAGCAGGATCCAGAGCAGCACGTAGAGGTTCGGCCCGGTGCCGCGGTGACGATCGGAGTCGGCCAGGCGTGATGCTGCCGCGACGCGGGGGGTCGCTGTTGGTACGCAGCGCGCACATCTGGCCGACTTGCGTCGGATTCGAGACGAGTGGTTCCAGGCCGGCGCGTCCGTAGTCATCCACCTCTGCCCACGTATCCGATGGGAGCCGGGGCCGATGTTTCCCTTCGCGACCGCAGCGGTGCGTCCGTCCGGTGACCCAGCCGTCGATTGGGCGGTGCGGATCGCCAATCTGGGCGGTGTTGCCCTGGAGGCGGCCACCGTAGCGCACTAGTCTTGCGCTGCGCTTCCATCGGACTCGCCGTGGTCCGCGGCGCACCGCATGAGGCCGCTTGCCCTCTAACAAGTCCCGCTCCAACGATCGACCGTTTCCGCCTTGCTTGCCCCGACTTAGAAGCAGGGCCCCCGCCCTCGCCATGCCCCGGGAATCAGCGTATCCCTCGTGAAATCAACCAAGGAACCTTCATGAAAATGACTTTGACGTCGATGGCCGCCGTTGCCTCGCTGTTTGCCAGCACCTGCGCTCACGCCGTGTCCGATCCGGCCGGGGACGTCCTGGCGAGCTTCGCCGGCGACCCGGCCATCGCCGCTTTCGACATTCTTTCCTCCGATGTGACGTTCGATGCCGCCGCGGGCACCTTCCTGCTTCATGCGCACACCGCCGGCCGCATCGACGATGTCGGCGGCGCCGGGTACGTCTTCGGCTTCAATCGCGGCGGCGCCGTCGGCTCGCCTTTCGCCGGCATCGGGGTGGCGGGCGTGAGCTTCGACGCGGCCGTGCTCCTGCGATCCGATGGAACCGGGAGCCTGGGGGGCACGCCGCTGATCTCCCGGGTGGAGGGCAACGACATCTTCGCGACCGTCTCGTCAACGCTGCTTCCCACGACCGGGTTCGCCGCCGGGAATTTCACTTGGGCGCTGTGGTCGATCGATACCGCAATCACCGGCAACACACGAAACGCCGACTTCGGCCCGGATTCGAATGTTCAGGTCGCAGCGGTCCCGGAGCCCGAGACCTTCGTCTTGCTGCTCGCGGGCCTCACCGTGCTTGCGCGCGTCGCCCGTCGTCGCGCGCTTGTTCCCGGTTGAGCGTTCGACAACTGATGGCCCGCGTGTTGGCTGCCACGTGCTCGCAGGCGTGGCTGTCGTAACCCAGACCCATGCAACTTATAGGAATGCCTGGTTTGCCGTACGAACGGCGCGTCGCAATCTCGCTGCGACTGTTTGGCCTGCCGTTAGCATGACGGGTGAGCCCACCGCCGCATCGGTTCGCGTTCGCATTGGGACTCGTGATATGCCTCTGCCTCTTACTGGGGGTTGTCTTTGCGGCTCGGTCCGATTCGAAGCGAATGAAGCACCCCTGACATCGCTCGTATGTCACTGCCGAATGTGCCAACGGGTCACCGGAAGCGCTTTTTCTACCGAGCTGGCATTTCCTAGAGCGGCGGTCGTCTTCAAAGGCGAAGGTCACGACACTTACAGCTATAAATCAACCGAGCACGGTCGATTCCTGCGATTCAACATTTGCAAGAGTTGCGGGGGGAGGCTCGGTCTCGCCATAGATCGCTTTCCGGCAGTGCATCTCATTTATGCCGGAACCTTTGATGATCCGCTCGTCATTGAGCCTGCCGCGCATATCTTTACCGAAAGTGCAGTGTCTTGGATGGTGTGGCCCCAGCACGCCACCTGCTTTGCACGACACATGTTCAGATTAGACGGCACTGTCGAGCAGCCCATTTCTCGGAGCATGCTTTCGAGAATCGACCAGCATGAGTTCTGAAGTCGGATGAGCCGATCCGCCGAGCCTGTGCCGAACCGGATCCAGCTGAATGCGACTTCCAGCGTCGAATCAAGCGCTGCCCGTATGGGACAACCACTTGAAGCGCAAGTGCCCGTCCTGGTGCCAATGGTTCGAGGTCGACCGTTCGTTAGGCGGACTGTCGCGCTCACATGCATCGGGTACGCAGGCGCTGTGCTTCAAGATCTTCGAATCTTCGCCTGAGCTCGTCGCCTTCGACATCGAGATCAGCATCAAAGGCAGACATGGCCCACACGTTCGATCCAGAGGCATTCGCGCAGCGTCAGCTCGACGCCTACAACGCCCGCGACTTGGAGCGCTTCATCCGGGAGTACGCGGAAGATGTGGCTGTCTATCGAATGCCAGACCCGAATCCAGTCATCGTCGGGCGCACGGCGTTGGGTGCCCACTATCGAGACAACCGGTTTAACCTCCCAGAACTTCACGCCAAGCTCGTCAATCGAATGGTCTTCGGCAATAAGGTAATTGACCAAGAGATCGTGGTTGGAGTCCCTGGCGCTCCGCTTGAGGTTGCTGCCATCTACGAGGTATCAGAGCATGGCATCTCCAAGGTCTGGTTCTTCAGCTCCACGTAGCGCGCACAAAGCGAGCCAGCAACGTGAGGCCTAGCCCCTCCATCGAGCGGACATCCTCCGGCGGGCTGCGCCTGCCTACGGCTGCCGCTCATGTCGAACGTTAGGTCGCTCAATGCCGCCATCATGAAATATCCATTCGTCGAACACGTAGGTGTGCGCATCGAGGAGCACGGCGACGGTCGAAGCAGATGTACGCTTCTGCTTCAAGAACACCATTCCAATTCCGCTGGGATCGTGCATGGCGGTGCACTGTTCACGCTTGCTGATACTGCGATGGGAGCTGCGCTTTACACAACGCTCAAGCCCACGCAAATCTGCGCCACGATCGAAACCAAAATCAACTACTTCAAGCCTGTGGTCGGCGGCACCGTCGTATGTACGAGCGAAGTCATCAGCAGGGGCAGAACGGTCGCCAACGTTGAGGCATCTCTCCACTCGGGAGCGGTACTCATGGCAAAGGCGAACGGTAGCTTCTCCATCTTCGAGCGCAAACAAGAATGAGGCAGCAACCTAACCCCTTGTATCTTCCGAATTAGGCACAGGAGTGCCGTAGTTTCGCGGTCGATGCGCCAAACCAGACACCCCTCAGAGTTCTAGCTCGTGATGGAGCATTAGGTCAACGCATTGGCCCGTTCTTATCCAACCGTGTAGCCCGAACAGTTGTCGATGATGAACATGCATTCGCAAGGAAGGGTAACGAGCGAGGCGACG
>Ga0163161_10003592_pt1 | contig 10870 bp, 9 predicted proteins | sample S45metaG_FD_129847 | JGI IMG/M metagenome (GOLD analysis project Ga0163161, IMG submission 129847) | Switchgrass rhizosphere microbial communities from Kellogg Biological Station, Michigan, USA - S4-5 metaG | ecosystem: Host-associated > Plants > Roots > Rhizosphere > Soil | place: USA: Michigan... | reverse complement strand
TCTTTAATTACAAAAAAATTCAAGAACGAGTTGTTTTCTGCGGTGCACGTGCACAGGCACGTAATAGTAGGCGCTGGCGCTGTCATTTTTCCAGGTGTGATACTGGCTGAAGGGTGCGCCGTAGGCGCGATGGCGCTTGTGACAAAACCTACTGACGCCTGGGGTGTCTATGCAGGCATACCGGCAAAGCGTGTCAAAGAACGTAAGAAAGATTTACTTCAACTAGAAAAAGAATTTTATGGTGAGTGCGATGAAAGTTCCCTTTAATAAGCCGCCTTATACCGGTAATGAGGATCAATACGTCACCCGCGCCATGCGCAGCGCGAAGATGTCCGGAGATGGCGACTTCACAATAAGTTGCCAGCGCTGGTTCGAAGAAACGTTTTCGTGCAAAAAGGCATTGTTAACGCCCTCTTGCACCCAGGCTCTGGAAATGGCGGCAATATTGGTCGATATACAGCCGGGCGATGAAGTAATCATGCCCAGCTATACATTCGTCAGTACCGCCAATGCCTTTGTACTTCGCGGGGCGAAAATAGTATTTGTCGATATTCGTCCGGACACGATGAATATTGATGAAACGCTGATCGAAGCGGCCATTACTGAAAAAACCAAGGTCATTGTACCGGTTCATTACGCAGGCGTGGGGTGTGAAATGGACACCATCATGGACATTGCGCAGCGACACAAGTTGTTTGTTGTCGAGGACGCGGCGCAGGGCATGATGTCCACTTATAAAGGACGTAAGCTGGGCACTATCGGTCATTTAGCTGCCTACAGTTTTCATGAAACGAAAAACTACACCAGTGGTGGTGAAGGTGGCCTGCTACTCATTAATGACGAGCGTTTTATTGGACGCGCTGAAATTATCCGTGAAAAAGGCACCAACCGTAGTCAGTTTTTCAGAGGGATGATTGATAAATACACCTGGGTGGATATTGGCAGCAGCTACCTGCCTGGTGAACTTCAGGCCGCCTATTTGTTTGGTCAATTAGAGCGGGCGGACGCGATCAACGAATTCCGATGCAAAATCTGGAATCGCTACAATGCCGCGTTTAAAGATTTGGTCGATGCCGGGCTGATCGAAACGCCGTCAGTCCCAGACGACTGTGTAGCCAACGCGCACATGTTTTATATCAAGGTCAAGGACATTGTAGCTCGCACAGCCGTGCTCAAGCATTTGAACGCGTCAGGCGTGGGTGGGGTTTTTCATTATGTGCCTCTGCACAGCGCTCCAGCCGGTATTTTGTTGGGACGTTTTAATGGCGAAGATCTGTTTACCACCAAGGAAAGTGAGCGTCTTCTTCGCCTGCCGGTCTGGTACGGGATGTCAGACGTTGAAATTCAGCACGTCATTGATTCTGTTATAGGTGCAGTTAATGCCGCCGGTCGGTAAATTAAAAGAGAAACGCGCGGGACTGCTGGCGGGCGCTTTTTTTACGAGCGCCGCTCAAGCATCAAAAATCCTGGTAGGTTTCTGCATTCTCAAGCTGATTGCTTTGTATTTGGGTGCAGATGGCCTCGGGAAATTGGGGCACTTCATGAGCCTTGTCTCCATCGCCGTCTTGTTGGCGGGGGGGGGGTTAGGGCACGGTGTCATCAAATATGTAGCCGAGTTCAAGGACAGTAAGTTCAAACTGCACAGGCTGTTTTCTACCTCAGTATTCTATGCGTTGGGGGCCTCCATACTTGTCTTGGTGGCCTTGTTTTCATTTGCCGAGAAGATATCGGTCCTGGTGTTCGGAGAGCCCCGCTTTTACTGGGTGATCCTGTGCCTTGCCATCGCGCAGGTAGCGTTCGCGTTCAATATTCTATTTTCCGGTTTCTTCAATGGGCTGGGTAAACTGAATGTGAATGCGCTGGTGCAGGTTGTTTCAAATATCCTGGCACTCCCATTAATATGGTTTTTGATTTCAAGCTACCAAATGCCGGGTGCGGCGATTGCCATGCTGGCGATCTTTGTCATGCCGATTATTGTTTCGTTGTTTTTTGTCAAAGGCATGCCGCTACTCAGAATGATCAAGTGGCGGAAGTTTGATGCAGGCATAGGCAAAGGTTTTGCCCGATTCGGTTTGATGTTGCTGGTCAGCGCGGTCATGTTTCCTGTTGTGGAAATAGTTATCAGGGAGTCGCTGATTACGCAGGTGGGGTACAGTGAGGCAGGTATATGGCAGGGAAGCATAAAGCTCTCAAGTGCTTATATTGGGTTTTTTAGCGTATTCCTGGCGTCCTACTATATGCCACTGATCTCTGCAACGCGAGAGAAGAGGGCGATCACGCTTCAGGTCATCAAGTTTATGTTACTGGTGATGGGCGGGTTCCTTATCGGCGGGAGTGTGCTTTATTTTGGCCGACACTTCTTCATTCCTCTGCTGTTGTCCTCCGAATTCAATGAGCTGGAAAATTATATAATTTTTCAGCTGGTGGGTGATTTTTTCAAGGTTTCGGCTTATGTGATCGGGTTTGTAGCCGTGGCTAAGGCTGCGACCAAGCTATACATACTGTCTGAAGTCGTTCAGGCGTTGCTGTTTGTCGGGCTGACTTTTTCGCTTGGGAAAAGCCTTGGTGGTATTTACGGTGTCATGTATTCCTACATGATTGCTTACATCATATTTTTTGTCGTGTGTGTCATCGGTTTTGCCTGCTGGGCGCGAAGATAATGGAATTGGAATTCACTCTCCCGTTGTATTTGGCATATGGCTTTTTGGCGCTGGTGGCGGCATTTGATACTTTAAGTGATAGAAAGCTACCAGCGATCGTTGTGTCTGTGCTGATGACCGTTCCACTTGTTTTCCTGGCCACGTTCAGGGCGGTTGGAGTTGGCAGCGATGATGCCGCTTATCTCGAGATGCTCTATCAGATACCGTCGGTATTGGATTGCCAGAATGTCTATTGTGACTACAGCTACGCGACGTTTAATGTCGAGTTCGGCTTTTTCATGTTCCTCTCTGTATTGGCAGCACTCGGAAAGAATTCGGCGGTGCTGTTTGGCTTTAGTTCGCTAGTCGCGGTGACGTTAAATATTCGCAGCATAAGGTATTTTTCTCCTTATTTTGCATTGGCGGTGCTGGTTTACTTCACGCATTTTTACCTGGCCAAAGAGCTCAATGCGATACGTCTGGGTTTGGCATCCGGGTTGCTATTTCTCGCCGCGGCCTATCTGGATCAGCAAAAGTATAAAATGATGGCGGCGCTGATCATTGCTGCGACGTTAGTTCATGTGTCATCGGTATTTTTTATCGTGCCAGTGGGGTTGTATCTTTTTCGACCCAAACGCAGTTTATATCTTCTTGTCAGTGCTGTTCTGATATTCATTTCTGCGACGATCGACTTTAAATCGGTGCTGCGCCAGATGGCAATCTTCGGTTTCGTGGGCGATAAAATCGAATTGTATCTCAATGCCGACATGTACAGTTATGCCTTGCCGCTTTTTGATATGGTGAATATCAAGAATTTGCTGGTGATCATTGCGGGCCTCGTTTGCTGGAAGAAATTGGAAAATCGATATCAGAGCTTCAACCTGATTTTCTGTATTTTTTATTGTGCGGCCTTCTTGCGTATTGTGCTCGGCGATTTTGCGATCCTGGCGGGTCGGGGCTACGCAAGTATCTCAATGTTCGAGTACGTGCTGATCCCCATGATCGCTGTGCATGTGTGCGGCAGAAAATTGGGCTTTTTGATAGTCGCGGCTTATGCCTTTGCAACCTTGTACCTGAACCTCAACAGCAATTCGGGGTGGACAGGTGGTTCCGAAGTGTTCTTCGATTTCTTATAGATTGTGGTTAAGGGGTGTATGAAAAACATATTGTTTGTAATGGGAGGGCTCGCTATTGGCGGGGTTGAGACATACGTGGTCAGACTGGCCAAATATCTCAAGCTGGCCGGGCATTCCGTTACCGTAACTTTACTGTCCGATAAGTATGATCAGGGGCTGTTTACCGAACTCTCCCAGCACGCGACGGTTAATATTGTCGAGCATGTTCCTTTCCTGTCTGCTTCCAGTTGGGTCAATGCACTGTTGCCGGCAAAGGCGGATACTACGAAGTACGACATCGTTCATGTCGTGGATGTGCTGACGTTGGCCTATGTTTGTTTAAATAGAGATCAGCTGGATTTTAAATTCGTCAGTGTAGGTATTTATCACTCCAAGGAAATAGCCTGGTGGCGCGGTCGTTATATCTACTTCAGAAAAAAGATGCTGGAACTGTATGATCTCAATGTTCAGCTCACGTTATTTCCCAACGAAAGAACGGCTGAGATGGCTGCCGAATTCAGTGGTTCCGACGTGTCGAGCCTGGATATTCTACCGTTGGGTATTTCTTTTGAAAGCTACAGTGCGCGCCAGCCGCTCCAATCGTCCTTGCGTATAGTTTCCGTCGGTCGTTTGGTTGACTTCAAGATCTACAATCGCCATGTCATCTCGCAGCTGGCTGAGCTTCGCAAACTCGCCGATTTTGAGTACTTCATATATGGCGATGGCCCTGAGCGCAGCGCGCTGGTTGCATTGGCTCAGTCGCACGGCGTTGAGGCCCACGTGCATTTTTGTGGTGAGGTAGATTACGCCGAACTGCCTTCTATCCTGGATGGGGCGTTTTGCTTTGTAGGGTCGGGGACGACGATTATCGAAGCCTCGGCGGCTGGTATTCCCTCTGTCGTCGGCATTGAGTCGATTGAGAAACCGCTCACGTGTGGTCTGTTTTCGGACGTTGTGGGATATTCCTATAACGAAGAGTCCGCGACCACCAACCGCGTGGGGATTTTTGATACCATTGCAGCGCTGCACGTGATGAGCCCTTCCGAGTACATGCAGGTTTCCGAGCGTCACCGGACGAAGGCCAAGCTTTTTGACATACGGGAAACCTCTGCTCAGTTTGTAGAGAAATCCAATCGCGCCCCTCGTTTCGATATTAAAATTAACCGGTGGGTTGCGATGGTTTCATTCATTAAATCTGTGATTTTTTTGGGGCCTAAAGCGCTCAAATCCAGATTCGATAGTGTGGACTGACATGTCTCTAACTATAGCAATCGTTACTCAGTATTTTTATCCTGAGAGTTTTATCATCAATGATATTGTTGAAGAGCTGGCGTCGCTTGGCCATACCGTAGAAGTATTTACGGGGCAACCTAATTATCCGGACGGTAATACCTACGAAGGCTATGAGAGCGATTCGTGCAGCGAGCACCTTTATAAAGACTCGATAAAGGTCCATCGTGCACCGTTAAGGCCACGTCGTGCAGGCGGTGCCAAGAATCTGATCCTTAACTACCTGTCATTTGTAGTTAATGGCATCAAGCATTTTCCAAAGCAAAATGCGGGAAAAAAATTCGACGCTATCATTGTGTTCGCCGTGTCTCCCATCACTGCTGCGATCCCCGCAATCGTATTGAAACGCTCTACGAATGCGCACCTGATGATCTGGGTGCAGGATTTGTGGCCCGAAACGCTGAAAGCAACCGGGTTTATAAAGAACCACTGGGCGCTGAAAGCGGTGGGTGTGCTGGTTCGGTTCATATATGCCAAGGCAGATACCGTATTGGTACAGTCTGAAGCATTTATATCGTCTGCCGAAAAGTACGTGGACAGAAGCAAGCTTGTTTATTATCCCAACTCCTATCGGCTGTCACCCGCGCCGCCAGCAGGCGCCGTCAGTGTTTTACCTGATGAAATCAATCAGCTGCTAACCTCCAATTTTTGCATCGTGTTTGCTGGCAATCTCGGATTTGCGCAATCTTTGGAAACTATCGTCGATGCGGCGAAAGCCCTGACTCACCTTGGTTGCAAGATCGTGGTGGTTGGCAGTGGTAGCCGTCTTGAATGGATGAATGAGCAAAAGCGTCTGCATGCGCTGCACAACCTGGAGTTGGTGGGGCGTTTGCCATCTGAATCAATGCCGGAATTATTCTCCAAGAGTGAAGTCCTGTTGGTGACGCTCAAAAAGGACGAAATATTCACCCTGACCATTCCCAGCAAAGTCCAGGCCTATATGGCAGCAGGCAAGCCCATCTTGGCCGCCCTTGACGGCGAGGGTGCGAGAGTCGTGCAGTTGGCGGGCGCCGGCCTTTGCTCTCCCGCAGGTGACGCGGCTGCGCTGGCGAGTAACATCGAAGAAATTTATCGCAGCGAGCCCGAAAAAAGAAGCGCCTACGGGGCCGCAGGGTATCGCTTTTTCTGTGATAATTACGAAATGAAAAGCCAATGCCACCGGTTGGTCGAAATTATTCAAGATCGAATTAAAAATACCTAGAGATCCAATATGAAAATTTTAGTGCTGGGTGTGACAGGGATGCTCGGAAGTGCTGTTTTCAAGTACATCGCCAGCCATACCTCACATAGTGTGTTTGGCACCATGCGTGGTAGAGGGGGGCGTAAGTACTTCGATGAAAAGTACGCAGAAAACTTCTATTCCGATGTTGATGTCCTGGACTACGAAACCTTGGTCGGTGTCTTCGAGCAGGCACGTCCGGACGTCGTTATCAACTGCGTGGGCTTGATCAAGCAGTTAGCCCAGGCCAAGGACCCGCTGTCGACGTTGCCGCTCAACTCGATGCTGCCGCATCGCCTGTCGAAGTTGTGCGCGCTTATTGGCGCCCGGCTTGTCCATGTCAGTACCGACTGCGTCTTTACAGGCGAGAAGGGAATGTATTTGGAGTCTGATATTTCAGACGCAGTCGACTTGTACGGAAAGTCCAAGTTTATTGGTGAAATTCAAGACCAACCTCACGCCATCACCTTGCGCACCTCAATCATCGGCCATGAGCTGGCAAGCAGTGCTTCGCTGGTTGACTGGTTCCTTTCCCAGGAAGGTGCCGTAAAAGGTTTTACGAAAGCCATATTCTCGGGTGTGCCGACCTCAGAACTCGCTCGCATCATCACCGATTTCGTGATTCCCAATCCGCAGCTGTTCGGTCTCTATCATGTTTCCGCTGAGCCTATCGATAAATTCACGTTGCTGAATGAAATCGCGAAGATTTATGAAAAGAAAATCGACATTGTGCCGGATGACCATCTAGCTATTGATCGTTCTCTGGACTCTACGCGATTCCGCCAGGCAGTGGGCTACGTTCCGCCTGCTTGGCCAGACCTTATTCAATTTATGCGCGCTCAGCGATAATTAGGAGATTTTACAGATGTTCGATAATAAAGTTTTGATGATTACCGGCGGTACCGGTTCGTTTGGTAACACCGTGCTGAAACGGTTTCTCGATACCGATGTTAAAGAAATCCGTGTGTTCAGCCGTGACGAAAAGAAACAGGAAGACATGCGCATTGCGCTGGGTAACGACAAGGTAAAGTTTTACATCGGTGATGTGCGTGACTATGCCAGCATTTCCCAGGCGATGGTCGGGGTCAATTACATCTTTCACGCCGCTGCGCTCAAGCAGGTTCCCTCCTGCGAGTTCTATCCTATGGAAGCGGTCAAAACCAACGTGATGGGCACGGAAAACGTGCTGAACGCGGCGATCGCCAACAATGTAGAACGCGTAGTGGTTCTAAGCACGGATAAAGCCGTCTACCCAATCAATGCGATGGGTATTTCCAAAGCCATGGCGGAAAAGCTGGTCGTTGCCAAGTCCCGGATGATCCCGCAAAACGGTCCTGTCATTTGTTCCACGCGCTACGGCAACGTTATGGCTTCCCGAGGTTCGGTGATCCCCCTGTTCATCAATCAGTTGAAGCAGGGCGGCGAACTGACGGTAACTGACCCCAACATGACCCGTTTCCTCATGTCCCTGGAAGATTCGGTTGATTTGGTTTTGCATGCTTTTGAATATGCCGAACAAGGCGATATTTTCGTACAAAAGGCGCCTGCATCGACCGTCGAAGATTTGGCTCAAGCGCTCAAAGAGCTGTTCAAGTGCATGAACTCGATCAAGGTGATCGGCACGCGTCACGGCGAGAAGCTTTACGAGTCGTTGATTTCTCGCGAAGAAATGGCCAAGGCAGAAGACATGGGCCGTTACTACCGGATCCCTGCGGACAATCGCGACCTGAACTATGAGAAATATTTCGTAGAGGGTGAAACGCATATTTCGGAGTTGGACGACTACACATCACACAATACTGAACGCCTGGACGTTGAGGGTGTTAAAGCGCTGCTGATGAAGTTGGAGTTTGTTCGGGAGCAACTCAATGCTTAAAGTCATGACCCTGGTGGGCACTCGGCCGGAACTCATCAAAATGAGCCGCGTGATCGCAGAACTGGACAAACAGACCCACCATATTTTGGTGCATTCCGGTCAGAACTACGATTATGAGCTTAACCAGGTATTTTTTGATGACCTGGATATTCGCAAGCCCGACCATTTCCTGGGCGCCGTAGGTGATACTGCGGCCCAGACGATCGCTCAGGTTATCGCTAAATCGGATGAGTTGTTCGAGTCGGAAAAGCCGGATGCACTCCTGCTCTACGGGGATACCAATACCTGTCTGGCTGTCATTTCTGCCAAGCGCAGAAAAATCCCGGTTTTCCATATGGAAGCGGGTAACCGTTGCTTCGACCAGCGCGTGCCCGAGGAGCTGAATCGCAAGGTTCTCGACCACCTCAGCGATATAAACATGGTGCTGACCGAACACGCCCGTCGCTATCTGCTGGATGAGGGCGTACGCCCGGAAACGATCATCAAGACCGGGTCGCACATGGCAGAAGTCCTGGACTTCTACATGCCCAAGATCCAAGCGTCCGATGTACTGGCTCGCGAAGGGCTGACCTCCGGTGGCTTCTTTATTGTCAGCACGCATCGTGAAGAGAACGTAGATACCCCGGATAATCTTCGGGATCTGATTGGCTCGCTGAAGGCACTGGCCGACGAGTACAAGCTGCCTATTATTGTTTCCACACACCCAAGGACGCGTAAGCGCCTTGAAGCATTGGGTGAGTCGCTTGACCATCCACTGATTCGCTTCGTTAAGCCGTTCGGTCTGCTCGACTACATCAAGTTGCAGATGGAAGCGTTTTGCATTCTGTCCGACAGCGGCACCATCACTGAAGAAGCGTCTTTGCTGAACCTGCCGGCGGTGACGATTCGCAACGCTCACGAGCGGCCAGAAGGCATGGATGAGGGCACGCTTATCATGTGTGGCCTGACGACTGATCGCGTGCTCAACGCTGTCAGGGTCGTGACCAGCCAGCATGTACGTGGCGAACGAGTGATGTCGGTGGTAGGCGATTATTTGGGGGGCGCCGTCTCCAAAAAAGTCGTGCGCATTGTGCACAGCTATACCGATTATATTAATCGCACCGTTTGGTCTAAATCCTAAACAAGGAGTTTGGTGTGCGCATATTTGTGACTGGGGCATCTGGATTTGTTGGTAGCCGGTTGGTCCAAGTGTTATCCGCTCGTACAGATGTTCAGGTCACGGTTGCCGTCAGAGACCCCGGTTTTTCCTGTCCTGGCGCCGATCAAGTGGTTCAATTCGACGACCTGTCGAGCGCTGATTTTTCGGGCGTTCTGACCGGGGTTGAGGCGGTTGTTCATTGCGCGGCCCGCGTTCATGTGATGAACGATTCCGAGGCCGATCCGCTTGAAGCCTTTCGCCGCGTCAATGTCCAGGGCACCCTGGCCCTGGCGCATCAGGCGGCGCAGGCTGGTGTGCGACGCTTTGTGTTCCTCAGTTCAATCAAGGTCAACGGTGAAGGCACGGTCTCGGGCGCGCCTTATACCGCCGATCAGCCGCCGGCACCGTCGGACCCTTACGGCATATCGAAGATGGAGGCCGAACAGGGTCTCCTGGAATTGGCTGCAACGACAGGGATGGACGTGGTGATCATCCGTCCGGTGTTGGTTTATGGCCCGGGTGTAAAGGCCAACTTCCTGAGCATGATGCGTTGGCTGCACAAAGGTGTGCCATTGCCTTTCGGCGCCATCCATAACGCGCGCAGTCTGGTCGCGCTGGATAACCTGGTTGATCTTTCGATTACCTGCATCACTCATCCAGCCGCCGCCAACCAGGTATTCATGGTCAGTGATGGCGAGGATCTTTCAACCACTGTTTTATTACGCAAAATGGCGTCCGCGCTGGGCAAACCTGCGCGTCTTCTTCCCGTTCCGGCCTCGTTGCTCAGTGTGGCCGCAATTACCCTGGGCAAACGCAGTCTGTCCCAACGGTTGTGCGGTTCCTTGCAGGTCGATATTGGGAAGACGCGTGCCCTTTTAGGCTGGACGCCTCCGCTGTCGGTTGATGAGGCGCTCAAGGTCACTGCGTCTGCTTATATGGAAAGTCAAAACACATGAGTTATTGGTGGATCGTTCCGGTTGTTGCGTTTGTCTCGTTTGTCATGACCGCTGTGCTTAGGCGCTATGCGTTATCTCGAAGCATCATTGATATACCGAACGCACGGAGTTCACATTCTGTTCCTACGCCAAGGGGCGGCGGGGTAGCCATTGTATTGGCCTTTCTTGCGGTACTCCCGCTGGTCGGGTGGCTGGACCTGGTCCCGTGGCCTTCGCTCGTCGCAGCAGGCGGCGCCGGAGTGGTAATAGCGGTCCTGGGCTTTATGGATGACCATGGGCACATTGCCGCTCGCTGGCGTTTGGCAGGGCATTTTGCAGCGGCGGCATGGGCGTTGTTCTGGATCAACGGACTGGCCCCGCTGAACATATTCGGATGGGCCCTGGATCTGGGCCTTGCGGGTAATGTGCTGGCGGCTGTCTATATCGTCTGGATGCTCAATCTCTACAATTTCATGGATGGAATTGACGGTATCGCCAGCGTGGAAGCGATTTGCGCCTGCCTGGGCGCCTGTTTGCTTTACGTATTGGGCGGTCACCCGCAGATGATCTGGCTGCCTTTATTGCTGGCAGCGGCAGTGGGGGCATTTCTGGTTTGGAATTTTCCACCGGCCAAGATTTTCATGGGGGATGCCGGTAG
>Ga0163161_10003591_pt1 | contig 10871 bp, 12 predicted proteins | sample S45metaG_FD_129847 | JGI IMG/M metagenome (GOLD analysis project Ga0163161, IMG submission 129847) | Switchgrass rhizosphere microbial communities from Kellogg Biological Station, Michigan, USA - S4-5 metaG | ecosystem: Host-associated > Plants > Roots > Rhizosphere > Soil | place: USA... | reverse complement strand
CATTCAACATAGGCGAATCCCGGCTTTCGTCAATAGAACAACTTCACTTCCCCGGGCAAGAAACGATCTATGTAAACATTTAAAACTCGACCACCTACCCCGGGTGGTCGAGTTGACTAACCATCGATTCTCAACGCATTACAACTCTTTCAACCAAGTGCCTCCCCTATCGAATTACAAATATCCTTAACGGTTTTCCATTCTTCTACTCCGGCCTCAGGCAGCTCAACACCAAAGTATTCATTCAACGCCATTACAATTTCCACCATCCCAATGGAGTCAATATACAAATCCTCTACCAGCCTTGAATCCACCTCGACTTTCCGATAACTGGAATTAAAGTAATCCGACAACACCTTGGAGACTTTACGCTCGAGCTCGGTTTGAACAGCCAGCTCATCAGACATTCAACACTCCCCGCAAACCAAATACTTTCTTTCCAGCTGAGACCTGGATCAAAAATTCAACATCGACTTCAACATATCGGCAAATTGATTAAGGTGCGAAGACAACGTCTTATTAAAGTTGTCGTGATAGGAGTTAGCATTGGAATACTTCTGCGTGAAGGACTGCAGCATGTTTTTCATTTGCTCCGCCTGGGCGTCGAAGCCGGTTCGCCAAGCCGAGTATTTGGCGGTGTCCCAGGTCACTACTCCGCCACTTTGCGGAATACTGGCCCTCATTGCCTGCAACGGCCCGATATCCATGACCACACACCAGGTGCCATCGGCGTTTCGCTTGAGGCAACTGCCGGGCAGCCCCAGCGCTTTTTGCCATTTCTCCGCTTCCTCTTTGCTCGCGCCGCCCTGGCCGGGTTTCGGGAAAAGTACGGAAGCAGGGTTAGGGTGGCTGTACTTCTGCAGCAAACTGTCCAGCGCCAATCTCATCTTCTGCGCATCCAACTTGACGTCCTTGCCGTCATTCGCGCCCGAAATCCATTCTTGGAGCTTTGCGGTGATTTGCTCAGTGAAATCCGTAAAGAAATCCCCGTAAGCCGCGATGATGTGTTCGTAGCCGGCCAGGTAACCGTTCTTGATCAGGGCGATGAGTTCGAGAAGTTTTTCGAAGAAATCATTCGGTGCGCTGAGGACTGCGTCGTAGGCATCTGCAATCTCGGGTGGAACAGAGCGATCGTGCAGTTCGCTCAAGATCCGATATTGCTCAGCTACCCTCTCCGAATGCTGTTCCGGGGAGAGTGAGTTGTAACAATAAGCCATCGACCATGCACAGACCCGAACCTGTTGCACCCACATCTGGTGCCTTATACGTTTGGCATGGACCTGCTCCATAAACTCGGACATCGCCTGCTCCGCCAATCCCCCGCCCCAGTTTTCCGGCGAGGCTTTAATGGCAGTCAACTGACATTTGATCAAGTTCTCAAGACTGCGAGTCAGTGCCTTTATCGAACGGTCAAGCTCGTGTACCAGGGAAAAGGAAGCATGCACTTCAGGTAGCATTTCAGGAGGTGGAGGAGCATCAGTGAGAGCATTGAGTTCTGTGAAAGAGCTGGTATGCGGCGAAATGAAATGACGTATTTCCATGTTGCTTCCTTACTCAGGGGCTTACTGAGCCAATGATGGCCGCACGCGATTGGAACAACTGCATCACCATGTCCATCAATTTTTGCAACAGCGCGGCATCCGCCGAATCTTTCTGTCCGATTTCATCACTCAAACTCTTCTGAGTATTTTGTGCGCTTTGCTGCAACACCTCTTTCTCCCGCGCCGCATGTTCATTCATACGAACGATGTTGGACACCACCTGACTCATGCTCATTGACATGGCATTGAGCGCACGGCCGATCTCCAGTTTCTTTTCAATGCCCTTGGCGCCCATCTCGCTCAGCCAATTCGAGTTCTGGCCCAGCTTCTGCGCCTTGAGCATCTCGCCGTCGAACCAGGCCTGTTCCTTGGGCGTCAATGTGGAACCCTGGGGTTTGAAATCCACCGATTTCAAACGGCCAAAATCATCGAACGTCTGGATCTTGTAGGTCTTTTCAGGGTGCCAGTCATCGCGGAAACGATCGCGTTTGAGGTTGCTGTCGATGTTGCCGGCGTCGAGGGCATTGCGTTTATGCTGGGCGATGTCCGCATGCTTCATCGCTTGACCCTGAAAGGTGTTGAACATGGCAAAGCCAGCGATGGCACCGGAGACCACGGCGGCGGTGATGGCGCTATGAAGCGCAGCTTTGCCGGACTCCACTATCGCGGCGCCCTGGGCCTTGGCGGCGTCGGCGGCCATCACAGTGAAATGCCCGCGCAGTTGCGCGTTGGCCACCCGTGCGATGTTCAGCGCGATGATGGCCGCGACCAATACGTTGGCGTGTTTTTCCCAGGCGCCCGGGTCGAATATCAGATCGTTTCTGACGTCATCCTTGACCAGGCTCATGGCCGCCGCGAAGTCTTGCCAGTCGGACTCAGTGGGCTGGTAGGTATTGATTGCGCTCGCGAGCTCCCTGGCCGTGGGTGCCGTGGGGTGATCGTTGCGCAATATTTGCTGTGTAACGATCGGGTCAATAAGCGTTGAATCCGCAAGGCGTTTGTCCTTGCGTTCCTTTGAAAACTGCTCGGCAACAATCGATTCGCTCAGACCGGCATCATTGACCGGATCGTGAGTCGTTAGCGTATGTGCGGCCCTCTGGGCCGGGAATAGCGTAAACATCAGGACGTCCTCTGGTGGATCAATTCAGACATGTCGAACCATTTGCAGGCTGACGGAATGGCTGCGTTGCAGATCGGCAAATAGGTGTTCGATGTGCCGGGTTCGGTCCTGCATCGCCTTGCCGTAGTCCTCGACCACTCGGCTGAGGTATGAGGTGATTTCCTCGCTGATCGCCATGCGCACCCGCACCTCGGCCAGGTGCTCGGCAGCCTGGGCTTGGTGCATGCCGCTCCTGATCTGCAATCCACCCTGCACGGCCACATTTGCGAATTCGGTAACCGCCTGAGCAATCTCCAGGTTCGCGGCATAACGGGCGAGGGTCACAGGGTCGGCACCACTGGTAATGAAACTGCGCAGTTGCGTCAGCATCTGGGTTAGCGAATTGCCGAGCGATGTCGCCAACTGCCGCATGGCCTGCATCGCCGCCGGTGCTGCCTGCGCGACCACCGACGCCAGTTTCGAGGCCACCGCACCGACCATCGGCCCGACCACCTGCACTCCGACAACCGCCACCAACGCAACCGCGGCCAGCGTGGAGGCGATGCCCTGGATCATGCCGGCGATCTGCGCGATCTTCTTCGCCGTGTCTTCATCCACGCCCACACCGATCAAGAGCTTGGTATAGAGCTCGGTGAACAGCTTGATGGCTTCCTGCATGACGGTGGTGAGCGGCTTCATGGCTTCGGCCATGAATGACTTGCCCGTCGCCTGTTCGACCGCGGCATCGGAAATCATGATCGCCGCGCCGATCACGCCCACGGCAATGAGCACGGGGTTTGCGGTCAATACGCCGGCAGCGATGGTCGCCACGGTCAACACCGCACCGACGATTTTCCCGATGCAGCCCATGGTCTTTTGCAGGGCCTCGGCCTTTCGGACTTCCTCCAGGTACTTTTCCGACTCCTGCTTCATGTGCTCCTGGATTTTGACCTGCAACTCCTGGAACAACTCCTGACTGAATTCTTCCATTCTCTGCGCGGCCTCGCCGAGCATTTCAATGACCTTCAGGCGATTGAGCAGTGCCAGTGCGCTGCTGCTCAAAGCCTTTTCATTGGACGCCTTGATGGAGGACCCGCCCAGACCAGCCTCCTGTACTTTCGTCGCCACCGCGGCCAGGGTTTTGGCGTTGGCGTTGGCGATTGCCACCAGTTTCAAGTGGGCATCGGTGGCTTTTTCAAACGCCAGGGTATGGCCGGCCAACTCGCCTTTGAGTTGGTCATGACGCGCCAACTCGCTCGCATACTCCGCCGACTCGGGATCGAGCTCGGCCAGACGGGCTTTGCTTTGCTCCAGCAGGCCCTGAACATGCTGTACCCGTTCGCGCAACTGCTCGAGTTGTTCCTGGCTGCCGCCAACAGCCTCCTCGGCCGCCGCCAGGGCTTCGACGGCAGCGGCGTATTCGGCGGACAGTTTTTCATAGCCTTGCTGCTTGGCGCCGGCCATGGCCTGGATCATGGCCAGGCGATTTTTAAGCTTGTTGTTATCGACTTCACCCAGCATTTCGTTGATCAAGGCCATCAGTAACGTGAACAGATCACCATTGGTTTCCTGTTTTTTGCCATCGGCAAGCGTCAGTGGCGCATGCAGCTGCGGCCGCCCTGAGCCTGCCGTGGATGCGTGGTGTTCACCGCTTTCGTATCTGACGGACATCAGTCCCGCCAACGCCTCTTGACCGGCCTTGCGAAAATCCGCCGTGCGGGCAGCCCGGGTGGCGGCCTCACCATATTTCTCAAAGGCTTCAGTGCGACTCAATCCCCCCTGAATGACCGGATTGAAGGTGCTTCTGATTTCACTCATGTTCAGTCCTCCGAACAGTGCTGTTCCATTTGACCCAGGGTGTCGAGATACACCCGGGCCTGTTCTCGCAGATCGTCTTGCGCGGCTTGCTCAAGCACATACTCGAAACACGACCGGGCCTTGCCGACCCTGCCCAGGGCGAGCTGGCACTGACCGGTGTAAAACATCGGCCGCCAATCGCTCTTGCCCTGGGCGAAAGCGATCGCGTACAGATCGATCGCTTTTTGATGGTTGTGCTTGAGCTGGTGCACCGCCGCCAGCCCCATCCAGTAATGGCTGTTGTTAAAGTCGTAGATGCACAGGAAGTGAAAAAACTTCTCGGCATCGTCCAGCCGACCCTGCTCATAAAACTGGTAAGCGAAGGCATACAGGCTGTTCATCTGTTCATCGCTGATGCCCTGTACGTCCTTGAGCGGCGCGCCTGCGAGCACCGCATCCACCACGTCAAGGGCAACCTGTTCATCTTGTTTTTTGTTGCGACTCATCAGCCACACTCCTGAAAAAACGTCAGCGCTGCTGACGTGTGCATTGAGCCAAAGCACCGGTGAGGCACGCTGCCAAATTGCGCTCACACCGACGCCGGGATGGATAACGACCCGCTCCTACGCAAATCAGGCTTGTTCGACTTGTTCGAGCCAGATCAGCAGACGCAGGACTTCTTCGATTTCCTGCACTTGCAGGAAGCTGTAGCGCTGATGGGTCTTGAATATCCGTCGGGCCAACGCGATGTCGTTGATCACCGGCACACCCACCTCCTTGGCATAGGCACGGACAGCCAGGGCACGCTGGTTGGTTTCCATCAGGGAGATGAACGGCAGCACGGTGATTTCCGGGCGGAAATACACACCGATGGCAATGTGGGTCGGGTTGGCGATAATCATCCGCGAGCTGCGTATATCGGACTTGATCTGCTCCGACAGCAACTCCCGATGCAGGTCGCGACGGCGGCCCTTGATTTCCGGATTGCCGTCCTGTTCCTTGTGCTCGCGCTTGACCGAGTCCTTGTCCATCATCTGATCCTTCATGAACAGCCAGTACTCGCTCAAAGCATCGAGTACGACGATCAACAGGACGCAGCCCAGAAACGCCAACACCAGCACCAGCAGCAAATGCCCCCAGATCGCAAACAAATCCGGCGCCTGGGCGAACAGTTGGGCAAACAGCAATTGCCGCTGCGTGATCCAGACGATCCACAGCGCCATGGCAAAACTGCCCAGGTACAACAGCGCCTTGAGCGTGTCCTTGACGGTGCGCAGGCTGAACAGTTTCTTGAAGCCATTGATGGGGTTCAACGCGCCGAAATTGAGCTTCAAGGCTTCGATGGCCAGGGCAAATCCACTTTGCAGCAACGCGGGCAGTGCGCTGGTCAGGACACACACCAGCAACAGTGGCAATAAGGCTTTGAGTCCCACGACAACCAGCATCGCCGAATACTTTTGCAGGTCGGCGTCAAAATCGCTGGCGATGATGCGCCGGTAGACCTCCATGATTTCAATCAGTGAACTGTTGAACACCATGTAGCTGATGCCGCACAGGGTCAGGCAGGTGATCACCAGATCCTTGGCCTTGAAGGTCTGCCCTTTGCGAGCGGCATCGCGCAGACGCTTGGCTGTGGGCTTCTCAGTCTTCGAAGCGCTGGACGACATCAACCGCCTCCCCGTCGGCACCCAGATAGTGCTCCAACGCCTGGGACTTCGTGCCCATGCGCAGCACTTCGTCTGGCAGGTGCACGCCGAAATACAGCATCAACACCACCAGCGCCACCAGGCTCTTGACCGTCAATGACACCGAGAAGGCATTCATTTGCGGCGCGTATCGCGAGAGCAAGCCAAGCAGCGCCTCGCTGACCAGCAGGGTCGCCACCACCGGTGCGCTGATCACCAGCGTCTTGCTCACCAGCGCATCCAGCACGCTCAGCACGGCTGGCAAGTGAACCTCGCAGCCGTTTGCCGGCGCACAGAGGCGGTAGCTGTGGCCCACCGTTTCGAGCATCAGCAGCATGCCGCCGCCTTCGAGGTACACCGCCGCGGCGAACAGTTGGAGGAAGTTCGCCAATTCCGAGGTATCGACACCGTTGGCCGGGTCCACCGTGCTGCTGAGCATCGCACCGCGCTGGTTGTCGATCAGGTTGCCCATGGCATGCAAGACCCAGAATGGCCAACACAACAGGCATCCCAGCAAGACACCAATACCCGCCTCACGCAGGACCAGGCCGAAGAACGCCAGGCTATCCAGTACAGGCAACGGCACTGCGATATAGGTCCAGAACCCCAGCGCTACCAACACGATGACCGCCTGACGCGGTGCCCCGGTCAGTACCCCGCTGTTGAGAAAAGGCAGCATGAAGAAAATCGGGGCCAGACGAGCGACACCGAGGATCGCAGCGGCGAATAGCCCATACAGATCGGTAAACAAGGTCAGCGACATCGGCTTAGCCCAGGGCCAGGCGCATGACTTCGCGGCTGAAATCGAGCAGGGTTTCGCCATACCAGCCCGAGAGCAGAAACAGGCACGCGGCGACCGCCAGCAGCTTGAAGCCGAACGGCAGCGTCTGCTCCTGCAACTGGGTCACCGTCTGAATCAACCCGACCACCAGGCCGACCACCGTGGCCACGATGATCGGCCAGGCCACCATCAACAGGATCAGGTACAGGGTCTTGTTGCCGGCATAGACCAGTTCGTTCATGGGCGAGGTCCTATGCCAACAAGGTCAGGTACTGCTTGACCAGCCCGGTCGAGAGCAGCGCCCAGCCATCGAGCGCGACAAACAGTACCAGTTTGATCGGCACCGAAATGATCACCGGGCTCATCATCATCATGCCCAGCGCCAGCAGGATGCTGGAGATCACCAGGTCCACGATCACGAAGGGCAAGTACAGGTAGAAGCCGATCTTGAAGGCGCTTTTGATTTCACTCAGCGCGTAGGCCGGCAGCAACGAGAACAGCGAGGGAGTGACCTCTTCATCGGCTGGCTGCTCGATTCCGGTTTCGCTCTGAACCGCCTGGGCACGCTCAAAGAACAGCGCCAATTCAGGGTCGGTGTACTTGCGCAGATAGTCCTTGTAGCCACCCAAACCATTCTCGGCAAAATTCACCACCGACTCGATATCGGTGAACGCCACCGCCTCGTTCTTGTAGTAGCCATAGCCCTGCTTCATCACCGGCGTCATCACGAAGATCGCCAGCATCAGGGCAATCGCATTGAGGGCCATGTTCGACGGCACCTGCTGCAACCCCAAGGCGTTGCGCACAATCACAAAGACGATGGAAAACTTGATGTAGCAAGTACCCGCCGCCACCAGAAACGGCAGCAAGGACGCGAATGCCAGCAGCGCGATCAGCGAGACGTCGTTCATCGCGAGTGTTCCGGTGAATGGCGGTAAATCTCAAGCAACTCCACGCCCAACTGATCGTCGAGCTGCACCAGTTCGCCACGGGCAACAGGCTTGCCATTGGCGCGAACCTCGATGTGCCGCGCGGCATCGTCGGCCAGCGGGATCAGTTGCCCGTCGATGATTTGCGAGAGCGTGGCGAGGTCGGTGTCATGGGTGGCCAGCACGAACTCCAGGCGCACCGGCAAAGTGCCTTGATCGAGCGCCTGACGCGGTTGTGGCGCGTTCGTTTCGTTGCCTTCAACGACGTTCGTTTGCATCTGTAATCCCCCTTCAGTCAACGTGAAAACGCCCAGGCACAGATCCGCCAGCCAGCAGTGTTGAGTGCGCTGAATGATCCGCAGGACATCGCCCTCGTTCAGTCGTATCCGACTCGCAGGACTCAACACACTGCTGCCCAGCATCAACGTGAGGCGCAGCGGCAAATCGCTTAGCCATGTAGTCGCAGACACGGAGCCCCGTGCGCTGGAGCCTGTCGGTGGCAACTGCGTCAACCACACACGCCCACGAGGTGTATCGAGCCACGGCAAATCGCGGCTTGGCAGCTGGGCCGGGACGAGGCACTCGATGTCGCAGAGCGCCCGGTCATGCAACCCTTGCACATCCAGCAGCAACGGTCGCTGCACGGCCTGAAACAAACCGGCGATCGTCGCCAGCGAGCACTCGACCGTCAGCAATGACTGCAACGACGGGAGTGCGTGATGCAGCCAGTCGCGGGCGGCGACCAGTCCATGCCAGTCCCCCTCATCAACTTGCGCGCGAAAACGCAGATAGCCGGGTTGATGGTCCGGCCTGCCCAAACCCGCCCCCTGCCCTGCGCGCTGCCATCGTTGAACCCACTGCGCGACGACCTGCGCCTTAGCGTCGACCCGGCGCAACTTCAGCATGCTCATGCCGGCAGATCCTGCTGCTCGGCCTGCTCTTCGTCAGACGGCTGATGGGAGCCACGGCCCTGCTGTTCGCCGCCGTCATCGGTCAATTGCCAACCGGGTTCGCGAGCCAATTCAAGGGCGGTCTTGATGTGGTCGAACACCATGGCATTGCTCGGACTGAGCAGCAGGTTCCGGGTCGGTTCGTCGGCCATTCGATTGATCGTCACCTGTCCGCTCGCAGTACCGCTATTGAATGGCACCTGCAACAAGCCACGCTCCGGGCCCGGCAGGGTTTCAGGCATGACCTCGGGCGCAGGCAATGGTTGCGCCATCGCGGGTGAAGGGACAGCAGGTTGTGCAATCGGCGGCGCCTGGCGCTGGGCTTGAAGACTTACCAAGGCTTCGGACAATGGCATATCGACGGCGGGGGCCAATGGCGCACTGGAACCCACGACACGCTCGACGGGCAATGGCTCGACCCTGTTCGATGGACTCTCGGCCAACGCAGGTTCAACCCTGATTGCAGAGGGTATGGGTTGCGGCACTGATGGCGAGAGCAGTGGCGGTTGCAAGTGCGGGATCGGCCTGTGCGACAACGACCCCGGTTGTGGAGCAGACACGCCCACCGAGGCAGGCGAGCGTGCTTCGCCGCGCTCGGCCTCCACCGCTTCCTGAACACCGGCCAGCGAATGCCAGGCCACCGCGTGGCCGCTTTCCGTCACCGGTCGATGACGCAGGATCAGGGTCGCCATCAGCTCCAGCACACCTTGCGGCAGTTCGTCCTCCTGCGCCGGTACGAGTATGTCTTGCAACTCATCCAACGGGCCTTCGGTGACGGGGTCCGGAACCTGAACCGGTGGAAGCAAAACCTCAGACACATCCTTCATCGCCGAACTCCGCTCATCTCTTCAATCTCTCTTTCTTCCCGACGCACTTGCTCAAGCCGTCGCTCTCGCAGCACCTGCCGGACAGACCGCTCGTACTTGTCATGTTTGCGCTGCGCGCACCGCAGTTGTTCGCGTTGTTCCAGTAAGGTCTGGTCAACCTGTCGACACTGCTGATCCACCTGGTCTCGCTCGACACGCAACACATCGATCTGCCGACGGATGACCGCCTGCCTTCGCAGCATCGCCAACAACTGCCCGTGATCCAGCACACAGTCGTTCGCCCGGTGGCTGGCCAGAAGATCCTGCAGCGCAGCCTCTTGCCCTTCGAACTCGATCCGCTCTTGAAGCAGGGACTGCAATTGCTCTTGTGTTCGCAGGACGGCCCGCTCGCCCCGCTGGCGACGCAACTGACTGAACGCCAACAGGCGCTGTCGATCAGGCAAGGAGTTCATGCAGGCTCCGTAGGGTTTCCGGCAGTTCACAGCATTCTTGCGTGGGTTGACGCAGCCATTGAGTGAGGGCGTCGCGGCGTTGCAATGCGTAGTCGTTCGCAGCGTCCGCTCCCGGGGTGTACTCGCCCATATCGAGAAAAATCTGCAATTGCTCAAGACGCGCCAGCATCTCCCGGGTCGACGCCGCCAGTTGCTGTATTTGTGGCGTGGTGACTTGCGTCGCCACGCGACTGACGCTGCGCAGCACATCGATCGCCGGATAGTGCCCCTTGGCTGCCAGAGCACGGCTGAGATAGACGTGGCCGTCGAGAATCGAGCGAATTTCCTCGGCGATCGGGTCAGGCTCATCGTCACTTTCCAGCAGCACCGTGTACCAGGCGGTGATGCTGCCGGCAGCGGTCACGCCGGGGCGTTCCAGCAAGCGTGGCAAGGCATCGAACACCGAGGCCGGGTAACCTCGTCGCGCCGGCGCTTCGCCGGCTGCCAGGGCCAGATCGCGTCGTGCCCTGGCGTAACGGGTCAGCGAATCCAGTAACAGCACCACACGCTGGCCCTGGTCACGAAAATACTCGGCGATGGCCGTGGCCTGGAGGGCGGAGTTGCAGCGATCCACCGAGGAAAAATCCGAGGTGGCATACACCACCACGCAACGGGAGCGCTTGTCGGACTGACGCAGATGCTCGATGAACTCGGTCACTTCACGCCCGCGCTCGCCGATCAGACCAATGACAAAAACATCGGCGAGCGCGGGCGTGAAGTGACCGAGTTCATCGAGCATCTGCGTCAGTCCGACAAGCGCTCCCGTTGCGT
>Ga0163161_10003587_pt1 | contig 10874 bp, 12 predicted proteins | sample S45metaG_FD_129847 | JGI IMG/M metagenome (GOLD analysis project Ga0163161, IMG submission 129847) | Switchgrass rhizosphere microbial communities from Kellogg Biological Station, Michigan, USA - S4-5 metaG | ecosystem: Host-associated > Plants > Roots > Rhizosphere > Soil | place: USA... | reverse complement strand
TCCATTTTCAGGTAACAAAAAACCTCATTCGCACTGGGCGTCTATATGAGGTTTAACTTCCGCTTCTTGAGTCAGCTGAGCATCGGAGCCCGTGTGACCTGTTGCGTATTCTGAACGAAAAAATCCGTCTGCGTTCATTTTTTGATCAATTTTGCTGACCAACGGCAGTGCCGAAACTGGTCGCATATTGCTATCACCGGAGGACGCAGCCAGCACCATGACTGGCTTTCGGCGAGTCGGGAGGCGCATGAAAGCCCCGTCGATTTTTTCGTCTTTTTTTCCATATTCCAGGGTAAAAATCGGGGGTTATAAGCCAATCGGCCATCAAAAAAGCCCTGGTCGGGGTAAAAAACCAGGTCAATGCACTGCCATTTTTCCCTCGAAAAAAGCACATTCCGGACAGTTGATTGCGTCGGCATTAACAGGGCGGTCAGCACCGACTGGGAAGTAGTGCTGACCGGCCTGTGTTTATCTCATCGAACCAGTTCGACCTCGCTCGGGCGCCACTCTTTCGTGAAGAACGACTCAAGGGGGCTGTAGAGGCGCAGGAGCATGAACCAGCCCTTGTCTGGCTTGGTTTGTATCCAGTTGCCGGGTTTGGCGTCCGCGGGTCTGGAAGGGCCGAAGTAGATGGTCATGGAACCATCCGCGTTTTCGACGGCCGCCGGTGAAGGGTAGGTTTGACTGCCGGCACGGGGGGAGCGCTGTGGTGTCTGGAGCATGGAGCGCGTCTGGTTGTCGTAGACGGTGAAGGACCAGAATTTCGCCGCTGGGATCTTGGGTGGCAGGGTCACCTTATAGGTCTTTGCGCCATCGAAGGGGGTCTTGTCGGCGTCAGTGAAACCCATGAGGTACTGCGAGCCTACGTTGGGCACGCGCATGATCAGGCCCGGCGAATCCATGCACGATACCGATGGCCGCCAATTGCCCTATGAGTTCCGGGCTGAACGAGGTGGCAGGTTCCAGCTGTACAAGCTTGTCGAGCATCTCGAAGTAGGAAAAATCGTTGGGCGGGATGGTGTTGAAGGACTTGCCGCTGCCCTCGATGAACTTGGTGGGCGGTATCGGGGGAATGGGCTCCAAGCGGATTTTGCCTTCGAGTGCCGTGGCAATGCTGGTACCGTGGCCACCCGGTGTGTAGGGGTAGATCTTGAGTTTTTCCTTGATCAGATCAACGGCAGGTTTCGGGTCGTTGTTCTCCATAAAGGCGCGAACGGCGTAGAGCACATGGTTGGTCTTGGAGCGGCCGACAAAGTAGCCGCCATCAGGAACAGGCCCGTCGTAGCCGGGTGGCAGAATCAGGTATCTACCCCCTTCACCCCGATCAGGTCCGGGCGCGCCGATGTCGATGATCCAGCCAAACCACATGTCATTGAGCGTGCCGAGGGCCTTGGGTGGCACTTCAATCACCAACGGTCCTTTCGTCAGGTCGAGCGTTGCCACCGAATAGATCGTATCGGCGTTGGCCGTGAGAAAGAGCGAATTGGAGTCCATCAACTCGGAGAAGATGACCACCGATTGTCTTCAGCGCCAATGCTGTGGAAGCCCTCGCGAATCGCATAGGCCGAGGCGCCGGAAAAACTGTTCACGAAGGCATCGACACCCCGTGTGAACGCCTGTGTGTCATAGACATTGCGGGCAGTTTCGGCGCTTGGCGCGCCATCCTTGAATTCCAGCACGCCGATTCGGGTTTCGACACAGTCCGGCGTCTTGATGGCGGGAGGAATGTCGGTGGCCGCCTGCGCCGAGGTTAGCACCGGCAACATCAGGGTAAAGAAGGACGTGAGTACGGCGATGGGTTTGAGAAGGTGCGCCATGGGTGTCTCCCGGGGGGAAGTTTGAAGTATCGATGACTCAAACTGAGGAAGGGCATGGCGCAAGGATTTTCGAAAGCCAGGCAAACCACAGCCTGGTTCCAGGTCATCGAAGGTGTGCTGAAACTGATACGCCCGCATGACCTTTGGCGGATATTGCGCACAGGTGACGGAGCAGCACGGAATGCTCGATCAGTTCTTCCAGCGGACCCAAGCATAGGTGCACATTTGCCATCGCTCCAGCCAGCGTCAACTGTTGGTCGATTGTTGCCTGTCTCGAAGGGGGGCAAACGACCGATACCCGTATACAGAATCATTCTATGGAGTGAGTAATCCCAGTTCATGGGCTTCACGGCTGACGCTCATCTTGTCGCCAGCGAGAACGGGAGGGTGGCCGAGTAAACGTTCAGCAGCCTCCAGGCTGTCTTTCCGTGGACAGGTGAAAGGCAGCTCGTGGCCGCTTGCTGCCTGTCACGAAGGAGAAAAAATGGCTGAACGGAGTTTGCAGAAATGGAAGTAGGAAAAATATTGACGCGTATCCTTCGCCTCGTGAAAACAACGCGTCAGCCCAAATGTCACCGGCCTGCATCGATTGATGTTCTCGATCAAGGTGATGCTGCCGATAAAAAAACAATGATAGGATAGTTCTCTCAAAAGTAGGAATTAGAAATTTTCCCGGCGATGACGTATTGCAACGCTATGCCTCAATGTGTCATCAGGCAGAAGTTCCTCATCAATAATGCATTCAATTTTGCTGCCCGATTCTACTTTTTCAATAAGCTCCCTAATCGCTATCTTCATGAACCAGTGGGGCGTTCGGTCTAGGCTCTGCGCTGCAGTTTTCAGCCGATTATGTGTTCGGGAGTCCAGTTTTACGCCGAGTGTGGTGGTAGCCATTTCAGCCTCATCTGTTTTTTTAAAAGGAAATAGTCGGGGTCGTTTTAAGTTTGGCTCTAGAAGAGGGTCAGTCGAGTTTTTTGAAAGTTTCTCGCGATTTCAGTTGAGCGCTTTTCGTGAATGGCTTTTTAAAAGCTATCAAAAGCCACATCTACACTCACATTGTTCGAGGTCAGATAAGGCCTTCGATAGCTGTCCAAAGTGCACCTGCCGTTTATTTACTGAAATACAGTTATTCGATGTTCTTTTTTATCGACCGGTGCATGATCAGGCACGTTTTTTCTGTGCGACCCCGGATACTGGGGTCAGCCTGGCAAACAAGTCTTTGGGATCGGACAGTTCCGGTACTAACTCAATTGTGCGGCCGATATCGAACGCTTGTGCGACCTCCAGTACATAACGCAGGGCCGAGTAGTCTTCCAGCGCAAAGCCGACTGAATCGAACAGCGTTACTTCTTTTACGTTTTCGCGACCGCCGACTTCGCCGCTCACGACACGCCAGAATTCGGTCACTGGCGAATCGGCTGGCATTTGCTGAATTTCACCTTCGATGCGACTCTGTGGCTCGTACTCAACGAAAACCTGTGACATTTCGACAATCGAACGGTGCAGCTCAGTCTTGCCGGGGCAGTCACCGCCGACAGCATTCAGGTGCATGCCAGGCTCGATCATTTCCGGAGTCAAAATGGTTGCGTAGGCTTTGTCTGCGGTCACCGTGGTCACGATATCGGCGCCCTTTACAGCGTCTGCGATATTTGAGGTGACGACAACCTTGATGCCAGGAAATCCTTTGAGGTTGGCGGCCAACTTTCGGGTGGCATGGGGGTCGATATCGAATATTCGTATTTCGTCGATGCCCAATATTGTGTGAAAGGCGATGGCCTGGAACTCGCTTTGTGATCCATTGCCGATTAGCGCCATGGTGCGCGAGTCAGGACGGGCCATGTATCGCGCAGCCAGCGCTGAGGTGGCTGCGGTACGGATCGCTGTCGTCAGCGTCATCTCGCTGAGCAACACGGGCTCACCGGTTTCGACATCGCCAATGGCACCAAACGCCATGACCGTCAGCATGCCGCTCAGGGTGTTTTTGGGATGGCCATTTACATATTTGAAGGCGTACAGCGACGCATCCGAAACGGGCATCAACTCGATGACCCCCTCGGCAGAGTGATTGGCTAAACGTGCGCATTTTTCAAAGTCGTGCCAACGAAGGTAGTCTTCGCGAATGTACTCCGCCATTTCGGAAATAAAGGCACAGATGCCTTTGCGTGATACCAGTTGGCTCAGGTCATTTACATCAATATATCGCGTCATATCTTTGTCCTCGGCGGCAAGTGGAGAGCAGTTAATCAACATTTTTAGCATTGCTTTTCTAGCAGCAGTCAGCGCTGCGCCTGTTTAAAGGGCAGTCATTCAGGTATACGACAAGCTATGAATCAGGTAGCAGCTTTCAAAACCTAGATGTCCTTGGACAACTCCAGATTTAAACCTTTGCGGTTAAGTGCCCATAGATAACAAAGTCCCACCACTATCCAGATGCACCCCAGCTTCTGTGCCTCGAGCCCCATGTTGTACATGATCGCGCAAGTGATAGTGAAACCCAGTACAGGGGTTATCAGGTGGCGCCAAATGGCACGGGACTTCATGCGGCGCCAGTAATAGTTGATAACGGTAATGTGCAGGATAATGAAGCCACTGAGTGCGCCGAAGTTAACTAACGATGTCAGCGTGTCTACGGTGTCGATGAAAAAATAGCAAATGATCAACGACAGTACGGCGACCATATAGATACTCACATAGGGCGTACTGTATTTCAGGTGTACTTTCGCCAAAATCCTGGGAAGTTTCCCATCCCGAGCCATCCCGAACAGCAATCGCGAAACCGCGGCTTGAGAGGTAATGGAAACAGCAACGCCCCAGGCCAGCGCAGTGGCGATTGCAGTCAGTGAGGCCAGCCAGCTTCCTCCTGCAATCTCTGCTATTTCGTAGAACGCGGAGTCTGCGGAAGTAAAGCCCATACCCGCCGCCAGATCGGTGGCCAGCCAGGTCTGTGCGACAAAGATGGCGCCCATGACCAGCAAGCTGATCAATGCAGCTCTTCCCACGCTGCGTCCGGCATCGCCCTTGGTTTCTTCTGCCAAGGTGGAGATGGCATCGAAGCCCAGGAATGAAAGTACCGCAATAGAAACGGCCTGCATCATCAAGGGAAAGCTGAATGCTACAGGGTTGTACAGAGGCGAGAGCGTCAAGTGCCCGTTCCCGGCCCCTGTTTGCAAAGCGTTCCAGCCACAGGCCAGGAAAATGCCAAGGACAATGAGTTGTGCCAGTAAAAAGAGGATGTTCATTCGAGCGGTGAAGGTCATGCCGCGCAAGTTAACGAGCGTGGCAGTTATCAGGAACGCAAGAATGAAACCTGTTTTCGGAATGGCGGGATACAGGTGATTCAGCGCGATGGCCGCATAGATATACAGCAATGGCGGGATCAGCAGGTAGTCGAGCAACAGTAGCCACCCGGCGATGAATCCGGCATTGGGATGCAACCCGCGTTGCGCGTAAGAGTACACAGATCCGGCGATGGGGAAGGCGCGAGCCATGCTCCCGTAACTCAGTGCCGTGAACAGCATGGCAACCATGCCAATGATGTAGGCCAGCGGTACCATCCCGGGAGCTTCGCTGTTCACGTACCCGTAGACTCCGAATGGAGCTATCGGGATCATGAAAATCATTCCATAAATGACCAGGTCGGTAAGCGACAAGCTGCGTTTGAGTTCTTGTTTATAACCAAAATCTTCAATAGCCATGATTTGGTACTTCCGTATGCAAGTAAGGCGGCTATTTCAGCCCGTCAACCAGAAACGGCATAACGGCTGAAACAGGTTTTTTAAACCCGGCAGGTTAAAAGACGCCTAGGCGGTTTTTTTATAGTTGTATTACCGATTTAACAAGCAACAGCATTTACAACAGTGGAGCCAAGTAGTCTGACCATGACCGAACAGCTTCCGGTTTTTGCAATAAGTCGTTTCTCACTTCAATGAGTGCAGCGTTGATGCCCCGTTGATCGCCATGAAAGGGCACCGTCATATCCTCAAGAGGATTGATCTCGTAAGGTTTGTTGGCCGCTACCTTGAGGTCGTGAGCCGCCAGGCCTTGAATCAGCGTATGCGCGTAAGTGTGAGCACGGTCAAACAGAATGCCGACTTCAACCGCGCGCGGCTGGCCGTGATAGACCGGTGTGAAACTGTGGACCCCAATGACCCTGACTTCTCGGCCCATGGCCAGTCGAGCGTCGATCAGTTCGCTCAGCTTTTGATGAAAGGGCTTGAACAAACGTTCTTGCCGATACTGCCGTGTCGCTCCATCCAGACGTTGATTGCCCAGCACATCGTAAATTTCACTGCGAACTGGGATGCTGTCCAGCGCTTCGAGCGGCCGATTCAGATCAATCAGCAATCTGGAGTAGTTCGCGGATATCAATGTCGCGCCGAGTGCCTCCGACAGACTTTCGGCGAGCGCCAACGCGCCGATGTCCCAAGCGATGTGCTGCCTGGCCGCCTCGTCGGTCAGGCCCAGACCATCCAGTTCTGGCGGGATAAAGGCGCTGGCGTGTTCGCAGACCAGAATGACCGCGTGCTCGGCGTTTTCCCGGCTCACGGTGTAAACCGGCTTGTCGTACAAGCCGTATTCCAGTGTTTCAGTAGAGTCGTGCATAGTGATCACACAGTTCGGCAGGGGTCATGGTCTGCGTCGACTTCAGCTCTTGGGCTTTCACGGCAAAGTACGCATCGAGGAGTAGCTTCGGCAGTTGCTCAAACAGCTCCTTGCTGTCGCGCAAACTGGCCAATGCCTCACTGAGGGAACCAGGCAGGGCTACGATGTTTCGTGCCTGACGTTCTTCCTCACTCAGTGTGTCCGGCGACTCATCGGCCGAAGCGTCCAGAACCAGTTTGTGTTCGATGCCTATTCTGCCGGCCATCAGCACTGTGGCCATGGTCAGGTGCGGCGATGACGTCGCATCGAGCGGGCGAAACTCCAGGTTGTATTGTTTGGCGGGTGACTTGCCCCCGATAGTGATAGTCGGGCATATGCGCAGTGAAGCCTCTCTGTTGCGCTGTCCCAGGTTGGCATATGAAGCACTCCAGTGATGGGGTTTCAGGCGCAGATACGAAATGGGCGTCGGCGCGCTGAACGCGCACAGGGCTGGCAGATACTTCAGTACCCCTGCGGCCCAGTGCTGGCCCAGTGTCGAGAGTCCATTGTCTTGCTCGGGACTGTACATGACGGGGTGTCCAGCCTGATCCTGCAAACTGATATGCAGATGCACTCCGTTACTCACCCCATCGGGTTGCAGCTTTGGAGAAAAACTGATGTCCAGGCCCATCTGCCGGGCGATTTCGCGGGTGATCTCCCTTACGTTCACTGCCCTGTCGGCAGCGGCGACCCCCTGAATGGGGCGGCAGGTGATTTCATATTGAGCTTTGCCGTATTCCGGCAAAAACATTTCCGGCTCTACGCCGGCGGCTTTCAGGGCACTCAACAACCAGCCACCGAAGGACGCGGCGTGATGTTGGGCGGCGAGGGAAAATGCGTGGTGCGAGTTAGCCGGGTCCAAATAGCCCAGGTTGAATTCATGCTCGAACGCTGCCGTCACCTCAAGACCCAGTTCGTCGCGATAGCGCTGGATTTCATTGCGCAACAATGTGCGTGGGCAGGCCGACCAAGGCTGTCCATCGGTTTCGCAGATATCGGAGTGGATGAAGTCCAGACCCGGTGCATTGGCGTCGGGGCCATTGGGCACGCGGACGCGGCTTCCCATGTCCGGAATCAGGCGCAGATCGCCACAGGATCCCCATGGGTTATCGGAGGCCACCACGTCCTGTGGCGTCAATGCACTGTTGGCAGGTACCCAGCCACAGCCCGCAACCCGGTAACTCTCAAGCTCGTCGCTGGGAAATGAACGCCCGCGCGTCACACCAATCAAGTCAGTGGTGACAATGGTGGTCATGGCCGTTGGTGCAATTGGTGTTTTATCTGCGCTGGACAGGCTCATGCTCCCATCTCCTGCAAACGGTTGATGACGGTTTGAGTGTCGGTGATCCAGCAATACCCTTTGATGGCGTCCAGACAGGCTTGATGCCTTGGTGCCGTGTAGGTCGCGCAGGCATCCTCGACCAGTGTGACCAGATAGCCCCTATCCGCCGCATCGCGAACGGCCATGTCCACGCATTGGTCGGTGACAATCCCTGCGATGATCAGATGCCGGGTTTCAAGATTGCGCAGCACGTAGTCGATGTTCGTCGAGTTGAATACACCCGACGAGGTCTTGGGCAGCACGATTTCGTTCTCGGTGACGGCCAGCTCATCAATAATGCCCGCGTGGAAGCTGCCTCGGGGCAGGTGCATATCCGACAACTTGTGATCCAGCGAGCGGTCACGACCATCTGCCGTCAGGCTCTCGATAATGGTGTGCAGCACATTTTGCCGAGCGCCGCGCACCGCCTTCAGCAGTTTTACCTGGTTCGGTATCACCGTGGTTTGAGCGCGAGTCAGGAAGTATTCCGCCCCTGGCCCTCGCAAGTGAGGATCAAACTGCGGATCCAGCCAGGCACGCTGCATATCGACCAGTAAAAGGGCCGTCTGGCCGTCACTGAAGGGCAAATCACGCGGAGAGTGATGGGGAAGGGTGAACATTATTATTTTTCCTCCAGGAGGTGGGCGGCGAATCCGGCGCGCAGCGAATCAATACCTTCCAGGCGATCATTGAGGTTGTTGCTGCGTTGAGTCAGGGTGGCAATCAGGGCTTCCACCTGGGCGAGTGCGGGAACCAGGGTGTCGAACGCAGAGACCGATTCGACGGGGGCGCTGATGATCAGGTCGGCCAGTTCGCGCAGGGGAGAGACGTAAATGTCGGTGAAAAGAACGATGCGGGCATTGCGTGCCTTGGCTGCGGTAGCGACACGCAGTGCCTGGGTCTGATACCGGCGATAGTCGAAAAGCAGGATGACGTCCTGGCGCTGAATGTCATACATCCGATCGGGAAGTTGGGCATTGTCTTCCAGCGTGTGGCATCCCGAACGCAACAAGCGCAAGTGATTGACCAAATAGCCGGCGAGGAAACTGCTGAGTCGACCGCCGAAGCAAAAAATCTGGTGCCGGTTGTCCAGGATCCAGTCGACGAGAACACGCACATCTTCGGGCTGAGTCAGTGCCCGGGTTTCTTGAAGGGTGCGGCTGCTGTCTTGCAAATAGAGTGTCCAGGTATCGTCCTGGGACAAGTGAGCACGGGGCTGGAGCAAAGTGATAGGGGAACGTAAGCGTTGATCCATCTCGCTGAGCAGGGCTTCCTGGAAATCAGCGTAGCCACCAAATCCCAGCTTCTTCACCAACCGCATGATGGTCGGGTCGCTGACGCCTGCCTGCTCCGCCAAGCGGGCCATTGCGCCGAGTCCGCTTCGTGGATAGTGGTCAAGCAAAACACGGATTACCTTGCGCTCCGATGGGGTCGGCTTCAGAGCGGCATCGGTAATTTTTTCACGTAAATTTGTCATTGGATCGCCTTTCAAAGCGCTGTTGTTTTTATTACAGAACCAGTTGAATTGAGTCTATATGTAGTGAAACGAACATGTCTAGCGTTTTCTGTGCCGCCTGTCTTTTTCACTACAGTGAGGAAGATATGGCTTTCGCCGGTCGATTCTTGAACATGGGCCCGTCAGACGACCGCCTCGTGTTCGACGTATCTGCACACATCATTGCCGACATGGAAAGCCATCGCGGAGAATAGGTCGGGTTGTTCCGATCCAGAGAAACCAGGCCGTCTCGCGAGACGGCCTTTTCACAATAGTTCGCGACGGGCGCGCTGTTGGCGCTGTCGCTCTGGACCGTAGGTTCGCGTGTCACTGATGACACCGACCGGGCTGGACCATCTCCTTGCTCGGATGGACTGCCTGCGTAGTTCGCCAAGCTATTCTCACGGGGCTCGCGCACCAACGCATGATCGGCGCGTTCGGATTCAGTCAATGGCAGCCCAGAGGCCATTGCATGCTGCCGCTGGTTATCGCTTGACTCGAACGCCTGCTTTGTCGTTGAGGCCGTCCAGGGGGCAGTGTCCGCTCCTGGCCGATTCTGTCGGTCGACATCGGCAGCCATGGGTTGATCAGGGCCGATCGCAATAAAGACTGTCTGGAGGCTCTGCAGGTATTGCACCTGGCACAAAGCGACCAAGGCGGACGTTCACGGGGACAGCGCTCTGACCGCAGGCAACGGCCGTACTATAATTAATGTCTGTCAATGTTTGTGTGGCGAGCGCTCCAAAACGAATCAGGTATCCATAGCGTTCACCTGACAGGCAGAGGGCAGCACAGCAAAAGGGATGGACAATACGTCTGATGACTCGAGAGAGGGTTCAGCCATGAAAATTCACTCCTTCCAGCATTACTCTCATGGTCTGGAAATGGCCGTTCACGATGCATGGATTACCGCCAGGGTGAAGTCGGCCCTGGCATTTTCCGATCCGACCCTTAGCCTGCATATCAATGTCAAAACCCATGCGGGCAGAGTGGGGTTAAGCGGCCGCGTCAACACTCATAGACAGTGTGAACAGGCCATTGGTCTGGCCCGTTCGGTTCATGGTGTCGCCGAAGTCGATGCCAGCGACTTGCAGACCCATGTGTTCACGCCAGGGAGTTTTCCAGAAGCGCCCAACGCCGAAGAGAGCACAGAGCGCCGGCCACAATCGTCAACAAAGATGGACGACAAATGATAATGGCAACTTTGCAGGCGCCGCGCTCCCAGTCGGAAACCGAGGGCGGACGGAAGTTGATTTCCCGGGGCCTGATGAAGTCCACTCAGTTCGCAATCCCTAAGGGGGCAGGTCTGAGTCTGGCATCGAGAATCCTCGGTTATGAGGTCAGCGTAGCACTGCGTTTCATGAAGGATTTTTAACCGTTGGCAGGACGCCGGGGGAGAGGGAAAGTCAGGAAAGTTTTGTAGCGGTTACCAAATAGCTTTGTAACGCCCTCCAGAGGCTGCACGGATTCACAGACTCCAGAAACGACAAAGCCCTGAATAATCAGGGCTTTGTCGTATAAAGATGGCGGAGGCGATGGGATTCGAACTCATGGACCTGTTACAGTCGACGGTTTTCAAGACCGTTGCCTTAAACCACTC
>Ga0163161_10003583_pt1 | contig 10881 bp, 13 predicted proteins | sample S45metaG_FD_129847 | JGI IMG/M metagenome (GOLD analysis project Ga0163161, IMG submission 129847) | Switchgrass rhizosphere microbial communities from Kellogg Biological Station, Michigan, USA - S4-5 metaG | ecosystem: Host-associated > Plants > Roots > Rhizosphere > Soil | place: USA... | reverse complement strand
TCGAGCCGCCCTCCGCTTCCGTTGCCAGCACATCATAGCTCTTCGCCAGCACGTCCCCGCCAACCTGTCCGATGGCGCTTACCGGGGTCAAATCCGGCAGTACGACCTGCGCCGTAAGGCACAGACCGGTGAGGGGATTGCCTCCTTTGACGAACGAGCTTTCGCACGTCACGGCTTGAGCGCAGGCCGGAGCAAGGCAAATCAGGGCCGCAATCGGTATATGTAGCGCATCAAAATCTCCTTCGAAGCAATGGTCAGCGGACAAAAAACGCAGTATGCGCGACACCGGCGTTGTTACTGGCCGCTACCCAGCCCCGCACCTCGACCTCGTAAAGGCCGGCAGCCTGCGTGGGTATGTTGGCGGTGAACGTGGCGCTGGCGGGATCGAAGTGCAGGGGGATGCGACGCGAGGCACCGCCGTTGGTCGTGACGATCGCCTCAGCTTCTGTGTCGCTCTCGCGCCAGGGGCCGTCCTGCGAGATCGCGCAGCCGCACAGCATCGTCAGCCCGACCCGAAGCGGCACCGTCTCGCCCGCCTTGACCCAGCGATAGGCGATCGGATCGGCGATATCGACGATCAGGCCGGGCAGTTCGATCAGCCAGCCATCGCCGGCGGTTACGTCATGTCCGGGCAGCACCCATTGCGTACTGATCGCGCTCGTGGTCGCCTGCGCCTGACTGAGCGGGCCCGTCACCGTCGCGGTGATCCGTCGCGGACGCTCGATATCCAGCGTCGTCCGGAAGGCCGCCGTATCGGCGCTGGTCCGCTTGCCGCCGCTGTCCTTGCCACCAGCCATGATCTGTTGCGTGTCGCCGGTGTTGCCGGACGTGAGACCGCGTGCCAACGTCTCGCCGGTATCCGCATCGGTCAGCGTCACCCGCACGGACGTCGCATAGCCGCCGAGGAACTTGGCGGCGCGTGCGATGACGCGAACGTCAATCCTGGTCAGTTCCGCTGCGGCGGGTCGGACTGCCAGCAGCAGCATGGCGGCAGCGCCCAACAGGCGCGGAAGCAGATGCATCGTAATGTCCTTGAAGAATAACGCCTGCCGTCACCGGGGGCGTGTCGGGTGGTCCAGATTGTTGATCGTTGCCCGGATGCGATCGTTTGACGGATCGAGCGCCAAAGCACGTCCGTAGCTCTCCCGCGCCCAATCGAGCTGGCCGGCGGCCCGATAGGCCTCGCCCAGGCTGTCATGGGCATTGGAGGAGCGTGGAAAGCGCTCCGCGTTCCAGCGAAACACCGGCAGGGCGGCGTCGGCATCGAGGATGTTCATGACGTCGTAGCCGACGCGGTTGACGGTCGCTTCCAGCCGATCCGCCGGAATCATTGCCGCGACCGTCGCCACGGCCTGGTCCCATCGGCCGGACGCCAGCCCCCGGTACAGAGCTTCCTCCTGCTCCTCGCCTCTCCGGGCAGCGCCCGGCATGATGCGATCGGCGACGAGCGTGGCGAGGCGATGCCGGTCGAACGTCGTGCGCCCGCCATTGTCCAGATAGATCACGGTCGCGCTGTCGTCCGGATCGGCGTGCCGAAGGAAATGCCGCCAGACGAGGCGCACGTCACCGCCATGGCCGACGATCGTCACATCGTCGTGCCGGTAATACTCCCAGCCATGGGTATGCCACGCGGCATTGCCAGAAAGCATGGTGAAGGGCGACCAGGACTCGCGCAGCTCGGCAAGGGGCACGAGCGCCCCCCGAAGCAGCGCCTGCGACCAGCGGACCAGATCGGGCAGCGTGGTGAAGACGCCCCGCGAGGCGAAGGTGTAGGCTGGCCATGACGGCGAGACATAGGGCAGCGGCGGTCGATCGCGTCCAGGCGCAGGGCGATAGCTCGACACCAGACCCGGCAACCGGGGTTGCCCCTCTACGTGGTAGCCAGTCCGTCGCATCCCGGCGCTGCGGAACTGATGCCCAACCAGAGCCGTCAACGGCGTGCGCGTCGACTGTTCGAGCGCCTTCCTGGCGAACAGGAAATTGGTCTGATTGTAATCATTGCGCGTGCCCGGCGCGAAGCGAAGGGGAAGCGCCTCGATGGCGGCGAACGCCTGGTCCTCGGTCGGCGCGACGTGATCGGGGATATAGTCCGGCAGGCCGGAGACATGGGCAAGAGCATGCGCGAGGGTGATCTCCGCCCATGCCAACGGCAGGCTGGCGCGTATCGCGCCGAGCGGTTCGTCGAGGTCGATCAACCCGGCCTTTTGCGCCTTCAGCAACTCAACTATCAGGAACAGCTTCGAGATCGAGAAGAGCGGGTAGACGGAAGCGTCGGTGATCGGCGCGCCTGTCTCGCGGTCGGAGAGTCCTGCATGGCGGGAATAGACCAGCCTGCCCCGGCGCAACACAGCGACGGAGTGGCCGACTGTGCCATAGGCGCTCGCCGAGAGGTCGAGCAGGTCGTCGATACCGGTAGACCCCGCCGTCGCATGAGCGAGCGTGGCCCCGCCCAGCGATGCCACCAGGCCAGCCAGGCCGAGGCCCAGGATGCTTCGCCGGTCGGCAGTGGCGTTGAGGGATGTGTACAGCAAGAATGACCTCTCGGAATGATGCAAGCGGCGCGGCAATCGTCTATCCTGCTCCGGCTCTCGATGCCGTATGACAATCCATGACTTGATCTGACATATTGCGACCGAACCTGTTTTCCTTCGCTTTTCCGGTGCCCTGACATGATCCACTTCTCCGACTTCGACCTCGATCCCGCCGCCTTGCGGATATGCCGTGACGGTGCGGTGCTCGACGCATCGCCTCAGACCGTCGAGGTTCTGGTCTTCCTGATCGAGAACAGCGAGCGGACGGTCAGCCGATCCGAACTGCTCGATCGGTTCTGGCCGCGGTCAGGCACGGGCGGCGACGCCGCCCTCAACACCTGTATCCGTCGCATTCGGTCCATGCTCGGTGACGACGCCGAGACCCCACGCTTCATCCAGACCCGGCCAAGGTCCGGCTATCGCTTCATCGGTATGATCGACGCAGACGATCCGGAGACCGAACCCACGAAGCCCGCATCCGAAATCCGTCGCCCGATCGCGGTTGGTGCCTTGCTGACTGCGCTTGCAATCGGGGGCGCGGTGTGGGCGCAGGGAGCGATGTTCCCGACCCAGCACAGGATCGCGATCGAGCCTGTGAAGGGGCTATGCGAATATGTGTTGTTCCCGCACTTCAATGCGGGACTCCGCGAAAGCTTCATCGCTGAGGCCAGCCGTCGCCTGCCTGCCAACTATTCCGTGGCGGCCAACGGGCAAAAGGCCGACCTCCATGCGCGCGTCAGCGTGCGCCAGACGCACCAGAGAACGACAGTGGTTGTGACGCTTGCCGAGGAAGGCTCGGATCGCGTGCTGTGGTCCGGCCAGTTCGCCGCTCCCACCGACATGCAGGATTATGTGCCGCTTCAAGGCGAACTGGCGAGGAGCATGGCTACCGATCTTACACAGGCGCTGACCAAGGCAAGTTGATTTTCTCTGCCACAGATCGTCCGGACTTCTCACTGGCTATAGTTTTCGGGAAAGCGTCAGAGGTGACGACATTCAGGTCTTTTCCGTCGGTGTCTGCTTTGGAGTGCGGCAGAAAGCGGGTTGAGCGACTAGCTTTTGGTCGAATTGAGACCGTCCGAATTTGTCCACGCCGCCTAATTAACAGGCTTCTCAGGACGGCTGCGCACCGTTTCCAGCAGCATATATGCCCATACGCTGAGATAACGATTTTGGTTATCGCCATTCTCTTCCGCCTTAAGCGCCATGTCGCTGAATCTATCTGAGAATGTCTCAAGCGGCATCACGCCCGCCTGTTCGAGCATTTCGCCGATTCCTTAAACGCGGTCCCAAGCGCCATGGTCAGGGGAAACATTTCCTCGTGCATCGGTCATTCCTTCAATCGATTGCGGATGGCCTTTCCCGGCTTGAAGTGAACGGCGCGTTTGGGAGGCACCGCAACGGGAAGACCGTTCTTCGGATTGCGGCCCATGCGTCCAAGCCGCATGCGGATTTCAAACACGCCGAAGCCGCGCAGCTCAACCCTGCCGCCATCCGCAAGATGCTTCGCAATCGTTTCGAAAAATCCCCTGACGGTGATTTCTAACTGCTCAGGTTTTAGATGTGGATACTCGGCAGAAAGCGTCTCAAGCAATTCAGAACGAACCATAAGCATCCCCGGCCATACAACGATGCCATGCTATGGCAGCCGCAACGCTAGGGCAACCGACGCAATGTTACTTGCAGCCGGTTCCCCCCAGGCGATCCGCCCGGTCGGATCACCTGGGCGTGTCGAAATCCTTTGAATGCCGCTCAGAGCAAATCTGTAATTCTGTCGACGGACATCTGGATTTCAGCGGCGAGCCCACGAAAATGCTCGGCTAGTGAACCATAATCCTCCTTGGCTTCCTTCACAATTCTGACCTTCTCCAGAACCGCAGCGTGACCCTTCGTTTTCGACCGAAGCTGATGCAACCGAGTGAGTGGTGCCATGATGCTGACGGCTTCGTCATCATCCAATCCACTGACGATCAATACCTCTTGAAGTAGTTTCAGCGATCCCCATTGCTTATCCCAACTGCGTGAGGCGTCCGTAAGACGCTGACGCAATGGCTTAGTCACGAAACCCTCGACCACCAGTTGATCCAGCGCGAGAATCGCGTTCGACCATTCCTCAACCGAAGTGGTCAACGGATAGTGCACCGCTCCCGCAAGTTCCTCCCCTCTTGGCTGCCAATATGCAGGCTTCGCCCTGTCGAGGTTCATGATCTCATGTTTCAGGTCGATCAACGGATCGGGTATCGTGCTGAAACTACCTTCAAAGTCAGTCTGGAAAGCTCGTTTTGAAATAGGAGCCTTGGGCCACTCATTGAATGATTGCCAGTAAAGCTGTTCCCGATATGGCAGCTTCGCCAGATCGTAAAGATAGACGTGAACTTGCCCTACTTCGTTCACATCATATGACTTCAGATACCAAGTGCCACGGGAACTTATGGATCGATGCTCCAGCCTATATTTGTCTGGGTCGGCCTTGTATTTCAACAACACGTCCGGGCGAAAAAACGCTGGAGTGGTTTGAAACGGCAGCGGCGAACCTTCATCGAAATAGCTTGCCAACGCTGATGGCGCACAGGAGATTTCGGCATGACGCTTGTTCTTCCAGTCATGTGCCTTGAAGATAGCATATTCTTTATCATCGCCATTCCATCTCCGGTTGGCCTTGGCGATCAGCATGTCCTTGGTCAGAACTGCACGGACGATCATTACCCCGTTTGCGAAGCTAGCGCCCGCTTGAACTCCGGTATGATAGAACACATCATTCTCGTCAATTTCGCCGCGCTCTGGCTCTCCCCAGCCAATGAACGAACCCGGCGCATAGCGGGTAAAATCAAACTTCATGACTAATGCCGTGGCCGTAACCGCCATATATCGGTGCAATTGCTCTGCATCGATGGTCACGAGCATAGCAGAGTCTTCGCCCGTTTCTTTGCTCAGATTGCGAAGGCGGATTACAGGTTGGATGTCTCCTTCGTCATCCAGCTTGCAATAGGCTTTTTCCTCATCGAGCCAATACAAGTCCAATGCCTGCACGAGCGATTGGGAAAGTTCAGTCCGCATTGGCCCTTTGTCTACGCCGTCAAAATAGCGACGGAAGACCAACTGCTCTGCGCCTTCGAGCGATTTGCAGCCAAAGCTATCGACGGGCGAAGCCAAATACATTCTGTCTGGCTCACCCCCGCCAGAAACATGCTCCAGCCTCCATTGGCCGGTTGGATCTAACCTTGCATGTTGCAGTTCATCGCCGTTTGGTGGCGAAACTTGAGATTCCGGGACCAGAACAGAATGTACAAAGGCTTGACCGGCATTGGCGAAGATAATGATCTCATCAGAATGTGAATTATGTTTCAGGTAATCCACGCCTGCGGTTGCGGATTCCAGCCAACCTGTTGTTTGATCGGACGGCGGAACCGCGATTGAAAGAAAGTCCGTCACTTTAAACATCTGGTCTGATCTCACGTCATTCTACAGCTTGCGAAGGAACTGGCCTCCATGGCGATGAACCATGAGAAAACCTAGTGCGCAATAGGAAGGTTGATGTTCGTCTCGTCTAGCAGCGCGTGGATTATTAACCTTCTGACGAGCTGATAGAGATCCTGCACGCTCAACGGCTCTGGTTCACGCCCGGCATGAGCTGCGGAACCTCGCGCTGCACATAGCCTGGTTACCTCATTGTAGAGCCGGTCACCATCGCTGCGCGAGGTTCCGAGCGCCTCGCGTACAAGGCGGGCCAATTCTTTGGTCATGCTTGAACGACTGGGCTGCATCAGCGTTTCGGCTGCACTCCAGATGGCAATCATCTGTGCGCCCAAACTCGGTATCCACGACATGCTGTCGAGAAGTGCAAAGGCGGCTGAAAAGTTATCATCATTGCGGCAGTCCGTCAGACGCTTGAGAAGATCAGGCAGAATGACGATGATATCACGCGTGAGATCGAAATCAGGAATCGACCAGCGCAAAGGCGGCTCAAATTCGTAGACATCGCCCTTCTCTTTGCCGCTCGCGATTTCAGCGAATGGGACGGTACACCAAACTGGCGCGCGGACAGGCGAGCCGGCGACGATGCGTAGAAGGGCCATCATCTCGCGGGCCTGATAGATGGCTGCGCCCCACGCGTCCTCCGAAGCATATTCGACGCTTAACTGGACTGACGAGGTTTCGAGGAAGCCAGAGCTTCTAACTGCCGTCCATGGGGCTGGGTGATGTGTTCCAACTCCCTCCGGCGGCTTCACCGCCAGCATGGGGTGCGCGAATACATGCGCATAGGCTTGTGTCAGGTAAAGGCCCGGACGGATTATGGCATTAGCGGAAATTGTTAGTCGCGAAATAGCGAAGTGAAGCGCTGTCATGCAATTACTTCTGTCATTTCGGGAGAGAAATTTCACAGGTTTAAAGGTTTTGACGTTCCCTTTCGGACCGCGTGCTATGCGCTGGCGCTTACCGAGCCTGTAGTCTCGGCCAGTCGGTCACGCCCGCTAACGCATTTCTCTGTCCGCAGACGCGGACGGTTTAGGGCCTGCGGCCCGTTGGCCGCCAAGACCAAGCCCTGAAAGGGCGGACAAACAGGACCGGGTTGTCGCGATGCTTCCGGCCCGCACCATCCTGTTTTGCCGATCTTGACCGCCGAACTCCCGCTCATTGCCGCTTGGCTAGGCGGGTTGCATGCGCAACCCGAATCCTAAGGAATTGAAAATGGAGAACAAACCGGAAATCAGAATCTATGTCGTCTGTCTGGCAGCATACAATAATGGCATCCTACATGGCGCATGGATCGACGCTCATCAGGATGCATGGACGATCTATGGTGATATTGCCGAGATGCTTAAAGCGTCACCGATTGCCGACGCCGAAGAATGGGCGATCCACGATTATGAAGGCTTTGAAGGCATCCGCATTGAAGAATATGCGGGAATTGATGGCGTGGCGGAAAAGGCCGGATTTGTCGCAGAGCATGGAAAATTAGGCGCAGAGCTGGTCAGCTATTACGGATCACTGGATGAGGCGCGAGAGGCGTTGGAAGATCGCTATCATGGCGTCTACTCTGATCTGGCCGATTATGTGCAGGGTTTGACCGAGGAAAGCCTGCCAATCCCTGATGCTCTGCGCTTCTATATCGACTGGCAGGCCATGGCGCGGGACGCTGAAATGAGCGGCGACCTATTCACCATTCAAACGGCGCATGACGAAATTCATGTGATTGCCGTCACCCGTGTTCTGCGAACTATAATTTCTCTGGGTCGTAGAGCCGGAAACTCCTCAGTGATATCTCGTTGGCGAGCTCACTTGAATTGCGAATCCGTGAACCGTCTAGCATTGTCTTCATTTTTTGCGGCGTAGCCCACGGAAGTATTGAAGCGATGTCATCCTCAACAGGATCATCGGTGATCTCGACAGTTACCGAACGTAATTCTACGCCCAATTCGTTTTTGAAATTGTCTGGAGACACGGACTGTACCGTCTGAGGCTGCATGATGTTTTCGAACATAACAAACGCGGGATAATGTTCTGGGAGGAGCACTGCTTTTCCCTCAGCTTGCGTAAGCGCGCGATGGACCTGATGATAATTTGATCTGTCAGCGGGAAGCTGATTATCGAAGGCCCAGAAAGGAGCCGCTGACGGGAAGTTGGTCGGGTTAGGTCCATTATCTTGCAGTATTGCGAAGATGTATCGGCCATCTGGCAATTTCAGATATATGGCGTCACCTACAACGCCGTGACGAATACCCCCCGCCTCCGGTCCGGGAAATCCCCGACCGCGATCGACTGTCCTAACCTCAATGACGCTCGATCCGGTGCGTAGTCTAGCAGGTGTCTCAATCTCTACGGTCAGCCTGTAACGAAACGTCGGTAAGCGCGTGGAGCAGCCCAATAAGGCGACCATGCAGACCATAATAACGTAACGAAAGATCATATTGGGTCCACCTCAGCCAAGACGTAAAACCGCAATATGCGCATTACCCTCTAAAAGTCGTGGAATTAGATTGTAGCAGACCGACAAACAGGCGATAGCCGCCGCCGGCTATGTGGTTTACGATACTCGAAACCTTCCCATCTCCCGTGGGGATCGGGCAATTTCGGGAAAGCTGAATTGGGGACAGATGCCGGAAAACTGCGGCCGCGGCTAGCGTCCCGTCCGGATGGCAAAATCGACTTCCCTCTCTATGTTCATTTATACAAGATTGCAGTGGTGCCATGGTGCCGTACATTGCCGACAGCTTCGCTGCGCCTTACCAATGCAAATCACAGCGGATTGAGGGATACGATGCGGTTATCAATATTCAGGGCAGCGACCATCGTAACAGCGGCATTTGCCATGTCGGCCTCTGCAGGCGAACCGAAGCCCGGCACCGATCTGGAGCGAGACCTCTCAGTAACAAACACCTCTTTGATTGTGTCCGGTGTTGAGGTGTCCAGAGTCCGCCACCTCGATGCAGACGCAAGCCTGTTGACCGTATCCCCGCCGAATCCATCCGACGATGCGACCTTTGCCGCCCTAAAAGGCATAACGGCACAGGATTTCGTCGTTGAAGCGGTCATCAATGGAGCTCCTATCGACAATACCTCGACAGCTCGCGGTTTCGTCGGGATCGCCTTTCGCATATCGGGCGACCTCACACGGTTCGAGGCGATCTACATACGCCCCACCAATGCGAGGGCCGACGATCAGCTCCGGCGGAACCATACAACACAATATATCTCGCATCCCGAACATACGTGGGAGCGCCTTCGCAACGAACATCCTGGAAAATATGAATCCTATGTGGACCTGGATGCTGATCGCTGGACAAAGATAAGGCTGGTAGTTAGCGGGTCGCTTGCCCGACTTTATGTCAACGATGCCGCGCAACCAGCCCTGATTGTCAATGACCTGAAGCTGCCACCCGCAAGCGGTGGTATCGGGCTTTGGGTCGGTCCCGGCTCCAAGGGATACTTCAAATCATTGAAGATCGCCGTGAAGCGCCCCTGATTTGCTTTACTTAGGCAGCAACGCGCGACCGGTTCCGTGGCCTGCTGCCGGTTTGGTGGACACCGAGATAAGGTGTTTTCACCTATCGGAGAGCAGGAATGCAGAGAAGGAAGTTCAGCCGCGAGTTTAAGCTCGAGGCGGTAAGATTGGTCCGTGAGCGGGGTGTTGCTGTTGCGCAGGCTGCCCGTGACCTGGACGTGCACGAGAATGTGCTGCGTAAATGGGTTCGGGAGTTATCCGCCGATCCGGTGCAGGCCTTTCCCGGCAATGGTCAGATGAAGCCGGAGCAGTTGGAGATAGAGCGGCTGCGCCGCGAAGTGGCCAAGCTGAAGGCGGAAAGAGACATACTAAAAAACCGTCGCTGGCTGGGCCCGCCTGTGCGCGGTAGAAACGGGTCGTGCTATGGTGTGGTCGGGAGGGTCGCGGCCGATGGCTTATTGGAGGCATGATACCCCGTTAAAAAACGTGGCCCGTGGGTGTTTGCGTACTTGAGAGTGGTGACGCCGTTCTGCGGCGATCCCGGTTAGGAAGATGACGTTTAGCATCGCCCATACCCTCCTGCTTTGAAGGAGGACTTGGAATGGAACGATCAAAATCCGGCGCGTTGTCTATGGTCAATCCACGCGCCGCTGCCATCGACATCGGGTCGACCATGCATATGGCGGCCATAAATCCGAACGCCGATGATAATCCGGTACGAGCGTTTGGGACATTCACCGGCGATCTCCATGATATGGTCCGCTGGTTCAAGGCATATGGCGTCACGACTGTCGCGATGGAATCGACCGGTGGTTACTGGATCCCAGCCTATGAAGTGCTTAAAGGACATGGCTTCGAGGTGATCCTGGTCAATGCGCGATATGCCAAGAATGTACCGGATCGCAAAACCGACGTCAGCGACGCTGCATGGTTGCAACGCCTGCACAGCTACGGGCTGCTGCGGGGGAAGTTTCCGTCCCGAGGCGGACGTGGCGACTATCCATTCGGATCAGGGCTCGCAGTTCACCAGTATCAACTGGGCTGCCTTCGTCCGGGCTCATAATCTGGAACACTCCATGAGCCGCCGGGGAAACTGCCACGATTGTGATTATGTTGCTGCGGCTTGATGGTCTGACCCATGCTACGATTGACCCCGTGTCATTGCGTTGACGTGTCGGCCATCAAGTCGCCCTGGCAACGGGCGAGATGTGACTTTATAGGAGCCTGACGGTTCGCCCCTTCACAGTCCTGTCCTTCTCTGAACGGTGCCCGGGCACCGTTCAGAGAAGGACAGGGCATGGCCATTACCAACATCAGCGATGTCATTATCGGTGTCGATACCCATAAATCCATCCATGTTGCCGTGGCAATCGATAACAACGGCAGCCGATTGACGGCATTTTCGGC
>Ga0163161_10003582_pt1 | contig 10882 bp, 9 predicted proteins | sample S45metaG_FD_129847 | JGI IMG/M metagenome (GOLD analysis project Ga0163161, IMG submission 129847) | Switchgrass rhizosphere microbial communities from Kellogg Biological Station, Michigan, USA - S4-5 metaG | ecosystem: Host-associated > Plants > Roots > Rhizosphere > Soil | place: USA: Michigan... | reverse complement strand
CGACGGCCTTCGACCATCACCTGCACTTCCCCGTCGGTGCCCGACGAGAGGTAGTGCTCGGTGTCGAGCTCGACGCGCAGCACTGAGCCCGGCGTGTTCTCGGGCCGCTCTCGGTCCGGCTGAATCGCCTTGTCGTAGTCGAACGGCTTCACCGGCTCGGCGGGCTTTTTGTCCTTGTCTTTGTCCTCCGCGCCCTCGGGCTTGCCGTCGCGCATCTCAGGACGCGCGTCGATCAATCCGACCTTCCCGGTCGAAGCCCAGCGCGACGCGTCGCCGAGCGTCACGAGCGTGCCGCCGCCACGCACCCATTCCTTCAGTCGGCGCACCAGGTCTTCGCCGATGGCGCTGCCGTAATTGCCTTGCGGCAGGACGATGACGTCGGTCTTCGTCAGATCGAAGCTGTCGAGCGAGTGGACGCGGACGGCCGTGACGGGAAGCCCGTAGCGGCGCTCCAGCACGTAGCGCGCCCAGCCCGCCGAGAGCGTCTGCGTGGGCGTATCCCATGCCAGCACCACGCGCGGCGCCTTCAGCGGCACGACCTCGCCCGATCCAAGCGAGATGCCGCTGTCGACCCAACCCGTGTCGAGGGCGACGACTTCCGCGCCGTGGCTGCGCGCGAGCCGGCCGAGCGTCTCAGCCGCGTTCGGCGGGTTCCCCGCCACACGCACGATAGCGGCGCCCGCCCCGAACTGACGGCCGGCGATCGCGAACGGCTCCGACGCCTGTTGCACCATCAGGCCGGCCCGCAGCGCGTCCGCCACGGTCGCTGCGGCGCCTGAGCTCCATGGCAGCACGTAGGCCACCTTCGCCGCGGGCAGCGGCGTCGCGGGACGCACCTGCCCGGGAACGACCGGCGTCGCTTTCACGGAGAGCGCCTGCGGGCTGGTGACGACCTCCACATCGGAAAGGTCCGGCAGGTTCCACGCCGTGACGTCGTAGATCTGGTCCCCAATCCGCTTCTTGCGCCGGCGATCCTGTTCCTTCACGAACGCCTCGGGCTGACGGACGTCAGGCTCGAGGAGGTTGCGAAGCAGGCGCCCGGACGGCTGGGCATTCGAGACGAGATAGGCGCCGGCCGCGATCTTCCGCGTGCCAATCGTAAAGGCTTCCTCCGCGCGGCGCACGTCGATCCCCTGGCTGGCCAGGTTCTCCGCGAGGCGATCGGCCAGCGTCACATCAGACCCTGGCGTGAGCACGTACTCGCGGGTGGACGACTTCTCGCCGTCGCTGATCGCCGACCGCCGGTACTCCAGGAAGTCGTGCAGGATCTGTTCGCGGTTCGTCGCCGCCGTGTAGCAGGTCGTAATGGCCGACGTGAAGTGGTGGAGGATTCCGTCGCGGTACGTCAGGACCGTGCCGTCGTCGCGTTTGTACGAGAGGCCGCGCGCGGAGGCCTGCTCGTACGTCATGCCAATCGCGCCGTGGTACATCGGCCACGACTCGCCGTAGCCCGGGTAGAACGAGTCGTAGACCTCGCGGATGAAGTACGCGAAGCCGCGCTCGTCGAAGCGCGCCGCGTTGGCGCGGCCGAACTTCTCGAGCCACGACGCCTGCGGGCCGGTGATGTACGGGTTCACGGGATCCGCCGGCGGCGCGAAGTAGTAGGTGCCGTTGCCGCCCATCTCGTGCAGGTCGACCACGACCTGCGGGAAGTAGTCGAGCACGACCCGTTCGCGGCCGCGCGTCTCGGGCTGCGAGCGCGAGAACCAGTCGCGGTTCATGTCGAACAGGTAGTGGTTCGATCGGCCGCTCGGCCAGCCCTCGTCGTGCTCAGCCGAGCCCGCGTCGCTGTCGGGCGTCGCGGCCTGGCCGAGGCCGTTCATCGAGACGAAGCGTGACCGGCCGTCGGGATTCTCGAGCGGATCGATCAGCACGAGCGCGTCTTTGCGAATCGCGTCGACCACCGGGTCGTTCTTCGACGCGAGCAGATGGTAGGCCTCCATGAGCGCCGCGTCGGACGACGAGATCTCGTTGCCGTGCACCGCGTGCATCAGCCAGATGACGACGGGAAGTTCCTTGACGAGACGATCGCCGTCGGAGGCGGAGATGGTGCGGGGGTCGGCGAAATGCTGGAGATTGGTCTTGAGCGCCGCGAGCCCGGCGATGCGCGCCGGCGAGCCGATGACCAGGATGTGCAGCGGCCGGCGCTCCCACGTGCGGGCGTATTCGAAGAGGTACGTGCGGTCCGGGGCCGCGGCCGCCAGCGCCCGGAGATACATCGTGAGCTCCTCCGGGGTGCTGATCACCTCGCCGAGCTCGTGTCCGAGCACCGATTTGATCGTCGGAATCGCCGGATCGTAAGTCGCCCCAGGCCAGAGTTCCTGTGCCGCTGCGGCGCGCGCGCCCGCCAGCAGCGCCAGCACCAGCACCAATCCTCTCGTCACTCGCATGCCCCCTCCAGAGCCGCCCGGCCCAAGTGCGCGAGTATAGCCGACGGCCGGACGCCATTTGGCGGTAGCGCGAGGGACAGCGTGGTTGCTACTCTCAAGACATGCAGTCAGCACTCATTCGTCTGACGACGGCCGCGGCGGCCATCGCGGCCACGGCCACCCTGCTCGCGCAGCAGCCGACCTTCAAGACGGGCACCCAGATCGTGCCGCTCTACGTCACCGTCACCGACGCCGACAAGCGGCTCGTGCCGGATCTGACGAAAGCCGACTTCGAGGTCTTCGACAACGCCCAGCCGGTGACGCTGACCCTCTTCCAGAACGAGCCGGAGCCGTTCTCCTGCGTGGTCATGCTCGACACGAGCGGCAGCATGACCGGATCGATCGATCTCCTGCAGGCCGCGGCCGAGCAGTTCGTGATCCGGCTGCTGCCGACCGACAAGGGCATGGTCGGCGCGTTCAACGACAAGATTCAGTTCACGACGGTCGACTTCACCAGCAGCCGCGACGAGCTCGTCGGCGCGCTGAAGGACATCGACTACGGCAACCCGACGCGGCTCTGGGACGCGACCGAGGCCAGCATCGATCAGCTGAAGAAGGTGACGGGCCGTCGTGTCGTGCTCGTCTTCACCGACGGCGACGACACGTCCAGCAAGATCGGGTTGGGGAAGATCATGGAAGAAGCGCGCGCGTCAGAGGTGATGATCTATTCGATCGGCCTCCAGAGCGTGTTCTTCAACGGGCAGCGGCAGGTCCGGACGCAACCGGACAAAGGCCTTCGGAAGATCTCCGATGAAACCGGCGGCGGCTACTTCGAGTTGAGGCGCACCGACGATCTCGGGCCGACCTTCACGCGCGTTGCGCAGGAGCTGCACAGCCAGTACGTGCTCGGCTTCGCGCCGGCGACCGACGGCAAGCTGCACAAGCTCGAGGTCCGCGTGAAGCAGCCAGGCATGACGGCGCGCGCGCGCAAGACGTACCTGGCGCCGACCGCCGGCACGCAATAGCGATTCGAACTGGGTGGAGGGCTGACTGGCTGTTCGTGCATTGCGATGCACGAACAGTCGTCGTGATGAGTGCTGGTAGAAGGATTACGCGAACGCGGCCACGATGATCAGCGCGAGCAGCAACAGCCCGGTGACCAGTTCCGCGCTTCCGGAAAACGTCCAATCGAAGCGATTCATGTTCATGTCCCCTTGCTCTAGAACAAATAGACGGAGTGGGACTCCTGCTAGTTCGCCGGTAAGACCACGCTGCGCCTTCTGAGCAGGGGCCAAATCTGGGCCAAACCGCATTCCTTTTGTTTTGAACGAGTTACGACTGACGTGCCACACCGCCTGTCGGAAGGCCGACCGGCACTGACGGTACCCTGGCGTTACACGGAGTTCACATGACGGCACGCACGAAGGCCCGGGTCCTCGAAGATCTCACCGCCGGCGGCATCGTCCCGGTGATCCGGGCCGAGTCCGCCGACACGGCCGTGAAGATCGTGGAGGCCCTGGTTGCCGGCGGAATTCGGACGCTCGAGATCACGATGACCGTGCCGGACGCGATCGGCGCGATCCGCACGGTGGCGGAGCGCTTTGGACGCGACGTGCTGCTCGGCGCGGGAACCGTCACGAGCCGGGCGCTCGCTGAGGGCTCGATCGACGCGGGCGCCGAATTCCTCGTCACCCCCTGCGTCGTCCCCGACGTGATTGCCGTCGCGCGCGAGCGCGGCGTCGCGGTGCTGCCCGGGGCGATGACGCCCACGGAGGTCTTCGCGGCGTGGTCCGCCGGCGGCGACATCATCAAGATCTTCCCGGCGAGCAATGTCGGCGGCGCGTCGTACCTCAAAGCCCTCAAGGGGCCGTTCCCACACATCAAGCTCTGTCCGACCGGCGGCGTGAACCTGCAGACGATCGGCGATTTCGTGAAGGCCGGCGCATCGGCCGTCGGCGTCGGCGGCGAGCTGGTGTCGAAGACCGCGATCGATCGCGGCGACTTCGCCGAGATCACCCGGCTTGCGTCGGAGTACGTCAAGGCGTTCGCCGAGGCGAAGTCCAAAGCCTAGCGGCTCGCACTGACACGCCGGCCTCGAGACTCGTTCCTGTTGAGCTTCGGGCCGCACCTTCCCGCCCGTCCTGCCGATACTCCCGTTGCTATCATGCGTCCGCGTTCGCCATCAGGTCGGGGCGGCGCGTATGCATTATTCGAGGAGGGTTCATATGCGAGCGAGGTGGATTGGAACGCTGCTCGTCGTCGCTCTCGCGAGCGCGGCGTGCGGCAAGTCGGAACAGCAGAAGCAGGCCGAAGCCGCTGCGGCGCAGGCGCAGGCCGCGACCGCCGAGGCACAGAAGCAGGCTGCGGCGGCAACCGCGCAAGCCGCCGACGCGACCAAGCAGGCGACGCAGGACATGGCCAAGGGCCTCGAGGCGATGGCCCAGGGGATGGCAGCGGCCGGCGCCGCAACCGGCGACGGCAAGCCGGTCGATCCCGTCAGCTTCCACGACCTGCAGGCGCTCTTCCCCGATCTCGATGGATGGACGAAGGGCAAGCCGCACGGGGAGCGCATGACGGCGCCGTTCCCCTACTCGCAGGCCGACGTGAGTTACGAGAAAGGCGACTCGCGGCTCGAGTTGAAGATCATTGACTCGGCCAACCATCAGCTGCTGGTGGCGCCGTACACGATGTTCCTCGCGGCGGGGTACGAGAAGGAAACCGACAACGGCTACGAGAAGTCCACGAAGGTGGGCGGCGAGCCCGGCTGGGAAAAGTGGGACAGCGAGGCGAAGCACGGCGAGCTGAACGCCATCGTCGGCAAGCGCTACATCATCCAGACGACCGGCAGCAACATCGCCGACAACAAGGTACTGCAGGATCTGGTCGCCAAAACTGATCTCTCGAAGCTTGCGGCGATGAAGTAGCCCGCACCCTGGGTGCCAGGTGCCCAGTGCTCGGTGCCTGGTGCGGTGCCTTGTGCCCCGTGCCAGGTGCGTGCACCAGGAACCTGGCACCCGGCACCGCACGCGGCACTGAGCACCAGGCACCAGGCACAGACATCACTTGAATTCGACGCTCACCTCGCGATCGAGGTTCACCTTGAATCCCTTCACACCCTGAAGCAGCTTCTTCGCCTCCTCGATCGAGCCAGGCTCGGCCACTTCTGACAGCAGTTTGTCGTTCGTCATCAGCGCCGAGAAATCCATCTCGAGCAGCGTGACCTTCGATCCTTCCACATACGGGCTGTTCGTCTTGACGATGTGGCCGGGCGCGACGTCGAGGTCGATGGAGATGTGCAGGCCGTCGAACATCTTCTTCGCCATCTCGAGCTGCTGCGAGTCGGGCTTTTCGGTCTTCGGCCTGTCGTCTTTCTTCTCGGCCTTCGTCTTCGTGAGGTCGGGCTCCGGGAACACCACCGTCAGCAGCGACGATCCGCCCGGCTGCTTGGCGAACTTGAACGCCACGTCGTCTGCGCTCTTCGACGAGGGCGCCATGCCGTCCTTCGGCGCCGGCGGCTTCTGGTTGATGTGCACTTTCGTGATGTCGGTGAACGAGTAGATCGCCGATCGTCCCACCAGCTCTTTCGTCTTGATCGGCTTGCTCGACACAAACGCGACGCCGTCGCCGTACTTCGTGGCGGCGTCGCGCATCTCCTTCTCGCTGAAGAGCTCAGGTACGGCGCCCTTCGCCGCGTCGGGCTTCGCCGAGTCGCCGCCGAAACCAGACGCCATCGCCGCCAGTTGTTCGGCAGCCTCCGCCTTCATCGCCACGGCCTGCTCGATCGTGCCGCTGCCGTCCGGCTTGACGTGAATGACCGTCGAGGCGGTGATGCAGCCCGAGGCGAACACGCATACGAACGCCGCGAGCGAGAGTCGAGCCGTCCTGGTCATTCCTACTCCTTGATGAGGCGAAGCGCCTTGAGGGCGTGGTCGCGGACTTCCTCGTCCGGGTCGTGAATCATTCGCCAGAGGGGATCAGCGGCCGCGATGGCAGGCGGCCCGATCACGCCGAGCCCATCGGCGGCGGCAATCCGCACGCGGCGGTCCTCGTCGCGAAGGCCTTCGAGAAGCGCCGGCAGCACCCGCTTGTCCAGAGGCGCCGTCTCGACGATCAGGCCTGTGGCCTCGGCGCGGACCGCGCCGTCCCGCGATTGCAGGCCGTCGAGCAACACAGGCACGGCGATCGCAGTCTCGCCCAGATGACCGACGATTGCGGCCGCGTAGACGCGCACCATCGGATCGCTGTCGGAGAGCGCCGCGTGCGCGAGGGGAAGGATGGGGCGTGCAGCCGCGCCGACCTCGACGAGCAGTGCTGCGGCCGTCTGCCGGACCGCGGCGTCCGTATCTCGCGCCAGCACGTTGCCGGCCGTGACGACGAAATCGCTGGTGCCCGGCTTGATCTGCGCGACGGCCATGCCTGCGGAGCGGCGGACGGTCGCATCCGGATCGCTTTCGAAGAGTTTCAGAAGCCGCGGCCCGGCCGGCTCGGCGACCGCGCCGATCGGGCCAAGGGCGTCGGCGGCCGCCGCGCGCAGGGGCGCATCTGGCGCGTCGAGACACGGCACCAGCAGCGGCACCGCCGCGGCGACGGACGCGCTGCCGTGCTCTGCGGCCATCTCCATCACGCCGCGCGCCGCCTGCTCCTGGGCGGACGCGTCGCCTACCTGCAGCTGGTTCAGCCAGTATCGAAGCGGCCGCTGGTTCCAGAACGGCTCGTCCGCGATCGCCTGAGCGCTGACGACGAGCGTGGCAAGGATGCAGGCCACCGCCGTGCGACTCATGAGAAAAGACCTCAGTGTTCCCTGGGAGATTCGGGACTATAGCACGAGGCCTTCGGCCACGGGATCGCCGTCGCGCGTCGTGAACGTGTGCTCGCCGGTCGTCCAGACATCGCCGGTGACCTCGACCGTAACGAGCACGCGTCCGTCGCGGTCCTCGATCCCGGAAATCTCCGCGGCCAGCGTCGTCCCGGCCAGTCCCTGGTGCACGATCCGCTGCCCCGTCGACGCAACGCCCATCGCCGACAGCACGGTCGTGACCGCGACGGCGGCGCTGACGCCCGGCGATCGCGCGACGCGCCCATCGCGGTGAACGCCGCCGCTCAAGATGTCGGCCGCGCGTTCCGGCGGCGCTCCGATGAAGATCGCCGATGCGACGTCGATGCGCGCGCCGGTGTCTGGATGCGCCGCGACCGCCTGGTCGTCGAGCGCGTCGAGCAAGTCACGGCCCGCGCGCTGCAGCTCGAGCTGTCGCGACGCGACCAGCGGAGCCCCCGCCGCCTCGGCGTCCACGATTGCCGCCACTTCCCATCCGGTCCAGACGAGATCGACGTGCACCGTTCGGCGCCCGAACGTCACCCCATGATTCGGCCGCAGGACGATCGCGGGCCGGGCGACAAAGGAGACCGACGCGCCTCGCACGATCGCGGTCGCGGGCCCCGCCAGTGTGTCGATCTCGAGCCGACCCTCGCGCCGTGGCAGCACGAGGCCACGCTCGACGGCGATGGCAGCCGCGGCCAGCAGCGCGTCGCCAGAAAACGGCAGGAGATCCTCGCCGGACACGAACAGCATCCCGGCGTCCGCGTCTGGTCGATCGGGTGCGACGAGCAACGACACGACCATCCCGGCAGGCCCTCGAGGCTCGCGCGCGAGCGCGAGCAAGGGCCCCCGAGCCGACGCCATGAGCCTCTGCGCGCGCTCGTCGAGCGTATCGCCCTCGATCTGAGGCAGGCCCGCGACGGCAAGGCGAACTGCGGCGCCGGCGACATGCGCGTCGATCGTCTTCAGGTCCACCCGGGCATTGTACCTATCGCGTCTGCGCGTGGTCCGCTCTGCTACTCTGTAGGCAGTGAGACACGCGAAGGGCGTCGCTGTTGTCGCGCTGACGGTGCTTTTGTGCGCCGCACGCATGGCGGCGTCGGATGCCAACGCAGCCGCGGACGACGCGCGGACGTTGCGCATGCGCGGCTACGATGCCGCGTACAACCTCGACTACCCGCAGGCCGTCGCACTGTACGACCAGGCGATCGCGCTTGACCCCTCCAATCCCGCCGGATATCGGGCACGGGCCGCCGCCGCGTGGCTCCACATCATCTTCCGGCGCGGGTCGATCACCGTCGATCAGTATCTCGGGGCAATCCACCGCGGAGACGTCACGCTGCCCACGCCCCCGAAAGACGAGGCGGATATCTTCGCGGCCAACTCGGCGAAGGCGCTGCAGCTGGCGGAGCAGCGCGCGACCGCGAACCCGAACAGCCCTCAGGCGCAATACGACCTCGGCGCCGCCGTTGGCGTGATGGCGTCGTACGGCGCCACAGTCGAAGGCAAGATGCTGGAGTCCTTTCGCGAGGCGCATCGAGCCTTCGACGCGCACGAGCGCGTGCTCTCGCTGGACCCTTCGCGAAAAGACGCCGGCCTCATCATCGGGACCTACCGTTACCTCGTATCGACGCTCAGCCTCCCGATGCGGTGGATGGCGTACCTCGTCGGGTTCGGCGGCGACCGCGCGCTCGGCGTGCGGATGGTCGAGGAAGCCGCAAGATACCCGAGTGAGAACCAGACCGACGCCAGGGTCGCGCTGCTCCTGCTCTACAACCGCGAAGGACAGTTCGCCAGCGCGCAGGCGATGTGCCGCACGCTGGTGGCCCAGTTCCCCAGGAACCGCCTCTTCGTGCTGGAGGCGGGGGCAACGGCCTTGCGCGCGTCGCAGTTTTCTGAGGGCGAGCGGCTGCTCACCGAAGGCATCACGAGGTTCGCCGACGACAAGCGGCCGAGAGCCTTCGGCGAACTGGGCCTCTGGTACTACAAGCGCGGCATGGCCCGCGTTGCGCAGCACAAGCTCGCCGACGCCAAAGCCGATCTGGATCGCGCGCGCTCCGAGCAGGCGCTCGGGTGGGTGAAGTCACGAATCGCCCTGGAGACCGGCAAGCTGGCCGATCTCGAGAATCGCCGGAACGATGCGCTCGCGGCATACCGCGATGCGATCAAGCTCGGCGATGCGAGCCAGGACGAGGACACTGTTGCCGCCGCGCGACCCCTGCTGAAAACGCCCTACCGCTGAGCCGTTCTGTCCTCCGTTCGCGTCTGCCATCCGCGCCTCATCCGGGGGCACACGTCGAAATCTCTCCAGAAAACTCGCAAATCAGGTTGGCATCCGGCTTGATTCAATGGAGGGTGTGCCGCGCCTGACGGTGAGGATGACCATGACCGCAAAGCGCACCCTGATCCCGGCGCTCGTTCTGGCCGGCGGCCTGGCGTGCACGGCGAGTGCCCAGGCCCAGCCGTACGGGAACGCCTGGGGTTATTCGAGAGGCGACACGAGAGCCGCGTTCGACAACGGCTATCGATCCGGCTTCGATCGCGGACGCGATGACGCCCGCCGCCAACGCTATGACTACGGCCGTCACGATGAGTACAGGAGCGCCAACTCGGGCTACGAGCGCAGCTACGGCGATCGCGATCAATATCGTGACACGTTCCGTCGCGGCTTCGTGTCGGGCTACGACGACGGCTACTACGGCCGGAACACGCGCGACTACTCCTACAGCAATGACCGTTACCGCAATGACGACCGTTATCGCCCGCTCCCCGCGGCTCCACCGGTCTACGGCCCCGCGGCTCCGCCGGTCTACGGCAGCGTCTATCCGAGCGCGCCCGGTTACGGCGGCAGCTACGGCGGAAGCTACGGGTTCAACCCGGGTTACGATCGCGGATATCGCGAGGGCGTCGACAAGGGCCGCAACGACGGGAAGCACCATGACTCGTACGATCCACGGCGTCAGAAGTGGTATCGCGACGGCGATCGTGGCTACAAGGACGAGTACGGTTCGAGGCGTACTTACGAGAACTCGTATCGCGATGGGTTCCTGCGGGGCTACGACCAGGGCTATCGCGAACAGAATCGCTACTAGACGCGGAGGAACTTTCGTATCCGACTGACGAAACTGCTCGCCGACTCGTGCGCGATGGGAACGGCACTCGCCTGTCGCGCGCGAGCCAGCCCTTCCCGCCGATCGGCGACGGATTGGCCGATTCGATCGATCGTCGCGGGATTCTGCAGAATCAGCCTTCTGAAATCCTCGGCGGTGATCTCGAGCACCTGACAATCGCCGCTGGCGCGGACGGTCGCGGTGCGCGCTTCCCCCGTCAGCAACGACATCTCGCCGAAATACTGGCCGGCGCTCAGCACCGCCACTTCCGTGTTACCCGGATCGAGGCTCACGCGCGCCCGGCCCTCGGCGATCACATATGCCGACTCGCCCGGGTCGCCCTGGGCGACGATCGTCTCGCCGTCGCCGGAGGGGCGCGACGAGGCAGACGCGGTGAGCGCATGGCGGTCGGCTTCGCTCAGCAGCCCGAACAAGTCCGTCTGCGCCAGTAACCGCTCCCATCCGCTTCGCATCTCGTCGGTAGGCACCGACGGCGCCATCTCGGCCTCGTACTGCACCTGGATCGGGAACGGAATCGAGATGCCATGGCGGCGGAAGCTGTAGTAGATGCCCGTGCGCACGCGGTT
>Ga0163161_10003581_pt1 | contig 10883 bp, 12 predicted proteins | sample S45metaG_FD_129847 | JGI IMG/M metagenome (GOLD analysis project Ga0163161, IMG submission 129847) | Switchgrass rhizosphere microbial communities from Kellogg Biological Station, Michigan, USA - S4-5 metaG | ecosystem: Host-associated > Plants > Roots > Rhizosphere > Soil | place: USA... | reverse complement strand
TCATCTTCACGACTTGCAGCTTGAAGCTGTCGTCGAATGCCCTGCGTTTTTTAGTCATGAATAACTCCTCGATAGATGTATTTTCCACCTATCGGGGTGTCCGGGGAAATTAGACCACTGCACCGAGTCGAGCTCAAATTTTGAAAAGCCCACCAATCGGCTCCCTCTCCCTCGGGAGAGGGATGGGCGGGCGGCGTTCCGATGAGGGGCGGCCCCACCACAAAACCTGCGAGTGTCCCTTGCGCTTGTATATGAAGTTGTGGGGGAGGGGACTGACCGAGGCGTCTTGCGTCATACATCGACCTGAAAGATCGAGGCGATTATGGATTCAAAGCAAGACTCTCAGGTCGGTGTAGATCTTCAATATCCCCGGCTCGGTTCCCTCGCCTTGGGGAGAGGGCTAGGGTGAGGGGAAAGCAGTTACCGCAAAATCAACTGGCCAACTCGGTCAAACGCCTCCGGGCCCACTCCTCGATCAACCGCGCCGGCGTGCTATCCCCACGCTTAGCGACCCATCGGCGCGGTGCGACGTTTAGCTAAATTTTCTCACCACAAGTTACCTTGCAAACCTGTTACCCAATCACCCCCGAGCCCGAAACTCCGCCGGACTCACCCCATAAGCCCCCTGAAAATACCGACAAAACCGCCCCACATTGCTAAACCCGAACCGCAACGCCACCTCCGTCACCGACCCCGAACCCCGCCGTTTCAAAACCTCATAAGCCCGCTCCAGCCGAACCTGCCGCTGATACGCCACAATCGACATCCCGACAAACCGCCGAAACCCCTCCTGCAACGCCCGCTGACTCACATGACTCAACCGCGCCAGATCCACACCACTGACCAACTGCTCCGGATGTGCCTGAATAAACTCCACCGCCAACTTCACATGCCGTGGCGCAACCATCGCCGTCGGCCGCCGCAACGCCTCGGAAAAGTTATGCGGCCACGCCTCCAACACCGCATCAACCAACATCTCGCGCAACCGCGACGGCATCAACGTCCCGCTGTTGAGCAACAGATCAAACTCCGTCCCCGTGGCCAGATCAATCAACGCCTTGATCCCCTGAAACGCTGCCGTCTCCAGATCCACACTCGGCTCAAAAACGATCTTCTGCAGAATCGGTTTATCCAACAGCGTCGACAACCGCTCAGTGAGCTGATGCCGATTGATCGACATCCCGTGATGCGCGTGATCATCAAAGAAACGCATCGAACGGATATCCGCCTTATCAATCGCCAGCCCAACGTGCGACACCCCGATAGACTCGGTGGCATGGTTGAAAACGATCTTGCCAGCAGTGGGAATGACGAAGGTGATCTCATCCTGTGGATCGGGGAAAGCGACGGTGAAATCACCGTGATAATGCATCCGCCGAAAACTCACGCCATCGTGCCGCCCGTAAACGCCGCCAATAATGATGTTCGACGGCAGCGGCGGATTGTCCGCATAACGATTGCCAAACAATCTGGAAAACAGTGCACCGAAGTCGTCCGAACGGAGGTTGTCGGAGCGCAGGATAATTTGCTGGCGAACAGGAGACGGAAACACCTTGGCGGCACCTTCGGTTGGGGGCTCTAGGACAGGGGTGAAGGGTAGGGCGCCGAGGAGGTTAGCAGAGGAAATATGACCGGTTTGTGACAGTCGGAAACATGCCGTAACACCGCCGCGCCACGTTTAAGCAAAGGACACTCGGCAGCCAATCGCCGACATGGCAACCTGCTCGCCACTGTACTCAGCAAGCAAACACAGGCACCGCGCCAAGCCCCAGCCCCTGTTTGTCCAGCCCTGGAAGCCAAAAATCATCGGAGCGGCAATGCAAGCCAACACGCAAACACTCCCCATCACCCTGACCCCAGAACTCGACTTCGACCAAAACGCCGCCAGCGCCTTCGGCGAATCACTGACCCACGAATACACCCAAGCCACGCCATTCCCGCACATCGTCATCGACAACTTCCTGCAAGCAGACGTCATCGCCAGCATCCGCGAACACTTCCCGGTCGAACCGACCAACAACGAACAGACCTACGAGCGCGGCTACAAAGGCCAACTCAAACGCCAGATCAGCCCCAACGCCTGCAGCCCGTATCTGAAGAACGTGTTCAACACCTTCAACTCCGCACCGATGCTGGAATTCCTCGAAAAACTCACCGGCATCCAAGGCCTGATCCCCGACCCTTATTTCGCCGGCGGAGGCCTGCACGAAACCAAAACCGGCGGCTTCCTCGGCGTGCACTCGGATTTTCGGCTGAACAAAAAGCTCAACGTTGAGCGGCGGTTGAACGTGATTATTTACCTGACCGAGGACTGGCAGGAGGCGTACGGCGGCAACCTGGAGCTTTGGGATGTGGGGATGAAGAAGTGCCTGAAGAAGGTGCTGCCGGTTTATAACCGGTGTGTGATTTTTAATACGGACAAGGATAGTAACCATGGGCATCCGGAGCCGTTGACTACGCCGGAGCACATCACTCGGCGGTCGATTGCGCTTTATTACTACACGGCGAGTGGGGTGGGTGGGGAGCCGGGGCAGAGGAATAAAACGCACTATAAGCCGCGGCCTAAGGATCGGTGGAGTTTGAAGTATTACCTGGAGAAGCTGTTTAAGAAGAAGGGGTGAAGAGGCTGCCTAAACAGGGACGCAGCCGTTTCTTTGGACTGGGTGGTAGCAGCTGGTTGTGGTTCAGCTTTCGGCCAATCGCTGCCATTCACGAAAGGCTGCTTTCGGCCAAAAGCTGACATTCAGATCAGAGGGATACGGTGGGCCGGCGTTTGCGCACCTCGACGGGTCCACGGCCTATTTCACTCTGAGGAAGAGGTGGAGCAATACACGCAGCGCTAGTAGCGCAGTAGAAATCTAAGGAAAGCTGAAGCCGTTAGATCTCTATGCGGATGGTCCGATCGGTTCACAAAAATATCTAGATGGAATTTGGGTATGTGCTTTTTGGTAGGATCTGTGCTTGAAGTGATTTTTAGCTAGACGAAATTGTTCTAAGCAAGCTGGCTACTTTTGAGTTTGATCGGATTTATGCAGCATCGCCGATCAGAGATAAATAGTAGTATCTGAGAGTCGTATACGATTTTGCGTAAACATTTTATGGAGTTGAATAATGAAAACTCGGAAGTTTAGATCGTTGAATCTTGGAAAGATTACCGTTGTCGCGGCAATTTCTCTCATAATTGGCATCTGGATTGGTGCATGGTGGTGGGTTTCCAATCCATCAGACTTTATCAAAAGTCTGACGACTCAGCCGTTAGCAGATACCTTCAGCAGCGTTAATGCACTGTTTGCGGGGCTAGCATGTGCTGGCGTACTCATCACGATTTATCTTCAAATGCGCGAATTGAGTGTGACTGCAGATGATCTAAAGAAGACAGCAGAAGCCAACACAGCCACGGCGCGTGCGATTAGTGATACAGCCTTGGCTAACGGTGAAATGGCTCGGGCTAGTCTTAAAGTTGCCATCCATGCGGACGAGCGATCAGTATTAGATCTATTTCAAGTTTACTGCAGCCAATATTTTCAGGACGTGAAAAACTCTTCAATGAGCGTGTTGATTCCATGTGTAGCCAGTAAGGAGTACTTTGATTTTGTGGTGAGCCGTTTTTTTGTCGCAGATCAACTTCCTCTCCCACCAAGTTGCTGGGGACGAGTCTCAAAGGTCACATATTCTAAGAGCTATGAAGAATTTATCATTCAGGAGCAGCATCACCGCTACAAACTCGATGAACTTATCAATTTTTTTACCATGTTGACTGGCCGTGATAACGCTTGCGAAATCATCTTGCGCTGTGACTTTTCTTACTCTTGGTGGCGGCCATTGTTTTGGATGATCGCATCTCAGCAAGAACGTCGTATTAATGAGTGCCCACGTGTTCGTGCCTATGCCACACCATTGTATTTTTTAAAGACGGTGAAAAAGCTAGATGAAATTTATGGTTTTGAACCGTTTTCATCTGATGCTGAGATGTGGGATTTCATAGTTCATCACCCAAAAATTCAAAGTTATAATTTGGACCCAGCGCACGGAGCGCATCTGTCCAGAAGCGCGGTATGAAGGCAAACTTATAAAACTCCAAACTACACCTTTAGCAGGACATGGCGTTGTAGATTGCCAGCTGCCGACTTGCCGCTGACAACCACCTACCTAACACCTCGGCGAGCAAGCGACCACCTCGTTGCGCGAGACGAGCGGTATGTGGTTAAGACCGGCATTTCGACTTACAGACATGGCCGGCAGTTATCGCAGCATAGCTGACACCCGCTGGCAAATCACGAACGGCAGCTACCTAGGGGATTGACCTCTTCTGGCTGAAAGCCGCCGTTCGTGAGCGGCAGCTATCGGCCAGAAGCGGACGTTCGTACGTGACCGCTACCGGCCAGCAACAGAGAGTGGACAGACTGATGGCGAAACAGTAGCGTCAGGTTTTTCTAGGAATTTGAACCCATGTCCTCGCCGCTGCACCTCTACAAGTACGAACGCTTTACCGCACAGTCGCTTCAGAACTTGAAGGACCAATTAATCTATTTCAGTTCCCCGCTCGCTTTCAACGACCCTTACGACTGCGCGCTTTCACCGCGCATCAAGGAGCCAACTGACGCCGATGTTGAAAAACTGCGAAGCCATTACTTAGCGAGACCCAAAATCGAAAGTGGCATTCGGCGAGAGTTCGAGAAAGCATCTCCTGATGTGCTTAGGGAAATGCTCCTTCGCATAGGACGGGATACCTTAGATGACATGATCAAAAGATTTCTGTCACAACGTGGGGTCAGCTGCTTTTCAGAGAAGAAGGACAACTTATTGATGTGGTCCCACTACGGGGATCATTGCAAAGGTTTCTGCCTGGAGTTTTCAACCTTGGCCGATCCATTTCACAAGATTAAGAAAGTTCGCTACACACAAAACATGCCCATTCTCGACATTGTTCCGATCCTGTGCGGTGAAGATTCCGACCCTGTCTCCGATCTCTATTGTACCAAAGCGATTGATTGGGCTTATGAGCACGAGTGGCGCGCTATTCATAGCCAAGCCGGCACGGCGTATCGGTATCCTTCCGAAGCACTCACCGGCATCTACTTCGGCCCAGACATGCCCCTCACTGCGATTGAGATTATCGCGTTAGTTCTCGCAGGACAAAATGAACACGTCCAGCTCTGGCAAGGTTCTCGTAGTAAGTCTAACTTCTCAGTTGAATTTCAGCCCGTAAAATACATGTCACATCTGGAAGCAAAGCGGCTAGGACTATTGGGGACAGCAGGCACTTAATCGACCACCAAAACTGCACCTCGATCCATGATATTTCATGCCCGCCCGGCATAGCAGGCTTCTTTCGGCCAGAAGGGGGCGTTGCGAGCGCGTCAAATAAATCTGCCCCCTTTTCGAGCTGGAACGGTTCGTCTCGTGTGGATGAGCGCTGATAGCGAAATTTAAGGGTAACCATTTCCGGGATTGTGCGTTAGTGGGAAGGTTTGTGTAACGTTAAATAGTGATTAATAACAACGCAGTAGAGCCAGCAAGGCTACCTGAATCGTAAAAAAATTCTCATGCTCGACTAAAATATTCCGATTATCACTTCACACCTCTAATATGTGGTCTAGTCTGCCTAAATCCTCAAGGACTTGGTGCAGATATGGTCACTCACGATCCCTTACGATTTGTTACTGGCTTAGGGGCGAAATTGGCAACGCGCTCCCGGCACGTATGCACTTTTTTTGGAGCTGGAACTTCAAAGGCATGTGGTTTACCAGATATTGCCCAGTTACAGGAGCGAGTGCTTGCAGAGCTCAATAATGACCAAAAAGACCAGTTAACGAGACTGCTAACAAATCGGAATTTGGAGCAGGGTCTTAGCAGGCTCAGGCGTATATCTGCACTTTTAGACAATGATCAGACTTTAGATAACTTTACTGCTCAAACGGCATTAGACTTGGATTTAGCCATCTGTCGAATAATTATTGATGAATTGGATATTTCTAGCGCCAACCTTACTCCTAGTAGGTATTTTGCTGCTTGGCTTGCCCGCGCAAATTACCACATGCCAGTAGAGATTTTTACTGTTAATTATGATCTCTTACTGGAAACCTCACTTGAGGAAATGCAAGTTCCTTATTTTGACGGGTTTATTGGAAATTTGCGAGCTCGCTTCCAGACGGACTTGGTTGAGGTTCGTCCAGGATCTGAAGTAGAAGGTATTCCAGCCTTTTTTTCACGCTTGTGGAAGTTACACGGTTCCGTAAATTGGGCCTGGGAAAATGATCGTCAAATTTGTTCGGGTAGGTCAGCCAGTCAGTAATGAAATGGCGGCAGCGATATATCCGTCTGATACAAAATATGAAGAATCTAGGCGTGTACCTTTTCTTGTTCTTCAGGATCGTATGCGTCGAGCGTTTCATCAACCAGAAACACTTGTTTTAGTTGCAGGATATTCGTTCGGAGACGCGCATTTGAACGAACTGATCTTCGACGCCGCGATGCGACGTGAACGCACAGAAATAGTTGTTTTCTGTTATTCAGTCATTCCAGATATTCTGGCAGCGCGAGCACTTTTGACGCCAAATCTTCAGGTTCTAGGCAATCAAGAGGCAATCATTGGTGCAGTAAGGGCCAACTGGCAGGAAATCGAAGAAGAATGCCCAGGTATATATGAAGGTGGCTCGTTCTTGCTTGGAGACTTTAGTAAGCTGGCAGAGTATCTGGCAAAGAGTACTAATCGTGATTTTGATAGTGGTGTTCGGTTGGAAAGCATATTACAGGCTGCAGCGGAAATTCAAAATATAGGCGCAGGAGAATGAGCATGTCATGGCAGGATCCGACATGCATAGGCAAGGTCAAAAATGTTCTTGGTGCTACGGTAATAGTTGCACTTGATCCTAATCTCGCTGGAGTGGCACCCATCTACCGGGGGCGACTTCAACCTATTGGGCAAATTGGATCGCTTGTTCGAATTCCTCAGGGCCTTATCGATCTTATTGCTACCGTTACTCTTGTGGGTATCGCAGAACTTGTGGGGAAAGTAGCTCTTTCCGATGCTATCGAGCGTGACGAGCGTTGGTTGGAGATTCAATTACTCGGAGAGATTGATCGAGCGACGGGTAGGTTTCAACGAGGCGTTGGTGTATTTCCCGGACTCGATGATCCAGTCCATTTCGCGACGCCTGAAGAACTCGCCGCAATTTTTCCTCATGCGGATAATGAACACTTACGGTTAGGGTGTTTGTCTGCAGCCGAAGATGTCCCTATTTGCCTTGATGCAAAAAAGCTGGTCGTGCGACATGCCGCGGTAGTCGGATCAACAGGATCCGGCAAAACGACCGTGGTGGCATCTCTACTGCAAAGTTTTATTAGAGGCGGCTGGGACGCAGCCAATATCGTAGTTGTAGATCCTCACGGAGAATATGCACGCGCTCTTGCGGAAAGCTCTTCCGTTCGTAGTGTGCTCGCTGACGATATGAACCGCCTCAGGGTTCCATATTGGGCATTGCCCGCAAGTGACATAGTTAGAATATTTGCCAGTGTGCTAGGCGGCCCGACATTCACCAATCGATTTAACGAGCTCGTGGCGCAGGCCCGTCGAGAGTTTGTTGCCAATTCAAGCTGGTTAACTCTTGATCCAAATGCCGTCACTGCCGATACGCCAATTCCATTTGATATCCGTCCAATTTGGCACCAACTGGACTCAGAAAATCGTGAGACTCGCCGAGTGAAATCGGATCCCGGAACAGTGTGCCAGCTTGATTCGGGTGATGCTGCGACGTTGCGATCGGCCCAATTCGAACCATATGGACCTGGAGGGCAACCGCCTCATCAAGGTCCTACATTCGGAGTCTACGGTTCAACACCCGATCTAATCCGTTTAGGGCTACTTGACCCTCGTCTACGCTTTTTTCAAGAGCCTGCGGGTGATCCAGTTGGCACTGATCCACTGGTAGAAGTGATGCAAGATTGGTTAGGTGGGAATCGCGCAATATCGGTACTAGATTTCAGTGGGGTTCCTGCCGAAGCTGCAGACCTCGCAATCGGCGTCATCTTAAATATGCTGTTCGAAGTCGCGTTGCGAAGTGAGCCGGAGGGACCTGGAATTGGCCGTCCAAGTCCGGTTTTAATCGTATTGGAGGAAGCGCATCGTTATCTCGGAGCATCTGCGAGTGCTGTTACGCGAGACTCAGCTAATCGGATAGCACGAGAGGGGCGTAAATACGGTGTTGGTTTGCTGTTGGTGACCCAGCGGCCAACTGAACTCCCGGAAACAGCGCTAGCACAGTGTGGAACGATAATTGCGCTTCGACTTACGAACGCAGGAGATCAAGGAGCAATTCGTGCTGCATTACCTGATAGCGTGGCAGGGTTGGCATCGGTTTTACCGTCATTGCGGACGGGAGAAGCTATAGTCAGCGGAGAAGCGCTTGTACTGCCGGTTCGAGCGATGTTAGATAAACCTAATCCAATGCCGCGGGCAGAAGACCCCTCTCTTGAGTCTTGGCGTCAAGCTCCGCATCTTCCAAATGTAAGTGAACCATTAGCCGCATGGCGCGGCACATACGAGGCTGAAGATGACTGAATGGATTGCTGTTTTTGGTTCAACTCGAATAGTTGCAGAAAGATATGATGCGAGTTCGGAAATCATTTATGTCAGATTTCCCAATGGAGTGGAATGGTGGTACTCAGCTTGTCCCCCGCACGTGTGGGAAGCATTCACTGCCCCCGGACAGTCTAGAGGCCAATTTATTCATACGACACTTAACCATAAACCAAATGGGCGGAATGCTTGAGGAAGCTCAGCGACACCTACTTATCCGCGCGTTTTAGTGGTGCGGTAAGTCTCGCTGCTGATTCATAAACGAGCTTCAAGGACATAGCCTATTAGGTTGGAAAAGTGGACGGATTTGTTTCTGTCTTGGTGGGCCTGTCTGATCAACCTCCATGACGGCATCCCAACCGTCATGGAGGTTTTTTCGTTACTCCGTCGGCACTACGTTATCCAACGCCCGATTCACCGCCAACTCCCCAAGCATTACCACCTGCGCAATGCCTTGCAGTGTCTTGCGTGCCGGTCCGTGAACCAGACCGATTACATCGCCCAGCATTACAGAGGCCGAGCCGAGCGATTCACTGGCGTTCACCAGCAACTCCTCAGTCTTGGTTTTTGGATTGGCAATAAACATCGTGTTGGTTTGGTACGGGGTGAGCATGATTTCCGGGGCGGGGCCAAGGTAGTGGGAGAGGGCGCGATCGACGGCTTCGTTGAATTTCTTTGCGTCTGGGGATTCGTCGCCCGAGATCGGATCAATTTCTGGCGGATTCGGTGTGATTTTGAACATGATGTAACTCCTTGTGTCGCTTAAAAAGGAGCCATCACCCTCTCGCTACCAAACGATGGGTGGCGGCCATGCACAGGTTGGTAGACCGGGACACAAGGAAAACCGGCGCGCTCGAAAGCGCCCTGCGCATGACCACCATAAAAGCCAGGCGAAGACTTTCGCCAATAGTGAAATTGCGCACCTTATATACACGGGCTACCAAACCCGATCACTGCTATTCAGTGACCGACCCACAATAGAACCCGCATCCAAGGCGCACAAGCCGGCGGATTCTGGCGTAGTCGTAGGCAACGGCGCAAGGCGTTGTAGGTTGGGATGACGTAACTTGGGGTGTCTTTAAACAAAGTCCAGGAATTGCTTCAACAGGGCAGTTTGAGTTGTTTTTGCGATGTCGTTTTGGACTGAACGAGCGAGAGCAGTTTCGCGATTCATCGGGGTACGTCCCGTCGCTACAGGGAGATTTAATTCGCCAGCGAAATAAGCGTGTCAATCACATTGATCGGCACATAAACCAACGTAATCCCCGCATACGCTTTACGCGACCGTGCCACAAACGCGCCAATCGGCAACACAATCATGATCACATCCAGCAACCCCCAAAGCGCCACCGGCGATGCCTCAAACAACGTGACATTAACGATCAGCCCCAAGCACAGATATGTGGACAGCGACAGCAACGCATAGCGCCCATCCTGTTCGAAATACACGCGCAATCCGTGCTGCTCATCCTCACTGCGGCTCGGCAGCAACAACGCCGCGGTGACAAACAGCGACAGCGTCAGCATCACCAGCAGTAGAAATTCGAGAAACGAGAAGGTCTGTTTCACCGCCGACAGTGCGTTGACCGCCCACCAGAATTGCAGCTGCATGGTAAACAGCATCACCGCCCAGACCAGTGCCACCCAATCTGGCTTGGCGACGCGGCGGATGCGGAACACCGTTAATGCGCCGAGCAGCAGGCGGGTGACGGAGAGCCCGAGGATCATCGAGAGCACGGTGGCGACGATTGGGAAGTTGCTCATCTTGCCTCTCGTGAACTCGGTTTTGGCTGAAAGGGTGTTTTGGGCAGACTAGGTGGGGCGAGTAGGACCGTCAAACGGGGCTGTGCGGTTAGGTTGGCGGAAAACGGCTGTAGAGCCTTGCTGCGAGAAGGTAATGGATTAGGATGCGCGAAGGCTGGAATGGATCTTCTCGACTAAGGATGCGTTGTTTATGAAATCTGCTTTTTCGCAAGTCACCGAGCGTTTGCACAACCGCCGGTTTTCCGTAGCGAATAACGCTCAGGGCTTGTCCGATGCACGCACGGTGTTTGAATACTTCGTCGAAGGCGCGGCGGTGTGGGGGACTTATGCGGGTGGGCATATTCGCATGGGCAACCAGGTTGGGCGGGTGACCGGGTCGGATAGTATCGAGCTGCTTTATCAGTGCATCACCACGGATGGCGAGATCCGTGCGGGTTGGTCGCGGGGTGTGGTGGGGGTTGATGAGGCGGGGCGGACGACGGTGCGGGTTGTGTGGGGGGGGTTGTAGGGGGCCGAGGGTGGCGGGGAGGCGAGTTATGTT